>VFQN01000213.1_pt1 | contig 120934 bp, 178 predicted proteins | sample 3512371 | NCBI WGS metagenome assembly VFQN01 (sample SAMN10412370, study PRJNA504923) | tailings metagenome | isolation source: Replicate 2 from Balatoc abandoned mine | place: Philippines: Itogon, Benguet | collected 2017-08-28 | reverse complement strand
AACCACGGGGGGCTTCGCCCCCCTGAATGCGCTTCGCGCCGGGGGCTCAGCCCAACAAAAAGCACTCCTGTGTCCCTCAGGACCAGACTGGGCCGTGCTCACGGTAGTCAGCCCCGGGTGCGCGCAGCGCTGCCATGTACGGTATGGCTGCTTGAGGTCGTCCCGGTGCTGCATGCATGCATGGCTTCAAAAACACAATAGATTTTGCAGCTTCTCGACGTGTTTTGGGCAGTTGTGGTCAGGGGCAAGTCCTTGACCTTGTCGCATGGGCTGTGCGTGGAAGCGTGTGCGTGACAGCAGGCTGGTGTGGTTGGCCCTCGGCGCCCTTGTGAAGCTGTCATGCTGTGCATACGTTGCACTGCCATCGCCGTCTTAGCAATTATGCTCAGTGCTTTGAAGGCTTGGCGTGTTGCGGCGTGCAGGAGCGGTCATAGGTAACACTCTCTTGCACATGGCCCCCGATGAGCCGCGACCGGTGTCTGCTGCCGTGTCAGCACTCTGACGGTATGAAGGCCTTCCTTCGTGTCCGGCTCTCCGGCATACGGGCGGCCCGGGAACGAAATGCTCTCGTCAACCACCTGTGGCCACGCCTCATGGAGTAGGCCCTGACAGCCGGCACACCAAGCAGCTGAACAGTTGATAATCCCTAGCCAGCACTTCGGCCGCCGGCAGCCCGGCACCTGTGGATGCTCACTCAGCTCCAGGCCTACGGGGCATGTCCCTTGGCATCACGAATCGCCATTGCGCACTCCACTAGCATTTGCTCGCCACAGCGAATGAGCCAACTGGGTCAGCGGTCACATGCTCCCGCTCAAGTCGGACACGTAGCGGGAGCAATCCAGTGATACATTCGTCAGGTACCTTGATAAAGCGTGTGAATCGCACGCAGCCGCGTCCCGCAGGCCCACGCCTCCACGCACTCCAACTGGCCACCCTCCTCACATCCCACCCTGCCCCACCCACACCGGTTGTCCGACTCAACGGCCCACACGACCCCAACCACTCAGGGCCCCGCTTTGCCCTGCTCCTCCCTGGCCCCTCTCACGCAGCCTCCACGGGCGCAATCTTCACAAACTTGGCCACGAAGAAGCCAATCGTGTCCAGCTGCGGGTCGGAGGGATCGAACCGCTGCACCAGCCTCGCCTCCTCCTCCGTAAGCCACACCTCGCCGTCCCCTTGCACCGCCTCCGCCCCCTCACCAGCACCACCGCCACCCCCACACCCCACACCGTGCACGCTGGCGGGCCCTGGCTGCACCTGGGCCTGCAGGAGCTCCACGGGCTGCATGAGTTCCTCCGTCGGCACCTGGTTTCCCTGCACGTGCTGCACCGGCTGCAGGGGCACCCCCACCTCTGTCATGTTGGGGTGGCGGCCCACCAGGCCCGGGCCCCCCACGAAGGGCGGCCCCGCGGGCACCAGCCGCATGCTGCCCCCGTAGCGGTCCAGCGTGTAGCGCACCACCGCCTCGTTCTCTCCTGGGTTGAAGGTGCAAGTGGAGTACACCATGCTGCCGCCCACACGCAGCAGCCGCACCGCAGCGTCCACCAGCCGCCGCTGCGCCGCCGCACACTGCCGCAGGTACAGCGCGCTGGCCTGGGGGGAGGGAGGGGGAGCAGGACGTTGGGTTGGGGAGGTAAGGGGTGGGGATCAAAGGGCGCCCAAGCACAAGTCATTGCAACGCAGGCATGCAAGGGACTCCTGCAACACAGCGGGTGAGTGTGACGGGGCGGGTCACAGTTTGCTTAGGAGGCGCCCCTTCCTACAAGCTGCGTCCGTCCTCCCACCTGCTGCTGCAGCCGCGGCCGCAGCCCCAGCGCAGAGCACGGCGCGTCCAGCAGCACGTGGTCGAAGCTCTCGGGAGGGTATTGCACCGGGCCGGAGCCGGGGCCGGCTGTGAGGGAGCAGCACCGCGTGGAGAAAAATGCAACTCGTTGGATTGTGTGTGTAGCGTATGCAGTGGGTTTGTGTGTGTGCGGGAAAACGGAGGGGGCTTGTTGTCGGAGCCGGGCTTGCAGTACAAACGGTACTGCTACTGCAGCAGCGTAGGACTGCTGTGCATGTTGTAGGGGCGTGCACGCAGCTGCAACATCACATTTCAACCCGGCAACATCACATACGTGTACGTCCAGGACGATCCCGGCGCTTCAGGTTTGCTGTGCAAGCAAAGCTATGAAAGCTGCTACGTACTGCTATGCACACACAGACCGCCGCCCACCTTCCCGAGGTTCTGGCGGCGCTATTCCACGCGCAATCATGGCCGCCCGCCGCCGCTCCTCCCGCTTCCGGGCCTTCTCCGACATCTGCTGCTGGGACCCGCCGCCCCGCCCCTCCTGTGTCCCGTGCCTCCCCTGTCCCCCGTCCGCACCAGCACCAGCACCAGCACCGGGCCCGCTCGCCTGCCCTCCCTCGTCCAGCGACCCCGGCTCTTGTTGCTGCTCCTCGTGCTGCTGACTCTCCAGTTGCTGGCCCTGCTGCTGCTGCTTTTGCTGCTGCTCATCTTGTTGTTGCTGCTCATCCTGCTGCTGCTGCTGCCCCTTGTGCTCCAGCACCGCCCTGCCGGCGTCGTTCTTGTGCGCCTGGATGATGGTGACCCCCAGCTCGCGGGCCAGGGACTCCACCTCCCTCACCTTGTTGTGCGTGCGATCAAACGCGACCACCTGCGACCACGGCGCAGCAACCCGTCAATGCAACCTACGAACCCTCGATCCCCTCTCCGCCACCCCAGGTCCCCTCCACTCACAAATTGTAGTCACATTCCCACTGAAACCAGTTTTGAGCGAGCTCAGGCCCGTCGAGCCACTACGCTGCACGCCTCTTCTCCTGCCGGCTCCCACCACATCCCACACTCACCTTACCCCTGTTGCCCAAGGTCTGCGCCATCCGTGCAGCCCCTGCTCCCTGCCCCCTCCTAACCACCACTGTGTACGCACAGTATGCCATGCATCCGCGACGTGTATCCAACCGGCTCATCGGCTCACCTTTCCCTGGTTGCCCATGACCTGTGCCAGCAGCGTGCTCTTGCCCCCCGGCGCGGCGCACATGTCCAGCACCAGTGACCCGGGGGTCGGCGCCAGCGCCAGCGCCGCCACCGCGCTGGGCAGGTTCTGGAGCATCACGCGACCCTCCAGCCCGGCTGCAAAGGAGCATGAGGGGGCGGCAAGGGTGAATGACGCCAACGAGTAACAACGGTATCCGTGTAGCAGTTGGGATGGTGTGTATGCGACGGCGAGGTGACGACAGAACGACGATGTAAGCATGTAACCGCTGGTCAAGACCTTAGCTGGCGAAGCGGAAGGAAGAGCGGAGCCGGGGGCCGGGCTGGACAGCCGACAAGACTCGCTCAATCGGTGGGCGGAGGGCAGTTTATTGCGCCATTTGTGCTATGGCACAGTAGGAGTTCTGGGTCGCCTACCTGCTCCGGGCGGCACGCGGAACACGGGCTCCACCAGCTCCAGCGCGAGGCCCTCGTGCGCCCGGAACATCTCCTGCGCCAGCAGTCGCGCCAGCAACAAGCGCGATCCCCAGGTTGGTCATCTGCTGTATTGCGTTCCTTGGCGAGCACGCCTGTACACCGGCCCGCAACCTCCTCCCATCCACCGCGGCAATGCCGCCCCATCCGGTGCACAGCGCCCTAGGGCCCTCGACTCCGTTCACATCAACTGCGCCATACTGCTTCCCTCCTCCCCTGCCGAGACATGGCTGTCCGGGCCAGTCCTTTTAGCCCCACCGTTCTGCGAGCCACTGAGCCCCAGGCATGCCACATGTGCGTCCCGGTCCAGTTAGCCTCCAGTTAGCCTCCACGTGTGTGTCACGCCCCCTGCCCCCTGCCCCCCGTTCCGACCGCTCGCGGCATGGCCCTCCAAGCCTGCCTCTAGCACTCCAACGGCCTGGGTTTGTCCACCCCAACCACGCCATACTGACCCCTCATACCCCTGCTTTGCTCCTCACCTGCCTCGACATTGCCATCCGGGCCGGCGCACAGCACTCAAGGGGACCCCGGCTCCCCTCACCCAACCACGCCGCACTGCTCCCTAGCACCCCCGTGCCCATCCTCACCTGCCGCGACATGGCCGTCCGGGCCAGGCCGATGTACCTGCCTGCACGTGGTGGCACAGGGCCCCGGCTGCTGCGAGTCCACCCAGGCGGGCACGGCGCGGAGGAGGAGGAGGCGGTGGTGGCCTGGGCGTTCCTGGTCGAGCTCGGGCAGCCCACAGGCGAGCCACACGAGGCAGCGCCACCGGCACCACCAGCAGCAGCGCTGGCAGCACAATCAGCAGCAGCAGCGGAAGGGGCAGCAGGTGCCTCGGCTGCGGCCTCTCCACAGGCCGTGTCCCCCATACCACCGCCACCGCCGCCGCCATCAAGGCTTGCAGCTCCTGCTGCGCTAGCAGGACCCAGCCCATGACCGCCGCCTTGCGCCGAGGCCAGCTGCTTGCCCTCCCGGTGCCGGTGCCGATGCCGATGCTGCTGCCTCCGAGCGGACGCCACCGCCTCTGCCGCGCAAGCCCTTGTGCCCTCCGCGCCTGCCCGGGTGCCTGCCACCTGGCCTGGGGCCACACCTCCTGTCAAGCCCTCAACCGCCTCTCCACTCTCCGGCCCACACTGTAGCCCCGGGACCTGAGGCCTTTCATCCTCCGCCACTGCCCCGCTGCTATCACCGTCACCGGCAGGCACAGTGTCGTACAGTGTCGTACCACGAGCTATCTCCGGCGTGTCGCTGCAGGCAGGGAAGGGGGACATCGGCAAAACAAGGGGCGTGTCTACTTGCATGTCCATGAGGCCGGCGGGCACAATTCCAAACGTGTTGGGCTGCGCGGAGGTGCCGCAGCATGTCCGCTATTGGCCAATGGCCCCATACATACGGTACCCTGGTCCCTTTGTCCACTCATCGGCCGAACTGCCAGACCAGCGCTCGCCCATGCGCTTGCAGCATTTTGCAACATCTCGCAACCAGAATCCAGGAGTCCTCAAGGCACGGTAACATCTAAGTCCTGTCCGCATTTGCGTTCTCCAAAAACAACGGTGTCCAGGCACAGATGTGGGCCGGGTACCTGCCCCCGGTCCCCGGCCCATGCCAGGGTACCACCCACAGCGAATGTGAGGCTGTCAGGGTGCCAGAGGTGTGGGAGCAGCGCAGCTTTGGCCCACCGCCACTCACGTGCCCGGTCGCTCCAGCGCCACCGCCAGCGCCACCAGCTCGCCCCTGCTCACGCCGCTGCTGCAGGCCAGCACCCCGGGGGCGTACACGGGTGCGCCACGCAGCACAGCCTCCCCCGTCTTGCGGCTCACAATCACCTCCTTGGCGCCTGCGGGGGCACAGGGCACGCAGGCGCGCTCACGCATACGTGCAAATATTCTGGGGCACAAATCCTTCAACGGCACAATAATACATAAGAAGAGTTTCTGTCACGATCACCTCCTTGGCGCCTGCGGGGCGCACAGGGCACGACACTCTCACCGGGAGCTAGCGACGGGCGCTGGAGTTTACCACAGTATAACAATAGCTACAAAGAGATTCTGACACCAAAGAATAAGTGTTGATGACATGTGGCTGTCCCGTGTGGGTTGCGTGGTGGCGGTGGGCGCGTGGAGCCCTTGGAACATGCTGCACCACCCACCTGCAGCCTCGTACGACACCTCATGCGGGCCGCTGCCTTGCAGCAGCACCGCGCAGGGCACCTGCCGCGGGAGTATCGGTGGGTGCCTTGTTACCAGGCCCAAACAATATGCCATCACACGGACAGGTGGCTTGACAGCTTTTGGCTTTGTTCACTAGGTGCACGCAGCCGGATGCTGCGGGCCCGACGAAACACTGATGCAGGGCATCCACGCACAAATCTCTCCTTGCATCCGTTCCCAATTGCGGATGCTACCGATGTCCATGTATTGTGCGCCTTAATATTGCGACAAGCAAGGGGTAGTGTGGCGGCTCATCCCCGGTGATCGTACCTGAGGGTGCACGCGCACAGTGTCGGGCGGCACGCCAGGGCCCAGCTGCGCCCTCACATGTTGCACCACCTCCTGCGGGGCCCGCAACAACAAGTTTTGGTGCAGCTGCGTTTTGTCCATTGAGGTCGGTTTCCATTCTTTGCATGCTTGGACAAAGGCAGCGACATGTTGGGTTGTGGGCCCTGAGGCGGCCACAGGTTGCAGGTGAGTAGGGAGCGCATAAAACTAGGTGATATACTAAGGCTGCGGCTGCGAGCGTTTTCTTTGACAACGGGCTGTGCGTAAGTTCTGACCAGCTGGACACAGTGAAATAGTAGCTATGCTGCAGCTTCCGGCTTTACCTCCACGGTGGTGGCCAGCGTGTTGACTCGCAGGCAGGTGGTGCGTGGTGGCTGGCACAGGGCTGCCGCCGTGCGCTCAAACCGCTCGTCACCCAGGGCTCCACGCAGGTAAGCCTCCACCTGGTAGGCACGTGAGGGCATGGGGAGCTGCCCATTACTGGTCATGCAATGGGCTGTTGGCTCGGATGGCCCGTACGGCCGCCGACATCAAGGGGTCTGGGCTTGTCGGCCCCCCCCCCTCGGCCGCTGTGCTGCTAACTTTCTCCGAGGGTGTTCCCATACCTGCTTGTCCCAAACAACATTTGGTGCAAATGTTTTATTGTTTTCCGCCATCTACTCCGTATGGACCTCTTTTCTCGGTGACCGGGTCAGTCGGTTCCCACCGGTGCAATGGTGGTGAGAGCAACGAGTTAGTTCTCCGAAATATTGCTCATGAGGAAAAGGCATGGCAATGCAGTAGCGGAATTGCGGCCGCATTCTGACCGCCGTACAGTCTTTGTAATGCCGTTTTACTGCGAAGCCAAGATAGTGGTTTTGGTAGATTCTGAAACTTACACTGCTAAGATGCACGGCACAAACCAGTAGCCTTGTGAGATACTTTGAAAGGTTTCCAAGCAGAGCCTAGTGGCTCCAGAAGCAGGAAGGATGCCGTGCCCTTTCGGCTTCACGGCGGAGGATGCTGATGATGACATGTCTGAGAAGGAGGTCGGGGAGGAGGAGGAGGAGGAGGAGCCCCCGGAGCGCAATGCTGCGGAAGGCAAAAAGCACGGACAAGAGACCCAGCCAAATGGACGCAAAAAGCAGGTGATCTACCTTTGACAGCAGCCCCTGCAACTTGGGACGCGCCTCGTCTGTCCCAAGCAACAGTGACTAGGTTCCGCATACTCACGCTGCATGTCTCCGTGCAACCCCGTCAGGCCGCAACCGCTGACATGAAGTTCGACTTTGAAAAGGATCCAGTATCGTGGTTCTACCAGGTATTTATGTTATAGGGTGAGGGTGATGACGGGGTGAGGATGACGAGCCTCCCCCTCACATGCAACATGCCCCGAAACAAACTTGGCCCTTCGCTACCGCAGAATCAAATCAAGAGCGAGGCAGAGTTTGCAAAGAAGAAAGACGCTCTCCGCGCAGAGGCCCGCAAGAGGTGTGAGGCTCAGTACTGGTCGCGCAGTCACGTCCTCTCCGGCAGTTCCAGCTCCAGCCTATACTGCGGCGTGAGCTTGACACGCATCCCGCTTTGTCTTTTACAGGCTTGAGCAAATCATGTCAAAGAAGGAGAAGCGTGTGGAGTGGCCCTCCGACTCGGAGCTCGACGAGCTGTCCATCCGCAGCAGCGAGCTGTCGGACCTCGACAGCGACGTTGACTCCCTCGGGTCCCTCATCAGGTGGGCTTAGCAGGACACGTATGCGGGCACCCAGTACGGAAGTTTCGGCGTGGTTCTCGTGCCAGTTTCTCGTAACCCACCACGCCGTGCGAATCCTGACACCCTGTGCTACTGCCCCCATGCCTCACCCCACCCCTTGTACCTGAAGCTGCGCCAACTCGTGGATTGAGGACGCTCGCTACGGCACTCCAGCCGAGAACTCGCTGTCATACACAGCATACTTCGCCCTGGTGAGTATCACATCTCTGCCCCTTGTCCGGAAGCTGCACAGCGCCTCATGGTTGTGCATGCGGTGCACAGCCCCAATCGATGGCCGCAGGCATAATCCGTCCGTTGTTGCTCACAGCGCATCAATTCTTAACCCGTCTAAACACGAAGCCAATTCTCACATGACCGCAGGCCGCGTCGGCGTACTGCCTGTACCTCACGCTACAAGCTGTCAACAGCACACGCAAGGTAGGCGGCTGCACGGCTGAACGTCACCATTTTTGCATGCCATCTGCCGTTACCTGCCGCCACCCGAACACTGGTTGCTCCAGGTAAACCTCAAGCCCAGATGCTCACTTGGCCACTCTCACGCATGACCATTAAGCTCAGGCCCTGGTCCAGCATATCAGCTGCTGCCATCACCCGCCTCACGTCCCCTGTGCCCGCACCACCGTACCCTTTGCGCACTACCGTCGGCTGCGGCCGTGCTGACCAGTTTAGCTGTTACCTCCTTCCGTGTCTTCACGTCCCCCGTGCCCGCACCATGTCACCCATCAGGTTGCCGGCGTGCTGACCAACAGCATGTGGCCCAACGCGGCGTTCGGCTGCGTGGGGCTGCTGGGCGCGGCCTTCATCGGCGCGCTGCTGGCCATCCGCTACCGCTCGCGGCGCATCCTGCTGCTCTCGCAGGCGGCCATGCTGGTGCTGTACTCGGCCTTCCTGGTCATCGTGTGCGGCGTGGTCATGCAGCCGACCGTCGTGGACCCCAAGGTGCGGAGTCGCCATTGCGTGACAGCTTGCACACAAGAGCCTGGCTCTTCTGAGGCAGCCAGCGCCTAGGCGACCCCTTATTGGCGGAGAGCAGAGGGTTTATGCAAACCCTACCCACTGCCAGAGGCTCAGAGTGTACGAAACCGCTACCTCCTAAGGTTGTTACCAGCTCCTCGTTCGTGTAGTAGCCAGTACGATATAGTGCACTGTCAGGCGCGACAAGGGCGTAACCATTCGAGCCAGCTCTCTTCCTGCGCCTGTTATCTGGGTCAGCTTCCTCCCTGCACTTGTCCTGAATGCCCTGCATTCCCCTGCTGCCACAGCTGCAAGACGTGGCGTGCGTTCGCTACGGCAAGTCGGACCAGGGCTCCCGGCTGTGCAAGATGCTGCCCGGCATTGAGCGCGAGCTGGCGGAGAACATGGCCACGCTGCGGTGGGCGGGAGGCCTGGCGGCCACGTGCGCGCTGGCGTGCCTGTGCTGCAGCGTGTGGTACCTGCACGAGCTGTCGTACATTGAGAAGAAGGCCATCAAGCACAAGCGCCGCCACAAGCGGCGGAAGCAGTCGATCCCATGGGACAAGATCAAGATCGTGGGGCCGGTCACCAACTGCGGGGCCAACGCGCCCAAGGCGGGCGCGGCGGCGGGCGGCGGGGGCAAGTGCCCGGTGATGCACCACTCGGCCGCGCCGCCGGTGGCGGCGGGAGGGAAGGGCGCCAAGGCGGGGCCCGGCGGCGGCGCGGCGAAGCCCGCGACGGAGAAGAAGAAGGACTAGAATGTTAATGCGCGTGCGAAAGAGCAGCCTGGGGTGGAGGGCTCTGGGATGGGCTGCGAAAGGTATACGACAGCGCGCGGCGGGCTGCACCGGGGGCTGCAAGAATGCTAGCGCAGCGCATTTCACCGGTAGGACGGTGTGGATATGAGGATGCCCGCGCCTGCGTGCACACTTGCAAATGTTGTGATTCATGGCAGAACTTGGGGTGGTATTTGTCTGGTAAAGATCGGTGCGTCTGTGCAATGGATGTGCGGGGCCCTGCATGCACGGGCAGTCGGGCCGGCGTCGGTGATCCAGTGTTACACTGTGGGCAAAAGCCGGGGGCGTCGGTGACTGTAGAACAGCTCTCTTACTGGAAACAGTGGGTTAGGGCTGAGAACGCCCTGCAGTTACCTTACGGTATGCAATAAAGGACAAGACTATGCTGCACTCCTGCATTGGTGCAGTACGTGCGCTTGTACGTGACTGGTTTGTATGTGACACAACTGTCGGAACTTGGCCCCAGTACAGGCGGGGACGCGCACATAGCTTGACCTGAAAAGAATGCCCTGTTATGACACAAAGCAGTCCTCGCGTCTAGCATCTAGCAAGTGCTGCCATCTTTCTGAGGAGTTCGTGTGAGGCATCCGCGTCCCTAAGGCCAGAGCTGTTGTGCTGACTACGTTGCAATCTAGCAGATGAGGCGAGCCGGTGATGGCTCTTCCAAATGTAACAGTGCCGCATGACGTGCTCTCAAAAATTCCGCCTCAGATGTGGGTATTGGTCAACACGTTTGCAGTCAGGGGAGCTCCCTGTCCGATGCCATCGTGTAACGTGTTGCACCACCGCTGGGCATCCCGGACACACTCGTGATGTCCGCCCTTCCGCACAAACCGGTGATCCTGACACCAGCTTGCCCAGTCAACAGCAGCTTGCCCAGCTCTCATCCACGATATTCAAGGGCCCAAGCTCTCCGCACGCTCCACCCCCCATCCCAGCCGTACACCCATCTCCCGCGACCCTCACAACCGCAAGGAAGATTCTCTCCCCTGGACCTGCCTGGACCAACCAGAAAACGCCACACATACACTTCCCCTTCCCATGCCGGTGATTGCCTTCCCCTTCCCATGCCGGTGATTGCCCCCTACTTGAACATCTCCCCCCGCATTGCCTTCACGCCGTACATGACCCCCGACAGCACCGTGGTGGCGGCCGTGGCCGCCTCCAGCGCCGCCACCGCCTCCCCGCCCGGCCACCCATACGCCTCCTGCGTCAGGTAGCCCCCCACCAGCACCAGCTGCAACACAGTATTCGCCTTGCTAATCAGCAGCGGCCTCATGTAGCCCACACCACCTTCGGCGGCCGCCGCCCCGGTCTCCGCCGCGGCCCCATCCGTCCGCTTGCTGGCGGCCGCCGCTCCCTCTCCCGCGGCGTCTGCCGTACGGAAGAACGCGTCTGACCCAGGCCATCGCCACCCGAAGCTCCTGAAGCGGAACACGAACGCGCCAGCCACCAGCGCCACGTCTCTGCCCACCACCACAGCAGCAAGCCACATGGGCATGGTGCCACGTGCCAGCAGCGCAGCAGCGACGCAGCCTGGAGGCAGCGGAAGGTTTTGCACAACCAGGGGTTGTGAAAACACACCAGTGAACGCGGAAGGGATGCTGCAGTTGGCAACGGCAGGGTTCCGCGGTGCAGTCCCCCACGTTGGCCTGCACGGCGGTGTTGGACCAGCAGCTCCGGCCGCGAGCAGCCCCGCACTACGGCACGTGGCAGTCGGAAAGCTTCAGTGCATGGCATGGTGTACCGGTATTCGGGCTCAGCACCACAACCCACGCCTGCGGCAGGGGTGTGGACGCTACTCACCTATGAGCACCTTGTCCGCCAGCGGATCCAGGTAAGACCCGAACACGGAGGAGCTCCCCGTGCGCCGGGCCAGGTAGCCATCCAGCCAGTCACTGGCCTGCGGGCCGTGAGACGGTGGGGAAAGGGCACTTGGAATGCTTCTTTCCAGGACTGCAACCGTGAGGCCTGGCAGGGGCACCTCGGCAACCCCCTAGTAGTTTGCTCTCGTTCATGGTCAGGGCGTGCCCGGACGAACGGATAGCACGTCTTGTGACCCGTGGACGTGATGCAAGAGCTCGAGAAGCCCAACAGCAGCAGGCGCAGGCCCACAGCGGCAGCCAACTGCAGCTTGATTACTCACCCCTGACACGGCTAGGGCCACCATTGCCACCTGGAAGTGCCCCTGGTACAGCCACGTGCCGATGACTGGCCCCGAGACCAGCCGGGCCACAGAGACCAGGTTGGGCAGGTTGTACACGGGGTGCGGGGCGGACGCCGCAGCAGCTGCTGCTGCTCCGGCTGGGGTGCTGGCAGCTGCACCGGCGGGCGGCTTGGTAGGCTCTTCCTTGGGTGGTGGAGCTGAGTGGCACAGGCGCACGGCTGGGGAAACAGCGTGTGCCGCCTTTTGAGAAGGCGTCACAGGTGAGAGGCCGGCGGGTGGGGGCCATAGCCGCCGGACGCCAACGTTGCCACCTGCTGCTGTGCCGGTCTGAAAGGAGAGCCCCCGCGCCCCCAGGGCATGCGGGGGCCGCACGATGGGCTGACGGTTATGCTGCTGCTGCTGTTGTTGTGTCACGTGCTCGTGGACTAGCCCGTGCTGCCATAGCGCAGGCGTACGGGCCCACTCGTAGGCGACGCTGCAGCTTGTGGCAGTGCCAGCGCTGCTCCGACCGGCACTGGTGTTGCCAGTAGCGGCCGACAGGTGCGCAACTCTCAACCCCAGGCCCCAGGACGGCCCAGGCGCCACCCCGCCTGGTGCTCCTCCACCGCCAGGCCAAGCCACTATGTGGCCCAGTGACGGCACGGCCACCCATGCATCCCAGCATCGGCCCACAGCTGTGCAGCTGGACCGGGCCAGCGCCGCCAGCGGGCGCAGCCGCTGCGGTTGAGGCATGCCTCGCCGTTCCCAGCTGGCTGCTATCGGCAAGCGGCTTGTAGCTGATATGGTACCACAAGCGTGGCCGGAGGCTTATGGTTGATCTAAGAAGCTGAGGGCCCGCTGTTTACTGCCAGTGAGGTGTTGCTGATAGTGTCAGCTGCTGTAGGCGCTTTGGCTGGGTGTGGGTGGGTGGGTGGGTCCGCGCGCCTCCCGGGCACCCCAGCACCGTGGGTACAGATCCGCTTAGTCCCGCTTGGGGGGGTTCGCGGGGGGCTGGCGCCAGCCGAACAAACGCGTCACAACAACGGTAAGGGGCAGGAAGAGGAGGACCATGCAGAGGGCAGTGTACAGCTCTGACGGGGGCATAGGGATCTTGAAGCTCGTGCCAGGAAGATTGTACCAATGCTGTTCAGCGTCCTGAGGTGCGTCAGTCATTGTGGCGCCGGCAATTAGCTTGTCACTCAGTTTGGCGGGGATCGGTTGTGCTCAAGGCCCAAGACTCGTGCTGCACGCTAGTACCAATCCCTATTTGTATATGGTGTGATGAGTTATGTAGGAAAGTTGGCCCACTTCAGCCTTCAGGGGTTTATATAACTGCCGTCGCCATCGGGATCGAAGAGCCTTGAGAACCCACTCGTTCCCCAACATAGCCCTTTCCCTGCGCCTGTTGGCACAACCCATACCTCATAAACAACCTTTCTACTCCTAAACAATGTCGGACAACGGCTCTGTCGACGAGCACCAGGAGCTCGACCTGAGCTCGGTGCGTGTCATAACCTGCGAACGTTTGCTCCATAAGTATTGACGATGTGCAACTGACTGCAGCAATACACACGCTCTAGATCCAGACGAACAGCCGCCCCTAGTACCAGCCGCCCCGGCCTTTCTCCTTACCCTTGCTCTACTGTTTCGCTGGTTGCAGCCCGAGGTGGTCACTCGCTACAAGCTTGCTGGCGAGATCTGCTCGAGTGAGTGGTGTATTTGCGAAGGCTGCAGTCCGCGTTGACACACGGCATTGGGCAAGCGTTCCGTGGCACGCTTTACAAGCTACTGTTCCCCTCTCTCCCCGACCACTGCAGAGGCACTGCAAGCTGTGACGGATGCTTGCAAGGATGGAGCGAAGGTGGTCGACCTGTGCCGCACTGGCGACCAGTTTATCAACAAGTAAGCCGACACCCCTAGCAGTTCTCCCCTTCAGGGGCGACCCGCACTTCTCAATTGGTTAATCATCTGTTGCTTGGTTGCAGGGAGTGCTCCAACATCTACAAGGGGAAGCAGGTCGAGAAGGGTGTCGCCTTCCCGACTTGCGTGTCTGTGAACAGGTGAGCACTGTCGCCAGTTAGTGTCAAGGCCGCAGTTTACACTGGTGTGCACATCACCACATGCTTGCATAGATGAGACTGTACTGTACCTGAATGCCAGGCGCATTGTTGCTTGAAGCGCCGACACCATGTGCAACTTGAACACCATGTGCGTGCAGCGTGGTGGGCCACTTCTCGCCTAACTCCGACGATGCTACCGCCGTGAAGAATGGCGACGTCGTCAAGATGTGAGTGGCTGGGTTGCATTGAAGGGCACCCACCTGGCTGGCCAGGCAGTCTCGGACCAACTGGCGCGAATGTGGTTGCTTGCAGCGCTGCCAGCTAGTGCAACCGTGAAGTATGACATAATCAAGGCAATCGACGTAGTGCGTCAGCTGTCGCTCAGTCGTTTGCTTTGTGAACACTACCACTAGCTGATGCTGGTCTGGCTTGCTCCGGGTAGCTGACGCTGTCCTTTTGCATTGCTCATAATGGCGATGATGCAGCGATCTGGGCTGCCACATCGACGGCTTCATTGCCACCCAAGCGACCACCATCGTCGTCGGTGACGGGCCGGTGGACGGCCGCGCCGCCGACGTTATCGCTGCTGCCCGGACCGCTTTCGACGCTGCCGTGCGGTTGATCCGCCCAGGCAAGCGCATTGCGGATGTTGCGGGGCCGCTGCAGAAGGTCGCGGAGGCGTACGGGTGCAACATGGTGGAGGGCGTCATGTCCCACGAAATGAAGCAGTTCGTCATCGATGGCAGCAAGTGCATTCTCAACAAGCCCACGCCGGAGCAGAAGGTGGAGGACGCGGAGTTTGAGGAGAACGAGGTGTACGCTATCGACATCGTGGTCAGCACGGGCGAGGGCAAGCCCCGGGTGAGTGCTGGGTTTCGCATCAAGGGGGGCGCAGCCCGCTGGGTGCGTGCTGGTGTTGTGCACCAACGGGCTGGTTGAGTGCAATGAGGGACTGCCAAAGCCAGCGGCTAGCTTGGTTTCTGGTAGCTCTGCCGGAACAGAAGGGCAGCGGCAAGGAGCGGCAGCGTCAAAGCCGCCTGAGCAGCGGCGGTGGCGGCAGCGGTGGCGGTGGCGGTGGCGGTATCGGCAGCATCCCTATCACAACAGGAACTGCAGCAGCTAAGGACGTGCAGGCTGGAGCACCCACAGGACACATGCAGTAGCGGCGCAGGCCTAATGGTGGCGCTGACCAACCAGCCGAGCGGTCTGGGACGGATCTGGGGGTGTAACAACCCTGCAGCTGCGAGTGCTGCGGGGACCACCGAGGCGCGGTGGAGCTCACGGAGGCAGCTAGCCGCCGGCGGAACCTAGGGTGGAAGCAGCTGGCTAGCTGGCAGGCGCGACGGCAGGCATGGGGAATGCAGTCCGTGGTCTCCACGTACAGTGCCCGGCGCGTCCGGGCTGCTAGGCCGTCGTGTTGTGATTGGCCCTTTGGCGGGCCGCATTTCGGCACTCGTCGTCCGCTGTGTCAGCTACTGCGTTCCCCGGCGGCCACCACAATCCGCACTCCTTACCCCGCGCGCCTCCAGTCCCCTTGAACCTTCCCCAAGTGTCCATTTCGGGTTCTGCTAGCTGTCCCGTTGTACCCCGGCGGCTCTGACCCACCTGCCCACCGTTCTTGCGCCGCCCCTACAACAACCTTAGTCTGAAGTCGACCCCAAATGCCAGCCCCTCCTGACCGCCGCTTCCCCGCCCCCGCCACCCGCGCCTACCCCCATCCTGCCAGGTGCTGGACGAGAAGGAGACGACGGTGTACAAGCGCGCGCTGGAGATGAACTACAACCTCAAGATGCAGGCCTCGCGCGCGGTCTTCTCCATCGTGTCCAACAAGTTCGCCACCATGCCCTTCACGCTGCGCGCGCTGCTGGACGAGGCCGCCGCGCAGCCCAAGACCGAGCTCAAAGCCAGCCAGCTGCGGCTGGGCATGGTGGAGTGCCTCAACCACGGGCTGCTGCACCCCTACCCCGTGCTGCACGAGAAGCAGGGCGAGCTGGTGGCGCAGATCAAGGGCACCGTGCTGCTCATGCCCAACGGCAGCAGCATCGTGACCAGCGCGGCGCGCCAGGCGGTGACCACTGACAAGAAGGTGGAGGACAAGGAGATCCTGGACCTGCTGGCCACGCCCGTGAGCGCCAAGTCGGCCAAGAAGAAGGCCAAGAAGGCCGGCGGGGCAGCGCCCGCCGCTGAGGCCGCCTCCGCGTAAAGGAGTGTTAGATGTTGGCGGTTGGGATGCTGGCGAGCGAGAGTGGCGGGAGCGGGAGGGCGGCGGCCAGGCGGCGGGATGGAGCCAGGAGGAGGTGGGGGACATGGCCGCATGCTCTGTAGCTGCGGCGGGGGCAGCGTGTTCGGGGTGGAGTATGGACGCTGCGCTACGTTGAGCGCGGAAGGGTGGCGGACTCGAATTTTGCAGTTGACATTGACTACGGGTGGTTAGGTGCGTTGTCCAAGCGGATGCCGGCCATTGTGGTGCGCGAGGGCTGGGAGCCAGACATGAGATGAACAGAGTAGCATTTGACATTGCCGTGGCTGGTCGTGCCAGACCTTCGCAATGCCATCGTACGGCACAGTGCTGCCGTATGGCACAGAAAGAGGGGCGCCGTCCTTGTGTCTTGATAGGGTGTTCTGTGGGGGCCCTCTCGGTGGTCGCTGCGTGATCAGCGACGGGTGTCGGTCTCAAATGCTAATCACAGACTTGGGTTGTGCTGCCGCCAAAGTTATTGCGTGGTTCGAACCTCTTGTGCGTTGGATCTGTGTACCTGGGTTTGCTCGGCCTGCCATCCTGCGCTCATGCGTCGTGCCTCTGGTGACGTCCGTAAAACACGTCTGGTCCCCGGTAGGCTTTGTACATCGAAGCGCCAGGCGGATTTTTCTAGGCAGGCGGTGTGGATATCCATGGGAGATCTGATGTGCAGGGAGGCAGGCTGTAAGGGCAGGGAAAAGGCAAATCATTCTCGCTGTGTATGTAGCAGCAAGGCGTGGTCAGGGAGGCTGCCTGCCTTGCGGAAGCTTGGCACTTCGCCACACGCAGTTGAGGCCACGTGCTCGCGTCGCACGATCTGGCATGACCTTAGGGTTTGCATACGGTACAAACACAAGTGGCCTTACATTCTGGTTGCTGCAGTGCTTTTACGGGCCAGTCACTTAGGTCAGCGTACACCTTTATAGCTCCCACGCTAAAGCCTTACAAGGCTCAGGTTACCTGACATGGGGATGGGGAACTAGACGCCCATACCGGTACCGTAACAATGGACACGATATGGTACTAAGGCGAAGCAGACATCCAGCAGCACGTGCACGGTGGCTTACGTACGGCGTCATATATGCTTCACAGTGCCGCGAGCTCTGCAACATCCTTCGGGTGTCTGACCAGGGGGGGACCCCTGTGTCTGACAGGCAAGGCTGCGGGAACGGTCGGTACCGACTGCCAAACATGTGCTGTGCCCAGACCCGCGGTTCACACACATGCTCGGCCGACGGCCATCCTGCCAATCTCATTTCATGGAGAGCAGTGACAAGAAGTGGAGCCCATACTAGCTCGCTTGTCACGCTGGGGGACCAACAGTATCATCGCATCGGACTCAGCATCAGCATCCCTAGTTGCCGCACGAAGCAGCATATGGCTGCAGGCTATCCCACGGAGTCAGTCCAAACGCTAACATAAACACTTGATATCTGCGGAGGAAAGCAGTCACAAAAGCCACGCACCATCCTGCACCTGCCTCCAGACCACAGGCACGACAGCGCCTACTAGTCTCTGCGCAGATTTATAGCAGCGCCATTAAGGCGCTGTAATTTGCTAGGTCTTTGCCAGCCGTTAGCGGCGGGCAACAACGCCAGAGGCGCTCAAGGGCTGGGTCTTTACCCCGCCGAGCCTCTGCGTTTCGCCACCATGGCTGTCTGCTGATGATTTACGGCCTAGGCCGGAAGGCCGATCAGAGGATCACACTTGCTGGAAGCTTGCTGCGCACGTTGCCACCTCTTCCTCACAAAACCAACAATGCCGCGAAGGGGCCAAAGCGCACGCTACGAGGAGTACTGGGAGGATGATGACGAGGCTTATTGGCAAACAGAGTATGCCGAGGAGGAGGAGGAGGTACGCGTTACCCGCGGTCGTTTTGGAAGCTTGATTTGCTGAAACCCTGGCAGTCTGGGTTGACCGTCAGACCTTACGCCGCCTTTTTCATTCAGGTTCATGAATATACGCAAAATTATCCCGCGGAGACAGCAGGGCTAAGTGAAGAAGCGCAACAGCAGCAGGTCGAGGACAACAGCGCCGATGTCAGTGCTGACGAGGGAGTCGACGTTTGCGCCGTGTGCCTCTCGGCCATTGAACCCGTGGACCTGGCCATCGTCAAGGGCTGCGAGCATGTGTATTGCGGTGAGCTTTGGGGGCGTGCGTTTTGTTGCGGTGACGCAGCCTGACTGGTGGTCTTCCTCAGCCATGTGACGTGAGGGGCAACATCCCGCATGCTGCCTACCCCACCAGCAACGGGCTCGTCGTGCGCAGTGCTGTCACTACAAGCTTGCCTCAATGGCCGTGCACGAGGCTTCCGGACTGTCCTTGAGCCTAACACTCGGCTGAACGGTGTGCCCTGCCGCAGTGAACTGCATCCTTCAGTGGGCGCTGTACAGGGACACGCCCACGTGCCCGCAATGCAAGGTGCCCTTCAACTACCTGTACACGCACAAGCTGCTGGACGGGCAGCTGAGCGACTGCCCCGTGGAGGAGAGCGTGTGCCTGCTGAAGCGGGCGACGTGGTTCGTGGAGCACATCAAGGTACGGCGACCCAGCCGCCTTGCTGAACCCCACAACAGCTGAGGTCACTGGCATCTTGCCTGCCCGATTGTTAGTGAAGGTGACTAGTTCGTAGCATTCGTATGAGCATTTCGTTTCCTCTGGTTATGCCGTTTCGCACGTCTGTGCCAACTGGGTATGTCCGAAGTGCAACCCTCCTTCGGGCATGAACAGATCCAACACTGCCCTTGCCCCTGCACCTTCAGCAGCTTCCCTCAACACCATCTTATGATCAAATCCCCTGCTGCACGCCACAGACTCTCGAGAAGGGCAAGGCGGTGTCCGCAGCCATGGCAGCTGCGGACGAGGGCCCCGGCGACTGGGGCAACGACATTGCGCAGTACTACGACGATGAGGATGAATACGATGAGGAGGAAGAGCTGGAGAAGTATTACTTCTCCAGCGCGGCCGGGCGTGCCCGCGTGGTGCTGGGCAACCGCCGCCTAGGCGAGAACGGCTACATGCGCGCAGGCCGCATCTACGCCCGTCCAGCAAATAACAACAGTAACGGCGGCGGTGGCAGCAGCGGCGCGGGAGGCAGCAGCGGCAGTAGCAGCAGCAACCGCGCAGCTGGGGGCAACATTGGCAAGGCGGGTAAGGGGCGCGCCGGCGGTGCGGGTGGTGCAGGCGCCGGTTCGGGCGGTTCTGGAGCTGGCGCGGCTGCTGGGAGCGGTGGCGGCGGCGGCGGCGGTGTGGGGGTGCCTGGGCCGGCTGCAGCAGCGGCGGCGTCGCAGGCTAAGGGCCCTGGCCAGGGCCGCAGGGCGAAGCGTAACGCCCGTCGTGCTGCAGCTGACCTCAGCTTGGACGGCCTGGATCTGGACTGAAGCCACCGTTGCTACTCTTTTCCGCTGCGAAACGCTTGGTAGCGTAGGGTGCTGTTGCGCTTTTGGGAGCGGGCTTTTGGGGCTGATGGCCTTGTTTTTTACAGCCGGGCTGGCCGCAGTCGGCTCGGGATCATGCGGCTGCGCATGTGGCATCCCAAGCGACCGTGTACTGTACACATATGCTAGCTAGCTAGCGGCACACTGCGTGGGAAAGAGGGTACTGCCTAGGGCGCGGGGCGCGAGTGCATGTTGAGTTGCAATTGCACGGTACATCTTGGCCCGCTAGCGGTGGTAGCGCCTGGGGCTTAACCGACCTGTTCTTTGATGCGGGTGCCCAACCGGAAAGGTAGTGCAAGTTAGTTTCCGGGTATGCCTATGCTTGGTGTGAGCGCACACCGCATCACTGCCTTAGCCTGTGAGAGTACCCGCCGTGCCCCAAAGGCAGCTGGCAGTGCTGGGTGCCGTGTGGGTGTCAAGGTTTGACGCCTGCAGCCTGGCACAAGCCCTCGCATGCCGTGCGGGCACGGCGAGGGTTGATGAACGGGAGGGCCGCACGAGGGAGCTTGTCTGTTGGAGCGCCTGGCAAGCACGTTGCGATGCCATGGCGCCTTGTACTATAGGAGCGTCCTCGGGCCTATCGGAATCGTACAGAGAGGAGTGTTCGACTTCGGGCGGTCGCGTTAGGGCTTGCCGGGCTTGGTTCGGCCGCCTCTTGCTTGGGGCGTGCGCACGTGCGATCAGGGTGCTGGAAACCCGATCACAATCGGCTAGGCTCGCTCACCTTCGCTGGGATGTTACAAATAGTCTCGTGTGACAACAGGTCTTCGGCTGGTTGCGGTTGTGAGAGAGCAGTTGACGCGGGAAAGGGAGAGTAGATCCGTTGTGTAGTGACTGCGTACAGAGGGTAGGGGCAACGTCAAATGTGTTGTTACTCCGGCTGTGGCTGTGCAAGTTGCACGAGCATATGTTCCGTGCAAGCTTGGAGGCAGTGCATCAGTGCTGACTGCCGGCGAGACTGCGATCTGTAACACGGGATGCGTCGTTCGGCTGCAGGACTTGAGTGACACGCTTAGGGCTTCACCACTCTCTTGGCTTCCCTGCTGCAACCTCATCGTTAGACCAAGTCGTATCTGCCTGGACGTACACAATCTGGTACCGTCACAGGGATTGAAGCCATTCCGGAAGGCAGCCCGAACTGTCCGTACGCATCCTCCTGACCCTGCCTGACCTGTCCTATCCGCCCAACAAACAACGAGCCGGCCCCTGGAGTAGCAGGGAGAAGGCCCTGGGCCTCACCGACGAGTCTACTACCAGCCCTTAAGCCATTAGCTCATAACATTGAACCTGATATAACACAGCCTAAACCAGTTGGCTACAGCTGTGCTGCAGCTTGATCGCAACCAGCATTCACAGTGCAACCAGCAGTCAAGCAACGACACCAATACTCAACCTCAGTATCCGGACACGGAGCAGTGCTAGCACATTACCGTAACTACTCCAGTCAACCAACGCCCATGTAGCAGCACGCCGACGTAACGAGTACCCAAGGGACACACATGTAGGGTCTGTCCTACCGTGCCCAGGGGCGAAAGCCGTGCATTACCGTCACACTACCCAGCCCAAGCAGGCCCCCTACAGACCCCCTACCCCTCAGACGGCGCCCTCATGCTGAAGGGTACGGGCCATCCATTGAACAGGCCCGCGTCGGCCCTGGCCTTCATAAGTATACAGCAACACGGTGCAGTGTTGGGCCTTAGAGCTTGGGCGAGGCCTCCTCGTTGGGCGGGCTGTACCAGCCCCAGATGTCAGGTGACACGTACTTGGTGACCTGCGGGGGGCAAGGCACGTAAGACACACCAGTTACTGGCACTCCCGTTACGGTACTTACGTGCTCGTGTGCAGTAGCCCGATCCCTCCTGAGCCCCACAACACAACAATTGCGAGGTACCGTAGCTGATGTTGATCCCGACCATAACCGTCCTCTGCCCACGCGTTGGCCCATCCGAGATCCCACCCCACCACCCGCCCCGCACGTCCCACCTGCTTGACGCGCAGTCCGTGTAGCGGGACACGTGCCTCACAGATCGCGGCCGGCACAACTCTGCCCCACCGATACACGGGTGCCTGGCGTTTCACGCGTACCCCCGCCCCGGCCCTCCCACCTGCTTGATAGACAGGAAGTTGTCGAGGCCCCACTCGCCCAGCTCGCGCCCGAAGCCGCTGTTCTTGATGCCGCCCCACGGCGCCTGCGGGGGCGCATGCCGTACATCGGCGGCGGACGTCCTCACACGTCACTGGGGACGACCCATGCTACTGGCGTCGCTTCACCTAGTACCTGTTTGCGCTATCGGCATGCTTTCCTTGCTCCCGCAACTGCATTGCAAGGCGCGGATGTAGCGGCCCCAGGTGCACCAACACATACGAACGGGGAGGCCGCCACAGCGAACAAGGGAGAAAAGCGGCGTGCATGCATGTAACCAATGCCACCTGCTTAGCAGGCTGTTTGTGGAGGGTGCCAGAGACACGTGCACACGAGGTACTAAGCTAAGCCACGAGTCTGAGGCGGAGGATACGCAAACAGGTAGCGCAAGTGGGTTAGGAATTGAGACTCCGCTGGCCCGCAAGGGACCCGAGCGAGGCGGGGGGCCGGGGCGCAGGTGCACGTGCACAAGAGTCATTGGCCACGCACTCACGTAGCAGAAGCACGGCTGCGAGCAGTTGATCCACGTGATGCCGCACTCGAGCGCCTCCGTCACTCGGCGGCAGCGCTCCAGGTCGGCGGAGATGACGGCGCCTGGGGACCGTGGGGGGCGAAGAGCAGAGGGACAGGTCGTGGGCGGCGGAACCTCAGGGGAATATAGCACATGAAAATACTTGGTAACTCTGTGCTACAATTGAGTGGGTCAGCACAGGCGCCGCGAACGCAGTGACCGTTTGGAGCTTTCAACGCGGCAGAGTGCAGCTAGCATGAGATAGCTTTTGTGTGTGGAAGTGCATCATGCCAAAACGGACACCCGCGGTACGCTGCACGGCGCAAACGTACGACGCCGTACACCGTATACCCACCCGCCAGGCCGTACTCCGAGTCGTTGGCCAGCGCGATGGCCTCCGCCTCCGTCTTGAATGTGGCCACGCTGAGCACCGGCCCGAAGATCTCCTCCCGCCACACCCGCATGGCGGGCGTGACGCCGGCGAACACGGTGGGCGCCACGAAGTAGCCCCCGGACGCGGGCGGCAGGGAGGGCGGGCGCCCGCCGCCCGTCAGCAGGGTGGCGCCCTCGGCCTTGGCGGACTGCATGCGAGGGGGCGAGCGAGCGGAGCAAGCATCGTGGCATCAGAGGCGACGTGGCTGTGGTGTAGGGCCCGATTGGCAATCGTGGATTGCAACCTGTAACGTGTGTGCATGGACTGCGCAAGCGTAGGGGATGGTGGCAGCACTCGGGGCGGGCTGTTGGCGCGGTTCTCGGGACTGGGCCAGGGTTGTGATGGTGGTTTGACTCAGCCGGATGCCGCTATGTGGGCGGCACGCAGCAGGCTGCAGCATGGCCTCTCATGCGCACACGCCATGCACACAGTACGGTAGCAGCCTACCTCGATGTATGCCGGGATCTTCCGCCTCCTGCCTTGCTTTGCTGTGCTGTGCTGCTTGAATTCTGCCCTACATAACTTGTCTACTGATTACTTCAGGCATAATACACCTGCATCGCGCATCGCATTTCCATCACGGCAACGGCTCACCTCGATGAACCCCAGGATCTTGCGGTACTGCCCCTCGCTGACCACGGGGCCCAGCCGGCAGCCGGGGGTGAGGGGGTCGCACACCTGCGGGTGGATAGGTGGGTTGGCGCAGCTGGTTTGGACACTGCTGCCGCGCGCGCCAAGCACAAGAAACACCCGGCAACGACTCACAGTCGCTATGCACTGGCAGCATATGCCACCGTTGATGCAGCTGGCTGCAGACAGACGCAGACAGGCCGCTCCCAATCCCCGTAGTTCCCCACCTCCCATGCCGTTCCGCGGTTACGGTACCCGCCCGCCCTTCACCCCCCGTGTCCCGCACATATTGACGGAGTGCCACCCCCCAACCCCGTATATTGCTTAGTGTATTGTTGCCCCCCTGCCCATGCTCCACGCACGTTGATGGCCTCCGCCCGCTTCTTGAGGTGCTGCAGGAAGGCGGGGGCCACGTCCTCGTGCACCAGCAGGCGGGAGGTGGCGGAGCAGATCTGGCCGTTGGTCCAGAACGCGCCGAACTGGAAAGGGAGGAGCGGCGCGGGGGAGGGGGAGCATGGGAAGCGCAAGTCGTTGGTTGGGCAAGCGGCCGAGTTGAAGGGATGTGGGGTGGAGGGATGCTGTGTTGGGGGTTGGCGGCTAGGCTGTGGTGGGGCGGCGGCGCACGAGGCAGCAGGCACGGTGTTGCCTTGCGGCCCACAGCTACGACGCACCAGCACGAAACACGGCCCCGCGGGCCCTTGTGCATTTCCCAAGCACCAGCGCACGTGTACTACCAGCACGCCGCCAAGCCACACCAGCCAAAACCAGCTGCACCCTAACCCACCATGGCCCACTCCACCGCCTTGTCCACCTCGGCGTCCTCGAACACGATCAGCGCGCTCTTGCCGCCCAGCTCCAGGGAGGCGGGACGCAGGTTGGCGGCGGCCGCCAACGCCACACGGCGCCCCGTGGCGGCGCTGCCGGTGAAGGCCACCTTGGCCACACCGGGGTGCGCGCTGGTGGGTGTGTACGTTGGGGTTCAGATCAGGGGCCAACCTGGGTTAGGTGTACTGATGATAGCTGGTTTGCCAGGTGTATGTTGCGTGTATGTAGTTGCTGACATGGGATGTCGCAGGGGTGAGGTGGGGGGAAGGTTGGCGAGGGTGAAGGGTGACGTGTTGCGGCAGGTGTGCAGTGCTGCCGGTGACGACCACCTTGGCGACGCCGGGGTGCACGCTGTCAAGGTGTGGGTAGGCAAAGCCGGGAGGGCAGCAGCAGCACTTACAACTTGGCGTGGGATCGGAGAAGAAAGAAGGCACGCTGGAGGCAGTCCGCACCTCCAGAACCCTACCCCCTACCCCTGGTTTCTAGTTCAGTTCCTTTGCCGCTCTGCGGTTGCCCCCTGCCCCTGGGGCGCACCTGAGCGGTGCGCCGGCTCCCTCCCCCGTGCCCGTGACCACGTTGAGCACCCCCGGGGGCAGCCCCGCCTCCGCCGCCAGCGCCGCCAGCTCCAGGGAGGTCAGGGAGGCCAGCTCGCTGGGCTTGAGCACGCAGCAGCAGCCGGCGGCCAGCGCGGGGGCCACCTTCCACTGTGGAAGTGACGGCATGCGAGGCGAAGGTGGGTAAGTTGGGAACGGGGGTCTAGGAGGAGGAAGGAGAAGGAGGAAGCGTGGGGGGCTGCAGGTATGGGTCATGGTCTCATTGCACGTGCAGCAGCAGCGCGGGGGCAACTTTATAGTGGCAGTCGGGCTAGTCCTTCACACTCTCCCTTGCCTGGAAGGAGGCACGGCCCCGGCGAAAGGCACGTCTACGAGCGCAGAGACCTCGTTTCCACCAACGTTTCCTTCACCTTCTCTGCTGCCCCTAGCGAGAGCCGGCTGCACGCAGCTCCTGTCCCTCCCCCCGCCTCTGTTACTACCAAAGCCACCCATGCGCCTTATCCCTCTCCCCCCTTTCTGCCCCCTGCCTCCCTCCCGACCCTGCCCCCTTGCCCTTCCCTTCCCTACCCAGGCCTCCTCCCCTTCCCGGCCCCGTCGCGTCCCCGACCCTTGTCCCTTTTGCCGTAAGCCCCCACTCCCGTCTCCTTTCCCTCGAACTCACAGTGGCCATCAGCAGGGGGTAGTTCCAGGGGGTGATCAGCGCCACCACACCCAGCGCCTCGCGCCTGCAGGGCAGCAGGGGACTGGCACGTTACAGAGGAGGGATGGGCGCCAACCAGTGGCCGACACGAGCTTGCGCACAGGGAAGCGATGCCAGCGTCCGAATGCAGCGGCAGCGGCCTTCATAGCCGCGACCAGCACAAACGGCAAACGCACACACGGATGCAGCAGCAAGCCCCCCGATCCCGCCCACAGGGTCCCCCCCCCGCACGTGCCCTCTGACCCGCGCCTATCTCACGCCAACAGCTCTACCTCCTCCACACCACTGCAAAGTTCGTGCACCCGCAAATGGTACGTTCGCATGCTGATTTTGTACCTACCAGTCGTACACCTTCCAACACGCTACAGAGACATTGATTTGCCCCCTCCCACCCCACCCGCATGTCAAACTTTGCCATACCCACGCCAACGGCTTCATTCTTCCACTTGCAAGGTATTTGTTAGCACGTTACATGAGCTGTATAGCCATGTCAGTCCACATGCCGGTAATCCCCACCCACCTGACCCGCACGTCGAACTCCGCCATGCCCACGTCGATGGCCTCGGCGCACTGCCGCCCGTCCAGCTTCTCAGCCAGGCCCGCGTAGTAGTCAAAGCACGTGGCAACGTCGTCCTGCGCAGTGCCGTACACCGTGCACGGGCGCATTACGTAAGTGATCTCTACGCACACACGTGCTGGACTGCGGGGGATCGCGGGCTGACGACCTCCGCCCCCGGCCACCTTTCTGCTACAGCAGCAGCTCAGGCCTTTTCTGTGCTCCCCGATGAAACGCGTTTGCCCAGTCCCCACACAACCCGCTGCACCCGCCTACCCAACGCACCACCGACCCCTTACCACCTGTCGCCCCCGCCCCTCTTGCTTTTACCCCCTTCCCCCATCCTCCTCCTGCTCGTGTTCCCTGCCCCCCCCCTGCCCCCCCTGCCGCCCCTCCGTGCTTCACAGGTGCAGGTCACCGGTCCCCTGCCCCCGCTGCCTCCGCTGCCGCCCCACCATGTCCCACTCCGCCTCGTCGATGGGCTTGCCGCAGTCCATGGTCTCCAGCCGGGCGAGGGTGGGCTTGGCGTCGCGCACCTGTGGTCACGGAACGTGGGGACTGTGGAGGTGGAGGGGGCGACCAGGGGGTGTGTGCAGGTGGGTCCGACACGGTGCAATGAGTACGGGGGAGGGGCAGGGTGCATGGGGTGAGGGGGACGGGAGGCCACGTATGGGCCAATGCCATCGTGGACGGGTCAAACCCTATGGCATTGCTTTACGATTTGGGTCGTTGAATGGTGTGGTTTATGGCTGAATGGAGGCGCTATGGCGGGAGCTCTGGAAGTGAGGGGTGTTACACGAGGGATGTTGGCTCAGCACCAGCGTGGATCCAGCCGCCCTAGGGTTTGTAATCATGTGCCGTGCCTCGAAAGATGCGACGCTGAGTTTCCATCCTGTGTTGACATAACATGCAAATGCAGCCGTTAGGAAGCGTGGCACAGGTCAAAGAATAAGCAGCATGAGGCAGGAGGCGCCAAAAAGTGTGGGGAGCAGTGTGGCAGGGTGCCAGAGTGGAATCATGCAGGTAAGCACCTTTTGGGCGATAGCCCGCAGGAATTTGGCACGGTAGGCCCCAGTGGTGCGGCTCCAATGCCCAGACTTGAACGCCGCAGTCGCGGCAGCCACTGCCGCGTCGACATCCTCCGCGGTCGCCGCGGGGATGGTCGCAAAGGCCTTCTCCGTCGCCGGGTTGATTACATCCATGTATTGCCCCTTCGTAGGAGGCACCCATGAACCGCCGATGAACAGCTGACGGGCAGGCGCTGGAGACGCCATGGTAACAGTTCTTCTAACGGTTGGTTGTGTTATGCACCACCGCAGGCGACAGTGCTCTCAGAACAGGCACCGGACACGCTTCCAGACAGCAGCACGTAAGACGTTACGGGGCTCAGCATGGAACGCGCCGATGTCGACCCGGATGCCGTATACATTCTGCTGCAGCAAGCAGACAGCAAGCAGCACGCAAAAACAGGCATCACCGGACACCATACGCTATCTTGGAATTATAATTTATAGCACGGCCAATGCCTTAGCCGTGCTGCTGGAAAACCCTCGCGCTCAGCGGCCCTTTTCTGCCCCGCCAACATGCTGACAAGACCCCTCGCTTTATCACGCCCTATCGTGCAACAACAGTGCCCATCCTCACTGCCAGCGCGCTGCTTTGCCTCCAGCGCGTCCAGGCCACGGTACCGTCCGCAGCTCAGGCCCTGTGCTGAGCACCAAGCCGCTGCTCCCCAACGCGTCGTAGCATGCAGCTCTGCTTCATCTCAACCACGAGCAGTGCTTGGCAGCATTGTTACAAATCTACGCCGCCCTGCGCATGCCCCATCTCGACCTGGGCCCCCACACTGCGCAAGCACCAACCCGGCAGCAACCACCACAGCAACACACACGCACCAGCAGCAGGAGCAGGGGGCTAGTAATGGCGGGCAACAGCAGCAGCAGCAACAGCAACAGCAGCTGACATGGATGACATGCAAACGCTGCAAAGAGCGGTTTGCGGCGGAGCAAAACCACCGGACTGCCTGCAGGTCTGGAGGGCGGGCGGGCGCGCGGGGGAGGGGCAAGCACAGGCAGGGGCCAGCTCCAGGTGTGCCGTGGCACATGGGCCATAGACTCGCACATCGGGCGTGCATTGTGAACACAGCAGGCGATTAGTGTGAGCTGCTGTATTCTATGTGAGGAGCCCCTAAGCTCAACCCCAGAGGTGAGCCTCCCTGCTGAGCGGCTTAGCGGGTGACTAGCTACTAGCCCCTCCTGATCGGAATACGGACATGGGCACACATAGGACAATAGCCCTGACCTCCCGGCCATGCCTGCCTGTTCCGCCTGCACCCCACCCACACAGGTACCACAGCGAGAACTGGACGGGAGGGGAGCTAGCAAAGGTGGGCGACGCGTTGCCGGTACGGCAGTGCGGCAGGTGCCTGAGGCCTGGCTCTGGCACACACCCGCGCGCCCGCATGTCATAACGTCAATGTCCTTCATGCTCCAAGCATATGCCGTTGAGGCTTAGCCCCGTGGTTAGCGGTGTCCTGGGTCACGTGCTGGTGCGTGGGCTTCGCCACGGAGGCGGCCGCAAGACGCTGGCGCACCTGCATGCGACACCTGGGGGCTGCGCTGTACTGAGTCAGCTGCCCCTGCCGACCGTGCCCGTGCAGGCGGTTGGGTTCGTGCGGCAGAGCGAGGCCCCGGAGCACCAACTGGGGGCCGTCATGGGGCGCACAGGGCTGCTCAGGTGGGCATCAGACGCTGTGCTGTCACGCGGGGCTCCAGATTATTGATAACGGTGAGGGTGCCGTGGTTACAGGGCTGCTTACACTGTGGGCGTACGGCCCTGGGCAGCCGTGCGGTGGCATGCGTGCGTGTCCAGATGCTGCTGCAGCCAGCCCTCCAGCACCTTTTGCATGAGCATCACATGACACTTCTTGTTTTAGACCGGTTGAAATCACACTACCCGGTCGCCATGATGTTTCGCTGTGCTCAACGTGTCTCCACGGACAGGTTCTGGGACTGCTGCGGCGCCGAGGAGGAAGGGGCGCCCGGCTGCTGCACGCACTACCACGTGTCGTTTGATGAGGAGGTCAACGAGCGCTACCATTGGGTGCAGAGCGACTAGGGAAGCACAAGGCTGTAAGGGAGGGTCTGTTTAGGCTGAAGTGCATCAAGAGGTGTAGCACGTGTGGTGGTGAGAGTTGGCGAGGGTGTGAGGCTAGTACAGGGAGGCGGGGTGAAGCAGTGATGGGGATTGGGCCTGGAGGGAGAAGGGGTTGCAGCACAAGATAGCCAGCTTACCAACATTTCTGAATTGGTCTGTTTGGCCTCGTAGCTGACAACTTGGGCATGGCGTTAGGCCCTCACACGTTCCTGGTAGTCGGAGCAGCAAGTATGATAGGCACCGGGGTTACGATACTCGGGCAGGGGGAGCCACGTACTCCAAAGCCTCCATGACATACTCGTGTCTTTGCCGTCTTACATGATTTGCAGCGCCCACAAGGGCGCTCCGATGCGGTCAAACGGAGTGCCGAAACGAACAACATTCAGGATTCAGCGGTCTGGGGCTGGCCGACTGGAAGTGTGGATATGGCGCGTCTGTCACTGCCGCCACTGGTGCACGTGCCGTGTAGCTGGGGGTGCACGGCTGTGGAACAACATGTTTTGCCCCGCCCTACATGGTTCATTAGTCAGCTGTAGTCAGCTACCATGACGCCCGTCGGACGTCATATCATTCAAGTCCAGTGTACCAAAAGTACCAGCACGCAAAGCTGCGGCAGAGCACGAAAAGCTTCCGAATCTCGGCCGGCTGAGTCTGAGGCAGAGGCAGAGACGGAACTTTCATTCTTGCGCGGGCGGCGAGTAGGAGGTAGGGCATTCCCCTCTCTCAGGGGCACACGCCGTGTCCATTCCACTCCAACCTGGAGAACCCGTTGCTGGTATCCTCCTTTGCACGCCGCACACGCATGCCATTAATGCACCAGGTGCTTGCGGTACTCTCATAGCACAGCGAGTCCACCAGAGGCACCTGACTGCCGCCGCACACGGTTTGACCGTCATATTGTCCACCAGCATTAGGCAATGCCTTACAAGCCGCACAGGCACACGCAGCCTCACACCGTTAGCACGAGCCACCCAGTTCCCTCCGCTTACACCAGGAGCAGCACCACGCTTTGGCGCTGCTGTGGCTTCCCGGCTGCGCATCCCGGTGCAAAGAGGCGGCACGGTGGCGCATGACCGGTCGCCCCGAACCGTCACATGACCTGCTCCCCTGCTGCTGCGCCATCCCGACCACCACTCCCACCTGCTCCGACCGCCCCAAGCCGCCACCACTTCCCATACTGTACTCGTATGCCGTAGCATCCAGACTCTCGCCATCATCACTGCGGTGGCCATGGGTTTCCGACTCACCCAAGCCTCTGTACCACTGACGCCCCACACCATAATGCAACACACCCCACAACAACACGCGCACACGAGCACGAACACGGCCTCCGCAAGTGCACTGCACCTCACAATTCTCGCCAGCACCCCAGTCCGGGGGTATCACGTAGTACGACCGATAACACCCGCGACAACCTGCCCCAGCAGACCTCAGTCCTCCTCCGAACCCCCGGGATCGCCGGAAAGACCCACGACACCCCGACTACCAACACCACCCGTAACTGACCCATCGCGCACAACATGCGGTGGCCTCGCCCCTTACGTCCATGCACGGGCTGGTGTAAGCAGCACCAGTCCCGCCTCAAACAGGCGAGCGCAGTTCCGTACCAGCAATGGCGGTGCCACCAACGCTTGCCGAGCTCATGCGTCGTCAGCTGCAGAGCAACCACAGGCGCCACGCCTGCAGCCCACCTGGCGACCACCCGCACCCCCTTCTTTGAACGATGTCACCCTGTCCCGCGCGATCTTCGCGTCACCCATAGGTAACACGCGCGCAACACGTTATCCCAACAGCGCCGCAGCAGCCTACACGCGCCGTCACCTCCCATTCGCACCCTACCCCGCAAACCATTCCCGTTCCCCCCGTCCACCGACCCTCATGACCGAGCACGCTTTACCCCGAACCCAACACCGCCCGGCCCAACCCACCCTGCGGTGTTACCATATTATACCCGTGCTTGCCTGCACCCAGCGCCCGGATCCTCTACGTCGGGCCTACCCCGCCGCCTACCCTGGTTGCGCCGGCGGCGGGCCCGGCTGCATTCCCCCTGGCATGCCCTGCACGTGCTGCGCCGCTGCCATCGCCTGCTGCTGCTGCTGCTGCATTGCCCCCGGCATTCCCGGCATGCCCGGCTGCGGCCCCGGCTGCATGGACAGCCCCTGGGAGGTCTGCTGCTGCAGCCCCCCTGGCAGCTGCATCCCAGGCATCCCCGGCATCCCAGGCATGCCCCCGGGTCGTGCCATGTTCATGAGCAACGGATTCTGCCCCATGAAGGCTGCGAAGTTGGGAGGGAGGCCCCCTGGCAGCCCCGGCTGGCCTGGGTTAGCCCCTTGTTGCCCGGGAGCCCCCGCGCCTGGCAGCGCGCCGGGTTGGCCGCCGGCGGCAGCAGCGGCGGCGGCAACAGCCGCCGCCGCCGCAGCGGCCTGCTGCTGCTGTTGCAGCTGTGCGATTTGTTGCTGCTGTTGCTGCAGGTGCTGCGCCATGATGGCGGCCTGCTGCTGCTGCTGCGTAGAGTGACCTTGCGCCGCCGCCATCGCAGCTGCCGCTGCGGCAGCCGCGGCGGCCTGCTGCTGCTGCTGCGTCCCGGGCGGGACGGCGCCGGGCATGCCCGGCTGCGGCTGCGCACCCGCCGCCTGCTGCTGTTGTTGCTGCTGCAGGTTCTGCATCATAGCAGCGGGCAGACCCGCGGGCCACTTTGCGGCCCCCGGCTGCTGCCCGTTCAGTGCGCCCGCCTGGCCAGCCGCCGCTGCCGCCGCCTGCTGCTGCTGCTGCAGCGCCGCCATGCTCTGCTGCATGCTGGCCAGCGCCGCCGCCTGCGCCTGCGCCTGCGCCTGCTGCTGCATCGTCCCAGGCATCCCAGGCATCCCCGGCATGCCTGGCACGCCCGCCCCCGGCTGCTGCTGCCCCGGCTGCCCTGGGAGCTGCCCCGGCTGGCCCGTGGCTAGCGGCTGCTGCCCCGGTTGCCCCGGCGCGGGCTGGGGCTGCATGGCTGTAAGCCCCTGCCCTGGCTGTTGGCCGGGCATGGCCCCTGGCTGCATGCTGGGGGGCATCCCCGGCATGCCAGGGGTGGGCTGCAGGGGCATGCCCGGCCGCACGCCGCCCGCTGCCGCTGCCGCCTGCTGTTGCATCTTTTGCAGAGCCTGAGGGCCGTCGCAGTCAGGGGTTGGCGATATTGAGCGGTGGGCACGCGGACGGGGTGCAGCAGGATGGGTTTCAAAGTGTGGCCACGGAAAGCAGCACACCATGCACGGGAGGCCGACGGGCGAATTGGTATCCATGCGCCGTGCACGCGACTACACCACACTACCATGGAATCAAATTGCGAAAAGACAGACATTCTTGCCGCACCTGCAAGCTTGCGGCATTCTGCAGGTTTGTGGGCATGCCCGCAGGCAGCCCTGCCTTCTGCATCTGGGCCGCCAGCGCCGAGTTCATGGCCGCCGCGGCGGCGGGGTTCCCGGGCAGCCCCCCCGGGGCCATGGCGTTGAGCATATTCATGTTCATGCCCGCAGGGAGCCGCCCGGCCGCCAGCGCCGCCTGCGCCGCCGCCGCGTGCGCCTGCAGCTGCGCGGGGGTAGGCTGCCCCGGCGGCCGCTGCAGCGCCGTCGCCCCTGGCGCCTGTAGCTGCCCCGGCTGCGCCGTACCTGGCATCCCCAGCGGTGCCGCTGCTGCGCCCGGCTGGCCCGGCTTCTGCAGCTGCGCCTGGGCGGCCGCCGCCGCTGCTGCATTCGGCATGCCTGGCTGCTGAGCCGGTGGCTGGCCAGGCGCGGGCTGCTGTTGCTGCTGCGGTTGCTGCGGTGCACCCGGGGCCATGGCCGCCTGCTGAGCACCGGGCGGCGCCCCGGGCTGCATGGAGGGCTGCTGCACGCCGGGCTGCATGGCCTGTCCGGCAGCGGCGACAGCGGCCGCAGCAGCAGCGGCCGCCTGCTGTTGCTGCTGCATGGCCTGTGCCATCTGCTGCGCTGTGGGCTGCGGGGCGCCGGGCGCCATGCCCTGCTGTTGCTGCTTCAGCAGCTGTTGCTGCTGCTTTAGCATCTGCTGCTGCTGCAGGAGTGCCTGTTGCTGCTGTTGCAGCGTCGCCAGCTGCTGGTTTGGCGGGCGGACGGCCCCCGCCGCTCCAGGCATCTGCGGCATGCCAGGCAAGGGTGGGGTGGGGGTGCGCCCCGGGGGCTGCAGTGGCTGCTGCCCCGGCTGCGGCTGCGGCTGGCCGGGGTGCATGGTGCCAGGCGGCGCCCCGGGGGCCATACTGAGGTGTGCCTGGCCCGGGCCGGCCTGTTGCTGCGGCTGCTGCTGCGACGGCGGCTGCTGCTGCATACCGCTGAGTCCCGCCGACGAGTTGCTGCGTGTGGCTTGCAACGTCCCGGGTTGCTGCGGCTGTTGCTGCTGCTGCGCCTGCGGCGGCAGTCCTTGCCCCTGCATCCCCGGCTGCTGCTGCCCCGGCAACCCCGGCTGCTGCCCCGGTTGCAACGACCCCATGCCCGGCAACCCCGCCTGCGGCTGCCCTGGCTGCATGGGCCCTGGCTGCAACGCCCCCGGCTGTGCGCCCGGCTGCATGGCAGCCGCCGCCGCCGCTGCTGCGGCCGCTGCGGCGGCCTGCCCCGCGTCCGGCTGCAGCTGCGGCGGCTGGCCCATGGCGGCGGCGCCGGCGGCTGGCTGCCCCGGGGCACCCAGGGAGGGCATGCCGGGGAGCATGCCTTGCGCCCCGGGCACCGCCGGCTCCGCCAGGCTGAACTCCAGGGGGCTCAGCATACGGCCGCCGTTGGCCTGGTGGGTAGCGGTGCAGGTTGCGGATTCGTAGTGCATTCAAATACCGTTAGAAAAAAGAAATGCAACTGTTGGCCGGGTGGATACAGGAACTGTGGCGGCAGCGGGCCGCATATAGCCAGGTGAGCCATGGAAGGGGAGGCGGCCGCGCTGCATCCGTAGCACAGCCCGCACTGATGGCGCAGTGTTCGCGTACCACTGGCAAGGGCCCGCCCCTGGACGCTAGACAGGCAGGGACATGAGGCTCGGCGGCCGTTCTGTAGCTCTGGATGCGCTACGGCGCCCCCGCTGCGCTCCCGTGCCCTTCGCCGCCGCACCCCTGCCAACCCGTATCCTGCCACCCACCTGCAGCACGTTTGACGCCACAGCGAAGTGCGTCTGGTGCTGGTCGTGCCGCCGGATCTGCTGCGCCAGCTCCGCCTGCTGCTGGCGCTCCGCCGCCTTCTTGGCCTTGAAGCGCGCGTGCAGGTTGGACACCGCCTCCTGGTGCCGCCGCAGCACGGGCTCCGAGACCGGCAGCACCTGGTACAGCAGCTCCTTGGCCTGTGGATAGCCGGAAAAGCGCAGCCGGGGACGGCAATTGGCTCAGCACACACAAGAGTGAAAGGGCAAGGAATGCAGGTTGGCGTGGCGTTTGGAGGCCAGCGGGCAAGGTGCTCAGTGTAGAGCTCCTTGGCCTGCAGGTGACTGCCAGACCAACACCGGAGTGGACGTGGTTCGTAGTGAAGAGCTTGCCATTGGTGGCTGCGAGTGGCGGGGCCGGGTACAATGCGCTGGACGATCGTGTACAACTTCAAGACGTGCGGGAGACACGCACAATGCCGTCGTGCTCCTGCCTCGGCATGCGAGCGTTTGCCACGGGGTTGGACACAGCGCCCCGGGATGCAAAGCGAGCGTGCTGGCACGCCCCGCACTGGCCCCACCTGCTGCTTGGGCATGAGTGCCAGCGACAGCGCGTTCTGCTGCGCGTCCTGCAGCCCCTCGCCGCCGTTCTCCTGCTGCCACGCCTTGACCAGCATGGCGTAGCGGTACTTGCACATCTCCGGCCGCCGGTACACGCCCTGCCAGCACGTTGGCAGGTTTGCACGTTGGTGGGGCAACGTAGCGCATGGGAGTTGCAGGGCAGGTGATAGTAGGACCCGCCCTGCCCGTGCTTCTGTCCCCTTCTTGCAGCTGCCCAACTGCATGCTGGCTTCCTGCCCCGGATACCAGCCCTTAGATGCCGTCCGCCCGCAATAACTGCCGCTGCCTCGTGCACTGGCATACTGTGCGCCTGCCGAGGAGAACGGCCTCACCGTAGGGCCTGTGACGCTACCCACTGCCGCTACCCCCCTGCCGCTGTCTCCTCCTGCTGTCCCCTCCTGCTGTCCCCTGCCGCTGCCCCCTCCTGCTGCCCCCTCCTGCTTCCCCACACGCACCTGCATGCTGTTTGCCAGCCGCATCACGTCCGCCACCAGCTGCCAGTTCTGAGTAAACTCAGTAACGATGGCGGCCAGGATCTGCGGGTGCATGAGAAGGTCATGGGCTGTAAAACCACACCGCGAAAAAAAGCAGGACGGTGGAAGCGCACCCCGCGCAACGGCATATCAGCGCCGGAAGCCTCCTAACGCAGCTGGCTTGATGTTAATTACAGGTAACTGTACGCCCTGCCCTCTCCCATCCTGCCATGCCGTGCATAGCCCTGCCCGCCCGCCCACACGCACCTGGTCGTCCGTGCCTGTCCACGGCAGCCCCCGCATGGCGCCGTCCGGCAGCGGCACGGTGCCGCGCAGCAGCGGGTGGCGGAAGGCGCCGGGGGCGGTGCCAGCGCGCGCGCCCACCGCGCCCGCGGCCGTGCCCGCGGTCCCCGCCGGCGCTCCGCCGATCGAGCCGGGGGGCTTCACAGGGCTCTTGAGCTTCTTGTTCTGCAGCACGGTTTGTGCATTACGCCATAAGGATCATGTAACCGTAGGGTAGTAAGACTTTGTGAAGCCTGGTGACAATACTGGACCGGCCCTGATGCCACGAGACGCAGCAGCACAACGCGGTCGAAGGCCAACCGTGCCAACGAGCTTCTACCCTGTTGCTCCCCACCCTCCAGCCCTGATCCCTATTGGTTTGGTCGCCTCGCACAGGCAGTCTTACCTTGTCGTCCTTAATGCCCGCTCCTGTCTTGAGCTTAATGTTCTGCAGGGCACAGGCCAAGCACACCAGCTGTCTGTTCAGGCCCACAATTGGTACCACCCAACTGTGCCACTCAGTGTTTCCCTGACGCCTTGCACGCTTTCCTTAAGTTTTACGCGTACCCCCGGCCACACCGTCATATAGGCACCAAAGCAGCTTGCCTCACCCAATGCACTCGTCATATCGAGGCACACAGTACGCTCCTGCCATGGCGTATCGCCGCGCCGAATTCGGGCTGCGGTCGTACCCCGAGTCCCGTACCACCGTACCCCAGGGACGTACCTTTGGTACGGCGCCCACCATGGCGTCCTCGTCCTCCAGCTCCCGCGGCCGCCGCTTGCGCTTCCCTGGCGCGCCGTCGTCGTCCGCCGCCGCCGCCGCCGCCGCCGCCCGCTGCGCCGCAAGGCCTGCACGCAACAACACACCACCTCCTCAACCCCCGCCCCATGCAACCCTCACCCCACTCCGTCACCCGCACACCTGCCCCACCAGACCCCCATAGCAGTACGCTCCGTTCCAACAACCCTCCTCCAACCCAGTTCTGCCCAACCCTCCTCCAACCCACCCGCCGCCGGCCCCAGTCTCCGCGCTCCTCCCGCCATGCCGTGCCTCCCCGCCGCCGGGCTGCTGTCCCCCAGGGTGTAGTCTGCGTCGTCGCCCCCAGGCAGCATCAGCATGCTGCGCGGCCGCCCCACGGCGCCGCCCGCCTTCTTGTTGCCCACCGCCAGCTTGCGGTGGCTTATAGGTAGCAGCTCTTCGCCGTCCATGGCACCCGTGGGCTGCACGGACGCGGGGCGCGGGGCCGGCTAATGATGCCAAGCAGAGAAAGCAGGTTACGGTGTGCGGGGAGACAGGGGCGCAGGTCAGGCACCCATGGCACCCATGGGCTGCCCGGACGTGGGTAATGGCATACGCAGCAGGTCGCTGATAGTGTGGAGCAGAGAGGTTGGGTTGCGGTATGTGGAGGGGCAGGGTGCAGGCCAGGCATGTCGGGGCTAGCGAGTGTGCTAGCGCGGTGCTAGCGCCAGCGTGCACCTCGTCGCCTCCGTTCGTGTGTGCGTAAGGGTGGTGCTTTTGACGGCGAGCTGTACCCACCGTGGAGCCTGACCGGGCGTACTGCGCCGCCTCGTATGCGGCGGCGTAGTCTGCCATCAGCTCGGCGTGCGCCGCCAGCCGCGCCACGTCCTCGTCCTGTAGCAGGGCACACAACGGCAAGAGGCAGCGTTGCAGGCACGGTAAGGGACATACCGGCGGTGTGTCAGAGACCGCCGGGTGGGGGTCCTAGGCGCGGTCCTGACGCTTGGTTACCCAGTGGGGCGGCCAAACCCCTCGCCGGCCGCCTGCCAGGTGTATTGGCCCCGGGCACGATCGGCTTCCCCTACCCCCCGCATCCCTCGCAACGCCGTCCATGCTGCTGTCCGTGCTGCCGCCCCACGGCCACAGCACACGATAAGCACCAACATACGTGGTGGTGTGCCCCATTCCTGCGTTACCGCACGCCCCTGTGTGCCCCCATCGCCCTCCTTCCCCCGCCGCCCACCTCAAGCTGCTGCACCACCGCCTGCATGAGCTCCTCGGGGCTGAGGGTGACGGTGAAAGAAAGGTTGGTGGCCAGAGGCAGCTCCAGCTCGCGGTCGGGGGTGGCGGGCGCGGGGGGCCCGCCAGCGTCTGTTGGGCATGAAGGGCAGCACAGCGGCAGCACATCGCATCCGTGCCATTCAGCAGGAACGACAGGTGCATTGCGTGACAGTTATGATTACCAGGGGTCTTACTGTTTGCGCCATGCCTTACAGTGCTGGCTGTTAGCACTGGTACAAGCGGTTGATAGAAGGGTGTTTTGTAGGCGAACAGGATGGATGGTCGGCGGACGCCCAAAGTACAGCGACCCAATTCGCTAGACTCTTCACCGGTCGTGTGCAAGATGCGCGCGCACGCACCTCCATCTGCTGCGAGGCCGTTTGGCACGCCCTTGGCAGCCGCACCGCCGTCCTTCTGCTCCGAGGGCAGGCCCCCCTTGACGCGACCGAGCTCCTCCGGGGCGCATTCTAACGTCACCCGCGTCTCCACGTGCTGCGCGGTTTGGGGGTGTAAGGGCAACGGGGCATGAGTGGGTGCCGATGGACGGTGGGGCGGAGAGCGCGTACGGAGGGCACAGCCAGACTCGGGTAGGGTGGGGAGGACAGGCGTGTGACGGCCGCACGTAAGGCGGCAGGGTCATTGTGCGGCAAGCATAAGGGGTAGCGGCGGGAGGGTAAGTTCGTGAGCAGGGTGCCGTCATGCGCTTCTTGCGGTGCGCTATTAGCCTAATGGCTTATGGTGGTGTGCCGTGACTGCGACGGAAGGGCGGCTTGCCTTGAGCTTGCTGCGGTCGAACTTGGCTGCGTCGTGGGCGATGCGGACGGCTGCCGCTTGCTTCCACAGGCGCTCCTGTGTTTTGGGCGCCAGCAGCATGTGCAGGAGGGAGGAGGTGGAGGGGCAGCAACCGTACCGGTGTGTGACGGTCACAGGCGGGAAAGGGGGTCGCGTGCATGGCAAGTTGAAGTAGCACGTTGTGCGTTACTGTCAAAGGAGAAACAGGCTTGAGGCAGCAAGGCGTCGCAGTAGCGATCCGCGAAAGGACAGGGGCACTTGCAAAATTGCTTCGGTCACGCTGCTGCAGTGATGCCACCCTTTCCAGCAGCGGGGATACTCTTCCAGCGCTCCCCGCACGCCCCGTGCCCGTCCCTTGGCAACCCGATACCCGTCGTAGCACGGTTGAAGTGCAGGGTGTTCGTGCTCTCCGTACCCGCATGGTGGAAACAGCGGTGTGTGCCTACCTGCATGAAGTCCTCTGCGAGCCACTGGGCTTCCCGCAACACATAGTCCCAGTGGGTAGCTGACCGCTTCGGCTCCTCACAGGGGAAGTTGAACGCAGCAGCCAGGCTCTTCCATTGCGCCTGTTGTTGCATGCGGCGGAGGGAAGGGAAAGAAAAAGGCGGTAACCAGGAAGGGGTTGGTGGGGCGCGAGCTGGGCGACACGCACGCTGTGCGAGCTGGCACCCTTGGCGGGAAGGTGGTCACCTTGAGCGCAGTTGCCTTCTCCAACAAGGCATCTTCTTTTTGTTTGTCTGGTGATGACATGTTGCCCCGGTCCCAGCTCCTCGTTTTCTCGCGCGGGTCGGCTCCACTACCAAGTGAGCATTCCGGCGGCTGCGAGCTTAAAGCTCGCAAACTATAATATATACAACCATGTCCCCTATCGTGCCAGTTTTCGGTCCCCGGTCAGCGAGATTGCGTGACGAGGTGACTTTCGCTCTTCCGGGGTCGGCCAGTGACCTAGAGTATCGAGGGTATAGTGCAAAGTTTTATCAGTCTAGAGTACTCAGAGTCCAAACCGATACACCCTGGTCTACCAAATCGCGCGCCCTCGGTCAAAGCCCGCAACTGATGCCTGCCCTGCTTGTTGAGATAAAATGTACTGTTTGCGACTGTTAATCGACAGCAAGAGCCTGCTTCGAGGTCTTCCGACGACACCGCCGTACTCTCGTGTGACACGACGTGTCCGTGCCTAGACGTGCTCAGACTCACCACGGCGTTCCCCCACGGCACCTTGTGTCTTCATGCCACACCTTGTAGCGGGGTGGTAAGCACTGCGTGCGCCTGTCGACCATGCCACGCAAGCACCAGGGCTCCTTATGTACCTGGGCGGCAGGACCTGCACCCACAGGAGGGGTCCCTTGAACCCTCCCATGTAGACTGGACCTTGTCGGCCTGTCTGCAATGCTACTCCTTGCAACGGCTTTTTGAAGGCTCCGTATGCTTGCTCAACACATTGCGCACAAATGCTAGGTGAGCATGTCATGCTATGGGGTGCCGAGGCGGCGCAACCCCCCGCGTGTGTTGATTTGTCACCCAGGACCGCGCTGCTCCCTAACTGCTGCCTTGCAATCAACGCTCAGCTCACGCACCACTTTAGCGCTTACAGGTTTCATATGTGCTGGAAGGTGCTTGGAATGATCTGCGGGTCCTCGGCTGCTCGCACATGGCCCAACGGTACATCACGTGAACAGGGCGTACGCAGCTTCCACCCACAACTCATTGTTGACTCATGGCACGTGGTGACAGGCTCGGAGGGAAAGGGGCTGGTCCACGACACCGCTTCAACAGAAGCATGCCAAAGCTTTAAGACGGCCCTAGGCCTGCACACCCCGGAGCGCTTGGAGGCGGCTATCGGTGCATGCATCCCCGCATCCATCTTCCCTGCATCCATGCGCCATAGCGCCCGAGTCCGCCTGTTGACAGTCAGCCCTGACTGGGCCGCCAACCGCAACATTACAGCTGGACGCCATATGCAGCCTCAGACCTCCACAGACGCTCTTCATGCCGTCCCCGGAACACTACGCACATTGCAGGTCACACTCGGACCAACACGTTCGCCGACGAGACTGTTCCCTCCAGCTGCAACAGGGTGTCTAGAACTCTTCACTGGCCTCCCAAACCTCCCTCGTGGCAAGCCCCTGGTTGCATCGCATTGATCGCACTCATTCTCCTGCGGTAGTCGCAAACACTGTTCCCTGCAGTACCGGTGGTCCGGTGCACAAGTGGGCATTTGTACCGCTTCCAGTGCCCTTGGGAAGAGGGAACCTAAACCTCTTGACCTCGCTCGCTCGCTCCCCTGTGACACCCGTCTCCCTCGCGCTGCCCTCCTGCAGCGGTGCTGCAAGGCCTGCGTGGACGCATGGCCTGCTGCAAATAGTTTGGAAAAGGCTTACAGGGGAACTTTATCCGGTCATAGCAAGCCCAAGTCGGGCGCAAGGTGGCGCTTTGGTGGTAAGGCCGACGCGTGGCACGAGGGCTGTGCACAGGGAGGCTGGGGCCTCAAGCGCCAAGGTGAAGCAGAGCCGCCCGAGCTTAAGGATTCCCAGGGCTCCTTGTGCAAATGACTGACAGGTTCTGTTGCGTACTTGAGCAGGCAGCGGTCAGGGGTGCAGCGAAGCTGTTGAGGCTTGCGGTACCTGCGTGGGGTAACTCTGGACTACCTTTGCCACCAGCTCGCCGCTCCACATCAGAGAAGCTCCCCTGATCATGGGCTGCGGCCGTACGCTTTATACGTACAGAACCCTCCTTCGGAGCAGGGGATATCTGCATCTCCAGGTCTGCCCAGCGTGCCTGTGCCACGTGGCAGCGCCTGCCTGCACTTCTTCCCTGCTGCGACTTCCCTGGTGCACCAGCAACGGACGACTTGCATAGGTCGCATTTACGTGCGCACATAGTCTATGCTGCTGGTATCAGCATGATGCAACGCGCGGGGGCCAAGGGGTGGTGGACCGTGGTTGGTTCGCCACCGATCGACCTGGATCCGCCTGGATCGACCCTTGAAGGGTTTCATGGGACCGTGTCGAAAGCACGGCACGAATCGCACAGCCAACCTGCAATGCCCGATCCCACTGAAATAGCATAGAGGCATACACGGCATTTGGTGTGAGTTTCAGTTCCTTATCGGCGAACTTAGCCGTAGTTTCCGAAAGCCTTCTCACCCTGGGACGCACCCTGAACTGTAGGACCATGTAGCTCACATGTTCGGAAACCAATGCTTGCTCATAATCTCAGCGGCGCGTAAGGGTACCAACCACCAGAACCCTCAAGCGCCCTGTCACACCCCCACCGCTCAGCCGTCCCCTTGCCACGGGCCTCAGCAAGCATATGAGCGGTGGTGAGCTTCAAGCGAAGTCTTCGCGGGACGTTGGTGAAGGCGGCGCGATCAGGTTGGTCACGACGAACCTACGTCGTGAGAACGACACCCGAACGAAGCGCGCATGATTCCCTCTCACTGACAACGGTTCCTGCAGGCTGACGACTACAGGGAGACGCCTGAGGGACAGCGGCGAGAGCGATGCCTATTGCATCGCGGTCGCTCAGAACGTTGACACTGTCTCTGGCCATGAGGCCAGCCATCCGCTCGAAGTAATGCTCGCGCAAGTACAGGAGCAGCTGATGCTTTCAAAGGCGATGTCCAGCAGTTGCGTGGCGATGCTTACGCAGGTCGGCGATAAGGGTTTTAGGCTAAGTTTGCCGTGACGACGGGAGCCCTGTTGTACTGACCTGTGACCGGCCGAGACCTTGCATTTGAATCTTGTGATGCATACTGCATTAGCGGCATCAACCTGGATCAGGTTTTACTCGTCCAGGGCTGTAAGCATTGTTATGGGGTGCCGTGCGCAGGCCAGCTAACGCGCGCAGCTGAGATTTTCCTCCCCTGTCCTGCGCAGGCCAAGGGTCTACAAGTTATGATCCAGGTGGCCATGCACTGCCTCGACGTTCGGGCAGAAACATACAAGGCACTCGAAGGGGCATGCGGGGATGCGCCGTCTGCGGACCAACTGGGTGCCTCTGCCGCCACATGTCCAGCCGTGCGTCAGCACCAGCAGCAGCAGCAGTTAAGCCAGCCAGCAGATCTTAACCGCAGTGCCAGCTGCCCCGAGCCCTCACCGCCGCCGCCTGCCATGTCCCCGGCACCCTCGGCGGCATTGCCGTACCCCCTGAGCGTCGCGGCGACCCTGCTCCCGGACCGCGCTGTCCCTGCCCCTTACCTCCCACACCACTCCCTGTCGCCCATGGTACCGGCCACTCGCCACCTCCTCTCACCTACGCGCACTTCCCTACCCGGCACGTGCTCAGGCCACGCCTCTCGTGCAGCCCCCAACACAGCTCCCAGCTTACCTGCTGCCACCAGCCTCCTCGCGGTAACGGGCTCCCCTGCCCTGCCCTGCGGCCCTCCCCTGCCACCCCAAGCGGCTGGCCCCTTCCAAGGCCTCAGCCGACCCGCGGAGGCTCCCCAGGCTCCCAAGGTCCCAGCCCCGGTCCTGCTTCCAGCCACCGGAGCCGCTCCGGGGCCAGTAGCCCCACTGGCGCCCCCAACCGCACCTGCTGCACGCACTCCGGCAGCAGCTTGCAGCCCCGGGGGCCTGGGAACCAGCGTCACAAGTCACCCGCACCAGAGTGGAGAACCTTGCGGCGGCTATGCGGGCATGGCCACCGGCGGCGGCCGCAAGCGCGCTAGCCTGCCCATGCCCAGCGCCGAACAGCACGCTGGCGGCGGTGGCGGGCTGCAGCCGGGGGCCAGCCTCCTGCAGCACGTGGCACCCGCCCGTGGCGCGCTGCCGTACGCTCCTGGTGCTGCTCCCGCTGCACCTACCTCAGCAGCAGCTGGCAGTGCTGGCGGTGGAGTTGATACCATAACTGGGAAATCGCTCGCGGCTCGGCTTGCAGGGCCAGACGCTTCGGCCGCCGAAGCGGACACATCTCCACGACCCCGCAAGCGACAGGCCCATGGGGTCTCGTCTGATGGATGTCTGGTGGCAGCGGGGCCGGAAGGACCCCTGACGGGTAGCGTCCCCGGTGCGATCCTGCCGCCGGGCTCGTGTACAGCCATCGGGGCTGCGTGGGTGGCCACTATGTCCCCTAGCCTGTGAAAGACGGGGCTCATTGGCAGCTGCATGGAAGGGGCGCGGACGGGCGGAACGGAATGCACCGAGCGTTGGGCTTTTTATGACACAAAGTAGTTGTGGGTTAGGGGATAGTATGGGGACCATGGTAGCGGTTTAGCTGTTGGTTGGTGCACGTGGAGGTCAGGTCATGTTGCGGGGATTTGGGAGGGTCCTACTTTTATGATGCAGTTTCATAGCATGGGTTGTGGTACGCAACAGCTGGGGCATGCGTCACAGCCAACGGCATGCTCGTAGGCACATCGCACAGCGCACGGCAGCGTGCAGTAACAGTGGGAGGCGGTCGTCCAAGTGTTTAGGGAACCCTGTTGACACCTTGATACACATTGTACATGGAATGAGAACATGGAGCTAGCTCCGTGCACAAAAACGCTGCGCCCTCGCTCGTCCACAAACTGAGTGCTCTGGTCTTGGACATCTGGCTTTGGTCTTGGACACCTGTTCGGCAATTGGTATGCCGCACGTGCATGCTGCTGATCTGTTGATCGGATATGAAAGAGCCCGGCGCTGTTCGGTTGAGGCACGAGGTAGTTTGGTTGGGTATGACTGGGAACAAATATGTACAGGCGTTGCATTGGCATTCTGTTGACGGATGGTATTCCTTCGTCTCCACGCTTGTACAGGTATGACTGTACTGTACGGCTCCTTATTTGCACGTGTCAGGATGAGGACACGTCTACGCGGCTGGTTGGATTGCTTGTTCATCAGGCATGGCCGCATGGTTGCGCTTTATTGGCTATTGGTTATCGGTGATTAGTCACAGGCAACAGATAGTGTGCACGTTGACGTTTGGTCGTCGGATGCGGCCTGGGGTAGGTGACGAGATTATTCACCACGAGCCCATGCGTTGGCTGGGCTGTTGGTTGCTCAGGGACTAGTCATGTCCGCCCACAGGGGGTGGTGTTGCCACGGTGGGTCAGGTACTATTTTGGACGCCTTGTGGCGTGTGACTTTTTGACGCAAAGGAGGTGCGGGACACGAGCAGGTATCGCCATCTGCACGTATACGTTGCCGGTGCAGTGCCGTGCGGTGTCAAGCTCCCGAGTGCACGCAGGCGATGTGGGCGCGCAGTGGAACTGCAAGCGTGAGAGCTGAGTGGGTCTTCACGTCTTTACGTCGGTACCCGTTGTACTTGCATGATACACTTTTCGGCAAAAAGCCTCTCGTACAGTGTTAGTGTTGCCTGCCTTGGGGACGGATCAAAGTGCGGATGGCAGGAAGGAAAGGAAGGTGTTCATACATAGCGCATAGAATTTGGTATATGGGTACACATCCGGCGCAAGTACGGCTGCGCAGCTGGTGCAATGTGCTCAAGCGCTACTGTTTTGTTCGTGTGCGGCTGGTGGGGCGCAGCCCTTGCTGCTCTGATGCGCCCGAGGGGTTACGGCAGTTGCACGAGTGCGTGCCCTTGAGATGCGGATTAGTCATGTATTCTTTATGCCTGAGTCATCCACGAGCAGGCGGGACTCAGTCAGCCGTGAGAGTCTTTGCGTTCGGCAGCTTGGACATTGTTGTGGCTCTTATCATGTCACCAGTGGGCAGGGAACGCTTCATTATTGCGGCATCAAGTTGCGCAAGAGAACTGTACCGGCATTGCATGTATATGAGGTGCATTGCAGCCTAGCCTTAGTCAGTGCTACTCTTTTCACGACCGTGCTTGGACGTACCTGGGTTCAGCTGATTTAGTGAAGCCTGTACCTCGCGTGCCATGGGACCAAGGGAGCCGCACAGCCCCGTGGAGACCTGCGGATGCGCGGATGTACGGCAGCGGCTGTGGCTTGTCTCATGCCCCGCACTGTTTCTAGCACCTTGGTAGCCAACTCTGCACTTGATTTTCGTGGCATGTCTGTGCGGAGCCCCGTACTGGCCGCGCTCTGCCCCCGCGCGCTCAGGGCCTCGCGCTGTCGCGCATTTTGTTTTCGGCACCTTATGTGATGTTCCAGACGGCTGTCCGGGACTGCAGCTGCCGTGTAGGCCATATGTTAGCACGCAAGGACTGGCTCCCGGGCCTTCGCAAGCTGTTCTGTCAACTTGGCGTTCCATGCTAACCCGTGCGTCTGCATGCGTGCCGTGCTAACCGCACGGCGGTGGCGCCAGGGGTCGTTCCTGGTGGTGCACATGGTGCCGATCAGCTTAGCGTCCACGCACCGCAAGGGCCAGTCGGGCCCTTACTCTGGGCCTGCGCCTTATTGCAACGGAAGCCACCGCCGTACCCACGTACGTGTGCCAACCGCTCCCTCCTCCCTCCTGCCTGCTCGCTGCACCAGCAGCATACCTTTGCCCGACAGCCAGTAACACCCACGAGGCATAGACACACAGGCCATCCTACTGCAGTGTGCACGTCGTGCAAACACCAGGAACACAAGGGCACTCTTGCCTGCATGCACGCAGCCCTCCACAGCTTGCACCCCAATGTCGGGCTACGGCCTGCTCGCTGCTGCAGCAAACCTTTGCCCGACAGCCAGTAACACCCACGGGACGCAGGCGAACAACCACTCCTAGCTTGTGTGTACGGCACACAGTGCAAACACCAGCAGTCTAAGAACGCTTCCGCCTGCCGGCATGCAGCCCTCCACGGCTTGCACTCCTGTGGCGGCGCCATCTTTGCCCCTCCTCCTGTCCCTACCCCTGCTGCTGCTGCTGCTGCTGCTGCTGCTGGCCCTACTGTGTGCCTCACGCGCTGCCCACCGCCTCGCACTCCAGCAGCTGCTGCACGACGCCAGGGGAGTCCCCTCCGAAGGCCGCCGCCAGGCGCTGCGCTAGCTCCAGCTGCGCCTTGAGCGCCTGCAGCTGGCCAACCGCCGCAACGACCCGTGGGTCCTGCGCAGGGCGCGGCACGGGGGGGTTGTGGGGAGGGAAAGGCCTACTTGGAAATGCGCGTACACACCATGTCCGCAACGGGCCCAGCGTTGTGCTGCGAGTACGATACTATACAACCCTTGTGCAGCCAGAGCCCCTTGGCCATCCTTTCCCTTCATACTGCGCAAGGTTGCGGCGCAAACACTACTCTGCACGCCTGCCTGGCATTGCGCAGCTCACACACACGTGTCTGGCGGGCCACCGCCGCACGCACCTGGTTCTTGAGCCCCTGCGCCGTCTTCATCTCCCGAATGGCGTCCGCCTGCGACCGCACAGATTCCTGCAGCTCCGCCACCTGCCCTTCGCTGGGGCGCCACCCGGAGGGCACCTCGGGCACCAACGGCCGCCCCTCCAGCACCAGCACCTGCTGCTCCCCTCCCTGCCCCTCCCAGTGCCGCTCCTCCGTATCACGCTGCTGCTGATGTTGGTCATTGCCTTGCCGCTCGCCCTGGGTCTGCCGGCTGTCGGGCCGGTGGTGCCTCCGCGCCTCCCAAGAATCAAACAGCACGGCCGCCCCAGCGCAAGCGCCTGCACAGGATGACAGGCGCGTTAACGTTTTCCTCTTACCACCGTGCCCGTGCACGTCGTACCTGAGGACATATCCCAAGCACTGCATACTGCGCGGCAAACACCATTCCTGCGATCTTGCCCGGCACTAGGCACACAGCAACCAACGGACGGCCGAGCGAGCAAGGGGACAACGCACGAGCGCACGACCCACCGTTGGGCGACATGACCGGGAGCACTAGCGCCGTACACGACAGGCTGTCCACAGCTCCGCAGCCCCCCGTTGGCATACAGCTGCCGTCGCCGCTGCTGCTGCTGGCTTGTGCGGCAGAAGCGCGGAACACCAGTCGTTGCATGCTGCCGCGCTGCGGCTGCCCACGGCAAGTGGACATGAGCTGAGGGCACGTCACGGTGCACACGGGGGGCCCACATCACGGCAAACAGTGAATGCATTAGTAGTCCACCCATTCAGCTTGACCGCTCCGAAAAGCATCCGTCGTGTGGGCAAGCAGTTTATGTTGCATCGGCTGAGCTACGACCAGGCACCACGTGGACCCAGGTTCACAAGCTTCACATCGTCACACGATTCACCCACTTGCCACAAGCTGCCACCCACCTGTCGCAGGTGCTCCACCTGCGGCGGCTCAAGCCACAACCGCCAGCCGCCGCCCGATTGCTCCTGCTGCTGCGCCTGCCCCGCCCCCTGCACCTGCAGCGCCTCGGTCGCCGCGCGGTTCACATGCACCACACGCAAGGCCCCCGCCAGGGGGCCAGACTCCTGTTCCGACTGCCCTCCCGTCCCCTGCCAAGTTGCGACGGCTGGAAAGGGATCAGTAGAGCTGCCCAGGGCCAAGTTCAGGGGTGCCCCTGCCCCTGCCCCTGCCCCTGCGCCCGGTCCAGCTGCTGGTGCTAGCAGCATCACGCAGCAGGGGAGGGCGTCCAGGTGCTTGGGCACCGCCAGTAGGTCGGTGCAGTCGGGCAGCAGAGGCCTGGGGGTACGCGTGAAACGCGGGGAAACCGTGTGAGGCGTCAGGGAATCACGGAAACGCTGGTGCCTGCAAGCGAAGAGGATGTGCCTGGCGGTGGGTGTGTGTAAGGCAGGGTGCTGGGGTGATCACATCGCTTCTCATTCGGTTGCTGCCTGGAGGCGCTAAGCAGGCCATTGAGCTTGGGCTGTGGTAACAGGGACCAAGCCGGGCGGTGGTGTGCCTGGCGTGCCATGTGTCCGACAGCGGGGCTAGAGAATCTCCAGCCCAGTAGTAGCGATGCGGTGCGTGTGGCCACGGAGCTTGGTGTTACGAGTAGTGCGGTGGCGGCAGCAGCTCAAGAGTGTGCAGGGAGTCTGACGGTGTGTGGCTTACCTGCCGAAGGCACGCCTGACACACTCCTGCAGCAGGATGAGCATGCTTAGGCTCTGGTACTGGGACGGGGGGCAGGCGGCGGCTGGGCTTGTGGGAGGTGAGTGGGGTGGCGCCGTGTCGGCACGTGGGGCTGTAGCAGAGGCCCTGACGGCGGTTGCGGGGTGCTGACTAGATGAGGTGAGTCTGGATGTTATAGAAGCTGCTAAAGCGGGAGAGGTCCATAACGTGTGGGCTGCGGCGCTTCGGGTTGTGGCTGACACTGCAGGGACGACAGCTGCGGGTCCGGTCGGGGCGGCCTTGCCAGCGAGAGCCCGCCCTGACGACATGCTGCTAAGCAGCATTGTGTAAAGCGTCGATAAGCGCTTCGTCGCCAGCACGTCGCTGCTTGCCACTGGTCGTTCGTGGCTGTCAACCTTGTTTCCGGCCGTCAGAGAACAGCAGAAGTGAAACAGCGGGTGCTGCACCTTACATAAGCAAGTAACTGTGTGTAACAGCACCTCTTTGCATGCGCATAGTAGTAACGGCCCTGCGCTCCTGCGAGTGCATGTGCTTCGGTGAGTGTTACTGATGCTAGCCCCATGGTTCTTTACCTTACAACCCGACGAGTGAGGACGTGTGCTGAGGTCGCACATGACAACAAGGTTGTATATGACAGAAAGATGAGGTACCTCATACGCCAGCGGTAGCCGTTTCCCACGTTCCAATCGCCTGTTTCGGTCGCGGTGCTGCCACTATGGGACACGACATCAACAAGCTTGCCGAGGTCGATGTACGCAAAGTAGCAAAGCGACTAGTCAGCGCGGAGGCCCCGTGCTCAGCCGAGCTGGGCAAGTTCATGGACTGCATGAAGGTCGGTGCGCTGCGAGGCCCAGCCCTTTCCAGGCAGACACCCGTTTTTGCAGCTCTAGCACACGCTGCACACAACGCAGCTGCGCGGCACATTCATCGCGTGGTGTCTGACTGCAATTGGGTGTTGCGGATGCAGCGGCATCCCCAAGACCCTGAGTCGCTGTGCGCTGCGGAGCGGGCTGCACTGGTGGCGTGCGCTGGACGCCAGACCAGGGGGGCGAGGGACACGGGCGTGGAGAAGCGGCGCCTGGCACGCCAGCTGCAGGTGGGGCACGCCGTGGGGTAACAGGCACGTGCTGCCAACACGCATACACAACATTGGTGCTCCGCATTTGCCACCCAGCAGCCACGTGACAGTGAGCTTCCGCCTGTGCACGGTTCCACCAGATGGCGGTCTCTGACGTCTTCTTGGCGCATGCACGACGTTCGCCGTTCACACCCTAGTTCGCCATGCCCTCACTTGACCCCTTCCCCTGCATCGCTGCCTGTTACAGAATGTGGTGACCTCGTGGAAGCGGTTCGGCTACTGAGTGGCGCATGCGGCGATTAAGAGGACGTACACCAGCAGCACACTGCCTGCTGCGGACTGGGCAGCCGGTCAGGTCTGCTCCGGTGCTTACCGCACCTTCGACGCGCCTCCCTGTGGTGGTGGGCCCTTGGCGCCAGACCCGGTCGCAACTTGCGAACCCAGGCCAAGCGAAGAGCAAAACCCGAACGGCGCATGACACGAGACGTTACAGACACCTGACGTAGTGACTGGGGTGCCGGTCGTATGGATTTTGTGGCTTGATGCTCAGGGCCCCACGCATGTGCGTGGTAGGGCCGTGCATAGGAGAAGTACGTGAGGAAGGCTGGAAGGGTAGTGGCAGTAGCAATGGCACCGCGTGGCGTGCACAGACCATTTGCAGGGCATTAGCAGTTCGTTCCATTTAGGGGCAGGCATACGGCGAGCTGGCAGCAAAGTCACATACCGTGGGGCGAAGGGCTGTCGTATTCGCGTGCTCTGTTGCCACTGCCCTCGTGAGGGCAAGGCCGTGGGTCATTGTGATTGAGTGGGAGGTAGCGTCCTAGACGTGTGTATTGACTGCCCCAGGGCTGCGTGGCTGCCCGGTGCTGTTGTGTGGCGGCCCGGACAAGAATGCCCGTGGTGGCAGCAGTCAAGGGACACATCGCAAGGCAGCCATGCCCGCACTGTAAGCGTGTCGCTGAACTAAGGCAGGTTGAGGTGGATGGGAGATGAACACCCCGTCATAGTGCTGCGCTGGTACCTTACTGTAAGTCTGTAACATCAAGAGAGCTGTGCCGCGCAGCCGATCTGAAAGCAACGTACTGCCATACACCATGCTGTAACGAACGAACCGTTGAGCAGCGACGGATGGTGCTTACAGGTACGGAACAGCAGAGCAGCTCTTGCCCAACGTACATGCCAACAACCGTACGGCCTGGTACGGCTAGCCGTCACGATGCCACGTGCACGTTCCTGTCTTGGAGCCTCTGCACGTAATCGTATGTGTCGGGGCTGCGTGTGCGGGCACAATGCGTGCCGCACCTGCCCCAGCCATGCCCCCATGCACCTGCATGCACGCACCAAGCCACTGCACTACTGCGGCAGCTTCAACGACCCCAACGCTGCCGCCGCGCTGGCCGCCGCCATCGCAGCCGCCATGCTATCTGCCGCCAGCCGCCTCGCCGCCGCCAGTTGCTCCATAACCTCCGAATCTATCCCGCCGCCGCCGCCACCGCCGCCAGCCGGACTCCCACTGGCGGCGAGGGCCGCCTGCGCCGCCGCCAACGCCTTCGCCGACTCGTCCTCCGGCGGCGCCGGTGGCGGGGTTGCCCCACTGCCGGGACGGCTGACTCCGCTCTTCGAGCTGCCAGGCCGTTGCGGGCCCATCCCCCCAGAGCTCCGACTGGCATCAACGTCCGTAGCCGGCTGCTGGCTAGCAGCCTTTGCGCTGCTACTTCTGCTGCTTGTGGTCTTGGCGGCGTTAGGAGAGGGCGTGGGGTGTCCCGAGGTGCTTGGCACGTCTGGCCCCAGTTCGTCTGGCGCTGAGGGCTGGTCCCTGTCGGTGTCCTTGCCCCGGTCGCGGGCCATGAAAGCCTGCAGGCCAAGAAAGCGGAAGGGCATCGCAGTGGAAGGGCCTTCAGATGGTGCACCTCCTCGACAGCTAAGTTGCCTCAGCATACCGAGCGGCGGGGCAGTAATCGAGCCCTATTTTTGATGCTAGCTCCTCCAAGAGCATCACGAGACTGCGGTCGGCGTATGCCGCAAAAACACGCTCAAGTGCATACCTCTTGTCCCAAGGCACAAGGGCCCCTGCAGCGCCCCACGCGCTCACCTGCAGCCCCTCCGTGAGTGCCGCCAGGCTTGCCGTGATGCTGCTGAAGCCCACAGCCTCCTGACCGGCCCCACTCCCACTCCCACTCCCCTTGCTCCCCGCCCCCGTTGCCCCCGCCCCTGCCAGCCCCGACGCACGCCCGGGGGCCGCCCCGCCGCCACGGTGCGTCCCCGCTCCCCCCTGCCTTGCCAAGTTTCGAAGGAACGCCGGCGGGGGCAGTTCCGAGCCGCTGGGTTGCTCCCCAATGGCGGGCGGCCGTTGTGCGGATGACCCGCCCGGCGTCGGCGGTTCGCTGTCGTACGGCGACGCCGTACCTGACGTGGATGACCCGCCAGCGCCCTGCGGGCGGGATGGCGGCGGGTCCCAGCCCAGCTCCCCGGGGACGTTCCGCCCGCAGACCAACCGTTGCCGTACGCCGTCGCAGCACATGTACAGCTCGAGGAGTGGCGGTTGGCGGGTGCTAGTGTTGGGCGGCACGAAGCGTACGGCAAGATGGGGGTCGAGTTGGACGTCGATGTGGGTTGGCGGCGGGCCGGCGGCGGCGGCGGATGATGGTCGGGCCAGGGGAGACGATGCGGCTGCGGTTGGTGAGGCGGCCGGGGCGGGGGCTGCTGCATCGTCTCGCCAGCGGCGGGTGACCTCACGCTTTGGGGTGTAGCATGTGCCTGTCGAGGGGGCCCCATGTGGCAAACGCGGAAGAGGCAGCTGACGTGGCGAGGAGGGGGAAGGGCTATCAAGATCAACAGAGCTTCAGTAACTGTTGAGTGTAACTGCCGGCCAGTGCTGTTGGCACAGTTTGCTAACCCGAACATTCCCCCCAAGCGCTTCCCAAACGGCGAAGCCAGTGCGTTATGGCCTCTACACAAAGGCGTACAACTTGCCTGTTCCGTTGGTGCTGCTGTACATGAGCATGAGGCCACCGGTGGGGTACTGCACGAACCCGCCCGTGGCGTCCCACGACACGGCCACGCCGCTGCCCGTGCGGTACATCGCCATCATGCGGTACGAGCTCGGCGCCGTATCCGCTGCCGTGCTCTCACGCCCTGCATCCTCTGCAGGCTGTCCCGTACCACTGCCGTACTCCGCGTCAACCGTAACCGCCATGTCGCCGCTGGGCCAGTACGCCGCCGCCGAGCCGTCCCGCCGTACGGCTACGGCACGCCCGCAGCGCCCGGTGCCATACTTGGCTTCGTACTCCACCACTCCGGCGTCCGGCGGTGGCTGTACGGCGGCGGCGGCGGTTGGCGCGGAGCGGCTGGCTGCAGAGCGCTGCGGGCTGTATTTGGCTGGGAGCTTGGCTGGGTCGAAGCGGGGCAGGGCGTCCACAACGGCCTGCGGTCGGCGGCACGGCAAGGCGATAGGGCGTTGGGGGTTGGGCTCTTGACTATCGTGTGGATAAGCGGTCTAAAGCCACTTCAGTTTGCGCTGCAACGCAATGCAGCCGACGACTTGAACGCCTAGAGCCGGTTGGGTTGCTGCCGAAAGCCAGCGGACCCAACGGTTGCCGCTCCTACGTTATGTGTTGCGCATGCGAGTGAATCACCTCACCCTGAACTGGGATCCTTCGTGCAGCTGGGAGGTGCTGGTGCACCTTGCGCCGCTGCCGCTAGGCCCCAGGGGCGGCCGGCGGCTGCGGCCAGCCCCTGCACCGCCGCCGCGAGATCCCGCCGCCAGCGGTGAGCCCGGCCCCGAAGACGCGGATGTCATCGACGCATTGAGCGAATTCGAGAAAGCGTTGGCAGCCTCTATTGCAGCTAACGCCGCAGCGATGATGTCGGCTTCCTCTTGGGGTAAGGGAGCGCCGCCGCCGGCCCTGCCGTTGCTGCCGCTGTGTGTTAGGTTGCCTGTGCTGTTGGCGGAGCTCAGCTGCAGCTGGTGTTGGTCGGGCAGGACCAGGGACCCGAAGGCGCCCTTGCCCGGCGTGTAGGCTGCGGGGTAGATTCAGGCCAGGCAACCAGTAAAGCTCAGATTGTACATGCATGGTGAAGCACCACTCATACAAGGAGAAAAGAAGCCACCCATTTCCGTTTACCCGGTGCAACGGCAAGAGCGCAAAGCTGCCACACGACATTGGTGCTTCCTTCCCACCTGAGTCGGAGTCTGAACGTGACTTCCCCCGCAGCCCCAGCGGCCCGCTGCGCCCCATTCCGCTCCCTGCCGAGCTGCTCCCGCTCCTCCCGCTGCCCGCTAACCCACTGCCTCCTGCTCCTGCCCCCACCGCCCCCGCCGATTGCCGTCCCAAGGGGCCCGATGCCGCTACCCCCTTTCCACTGCCGCCCCCGCTCCCATTGCTGAACGAGTTGGTCCGGCCAAGGCTACGGTGTCCATGGTCTTTGCGGTGGCCGGACGACGCGAGGGACGGCAGGGTATGGTGGGACGCGGCCCCGCTGCTGGTGCTGCTCCTGCTGTTGCCGCTGCCTGCTGCCGCGCCCCGCGCATCCAGCAACAGCTCCAAGTCAAGCTCCTGACCGGCCTGGCATAGGGCCAAGCAAGCCTTGTGAGCTCAAGCGGTCCTTTCTTACGGTGTGCAACATAATTGGTCACTCAACCCAGTCTCAGTCCACATCGCACGTCCGTGGCAGTTGAGCAACCATATGTTGATTGCCAGTACTACGGCTTCCATTTCCTACATTGTCAATGTGATCCAACTACAATGCACCGGCCCCGCCGCTCACCGCGCGCTCCGCCTCCTCCACGGGCCTGCCGTCTATGACCCTCAGGCTGGGGCACAGCCGCACGGCAAGCAGGCGGACGCCGTCGGGCGGCAGTGCCTGCAGCAGAAGGGGGAGCGGCAGCGTTTATAAGCACTTTGTGCCACATTTCAGGAGGTGTGGCCACATCGCCCTTACAGCACCGACAGTACGGCCGGGCAGCAAGAATTGCACCAGTACCCAGTATGCCAATGCCACTGCAGGACAGGGTAGGGAAGGCAGAGGGTCTAGATGCAGACAGCGTGGCGTGCGGACCGTCCATGAGCCCCCATGCAGGGAAGCACAGCCGTTGCACCACTCCGATTGCCTGAAACCCACACCCTGGTCAACCTGGTTTGACCGCCTGCTTACCTTGGCCATGGGGTTGCTGGCTATGGCCAGGCGCTGCAGGCCCGGCAGGCACCCCAGCACGCGCAGCTCGGAGGGCGCCGCCAGCGCGTTGCTCTGAAGCCACAGGTCGGTCAACGCCGACAGGGCGGACAGCGGGGCCAGCGAGGACACCTGCGCCGTGGTGGTGCAGGGCCGCAGGAGGCAGCGGTCCAGAGGCTTTCACATCACGCAGTCGATCGCCTTGTGAGACCGCCTCGGGCTGGCGGGCCAGCATGTCCGCGGGGCCCACAACTGAGCAGTAGCCATGCAGGCACGTCCTTGATACTAGGTAACAGCCCCCCTTGCTTATAGGGAGGTCACGCAAGTCCTTGCCCTGCCACGCTCCGTACCTTGTTGTGGCTGGCGTTGAGGGTGGCCAGCGCTGTGAGGGATTGCAGGCCCTGCGTCAGGGTGGCACCGGCCCATGGCTCAGCAAAGGGGCGCAGGGAACTTAACGGTGCGAGCTTACGCCGCCAACAGGTGCGCACAAGCACCCCGCCTGCCGCTGCGCCGCTCCGTCAACGCTACCGGCTGCAAAGCCGTCGCTAATGCGCTGTGACTACTGCGGCGGAACGCGGTACCTTTAAGGACGCGATCTGGTTGTGCGACACGTTGAGGGATTGAAGGCAGCTGAGTGGGGCCAGGCCCGCCAAGGAGGCCAGGGAGTTGAAGGCCAGAGACAGGGAGCGCAGGTTGACCGCCTGGGAAAGCGCGCCCACATCGGTGGCGCCCTGCAACGAGGAATTATGTGCGTTTTTATTTGAATGACAGCGTAAGATAAGGTACATTGGGCATTAGGCTGGTTCCCTGGCAGTGTGGCAGTGGTGCGACGTGTAGTTGGGGGGGGGGGGTTTCGGGGGAAGCGGGTGTCTTCAGGGATGGCGTGCACAGCTATAAGGCAAGGATAGCGTTTGGGCGTGCGACACAGAGTATGGCGGTTACGGGTGATGGTGAAGATAGCCTAGAGGGGCTGGTATGTCAGGCAATGACCCCGGTGTGCACCGGACGACGCCGACAACGTGCTTTCGTGCCCTATCTGCTTGCCATGCGTGACCTGTGGCCTCTGTGCCCCATTGACGGGCATGGCTAGGCAAGCCACCCTGTGTACGCTACCGTTATAGCCTTGCTTTGCTGACAACGTGCAAGCCGCTAGCCATGCTCAATGGTGCAGCCCTACATCGCTTGTCTGGTCGCATGTGCACACGTGCTGCGTTGCCTGTGCCGGCAGGACACGGCTGCGCCTGGTCAACCCCTCAATCTGCAGATAAGTTGCAGCGCACCTTGTTGGTCAGGATGAGCTCCTCGGCCTCCGTAATGTCCGAGGTGAACGCTGCCTCCTTGATGTCCTGGGAGGGGGACATGTCCGTTGGTGCACATGCCCACCGTGGACACCTTGCTACCATGTGGTGCGCGCTGTCGCTGCCTACCCATTGGGTTATCGACATGTCTAGTTTGTTTGCCGCAGCGTCCTTCGCCCTTTGTGCACCAGCTGCACGGGTCGGCTTATGGGCCTAGCGCCCTTGCTCAATATCACACAGGCACTGTTCTCCATCGCATTAGCAATCGAGAGACGGAATACGTTAAAAAAGGTAGGAAATGGCTGTGCGTCCCTTGGGACTGCCAGTGGATAGTCGTCTGCGTGGTCAAGTTCCGAAGCGCAGTGTGTCCGAGCCCTTCAGGATACCTGCTTGCAATGGCAAGAACTCAACTACTGTTACAATGAACAGAACCGCTGCCCTCCCTATGCAGTACCAGGTCATGCAAAATTGCAATCGTTCATACCTTTGGGAATTGGGATTGCGGCCAAAGCTCTCTGCCTGGAGATAGAGTGCTCTCCGCTACTATATTTTACTAAAACTTGAACGTCAGTCAGCAGCGTTGATCACCGCCTGTTACTCTGCTGTCCGCATCCTTCGTTACTGCTTTTGCCCAGGCTGCTGGAGTGGTAGACCTTCTCTTATCGCTCCATAGCAGCCAGCACATTCCCTTCCCGCTGGCAAAATGTCAACGGAGGAGCAGGACGGTGACGTCGAGGAGCAGCTTGACTACGACGACGCGCATGATGACGAGCTTCTTGATGATGACCTCGACGTTGGTGGTGATGAGATGCTAGAGGAACCCGCAGAGGAGGAGGCTGGTGCTAGCGAAGGTGCAGCCGCAGGCAAGGCAGCAGGCCAGGACCCTGAGCAGCGGCTTGCGAGCCACTCACCAGAGCGCGCTTCTGAAGGTGAACTAAAGCCCGAGCACAGCCCTCGTCATGGCGATTCCCCAGAGAAGAGGGACGATCGCGGCGGTGCCAAATCGCGCTGGGGCAACCCGCGCGGCGCAGCGGCAAAGGGCCCCGACAGCGACCAGCATATGCGTGATAGAGAGGAGCTGGACTTGGGTAGAGACCGTAGCAAGGACCACCGTGAGGACCAGCCCGTGCGCATGGACCATGACCGCTTGAACGGGGGCGACCGGGGCAGGGGACCGGAGGGCCACCAGGACCGAGGTCATTCCGACAGGCGGCAGCACCATAGTGAACGGGACCGTGACAACAGCGGGCGTGGTGGGAGGTGGGGAGACGCCCGTGGCGGCAGCAGGGAGAACGACCGGGAGGGGAGGCGGGACGATCGGCAGTCGTACAGCAGGTATGACAAGCAGGCTGATGACGGCCGCCGTGATACTGGCCGCCCTGGGGACCATGACCGCCCCCGGGACCTGGACAGGGATCGGGACAGGGAGCGCGGCCGGGATGCTCCCGCGGCCTCCAGGGCGCCGTATGGTGCAACGGATGCGCGGCGTGATGACAGCAGCAGGCAGGGAGCAGCCAGGGAGCCCGAACGCGGCCGGGAGCGGGAGGGGGACCGGGCTGCCCGCAATGCCAGGGACTACGACCGGGAGCGCGGCAGGGACCGGGGCCGCGACTACCGTCCTAGCGACGGCCACGACAGGCCCTATGGCAACGGCGCGCCAGCGGACCGCGCTGCAAGCGCCAGCCTGCCGTACTCCGCCCGCAGGGAGGCGCCGTCCGCAGCCTCCTGGCGTGACGGCGACTTCGACCGGCTCGTGCGCTCCGCCATCGACCGCCTGGCCCCCGCCTCAGCCCACCCGTCGTACCCCAGCCGCGGCCAGGACCGAGACCGAGACCGGGAGCTCCCCTACTCCCGCCCGGGCAGCCGCGATGCAGAACGGCCTGCGCGCGTCACTCCCGTGGGCTCCCCTTCGGATCGAGCAGCGCCTGCAGGCCGCTACCCTGAGCGCATGGACTCCAGGCCGCCCCCACCCATTCCCATGACGCGGTACGACGAGCGGTTGGAACCAAGGTCAGCACTGGGGGCCGGCCGGGATGCGGGCGGTTGGCGGGACTACGGCAGCCGGGAGGCGTCCCCGCGGCGCGGGTGGCCGGCGCGGGAGGGGGTGCCGAGGATGGATGCGCACCTGTTTGACAAGGAGAAGGAGCGGGAGCTTGCCCTGCATGACGGGCGGGCTCCGGCCAGCGACTGGCCGCGGCCTCGTGGGTCCGAGTACGACTCTGGTAGGGACCGGGACCGGGAGGGAGACAGGGACAGGTTGAGGGACAGGCCGCGGGATGATGGCAGGGACGCGGGGAGGGAGAGGGACGGGGGCTACGACCGCGGGCGGGCGGCGCCTGCGCCGGCGCCCTTGCTTACACCGGGCGGATCGGGAACAATTGCTGAGCCGGGGCAAGCTGCGGCTGCACCCCCCTCTGCTCCGCGCACCCGTGCGCCGTTGTTCGTTGGCACTCGGCGCGATGGGCATGGCGGTAGACCCCGGCAGCAGCAGCAGCAGCAGGCCAGTCCACAGGGTAGGAAGCAGGGCGGCGAGCAACAGGGCCATGTGGATGGGGATGGGGATGGGCAGGAGGCGGACAAGCGTGAAGACGCAGTCCGGCCTGATGACCCTGGCAGCGGAGAAGGGGACAGGGAGCAGCAGGGCGGCTCGAGGCGGGGGCAGAGGCGCGGGGCTGGGGATGAAGACATGGAGGAGGGTGAGCAGGAGGCCACGGAGGCAGGGCCTGCGGGGAACGACGCGGCCGGGAGGGGCGATGCCATGGACACGACGGACGAGGACGGGGAGGTTGCGGAGGAGGGCCGTGGGCGCAAAGGAAGTGAGGTTGGGAGGTCGCCGTCTGCGTCACCGGGGCGGGGCGGGGAGGGCGCCGAGGAGGAGGAGCCACGGGAGGAGGGCGAGGACAGGGGGCCCAGCCGCAGCCGCAGCAGGAGCAGGAGTCGCAGCAGGAGCGGGAGCCCCCAGCGTGAAAGGTCCGTGTCGAGGTCTCCCTCTCGGGGCGAGGGCGGGTCGAGGCCCTCAAGGTCTCCCTCCCGGTCTCGGTCGCCGCCCACACCCAGGTGGAGGGGGCAGCAGGGGCAGGAGGAGGAAAATGAGGGGCAGGCCGGGGCAGCGGAAGGCAAGGCCAGGGATGCAAGCGGGGAGCAGCACGGGGCCTGTGAGGGAGCGGAGGCCAAGGAGGGCGAGGCACCTGCGCCCCGGAAGCAGACCGCGCCGTACATTCTTCCCTCGGCACCGAAGCGGCTCGACCGGCCTGAGCCTCGGGATGAGCGCAGGCCGGGAGGGGCCGGTGGCAGCCGGCAAGGAGACCGCGGTGGTAGGGATAGCGGAGCTGGCCGAGATGCTGGCCGCGGCGGCCAGGACCTTGGCCCCGCGCCTGCGCCTGGCCGCCGTTCGCGCTCCCCGCTGCCCCCGAGCCGCTCTGGGGGCCGGGACGACTACCCCCCGTACGACGACCGACGGTACGACAGCGGCAGGCGGTACGACGACCGCCCGCGGCATGACGACCGCCCGCGGCATGACGACCGCCGCGCGCCTCCCCCGCGCATGGACGCCCACCTGTTTGACGACAAGGGTCGCATGGGCCCCCGCCCCGGTGATCCGTACTACGACAACCCGCCCGCCCGTGGAGCCCTGCCGATGGACGGCAGGGGCGCGCCGCCTGCGCCTTTGCCCATGTCGGCACTGCCGCCCGGAGATGACTACGCCTCCCGCCGCCCTGCTGGAGACCGAGACCGTTACGACCGAGACAGGTCCTCGTACCGTGACCGCGACCCCTACCAAGACAGGGACCGGGAGCGGGAGCGGACCCGGGACAGGGGCAACGATGCAGCGTCGGGGCGGGGCCCTGCGGGCGAGCCCTACCCCCGGGATGGAGGCAGGGGTGGCGGCGGCAGCGGCAGCGGCCGGGACCGGGACCGGGAGCGCGACTATCCGCCTCGCGACCGGGGCAGGGAGCGGGACAGTGACAGGTACCCTGGGGGTGGCGGCGGCGGCAGGTACCCTGGAGGAGCTGGCGGGGGTGGAAGGGACGTGCAGGCGGCGGCGCGCGGGCCGCCGGCTGAGCGCGATGGCGGCCGTGCGGGCAGGGCATCGAGGTGGGAGGCGGACGAACGGGCTGGTGGGCACGGCGGCGGCGGCAGCAGGTACGCGCATCGGTTGAGGTCTGCTACCAAGGGCCCTTGCAAGTCGTTGTGGAGGGTTGCGTTAGGCCCCTTGTGTTCCGATTAATCAACACGACTTTGGCTGCTGTGCAGCTGGTTGAGCTCCGTTTTGCCTGGCCATTGTCCCTGACTGGAGCAGAGTCTATGCAGTGCGACAGTGCTATCCCTCCATCTGGTTGCTCCCCCACCAGGCGCGACGGCTCTGACCTGCCCGCCCCCAAGCGCCAGCGCACCTCCCCCGAGCCCCGAGGCGCACCGCAGGGGCCTCCGCCCGGCATGAGCAGCGCAGACTTTGGTGAGCATGCACCCTGCACAACGGCTTTGCGCCCCTGCTTACACGCCCTCAAAGCATCCCGTGATCTTCCGCTATGCTGCATCCTGGGCACATGGGCTTGCGTTCCGCTTGCACATTTGCGTTGCCGCTAATACACCTTCCCTCCTTCGTCCCTCGCCGTGGTGTCCCGCAGTGCGGTCCATGATGGCCGCCCCCGGCGGCAACGGACCGCCTCCCGCCGGCAGCTCCGCGCCGCAGGGCGGTGGCGGCGCCGGCGCTGCACCTCCCGGCATGAGCGTGGAGGACAAGCGGCGTCTGCTGTGGGGCAGTAAGAAGGCGGAGGGCCAGCAGGCGCCCGCAACCGGACGGGGCGCCGTGAGTGGGGTCCTGTGCAGTGGCTTGGCGCCAGAGGGCATAGGTTTACGGTGGTGCGACGGTTGTTTTCGTTGCTGGTTGGTAGCTGTGGCCACGGCTGGCGTGCGCTTGCCCTTGGCTGTGCACCTGCTGACCCATGGCATGGGTTTCTCTGTGCCTCGGTTGATTATGCGCAGGATGCTGAGGCGTTGTACGGCGCCAACCGCTGGGACCGTGTCGCCGAGACGCTGGACAGCGAGGTCGACAAGCACAAGTTCTCCCGCCTGATGGTGAGTGGGGTTTGAACACATCCCTGGTGCCAAAGCATGCGCTTTGTGGGCCATGTCGCGTTGCAGTGCTTGTTGCAGATGTCAGTAGCGCATGTCCCGTGTAAGAAGTAAATTCGTCTGCAACTGCTCCCGCCCACATCACTGTATTTTTAATAATCAAGGTTGACGCTGTGCGCCCTCCCGCCCACAAACTGTTGCAGGGAAGGGGCGCCTATCCACCTTTCATGCTCCCATTCCCGTCGGCCTCCTCCTACACCTCTCCTTTCCCACTCCTCCGCCTCCACTCCGCCCCCGTCCTCGCCTCCATCATCACATGACACCTCCTTCCGTTCGCTAACCCCTCTCCTGAGTGCCCCTTGTATGTTTGCAAGCACCTCCAAGGCCCTCAATGCCACCGCTCCTGCACCCCGCCCCCCACCGCACCGCTCCTCTCCACGCTTCCCTGCACCTTCCCGCCTCCAACGCCCCTCTCCGCCTCCAACGCCATAACACACACCTGCGTCGCAGCAGATACCCCACCCGTCAACGCCTCGTCCAACCCCTGATCCTCTACCAAAGCCCTTATTGCGCGATGAACCATAGGCTCGACAACCAGCAGGAGCCCACCTCTCCCCCGCTACGCCCTCGTGAACACGGACTCGAACCGTCGCACTCGCCGTTCAGCAACACTCCACTTCTTCCGCTTCGCGAACACTGCGCCCAACTTGGGTAGTCGCCCTGCCTTTCAGCAAACGCACCGGCCACCGTACAGCGCCGACCTGGCGACGTCATTAGCACAGCCCTTGCAGGCGGTCAGCTCCGTGCGATTCGTCCGGCTACTGGGAGCGCCATCTCCCTCACCACACCCGAAGCCCTGCGTCATGGCCGTCGCACCACGTCCCGCCACCCTCGCCCGCCCCCACCCTATGTGTCCTAGTACCAGAGCTACGTGCATGCGTGCGTTCGTTGCTGTTTGTGCTGTCAACTCCTTCAGCTCCTCTTCACCCGCAAGGCGGCTAGTGTACTCACAAGACTGAGAGCACTTGCACGCTTCGGTCCAGGTAAGGACTCGCCCTTATTTGCCTCTCGCCCAATACTCAACTCTCCTCTCCGCCTGCACCCTCCAACCCTAATGACAGGGCCTCAAGGGCGACCTGGCGCAGCCTCGGCCCAACCTGCCCGAGCGGCCGCCCTCCCCAGGCGCACAGGGCCACCTGGCCATGACACGTGAGTGCCGCTCCGATGCCGGTGTGCGACTGTAGCGTGCAGAAAGAGGTTGCATGACGTGCACACTGGGCAAAAAGCTCACTAGTAAACGGGAATCACGTGCGTGGGGAGTTGGCCCTGAGCCAATCTTTGCAGCCCCACCTGTGCGGCAGGTACAAGATGGGTGCGAACTGGTGGCAGATGCAAGTGTGCGGTACAGCATCCTGTCAGACGCCGGCATGCGCTACTTACGTAGTGTTGGGATCACCGTCGCGCCTGCGCCGCCTGCCATGAAAGCCCCTTCCGCCTACGCCTCCGGCCCCATCACCTCATCCATTGCATGGCACAAAGCTGAAGCCGTGGTGGTGCCACTTGTCCCTGGTGCGCAGGCGAGCAGCAGGAGCGCATCCTGCGGGAGGTGGAGGAGCAGTTCAACGTGGGCATGAGGCGCAAGGACACCAGGACGGCAGGGTTGGGCATCTAGGGTATGGCGATTGGTATCTCCAGCTTCAGGCAGGGCGCTACACTAGTTTTCGCAATGGGAGGATCCATGGAATCCAGCTGATTCGCACTGTGTAGGTAGTATGCGGTTGCGCGCGCTGCATTGTTTTGTGCTGGTGGTGCGCAAAGTCAGGCACGGTTAGGGGGTAGTCGTGGGTGGAAAGGCAGCGGTGTTGAACACATGTGCACACGTGGCAGCACGCGGTCTGGACTCCCTCCACGCCGGAGTGTAGTTTGGCTCCGCTACAAGTTCGTTGTCTATTTTAGCAGCAGGACCATTAATGCCACGTTGTCTGTGCTGGTGTGTGGTGCGGTAACGCCGTCAGTTGGGCAAGTGATGGACAGCTGGTGGATGTACGTCGTGGTGTTTGGGGTGTGGTAGCCCTTGTGCATCGATGTTTGGGTTGAGCTAGGGGTTCTCCTGCTTCCCAGGAATGTGCATGTACTGATTAGCGAGGCAGGTGCAGTTGTTGTGTTGGTTAAGTTGGAACTGAACTGCTTGGGCTTTGCGCTGTCACACTGGCTAGGAGGGGTGGGGCACTGGCTCTTCCTGCAGGCCCAAGAAGCAACCGTACTGACCAACCTAATAGTTAAGAAATAATGTAAACTCTAGTAACCACACACTCGCCTGCTGTGCCTGACGCGAGAGATACCGACATTGCTTGCGGTCTTGCAAACTCATTGCAGGGTTGAATTGCTCCGTCAATTGCTTGGCAGTGCATCAATAGCGCAATCCTTTTACGAGATTGGGCTTATTACTCTTGCTCTGCTGTCCTGTTTGCGACGTTGACGGCGACGGACTCCGTCCCTCGCTCCTTTACACCAACGAGCGCGTTACCACCTTGATCCGCATCTTCCAACTCATAAGAATGTCTCTCAGGCTTCGCAGCAGCGTGTCGGCGGCTCGTGCCTCCCGGTCGAATGGAGCCTGCCGTCTCATCGTTCGCGCGCAGCAGCAGCAGCCCAGCAAGCCTGCCGTCCAGCAACAAGTGGCCTCCCAAGTCCTGGCCGCTGGCCTGGCTCTCGGGATCTCGCTCACGGCTGTGCCGGTTGTTGCTCCCCAACCCGCTGTGGCCGCCAGCCAGTACAGCAGCCTAGGTGCGGCAGTGGGCGCGGTGGATCCTGGCAGGGCCGTAGACTACGCCTGGACTGAGGGTCTCGTGTCTGGGCGGGGCAAGGGTTGCACCGTCCTTACCCGGTTGCTGGGGGCTGTGGGATCACGGCCCACGGTGGCCAGCAGCTGCTGACGACGCGTTGCCCATGTGGGTTGGGAAAAGCGCGGGTCATATGATAAGGGAGAAGCGGGCGGTTGTACCGAGTCGGGGTATGGGAAAAGTGGCAAGAGGGGCGCATAAGGCGGGCACCGCCCTGGCTCAATCTCACCGCATCAAGTGGCAGCACCGTGCGGTGGTGCTGCTGTTGCCGGGAGCCCTCGTGCATTGGCTGCGAGACCTACCAGATCCACGCTCATGCGTGCGTTGGCCGCTGGGCCCTGACTCGTGCATGCTGGCGATGTGGCTCCCTGCGTGCTCCCGCAGCCGACATTGTCCGCCAGGACTTTGCGTTCGTCGATGAGGACAAGAACGGGGTCATCACCAAGGACGAGCTGCTGCGCACCTCCAAGGTGCGTGTGGCGAAGCGGTCGGGCTTCGGGGCCTGTCGGCACACTGGTAGCATGGGCCTTCTGCATCCGGCCCTGCATTTCACTTCACCAACAGAACAATGTCAAGGCAATGCTTGTTGAGTTACGAGATTGGGTCCACCTGGTACCAGCCCGCTCCGGCACACCTCTTCTCCTTGTGCCGCCCTAACGCCACGACTCCCTTCCCCCTCCCACTGTCACCTTACAGACGGTTGCTGAGGACATTGACTTCATGATCCCCAGCGAGGACCAGCTGGACTTCACCATGAAGCTGTTCGACCTTAACCAGGTACGACAACGTACTGCACTGTACGGCAGAGTTGGCAACGGCGCTGCATTCTGTGCGGAGTTGTCAGAAGCCCACGGAATGCGTCAGCGCACAGTTGCAACGCACGGCTGCGCCGACAGGGTAATAGGTTCAAGGCAGAAGCAGCACGCCAGCAGCAGCAGCAGCAGCAGCTTCTGAAGTAACGCCCACGCTTGACACCCTATCCAGGCCCGCTAAGGCAACACACAGCGAATGCAATCAAGAGTGCTAATCGAGGGAAACACCGATAAGTGATGTACGCCTGCAGCCGTCTGTTCGCCACCATTTACGCATGGCACCGTCAAGTAGCGCTCCACGATGAGCGTTTCATTACGGCAGCACTCGCGACCCTTTCGGCCCCCCGCTTAGGACGGCACTCTGTCCACTGACGAGCTGCTGGCCTCCATCGCGCTGGACGGGGCGGTGGGCGACGACGCCGTGGACGCCGACGTCGTGTCCGTGTTCGACAAGGACGGGGACGTAAGTGCAGAGGGCGAAAGGGGGTTTGGGGCTCGGGAACGGAGAGCCTGAGCACCGTGCTTGGACGTCTTCGACAAGGACGGCGACGTGAGTGCAGATGGGCGGTGAACGGCTCGGGGATCCGGGCTGGGGAACGGAGAGCCCGAGCAAAGTGTGGGGCCCGTGTGAAACATGGCAGGGCACGTGACTGCAGGGGGCGATTGGGGGTTTGCGGTTCGGGAACGGAGAGCCTGGATACAGTGCTGGGACGCGTCGGACATGGAAGGGGGCGCGAGTGTCGGGGAGAATGGGGGATGAGGGCTGGGGGCGCCGGGCTGGAACAGGAAGGCGGAGTTCAAGACACGGCCGTGGGGATTGAGGGCTGGGGGCTCGGCTCTGGGGGCTGGGGGCGGTTTGGGGCTGGGGGCTGGGGGCTGGGGGTTCCGAGCTGGGAACCGGAAAGCCGGATTGCAAGCCATGCGCGTGTTCAATGACGGGACGTGAGGGCTAGGTGCGGTTGGGGGCTCGGGACTGGGGTTTGAGGGCGGAGGACTGGGAAGCCAGATTGCAAGGTTGGGGAGCGTTCGAGGACGAAGGCGTGAGTGCCCGGACGAATGGGAACTGAGGGTTCCGGGCTGGGAAAAGGAAAGCCTGAGCACGAGCCTCATCAGGGCGGTTACGTTGTCGTCGTACCGCTCTCCCGGCCACGCCATTGTGAGCTGTCAGCACAGCGTGTTGCGCACCTGCACCCAACCCTTCTGTGGTCCCCTCCCCAGGGCTACGTGACGCTGCGCGAGTTCAAGGCTGGCGTTCCCCCCCTGGGCCCCAACGGCGAGGCGGCCAAGGAGTACATCTTCAACCGCGTGGACAGCGTGGTGGACGGGGACGGCAAGCTGGACGCGCAGGTAGGGGAGGCACGTGTCGCGGGCACGTGTCTATGGGACGCAGCGCGTTTGCGGTACCGGGCGGGTGGGCGATTTGGGTTGGCCTCGGATGCGGCGTTGTTGGTGCGGGACGCGGTGTGGGAGGTGCCGGTCACCGGTAGGGTTCCGTGCGATGGCACTGTTGGTCATGGCGCTTGCAATCAGGCAGGCGCCATGGGCGGGGACGGGTGCCGTGAGTTCGGGGCGTTGGGTGTCGGGGTTCAGATAGCAAACATGGTCGGGCCATCACGTAGCCTGCGTTCTGGCCCCGCGGCTCCCTTGCCACGGTCTACTCTGTGTGCCTTCGGGCCATCGAACTCCGCGGTAGCCTCACTGGGTTGAGCCTCGCTGACGACACAGGCCACCAACGGACTAGGATCCGCACGCCATACATGCCACTGTCACTATCCCCTTCGCCCAAGCCCTCGTCCTTACCCATCTTTGCTTGGTCTTGCCTGCAGGAGTTCGCCAACGCTCTGGTGATCGTGCGCACCGCGGTGCTGGGGTACTAAGGATTGTACATGAGGCGCGAGGGCTTGGCGTGTGCGCATGGGGGTATGGAGCGGTGTGTCGTACGGGACAGCGCAGGACAGGGCCACCGGGGGGCCACGTAGGGGAACCGTCTATGGGGGGCGTTCTGGGTGCGTGTCCCTTGCTTTCTGTGCAGTAGGCACCTAGCGCTGGAAATTGGCATGGAACTTTGTCTCGGACAGTGTAGACCGTCTCCCTTGCGCGGGGGAGATGCGGGTTAGGGGAGCGCAGCCTGCTTCGGTGGGTGCTTGTGGTAAGGCAGGTCGAGGCTTGTGGTAGTGCCGACGGGAGGTGTTTCTCTTGTGCGCACTGGTGACAAATTCACCTGTTCTTTCTTGTAAGGATGTGTATGGGTCTCTTGTGCAGAAACAACGCCAAATCGCCAACAGATACGCCCGACGGTTAGAGCTCGGTTTACTAATATGCTGTTATCGCGACCAAACCGCATCCAAACTTTTCGTACCTGCTTCTTGGTGAGCACAGGTCACAGGCATGCACTTGCTCGTTGACACTCAATGAGTAGCAAGTTAGCAGCTCCAACCCCGGCCGACACACCGGGCAAACCCGTATAGGCACGTGCGCCTGTATCCCAGAAGCACAGCAAATAGTAATACTGCTAACTTGTTATATGTGTTGCAGGTGGGCGGGCATAAGGGGCATACACAATTTTCACAATGCATTATACGACTGGCCCAATCTCGATGCTGGCACATGCGCGCTGACAGGCGCGAACCACTGAACAGTTATCACATTGCAAACATTTAGTGCTGTCATGACCTCACGCTCTTGTCACACCTCGACTCTACACGATTGGAGACCGCTGGACTGTGCCTTGCCGAGGCCTGAAATGACAAGATTGATGCCATCTGCATGGTTTACCGTCCCATGATTAGCACGGCCGGCACCCGAGGAGACTGAGTTTGACCTTGACAAGGCAACTGAAGCCTGCTTGAAGCCACGACTGCCAAAACTACGGATACTCGCTGTTCAAGCTGTTAGATAAGGACACAAGACATTCCTATCGGCGGGTCCTGTTCATCCCAGCGGCTCCAGCGTCCGTCGGCAGGCGCCTCGGCGCCATGAAGTTTGCACGTTTGCTCCGGACAACGGCGGAGGACTTGCCTGAGTTACAATGTCTCTTCCACATTTATAAGCATATGAAGAAGCAGCTGAAAAAGCTGCCAGCGCGCTCCGACAGTAAAGCTCTGTCAGCTTGTGAGCCTGGCCCAGCCGGCGACCCAGCCGCGCAACACCCAGTCAACGGGAGCGATGCGGGAGCAGGGCGCGCCGAAGAAGCCGCAGAAGAGGCGCGCTTCACCGCCGTCCTCACAGACCACCTGCAGAAGCTGAACGATCGGTTCTTGGAGCGCGAGGAGACGTGCGTTATACAGCTAGAGCGGCTGGAGGCGGAAGCTGCCGCCTGCGCAGAGGCTGCAGGTCGCATCGCTGGTGGCACGGACGCAGCTGGCAATGAGGCAGCTCCGGTTGACGGGGCTGCCGCCGCTGCTACCGGCCCCGCTGGCGCTGGGGCCGGCGCGGGAGCGACCAGCGCCTCAACAGCAGCAACCATGAAGGCCATATCCGAGCAACGCTCGCAGCTGTACAAGCGGCTTGTCAACTTTCACGGTGAGCGACGGCACACTCATCCGATGCGTCGTCCTGCCTGCCTGCCAGCAATTCCTACGCGCCGACGGCCATCAGTGCCCGTCGTAAACCTCCACTCCTGCACACGATACTTCTGAAGAACTTGCGGACATTTACATTGATGCGCCCCCGTGCCTGTGCGTGTGTTGTGTTGCCTATGCCAGGCGAGGTGCTGCTGCTGGTGCACTGGTCGGTGTTGGCGTACACGGCCACCGTCAAGATCCTCAAGAAGCACCACAAGCGCACCGGCCTGCTGCTGCGCGCGCCGCAGCTGGCAGACCTGCTGTCGCAGCCCTTCTGCTCCTCAGAGGTACGGTTTGGGTGGTTCCCGCCACGCCCATGGCGCCTTGTTGCTCACAGCACACGGCATGCAGAGGGTGTGGTTCGCACGCCCGTCTGGCCACGATGAATCCTTAGATACAGCACGACCCGGCACACGTGGGCTGACTAGGCTAGTGTGCAGCAGAGAGGGGGTTGCCCCTACAGTTCTCTAAGCTATCCTGCTTGCCCACAGTAGTGGCATGTGCTTACGTAACCCACAGCTGATGACCAGTCTGGCTCGCAAGGCCGAGGCGTGCATACAGCGTCTGACGGAGCAGCTCGGAGGCTCCGGGACCTCCGAAGGCACCGAGCAGGGGGCCAACGGGGCGGCGGGGCCAAGGGCCGCGGTGGCGGCGGCGGCCGTGGCGGGCGGGGCGCAGGAGTCGGTGGACCAAGGCACGCCCGGGAGGGCGGCGATAGCCGCGGCGACAGGGCCGGGGGCCAACGGGATAAGCCCCGTGGGGGACCATGGCGGTGACATGGAGGCCGATGGGTCGAGTCCCAGCTGCTCGCAGAGCTTGGGGCACCCGGGAAGGAAGAGGGAGGCCGCGGGGGCTGACGGCGTTGGGGAGGCGGGGCCGGAGACTGCCGCGGCGGCGGTGGCGGCGGCGGCAGGGTCTGGGGGTGCTGCAGGGGCGCGCGGGGAGGGCGGCAAGGGGGACTTTCTGCGCAACCTGGCTCGGTTAAGTGAGAACAACAGCGCGGCCAGCTTGTCAGGGCCGCAAGTGTTGGAGCGCCTGGCGGAGCTGCAGCACATCGTGGTGGGTGTGGTAGTGCACTTGCCGGCGTAATGGTGCGAAATGGGTGCGCACGGGCTTGCATGCACAGGCCAGGTAGCAGCGGTGCTGTTTATGGCGTGCGGGTGTACGTCTCTGTTGAAAACTGCTCGCACTGCGCTGCACGCGGCAGGTTGCAACGGGAAGGCCTCGGTGTGCAGGCAGCACACCACCGCCTGCCGGGCAAGAGCTTGACGGTCTCAATTTGCGTGTACCCCACCCAGGACGTGTACGACAAGTACGACGAGGACGCGGACGGCGATGAGGAGATCACAGACGAGGATGAGGAAAGCGCCGGGCAGGCGGCAGCAGCGACAGGGGCAGGGCCGGCAGGGACGGAGGCAGGGGGGTCCGCTGCCGTTCCCGGTTGCCAGGGCAGTGCGCATGGGCGGGTGGGGCGGGCGGGCGGGTCAACCGCCCGGGGGCCGGACAGGCGGCCGGCGGGGACAGGCCCTGGAGAGGATGGCCTGGATCGGGAAGGGACCCCGTCGTCTAACAGCAATGGGGAGGACGGCAGGGGGGAGAACGTGGAGGCGGCGGCGGCCATGCAGCCCGCGGCCCGGCCTGCAGCCTCGCAGCAGCAGCAGCAGCTGGTGGCGCCTGGTGACGCGCCAGGGGTAGCGTCTGGCGGGGAGCCGGCGGGGACGCACGCAGCGCCCCAAGCGGACCAAGCCGCGGGGCACCACCAGCACCACCAGCAGGCCGCAGCGCAGGACAATCCCATGGCCCAGGAGGAGGCGGAAGCCGAGGCAGCGGCGGCGGCGGCGACACCCATGCAGGTTGAGCGCTCCAGCGACCTGGCGTGCGACCCTCACGGGGTCAGCGTCGAGGGCGGCGGCGGGGACGGCTCGGCGGTGCACCAGCCCATGGTAGCGGAGCGGGACCTCCCGCCCATGAGCAGCAGCGGCAGCGCTGGGAACGGCCTCGGGCAGGGCCTCGGGGCGGCGGGGCCGGCGGGGAGCTGCTCCAACATGGGGGCGGCGGGCGCGCCCACGGGCAGCCTGGCGGACTCGGTGGCGCAGCGGCTGATGGGTGTGGGGCACAAGGCGGGGGGCATGCAGGGAGCGACGGACCTGGTGCGGCGGACGCAGGTGAGGGTGGGGCGGGGAGTGAGGTGGGGGATGCGGATTGGGCGGCTCCTGGAGCTGGCGGGTCGTGTGCAGCAAGGGACTGCACCAAGCCATACCTTGCTGAGGTGCCGGTCTTTCGCCCAAGGGGCTGAATTCTGGGATTAAGGTTGCGGTTCCGCGTGCGGTGCAGCGCGTGCGTGGCGACTTGTAGTGCGCACAACACGAAGTCCCGACCGACGCGTGCCCTTGAGCCCACACAGCGCACGCCGGTCCTCTCGCTCCTCGGTCGCATGCTGTGCCTGACTGCCGACCCACACCGAACTCTTGCCCTGATCAGCATCATTTGCGCTTGAGCAGGATTGCTGAACTTGGACTGACTGACCGCTGGGCTCACCGGCTTACGTACGGACTGCGCCGTGGTGCTGCAGGCCGCACTGACCATGTGGGAGCACCTGCGCACCAACGTCAGCACCCCCTCCACGGTCATCGACCCCGCCGCGCCCATGACCATGGCCATGGGCGGCCCGCCCGCCAAGCGGCAGCGCGTGCAGGAGAGCGTGGGGGACGATTCGGACAGCAACAGCGACTAGGGGGTCAGGGGCTGCGTGTGTGGGTTGTTGCGCGGTGGGCCCCAGCGCTTCGGCCGTATGTCAATAGGCACCCGCCTTTCTTCTGTATGTGAATATGGTGTCAGCAGGTACGTAAGGTGCAGCGGTGAGCGAGCCTGAAGCTGTCGAACGGGGGACGGTAAGAGGTGGAAGGTTGCGCGGGCCAGTCACGTTTGCACGAGGTGTGACGTGCTAAGGGAGGCAGTGAGGTGGATAGCAGCAGCCGCTGGTGGGCGGCCACGCACTTGGGATGGGCAGAGGAGTGTATGCGGCTACCCCCGTTGGGTTGCTTGTGGCATAGGTGTGTTGTTGGGCAGTGAGGAGTGGCAGGGCGGAGGTGCTGGTCGAGGCTTGTGACAACAGGGCTTGGCGGGGTGGCAGGAGCAAGCGCAGTTGCCGAGTCTAAGACGAGAGGTGGAGAAGCTTTAGCGTTTCCGGATGGCAGTTACCGTACTCGTGTTATACATGTAGTGGTATACTGTATGGCAAACAGTATGGTGGTGACTCTGAAGCTTTGCATTTTGAGGTCCGTCGTGTACTCCCCTTACATGGGATGTAACCCCGTGGCTTTGACCTGTGGCTTTGACAGGTGGGTTTGACCTGTGGGTTTGACAAGTGGAGAAGCCGTGTGGAAGGTGTATGACTCGCGCATATGCCCGTTCCTTCCGCGTGAAACTGCTGCGGGCTTCTCCTTGGCGTGGTACATGAAAGGTGACAGGGGCGGGAACAGCCTGGCCGCTGTGTGGCGGGTTCGGCAAAGCAGGCGGCGGCAGGCGGGCTGTGCACAGGCGACCTACGCGCATTAGTAACGATGATAATGCACAGAGCTGCAATATAGCTGGGCGGATGCCGTGTTTTGCGCATGGTGCACTGAACGTGTTGCAGCTGTAGATGTCTCGCAGCCTGCAACGCAAAACCTGGCATGTGGTTTGGTGGGACGTTTGGGTGATGTTTCTCAAGGGTCGGCCGGAATCGGAGGCCCCCAACGCATATACGGTACCTGGTATGGGCTTTAGGACTGAACTTCTTAGGGGCTGAGCCTGTTACAACCGTGGAGTTATGGAATAATTTGTGCCCTGCACGCGGTCTCTCTGAGTGGGTTATCACTGTGCTTTTGCTCTACTGCTGTGCTGATATTGTACCGCTGCAACCTTGAAAGCGATCTTCGTGCTCGGGAGACAGATGTGTCGTGTCTGACCATTGGCAAGGGACTCCACAGAGCAACTTTTAGGTGCTATGCCGGGAAGGCGCTTCTAACAGGCCTCTACGACACTCAGCTCACAAGGTCAGCTGGTCACATTGTTGTGCCTTTACGCCCCCATACACCAGGTACATGTCCCCTGCCATGTGTACCATACTGGGAGCACTCATATTGCAATAGCGTGAAGTCCGTACCTCTGGTGCTTGTTACCGTTTGGGGATGTTCCTCGTTACCGTATTGCCTCCCCAAACCCACATTTTACTCAGACGCTGCCTGCTACTCGACGAGCAGGGGGCCCAGCTTGCAGCAGCTGCAGCTCAAACAATCGATAGTTCAATACCCTTACACGGTGACTTTAGCCTGCTTCAGCGGTCCATACACCTGGGCAGGGGCATCATCACTCGCCGTCAAGAATTGATTAGGAAAGCGTAGCACGGCATTGTCCCCTGAGTCATGTTCAGCCTTCAAACACGGCCCACCCTCGCTCAACGCCACCTTGCACAACACACCCTTGCGCCACAACACCTCACCATAAAACGTAGGCCCGCCAACCCCTGCATCAGGTACGACATAAATAGCAGGCAAAACTGCCGCCGACAAAACAACAGGAACATGTCGGCGCCAATCCATGTCCTCGACCGCCTTGCAACGCCAAAATAATTAGGAGCATACCACAAGCGGCATGCGCTGATGCTCACGAGCTGCTCTCGCTGCCGCACAAAACGCGATGTAGACCGCCGCCCGCCTCGTGCCCTTCGTCTCTCAGCCCCCACACGAAGCTCGTGTAGCCACGCCTTGAACCTGGCAGCAGCAAGCTCCCAACAGCCCAGGTCAACGACCAGAACTTCGTTGAGGAAGCTTCACCTCCCTACCCTTGCCTTTTGTTCGTCAGGAACCAGCCATGCACTGCAGCGGCAGCCGAAATTCATTTTCTTCTGCCACGTTTCCCTCACTTCTCTCCAGTGTTCCAACAGATGCGGCGCCAAGCAGGCGCACATGCACCCTGTGCTGCGTAATAAACGAACAATGTATGATACAAGGTCACACGGTCACGCAAAAGCTGAAGGCCGTACAGCACTCTCTCCTGACCTACTGCACGTGCGGCCAAAAACCCTAGCAAGCTACACCCTAATGCTCAGTTTTCATGCAGGACGGACACGGATGTGCCAGTGTTTAGCAGCTCCAGTTGCCGTACGTGCTGAGCAGCTTGGTGACCAGGCCGCATTGCCGCTCCGCCATCATCTCAGACACCATGAGCCCCAGGAAGCCTGCGGGAAAGAGTCGGTACGCACACCAATGTTTGCAACAGCGCGGTATCCGGGGAACGTAAACAGTGTACAGGCATGCTGGTCACGTGGCCGAGGAGAGGGCGTGCTGACCTGGCGTTGGCGTTGAGGCACCGCTGCTTGGTGGTTGTGCACATGAGGCATGTCATGCAACAGCCGTGGTTGTCCTTGCGACCAACAAAGCAGCGGCAAAGCTTGATACTACTCAGTCTAGTGTGGGGAGCTCCATAGCCGCAGAAGGCACGGCATCAGCTCTGCAGTCCGCAACCAGAGCCTGTGCCTCGCATAGCCCAGCTTGGCCCATGCTCCCACTGCAGTGCACAGTACCGTAGGCAACCCAGACCCAAATGCTGTCGTTTCCTAGCCGGAAACACTCACCAATCATGGCCACGCGGCCGTTCAGGCGCTCCGCGTTGTAGTTCCAGATGTTGGGCACGTCCCCTGACAGTGGGGCTGGGTTCTCCTCGTCTGGGAACACGTTCTGCACCGGCACGCGGCCCAGAACAGCGGGCGCGATGGAAGCGGCAAGCACCAGCGCGCCCACTAGCATCGCGTTGTAGGCGCCCTGGCTGCTGAACAGCTGGCGAATGACAATGTCGTCCTGCATGACCTCGCCTGCCAGGCCGATGAAGATACCCAACATGGCTGCACGGCCGTTGATAAGCTCAGCGCCAGCGCTGTCGGCGCGCAGGACCTGGCCCAGAGCCTCGAACGACAGCCCAACGACCGGAGTGGGCACCGCGCTCTCCAGGTCGACGCGGACCTTGTTGTCCGGGCCAAACACCGCTGGGAAGCGCAGACCCTTAGAATAGTCGATGACCATGAGCTCATCTGCCGCCGCGTCGAACGAAATGGTCAGCTGGTACCCAGCCTCGGGCACCGACTTCTGCAGCGGAATGCCCTGCAGCTCCATGAGTGTCGCCTTTGCAAGGTTGATAGGGTGCCAGCCGCGAGTGTCGACGTAGACGGTGTCCTGGGGCAGCTGCGCCAGGGTCTGCTGAGGCTGGGACATGACCTGCGCAGTGCCGTTGCTCGTGGGCCCTGCCAGGACGGCCTGAACGCGCACTGCACGAACAGACCGCGCTACGCGAGGCTGCCTAGCGCTCAGAACCGGGCATGACGCTGTGAGAGCCTTGAGAGCCATGGTTTGGCTGCAACAGGATAAGTCTGGTGAACAGAGTAATAGCGCTAGTGCACTTTAAACAACCAGCAAGTCCTTATGCTCTGGTGTGGCAGGATGTTTTTGGGTCAGGACACCGGTTGTGGTTGATGGTAGGTTCGTCGCCCGAAGGAGCGTTTGGTCGAATGAAGCGTCTTTTTAAGCGCTCGCTTATCGAGCTGGTGATAGTTAATTTTAGGCATTCCTTATGTTACAGCCATGGGGTCCTGCAGAGCCGGTGGACGCAAAGAAATGCCTTTGGCGCTGATACAGAAGGAGGAGGTTTTCAGCTTTGTTATTGTGCTTGTTTTATTGTTTACTCTAGCGTCTCAGATGCTTTGCGATGGCCAAAGGTAGAACGTCCCGCGGGTCAGGTCTCCCACGTGCGGCGCCAGGTCCCGATTGCGGCTAGGGCAGGCTAGGGTGAAACCTTGCTGGACTGTGCTATTGTGCACGTGCTCAGGCCCTGCCGTAGCCGCCCAGCCGCCCCCCTTTGGCGCTGGACCAAACAACGCAATCGGCCAGTGTAGTTCAAGCCACGCGATCAGCCATCTGTGAACTTCACGCGCAGGGCGGGTACCGCAGTTTCGATGCCGTGTTGACGCCAGACTGGGCCCTGGCGTTGGCCAGGACGAGTATGAATGCGTTCAAATGCAGCAGCAGCAGCAGCAGCAGCAATTTGCATATCGTTGACAGTACGGTAGTGCAAAGCGAGGATGGACGACAAAGTACGACACAAGTCCCTGGTCCAGTCCTGGTCCAGTCAGCACACACGGTCTGGCGTCAACCGTGCAGACGGCATTCAATCAAAGTGCAAGTCATAGCACAGCACTCATTCGTTCGGCATGTGTCTGCTGGCTGGCAGCTACGGATGACGACTTTTGCTCCCGCAAGCCAAGATTGGCCATACCGTACACGAAAGGGACACTGCCACACAGGTAGTCCCGTTACGTCAACTTACTTTGACAGTGCGCAAAACCTCCACACACACATAGTGTACTGCGTCAGTCGCCCAGTCCTCTCCTCCGTCTTCGTCTACTCGACGTAACAATGCGACCACTACGGTATCTCGCACTGGTGCATACCGGTAACTCACGTGTCTGTGCGTGTGCATGCGTACACATCGGTCACGCGTAACTCTGCTTGGCAACGTATCCATTATTCCGATCAAATTCGGCGGTACGACAGAATTTTCACAGCCTGTCATAAACGAGCGGCCAACAAAGCTGTCAACGTCACAGAACCGTCATGGCACAGGCCTGTCACATGTACAACAGTCCTTTGCACTCAAGAATTACGGTATTTTCCTGTCCCTGTCCTATCCACAAACCGTTGCTCCCAAATAGTGTATCGTACTACTGGTCTACTGCGCTGTGCATTACGCCCCGGGACCACAAGCCCCACTTAAGCCGCCCGTACCTCCACCGCCATCGCAACCCTCGGCGCGTCCTCCCCGTCCTGCTCCCCGTACATTCCCCCATCCCCCGCACCGCCCCCAAGCAGCACGCCGTACGACGTCTCGCAGCTGAGCGTCCCCTGCTCCCCCGCACCCCCGTGAATCACCTCCACGTCCACACGCTGTGACGATGTGGCCTCGGAGGGGTCGTCGTGGTTACGGCACGTGTCGGGCGAGGCCCCTACGTCAGACCTGTGGGTTAGCAGCGACCCACGGGGCGATCCGAGGGAGTTGGCGGACTCTAGGCCGCGCCTGCTGCGCCGCACGCCGTCCGCGGTGCTGGGCCGAGTGGAGCTGCTGGGGTAGGCGGGCGGGATGGGGGGCGTGCCGGCAGGGCCTGCCGGCGCAGCCGCCGCCGGCCTGCGGCCCGAGGGCTGTCGCTGCGTGACGCGGTCCCTGTGCGCCTCCTTGTGCGCCTCCACCGCGGCGTTCTGCTGCTGCCAGTACTGCAGCAGCGGCGTGACCTGAGGGCCGGAGGCCGAGAAAGCAAGACGTAAGCATGGCACGTGAGCCCGGCTGTTGCACAACTTGCAAAGGAACGCCCAAAACAACGAGTCCGCTACTGCTACATCCAGGCTTGCCACGACGGCGCTTTCTCCATGCTGCCGCGCAATGCCAAGTCCACTAGTATCGAAATCAGGCCTGGGACCCCAGAAAAGGAACATCCTCTCGTGCTCTCAACTCATGCAAACCACTGGCCGCTCAAGCAAGAGGACGCACACACCTTGAAGGCGTTGAGCACCTGCAGCCGCTCCCGCATGCGGCTGTCCTTGTCTGGCTGCGCCGCCACGTCCGACCGCACCACGTCGCCCGTGTCCCCCGCCTCAGGGCAGGGGCCGCCGGCCACGCCCAAGGAGGTGCGCGGCGTGCTGTGCGCCGAGCAGGGGGTGCCGCCCTTGGAGAAGCCGCCGCTGCCGTACATGCCGCGCGACCGCATGACCGGTGTGCGGGCGTTGGGGTCCTGCGCCGGCGAGCGGTTGTTCCCAGGGTCGGGGAGGGTGGGAGGTTGAGAGCAGGAGGAGGGAAAAGTAGTAGGATGGAGAGGCAGCAATGGAAAGGTTCGTTTGAGAGTACCAATGCTTGAGCTGCGTTGCAGAGGTGATGCCAGGAGAGGGCGCTTAACGGAGCAAGGGCAATGCAGATTGTCCACGTTGTGCCATGGTACTGTGCCTTCAGGATAGCGCGGAGCGCAGCACTCACCTGTTGCCGCAGGGGGTCGTTCCCCGAACGTGCGGTACCCGCCGAGGCCGCCGCGTCCGCTGCCCCAAAGGCCGCCAGGAACCGCGCGCGGCGCTGCTGCAGCCGCAGCTTGCGGACGCGCATGCGGGCAACCTGCACGGAGGCGGAACGCAGCGATAGGTAGCAGTCGGTCAGCCTGAGTCGGTGGTATGTACAACCCCCAGCTGTCTTTGCTGCCCGTTGCCGCATGGACATTCACTGCTGCGCGTAACAAGTCCACAGGACGTCCCTTCCATGTTGTGGGTCGGAAATCGTGGCTAGTGCACCTGGAGCTGCCCCGCAAAGCCAAGCCGCGCACTTGCTGCGGAGGCTCAATGTGGTACTGTCTGCAGCTGGCCCTTCTCCTCGTCTGGGGAAAGAAAAGCATCGCAAAGAAACCCACGCGGCTTGCCTTGGGACGAGACTCACCTTGCCCCTCCACGCTGCCTGTATGACCACCGCCGCCTTGCTGCGCTGCCAGTAGTCCATGAGGGCGCTGCGCAGCCGCTCCACCCGCTGCGCCCCGCTGCGGCAGGAGCGCCACACGCGCTGCATGGCCAGTGCGGCGCGGTGCAGCGGCAGGATCTGGGGGCACGGGGACACAGCAGCAGCATTAAGTCAATGTAGCTTGAGCCAGCCTCGAACGCAGAGCCGTGTCGTTTGCGCGGTGCAGGCGCAGGGTCTGGGGAAGACGGCGCAGAAGCAGTGGCATGGCGACGTATTTGGGCCAGCGTACACGGGAAGCCGTGTCTAAGACGACGTACAACATCACAGGCCCCATGGCCGCGAAACGCGACGCTGAGTATGTAAGCACGAGGGTGGGCCACATCCGTTGCAGTAAGAGCTTTCTTGACTGGAGGCTGTGCCTCAAGCGGGATTGGACGCATCAAGAGCAGAGCGCTGGGTGACAGGAATCCAGGCTGAGTGGCGTGACGGTGTGCAAGCGCACCTGCACGTATAGCTGCCGTGCGGAGTGGGCCCGCCAAGCTGCCTGGATCTTGACGGCCGCCCGCCAGTAGGCCAGCACGCCCACGTACTCCCGGCGCACCACCGCCCCGCGCCACGCGGTCTGCAACACCAGCGCGGCGCGCTCCTGCCGGATGGCCTGCATCCCGGGGGGGCGGAGAGTCGTCGGCAAGAGTTGAGCGGCGCATGAGGCATTGCTACCCACGGCAACGTTGACTTTGCAGGTGCGTTGTGTCTTTCCAGCGTGTTACATGCAAAGCGGTCTGACCACATGGCATTACACCACCAAGCTCCTTCCCGCCGCCAAGACCGGTCGTGCTAGCAGCCCACCTCGATGTTTCGCCGCACGGTGCGGGCCCGCCACGCCGCCTGCAGCAGCGCTGCCGCCTGGCGCAGGCGCAGGAAGCGGCGGCGCTCCAGGCCGGCGCGCCAGGCGCGCTGGATGGCGGTGGCGGCGCGCTCCTGCCGCAGCCGCTGCAGCTCCCGCCGCGCCAGGAACACCCGGCAGTGGGACTGCAGGCAGGGGCCAAGTTAACCCTCAGGGGGACATGACAAAGGAAACATAAGCGGGCTGCGACTAGGGTGTGCTGCATTTTGGGCAGGATCCGGCAGGCAGGCCATGCAAAGTGCACTTGAGACGCAGGGTAACGTGCCTTGCTGCAGCCGCTTTCGCACCTGGATTTTGACCACCGCCGCCCGCATGGCCTGGAACCAGCGCGCCACCTGCCGCCCCTTCCACTGCGACTGGATGACCGCCGCCGCGCCGTGCAGCCGCGCCACGCGCTGCCGCTCAAGCGCCCCCGCCGCGTGCGAACGCAGGAACAGCTTGGTGTGCCCCGCGTGGTAATCCGGCGGGGCACCCGCCCCCGTGCCTCCCCCGCCCGCCCCTGCGTCGCGCTTCTTGCCCACGCCCGCCGCCTGCAGCAACTGCACCGCGATGCCCTTGAGCTCCTCCACCTCGCACCGCGCCAGCACCTCCGCCAGGCCCAGCCGCCCGCCGTTGCCGCTGCCCTGCAGCTGCTCCCTGCCCCCCGCGTGCACCCCATTCCCGCAGCCGTTGGCAGCCCCCGCGCGGCGCGTCTCCTCGCTCCGCCGCCGGAGCGCGTGCACGGGCTCGGGGCACAGCTGCCAGAAGTGCTCCAGGAAGGCGGCGTACGGCCGTTTGTACGCATAGCCTGCGCAGGAGATGCGCACGGCCTCCAGGACGCCGCCGCAGCGCAGCTGCTGCAGGCTGTACGACGGATCGAACGCGCCCGCCATGCCCGATGCGTTGGGCTTGATGCAGCGCACGTAGTGCGGCTGCAGCTGCGACAGCGCGGACATGAGCTCGGCCAGCTGCTTGCGGCACTGCGACGACACGCTGCGGAACTGGAACTGCGACTTGGCGCCGCCGCGCGTGGGCGTGGCGCCGTTGGCGGGCTGCGCTTGGCCGTTGGCAGTTGGGGCGTCGTCTTCGGGGGGAAACAGGTCGCGCAGCAGGGCCTGGGTGGAGCGGGACAGCAGCGACTGGTGCTCGGCCACCACGTAGTCCTTGTTCTTGTCCAGGAAGTTCTTGGTGTCGTACGTCACGTTGCCTGCAGGAGGTGCGCGTAGGATGCGGTGCAGTTGTGCGGTGCAGCGAAGTGTGTGTCAAGGCAAGTTTAGGGCGGCCAGGTGACATCGCTGGTAGTTAGCAGTGCATTCAGGACGTGTGGTCCCATGCACAAGTGAGCAGCGGGGCGTTCGGCGAGGCAGCTGGCCCTGGACATGGGTCATCAGGGGCCCAAGGTGAGCATAAATGTCCGCATTCGGTTGCACGCGAAAGAGCATCTGCCGGCATTCTGCTGTGCATGGAAGAATGCCAGGCAACGGAGTATCCTGGCATGAGCACGCACGAGGACTGCACGCACCTGCGTAGTGCTCGATGCTGAAGGCGGTGAGGGGCCGCTTGAGGCGCGTGAAGCGGGAGCTGTTGGTCATGACGGAGCTGCTGCCGTACTTGTGGGACAGGTCCTCGGCAGTGGCCTGTGGGTGGGCCAGGTGCAGCAGGGCAAGCCGTCAGAAGTCACCGGGCAACACCTCCCTTAGGACATCCTACCTAAGCCACTTGGGCGCAAGGCACAGGGATCGAACACTTTTTACAAGCAGACACGGTTGCCTGCCCCCCTGCCTGTCCTGCTGGCATACCGTACTCCTGAGCCCTACAAGCCTAGCAAGTTTAGCAGTAAGGGCAACAATAAGGGCAACACCAGGGTGCCCTTCGCGGTCTGGAGCCTGCCCGCACCTTGGGGAACCTGCACGTCTCGTCCAGCAGGTCCATCAGCCCCATGCGCCCCTCCAGCAGCTCCAGCACGTCGGCGTTGTCGCGGAAGGACACGTACGACCAGTCCACGCCCTCGCGCTTGTACTCCTCCTGCAGGTGGCAGGCAACGCAGTTGCGGGAATCACAGAAGCGTAGCGCAAACAGGTACCAGGTGAACCGACGCCAGTAGCATGGGCAGCTGCCTGCCCCACTCCCGCAGGTGGGCGATAAGGAGCAGCATGATAGACTTTTGTGTCAAGAACAGTCGTGCAAGGGGTTCACGAGGGCCCAGTTGAGCAGGTGTAAGCGTGGTTTCCTCGCAGTCAGCCACGCTGTGCGTGCCAGCTTTACCGATTTGGCTTACAGCTTTGCCCGGCAGCCAGGCTAGGCTGTGCTTGATGGATATTTGGAACGCGGCGTAGCCGAACAACCAGGCCGGCGCTCACCTGCTCCCACTTGAACACGTGCGTGTTGAAGTGCTGCTGCAGCTTCTCGTTGGTCAGGTTGATGCACAGCTGCTCCAGGTCGTTGATCTGCGCGCAGGCACGGGGTTCCCAACTTGTTATGCGTCACAACTCAGGGCTGCGTGCAGTCCGGAGTGCCGAGAGGTACACTGCTCTCCCGAGCCGTGCATCTTCTGTACTACTGCAGGTCTTATGATAGAGTTTCACTGGTACCCGGTTAAGACATGCAGGGATGATGGTGCGAGGGACACACCTCGAAGCTCTCGAAGCCGTAGATGTCCAGCAGCCCGATGGACAGGTGCTCCGCCTGCCTGCCGCGCGCGCCGCCCGCTGCAGGCCCCCCGTTGGTGTGCATGTCGTGCGCCTCGTCAACCGCCGCGTTGACCGCCGCCACCAGCCAGTCAAACAGCCGCGCGTAAACCACCTTGGCTAGCGAGTCGCGGGCGTCGCAGGCGGCCTGGACAGCCAGCGGCGTGGTGATTGGGCCTGCGGGAGTGGAATGGGAACGCCGCATAGGTGCGATATGATTCAGCCTAGTCTTTCCGGGGCCCTGGCCCACCCGGAACGCATTTGCTTCTAGCTGTACAGCCAGTGCTGGTCCTGAACATTGACGGCATGCTTGCTCACTGCCAAGCCGCACGCATCCACGCCCTCGTTGGCCTATACTGGGGCACCCTTGCCCATTAGTCCCCACAAAACCCACCTTCCGGCGTGGCAATCTGCTTGCTGGTAATGGCGTCCGCCAGCGACCCCGCGTCCACTCCCAGCAGCTCCGCCGCCGCCGCCAGCGCCTCCCTGCCGCCGGGCCGCCCGTCCTTGCCACCGCCCTCCGCCACCACCGCGCCCTCCTGGCCCCCGCCCCTGCAACCGTGCTCGAAGGTGATGTTGCCCAGGTGCAGCACCGCGGACACGGCGCGCAGCACCGCCTCCTGCTGCTCCTGGGACAGCCCGATGTGGGTCATGGCGCTGCGGGTGTGCTGCGGGTCAGGGTGTGGGAAGGTGGCGAAAGCATAGTGATTAGCGTCGATCTCAGTGTCAATCCCCGGCTTTTGGACTTTACGACGCCGAGCGGTAGGCTTCGCTGTCTGGCCGAGGGTCGAGTAAAGTTCATGCGGACCAGTGCTCATTGCTTATGATGATACCAACTAGTCGCTCTGCCTGCAAGGGCAGGGTAGAGCCCAGCGATGCGACGTAACACCCATGCCCTGCTCCCCACCTGGTACTCCTCCGCGTTGCTCTGCCCGGGCAGCTCGAAGCAGGAGCTGCGCGCCAGGTAGGCGAAGCCGGCCGCGCTGTCCGGCAGCCGCCACGCGGCGCGCTCCTCGGGGCTGGCGCCGTACACCAGCTGCGGGGGTGACAGGGCATGCTCCAGTTCAGTAATTTTGGCTTACACAGATGTAGTCGGCAGTCAGTACCCGTGCGCTGTTCCGCGCTGAAACTACACAGCAAGACCATCAAAGGCCAGGAGGCGCATTGTACGCAAGCTGAGCACCGACCCAGATTACAGCCAGCTGCGGGTGCAGGATTGGCTCCAGGTAAATGACCCAGGTTACTCCTGCCGTACACCAGCTCCAGGGCCACAGGGCAAGTTCCAGGTCAGCGACCCAGTTCGAATCACGCGCATTCGGCCATGGATACGGTACACGCGGCAGAGAAGAGAATATCGGCTCTTCCGTTGAGAAAATGTGGTTGCGACCCAGACCAATCCAAAATACCAGCTAGGCTTCCTTTCCAGCGCTATGCCTGCTCCAGCTGGTGGAGCCCAAACCCACTTGGTAGAAGATGTGGAAGGAGCGCTCCGGGTTGTTGACCGCCACCACGCGCGAACGCTCCAGCAGGTAGGTGCGCACCGCGGCGCCTGTGACAGCGCCGCTGAGCGGGTCGAAGAAGATCTCCACATACTTGCCGAAACGCGACGAGTTGTGGTTGCGCAGCGTCTTGGCGTTGCCGAACGCCTCAAGCAGCGGGTTGGACTCCAGGATCTGATGGTGCGGGTGCGGGTGCAGGTGTGTGTAGGCCGCTGTCGTGGTGTAATGTTTGCTTATTGGTGGTAGCGCGCACATGGCATGTCACAGGCCGCCCACACGCAATCTGGGTCGGACCACAATGGCTGCTGTGCAAGGTGCTGACGGCCCCTCCCGGCACTGGCCGCCCTGGTCATTCTCTGCGAGTGTTGTACAATCCTCGTTCACGTATCAAGCCATACTAGCCCCGTGCAGGAAGTGCATAGGACAGGACCAGCGGCCACTCGACCCGCTCGCACCTTCTGCTCCACCCCCGTCATGCTGGTGGCGGCCATGGAGTTGCGCGAGATCAGCTGCCGTGCGCCGCCCGCCTCCGCTCCTGCGCCGCTACCGCTGCTGGTGCTGCGCTGGTTCTGGCTGCCCAGATACGTCAGACAGGCCATGATGAGCTTGGCCGTCTCCGTCTTACCGGCGCCGCTCTCGCCTGTCACCTGTAAAGCGAACACAACGCGCAAACCGCTAACCCACTGGCATTTCCCAGACATGTGCCCCTTAGCAACTTGGAGCTACGAGTCGATGGGACCTGTGTCGTGTGCTGGAGGCAGGTACGACTGCGCTTTGTGCCGGGCATGGCTCACCAGGATGGCCTGTCCCGCCTTGTCCCGCATCATCCCCCGGTAGGCCGCGCAAGCCGTGGCGTACACGTGGGGCGGCAGCTGCTCGCGCTCGGGCGAAGCCTGGCCCTTGGCCACCCGGCGGTACGCCTCCACCACGGCCGAGCCGTACAGGTGGGGCACTGGGCGGAATGGGTTGACCGCAATAAGGATGTTGCCCGTGTAGGTGTAGATGTGGTCTGCGCCATAGCGCGCCTGCGAGTTGGGAGCAAGGGTATGGTCTAAACGTGGGAGTGCGTAACAGGTGGTTGAGGCCCCAGCTCGTTTGTGTGTGGTTCAAGGTCGCGACTACGATGTGGACGTTAATGTGAAGCATTCGTGCACCTGTGCAAGGGCAGGCAGGCCTGCACGGTGCAGGGGCGTATTCAGCGGCCCAGCTATGGTGGGTTGGAAGGAGGGCTATTCTTGTGGTCGCCAGGGCCATACCTGGAGGTTCCATAGAACTCCTGGCTCGTTGAGAAAGGACAATGATGTCATGTCCTGATGAGGGATACAAGGGGAAGGAGGGGGCAGGTGGGAAAGAGCTCCATATGACGGACTGTCAGCACGGGCTCGTCCGGAGGGACCTGTTGCTAGGCCTGCCCCAGACCGCAGCCGTGGCCATAATATGATGTCCCGAGGTCTTAATGTTCAGACACTATGCGTTAACTCCATGCTACTGCGCCAGTTGTTGGCTAGGCCCACTACTCGCGGACTTGCGACGGTGCGATGGGTCCAAAGTGCCGCCAACTGAACAACCCGGACTGCTACTAGAGAACAGCAGCTTTTTTCTGCACATTACAAACGCATGTGCCTTGAGCCCTGATGCGCTGCTCCAAGGTTGCGCGGTCGCCGACGACTCACCTCCTGAGTTTGCGCGTTTTGAAGATGAACCTCCTGAGCATCCAGCACCACCTCTGCTCCATCACTATCACGCTTGGCTCGCAACTCCTTTCCGCTGCAGCTGAGAACTGTCCCAGCGCTCCAGCTAGTGGAGGCCGATGGAAGCCACACCCTCGCACCGTCAACGAATTGACTGCCCTCCATTGCTGCTAGCGATAGACTGGTTAAGTAGATGACGTTCAAGTGCAAGCGGCCATTGTCAAAGTTGGTCACGATTGGTATTCTGGAACAGCTACTTCAATTTTGACGTGTGTATATCGAGGAATGATACTGGCTGCCTGTGCAGCTAACATACACGACTGCGCTGCCAGTAAGCTTTACACCCGGGGGCGCGCATCCAATGCTGGCGCACGGCGCATGCGCACAGAATGCAACCACTTATAACCGCTGGTTTCGGAGCACCTGGCATAGGGTCCGCCGAAGCTGGCTTCAGGGGCCCAACGCTCAGCATTAGACACGGTAGCGTTGCGCTCAATATAGATTTTCATTTGATCCACACCTCGTTGTCGCAGCTTCAGGAAAGTCGTTTACTTTTTTGGCTCGCTAGGCCACGTGGGGGCGTCGAGTAGAGCCGTCTGCACAAATTTTTTACCGGAATTGCGATGCAACGAAAGAGGCCAGAGCCTATCGCTGTGCCGGAGGAGCGCAAGGCGTCCTACGTGCTGTGAGGCGGGGTCAGGTTGAGAAGGGTTATCTTAGCGTCGCAACATGTTGTTCCAACACTTGCTACAACATACTCAATAGTAGCTATAGATCTGGAAAACTCCCGGCGCTGCGCCTGAGCAGTGTGACCTGGCCACACTCCTCGCAGAACGAACAAGGGGAAATTCGTCGAGGGAGATTTGACGATCAGTCGAGAAGGCCTGCAAATCAACTCACCAGCGAGCACGCTAGGCGTTACCCGGCCGGGTTCTGCCAAGTAAGTTGGTGGGCCGCGGGTAGGCCTGCGCTTACCTGCTATTGCACAAGTAACCTTTTACATACATGAAACTGCATTGTGGCTTGGATGCGTTTGGCCCAGCAACGAAGAGGTGCACTTGGGGTGCTGAAGGGCTTGTCCTTCCGTTGGGCGTAACCCCTACGTTTGCCCCTACCTCTTCCTCGCCTCTTGCAGCTCGTTGCAGCCTAACAAGCGGCCTCTGCCGCAGGAGGAGGACTCCGCCAGCTCTCGGGTGCGCGCGGGTTACTACATGCCGGTACACACCACCACTTAACACCAGCAACCGCTCAGCATGGCTAGGTAGCACACGCCGCTAGACGCATGTAACAGCAACGCATCAGCAGCAGGCTACACATTCTGCAACCTCCCTGCACAGCCACCGGAGTACCGTACGCATGGCCACTGAGCAGCCATGGCCTGCTTGGCCATCCGGGGCGCAGCAACGGCATTGCATGCGGCCCTCGTGGCACTGCGCGCGCTGCGCTTGACTGCCAGAAAGGACTCGCGCTTCTGTCAAGGCCTGCATGCACAATTGCACACAGCAACACACAGATGCACGCATGCCCTCAACAACAACGTTATACGCAACAACCTGCCGCAGGGGCCTGGGGAAGCCAGCACCAGCGCGGCAGCGCCCTCGGGCAGCTCCCCGCAGCAACGCGGGGGGCCCTCGTACGAGGGGCTAACGCCGGATGACTTTGAGGAGCTATGCGTGATTGGGCAGGGCAGCAGCGGGGTGGCTAAGAAGGTCCGCAACAAGCGTGACGGGCGGCATATGGTGCTCAAGGTCATCCAGTTTGACGTGTCGTCCGACACCATACGGAAGCAGGTGCGGCCGTGCGCATAGCACCGTATGGCGGTGCACAAGCCGCGAAGGGGTGCCCGGCTGGCCCCGATACACCGGTTACACGACCGTTTCGAAGCCCAGCGCTTTACGTACCTGCGTACAAGCACTTGGTATGACTGGGCACAGTACTACTTGCGGACGCGCTGGCCACAGGTCCAGTATGCTAAGCCCGCCCGCAACCAACCGCGCCCCGCTCTGCTGCCGCCCCAGGTGACGACGGAGCTGCGCACGCTGTACGGCGCCGACCACCCCAACGTGGTGCGCTACTACGCCGCCTTCTTCGACAACGGGGCCATCACCATCGCCATGGAGTACTGCGACGCGGGCAGCCTGGCGGACCTGCTCAAGGTGGGCAAGGGCGCAGAGTCGTGCATATCCCATGTCATCGCCGACGTCTACATGCAGAGCAGTGTAGATTGCGGTATGAGGGCTCCTGGGACCCTGGGTGTGCTGGTGGCTTGGGATGGAATCAGCAGGAAGCACAGAACGGCATGCAGGCATGTGGTTGTTTGCAGCTGTTCTCAGATGGTCCTCGGGGATGTTCACTTGCCTGTGACAGCCAAATGCCGCACACTGAGCGGGAAGTCTCATCCGCCGGGCGGGTTGTTGGCGCACTGCGCGTCTCGCAGGCCCGTGCGAAGCAGTACCAGCAGCAACAACAGGCCCTTAGCCGGGCGGCGCAACAAGGGCAGGGCGCAGGGAGCGGCTCGGCGGCGGCGGCAGCGGCAGCGGGGCCATCATCCTCCGCACCGGCCTCAGCAGCAGCGGCAGCAGGGGCAGGGCCGTCTGTATCGCGGCCGCAGTCCGCGAGCGCGGGGGCCGCCAAGGCGCCGGGCGCGGGCGCGGGCTCGGGCCCAGGTCTTGGCTGCTGGACGGACGACCGCGGCCGGCTGACGGGGCCGGGGCTTCCGGAGCCCGTCATAGCGCACATTGCGCGGCAGCTGGTGGCGGGGCTGCAGTACCTGCACAAGGATCTCAAGGTGGGGCGTGGTGGCAGGGTGCTTTCAGCACCGCGCTGCAGGTCTGGGTGTTCAGGGTTTGTGCGGTACCGGGTGAGCAAGTGCTGGGCGGCCGCATGCGCGGACCTCAAGGCAGTGCGGGGCGGGCGGCCATGTGCGGCAGGGGATTTGGGTACGTGAGGGCGGGTGCGAAGGGCGGAACTGGGGCACTGGCATGCACGCCGCGTTGCCGTCTTGGCCTTACTTACTCTGGCAGCGAGGAGGGACAAGGGTAAGTTTACCATCGTAAAGCCGTGTGCCGGGGGTCCGTACCACACCTCCACACCATATGTCCATAGCCAGCGCGCCTCCGCCATTCAACGTCCGCCTATGCTGCACGCTGCGTCAGGTGGTGCACCGCGACATCAAGCCCTCCAATCTGCTGCTCAACGGCGCGGGCGAGGTCAAGATTTCGGATTTCGGCGTGAGCGGCCAGTTGGCGTCCTCCGTGTCCAACTGCCTCAGCTGGGTGGGCACGGTGACCTACATGTCACCCGAGCGGATCAAGGGGGACTCGTACTCGTTCGACAGCGACCTGTGGAGCCTGGGGCTGACGCTGCTGGAGTGCGCGCTGGGGAGGTTCCCCTACCCGCCGCCCGGTGAGCCGGTGGGGTCATGCACGGTTGTTCACAGGTCCTGGCGTTGCTGCCACTGGATAAGCACCCATGTGCAAGTGGTAGAGCATAACCGGGACCATCCGCATTTGCGCACTTCGGAGTCGACTACGAAGGAGGCCCTCGCGCTGCTGATGGCACGGGAGTCGCAGCGGATTGTGTCAGTCATTACCTAGGCCTGCCGTCTCCGACAGACCACCTCACACCGTGCCGGCACTCCGAGTAAGCAGGCACCGGCACGCCGACGCCCCCACGCTTACACACATCCGCACCAACAACCACCCACACGCGGCACCGCCCGTAAGCTACAGGCGCAGGTACTAGCGCCCCCATGACTACCCGAAACCTGGCACACACTGTTTCCCTTCGCTTCGCGCGTCACCGCCTACAGGCGAGACGGGCGTCACGCTGGGCTTCTGGGAGCTACTGGAATACATTGTGATGGAGCCCCCGCCCGCGCTGCCGGCGGAGCAGTTCTCGCCCGAGCTGGTGGACTTCGTGGCGCAGTGCCTGCAGAAGGACAGCAAGGGCCGGCCGTCCGTCACGGCGCTTGCGCAGCATCCCTTCCTCAAGAAGCACCCCAACACCTCGCTGAAAGAGGTGCTGGAGCCGGTGTTGGCCGCGCAGCAGTCGCAGGGGACAGGGGCTGGGGCGGTGACGGGCGCGGCGGCGAATGGCGGGCGGTGAGCTGCGCGGATCGGGTCGGCGATGGTGGAGGTGACAGGTTCTGGGCCCCAGAAGCAGCCCCGGATTGGCCACGGGCCGTGGGACGTTTCTGCTCCGAGCCGTTGTATCTGGGCCGCCTCCAGGGCAGGCGTCGAGGTGGCCTAACTCGGGGTGCATATTCCATTCAATGGGGCGCGAGGTGTTTGAGCGAGCGACGGTGATCAAGGGACGGAGCGCGCGGGGGCATTAGGCATGCAGACACCGAGTCAGCACGCAGGAGGAATAAAGTGGTGGGGCTTCCGCTGGCGGCTCCCTTGCCTGATGTCAGCACAATAGGTCTATTGCGTACCAGAGTGGTGCCCTTGCCTTGCGAGCAAGGGGGGTGGGTGGCCAGCCGTACGATATTGACGTGGCTGCCGGCCGTTGAATGCGTGACGCAGCAGCCTTGTGTTTTATATACGTGCTCCACAACGAGCGCCGAAGTCGTAGCGTGCGATGTGCTATTGCTGTGGCCAACAGCCCAGGGCGAGCGTTATATTTCGAAGGACAGGTCACAGGGCCGGCCGTATGGGTTGCCGCCCTGGCCTTGCCTGACCCGGCTTACATAGGATCCTTTGTCTTAGCGAGCCTCCACCGAGCGCGAGCTATCATATCGCGGTGTTTTGCATGCTGGTGTGCTAGGGTTGTTAGGAAGGTCCTTACGTGGTGGGCTTGTAGGCACATGTCAGGTGCACAGAACGTGGCAAGCGCGGTAGCATGTTGTTTGCAATGCCCCTGCGTTGTCGCCTTGCCGTACGACGGGTCGTGGCTGCACAGCCTCTAGCAGCGTCTACCAGCTGAGCACATGACCGCTGAGGCGAGGGCAAGTTAGGCGCGGCACATGGGGCGGGCATAGACCTTCAGTCACTTTATATGCAACGTCTTGCATTGTGTTCTGGATATGGGGATGGGGGGCAGGGTTGCGCTTCGTGCTTTAACGGCGACCTGTGGCCTTTGCACGTGCGTGAACGCCTGGGGGCGGGTCTTCCGAATTACGCTTGTAGTGCAGTACTTGGTCTACCGGTTATATGGATGTCCAAGAAATGCAGTTCCGGCGGATGCGCACAGGCAACTGGCTGGGTGCCTGCATTGGGAACTGGCGGCCGTAGTAGGAAGACACATCGGCACGTGATGCGCTGCGTGGCCACTTGCGTACTGCCTGTGAGGCGTACGGCAACAATTTCCACCTGTAAAGGGTCCAACGCATGTCATGCAGTGTCACGTGACCTGCCATCACATTTTGCTGCTTTCTTGCGTGATGGCACAAACGAGGGCCAGCACGCCACTTCTCCTTTGCGGTGTGCATCTGTGCTCCACCAGGTAATCTTATCCAGTCTTGTCTAACGTGCCTGTGCGCTACAGGCCAGTGCTCGGACCGTGTACCGGCCAGTGTTCCGATCTTCCGTGGGGGCTTTCGGATGGCGCGTCGAAACAGGTGCCTCCAGGGGACCTAACTTTCCCAAACCCCCCCGTTTCCCCCGAACGGCCCCCCTCACGGGCCCCTGTCTTTCGGATAGGGGCCCCAATGACTTTCGGAGAAAATCAGCCCAAAACGCGCCTGCTTCGAACCAACCGATGAAGATAGGAACGCTGGTACCGGCATGCACGCGCATGGTTGACCCCTCACTTGCACCAGCTTGCACGCTACAGTCCAGCAATGAGGTTCCCGGCATCATGTTGCCTTCTACTCCTGGCCCGGCAGAGCTGCAGGGGAAGCTAGGTAGAGACAGCGGAGAACGGGACACCCCCTGGACACAGTGGCTAAGGGCAGATTGCGGCCTGCCCCCACGACCTGCCCCCCTGCCTGCCCCACTCCAGCCTGACTCACTCCAGCCTGCTCCACTCCACCCACCCCTGGCAGCCACTGCCCACTTCTACCCCAACCGCAAGAAGTCGTGCGAGTCATGCATTTGCGGTCTTATACTGTGGGGTCGGGGAAATGAAGGCATATGACGTCCTCCCCAACGTCAGGGCAGGCGATGGAGTCCCCTGCTTCCCTGCTGCCGAGTGGCCGTACGAGTTACAAACTGCCGTCTGCCAACGACTAACGAATAGACAAATTGCGAGCTATTCACCAGCACTTATGCGCGCCTTCGAGGAGTGAGCCTGGTTTGAAAACGTCAGACCTAATGCTTGGCCGTGGGTTCCTTGGTCGAGTAGCTATATCTTACAGCGGCAGCGTTACCCGCTTTCGCCCAACTACAAGACTTCTTTCTGTTCTGGTCGACAAACCCAGCTTGCGAGTACCGCGACCTGCGGCGCTACTTCCTCAGCCGCCGGCTCGGGCCCGCATTGCGCACCTGACGCGAGTAGCGGATATCGAAGAACTGCTGGAGATGGAAGGCGAAAGACCTCAGGCCGAAGGGGAGCCTGCCCAGAAGCGTCAGCGTACAGGTGCGCGCATCCGAGAGGGCCCGTGGTCGAGGGGTGCACCGACAGTTGGTCCGAGACCCCTATGCTAGCCACCCCAGCTACCCAACGCATCCGTTTCATCTCAACCGCCCCTATTCTGTACCTCCTCTTCCTGCTGCTCAATATGGACCAGATGACGGTGGTAAAGGAGGGCGTGGACGCAAGGGCAAGGGCGGTGGCGGGGTTCGTAACCTCAAGGTCAGGAAGGGGAAACTGGCAATTACCACGCAGCGCCATAGGAGCCGCTTGCGTGCAACACCCATGTTAAGTCGCGCCTAAGCGTATCTGTTGTTCACGCCGGATGGTATCAAGGGGACCTACCTGGACGGGGCGTGACCCACATCACCCAGCACGTGTGCTTCACAACGTACTCTACCGCTTCCCAGCTTGCGCACTCTGCTACAAGCTCCCTGCCTGCTGTGCCTGCTTGCACACCGCAGATTCCTCTCATGCAGCATGCTGCCAAGCGCAACAATCTCAAGGTGTGTCCTCCGGCATGCTACATACAGGGTTGTGTGCTATTTGCCGCTCGTGAAACATACCGGCGTGTGAACCTGTAGGCCTGTGCGTATGACTTAGGCTCATGCGCAGCCTGCAAGCTACACGAGATGGACCCTTGATGGGGGCTTCGTGTTTTGCCATCCCCTTGCACAACCAGCTGGTGCCATAAAGGGTTTCTGCGTGCCGCCAGGTTGCCATGACCACCTTCCGCGAGTGCGTCGCGGAGGGCATGACGCTACCCACCAGCCTCATAAACACGCTCATGTACCTGGCGTGCGGAGGGGAGCAGTGGGAGCGGCACGTGCGGGGGCTGCCGCTGCTGACCGCGGCGGAGATGGAGGCGCAGCAGGCCGCGGCGGGCGGCGGCGAAGGGGGCGAGGGCGGCGAGGGGGCGGCGGCAGGCGGGGAGGAGGCAGGGGAGCAGAAGCAGGAGCAGCAGCAGCAGCAGCAGCGCAAGGAGAAGCCCAACCGGGTGCATGTGGACCCGCCGTCGAGCCCGCCCACTAGGGAGGAGCTCATGGAGGCGATGGAGGAGCTGTGGTCGTACGTGCAGGTACGGATCTGTACGGATGCCGTACTGGGGCGGAGCACGCAGCTCCGCGTGCAAGGGCGCCCAGGCGGCTAGGCAGGACGTCCCGCAGCCAGCAGCCGCATGGGCCTGTGGCTGCTGTTGTAGCACACGGAAGCGACAACAGCATGCACGCAACGGTACCATGCAAGTCTGGCACGGCTGGCCCCTGAAACCCTCACTATCCACTGCGTACCTGGCTCTGCACTTGAGGCTAAACCTCGTCATGGCCTCACGCCTCTCCCAACGACCCACCTCGCCCCGTGCGGTCGCAGTCGTCCGGTCTGCAGCCCGACCAGGGGACCTACCTGGCGCTGGCGCGGCGGGAGGCGCTCAAGGGAGACCCCGCAGCGGCGCTCAAATGGGTAAGCGGAGGCTGGCACATGTACATGCCATCATGTGTGCCACGTGTAGCCTCGGCGTCTGGGTTGGGTATTGGGTGCCGGCAGCCTGGCACCAGCAGGTGGCCGGGCGTCACCATATCACCATATACTAAATGTGAGATGGCGTGCGTTCAGAGGCCTCCATATCGCTACAGGTAGTCGCTCCAACCACGGAAAGTATCAAGCACTGACGGGAGCTGGTTCCTTGTGCTGGTGCACAGGCCAAGGAGAGCGGGACCAAGGGCCGGCCAATGCAGCTGCGTCTGTACCATCCGGCCCAGGTGCGCAGAGGTGGCCGCCCAGCGCGCGTATGCGGGTCGCAGACCCGCTATCGCCAGCTCAGGTCCCAGGCAGCAGAGCGCACAGCTGCGAACGTGTACACCAGTGCTGTGCATGGCGTAACATACGAGTCTTGCTGCAGCTGTTGCGGTGTGTCCCGCTCTCCTCGTATTGGTAGTGCTGGCTAGCGGCTGTGCTGGCATAGCGGGATGGGTAACGTGCGCGCCCAGCATCCACATCCTGGTTCCTCGTGCATTGTCAGTGTTGCTGTCATGGCTTCGCGTGTAGCTTGGCCCCAATCACATTGCTGCTACCAGCCTCCGTACCCTCAGGCCGGGTACGGCCTGGCCTGGGATGTTGCCGCGCGGCCACGGCAGCAAGCGCTCCAACTTTGAATTCTGATTCTGAAAGTACTCGATGCACATCAGTAACATGCGGCTGCAAAATATTGCAATCTCAGGTCGGCTACTGCCTGGCGAAGGACGTTGCTGCGCTGCACGACATTGACGCCGCCATCACGGCTGCGGGGCTGGACCTGGGGGAGTACGAGTACGCCCGGCTGCTGGAGGGCATCGCCGCGGCGGGGACCTACGAGCAGCTGCGAGGTGAGAGCAGAGGGAAGGAGGGGTAGGAACCATCCTATGCAAAGACGTGTGTTGAATTGCGGAAGGGTGCGGAGGCGCGCTCGCGCGCTGGAGGGCATCACCGTTCGCGGGGAGCTGCGAGCAGCTGCGGTGCTGGGGATTAGGGAGCACGCGCATAGCAAGTGCGCATTGTATCTCCACTCGATAAATGCATTGGAGTTTGTGTCAAGCAACGCCAGGTGACCGTCCCGCTTGGTCCTCATGTCCCCTGCTGCTCCGCAGCCGCCCTGATGCGCATGCAGTCGGACCTCAACCAGCTGCAGCCCGCCACCGCGGAGCACATCGTGGCCTTCTTCGAGCGCAACGCCGCCGCCGCCGCCAAGGCGTTCCTGCCGCCGGCGGAGGGCGGCTGCGCCACCCTGGCCGCGGCGCTGACCGGCAGCGGGTCTGCAGAGGCTGCGCCAGCAAAGGAAGGGGCCGAGGCGGCGGCGGCGACGGCGGAGGGGACGGAGGGGGCGAAGGAGGAGGGGGCGGGCAGCGGGGTTGCAGGCGCGGGCGAGGGGTGGCAGTGGGTGGTGAGCCGCGGTGTAGCGGTGGCTAAGGACGGCAACTGCGAGGCCGCGGGCGGCACGCTGGCGCTGATCGACCTGGAGGAGGCGGAGTGGTGAGCCGGAGTGTGATGGTAGGGGAAACGGGTTGAAGCTGGTGGAGTGCGGGGAGAGGGACACGTGGTAAAGGGCGTGAATGGAAGCCGGGCACAGTGCCGCGCGCATGCGCGCTAGCAGGAGGTTACAGGGAGGTGGTGGGCTGATGGGGACAGCGTAAGGTGACGCAACGCGGTGTAGCGCGGTGCTGTGCCTTTTACGACACTGACTGCACGGATCTGGATCTGCACGCCGCGCTGCGCCTGTGCTCGGTTCCGGCACGTGCGTGCCCCGCTGCTGACGCGTGCCCCTGCCTCTGACACGCCGCCCCAAGGGAGTCCTTCGCCAACGCCATTGCCGACCTGGCTCGCAACAACATGAAGCGCGGGAACGACTTTGACGCCTACATCGAGTGGTTCAACAGGTGGGTGCCTGCGGGGCGAGCAGCTGGCCATCGGGCTGAACGCAGCAGTGTAGTGTTTACGGCGTGTGCAACAGCGCCGTCAGCACGGCCATCCAGTTGACGGGAAGCCTGTTGTACAGCAGCCTGACCCTTATGCTAACCCGCGTGCTGGCCCGTGTCCTAAACCGCGATGTACCTTGGGTTTGCTCAGCTACAGTAGGTAAGTTTTGTTCGTGTGACCCGCAGGAACGGCCCCTTTGACGTGCTGGTGGACGCGGCCAACGTGGCGTTCTTCGGGCAGAACCACGCCGGGGGAGGCTTCTGCTGGAAGCAGGTGGGGGCCGACGCGCGGCAGTGGTGTGTGTGAGACGGCCAAACCAAGCGGGAAGCTGTTACGTTGAGCACTGTTGCGTGTGGGCCCACCTATTTGGACAATGTAGTAACCGGTAGAGTACCAAATGGGGTACAACGCAGGCAGTGGTGTTGCGGTGCGGGAGTTGGGGTGCATAGGTGATCAAAAGCGAAGTACAAGCGAAATTTTACTCACGGCCGTGTCCGTGAATCTGAGTTAATTGCAGATGCTGGTGCTTCGGCGGCATCTGATAGCTGCTCTTGATCAATGCTTTCGCTTATATCATCTGTGTTGGTGACGCACCACAGCTGTGCATCGGCTGTGGGTCTTCCTATGGGCCAGTGCACTAATTGAGGGTTTCCTTGGGAATGGAGCTCCGGAACCCCCATGGGCGATGGTGGTTCGGTGTCTGCTGACTGAGGCGCCGACCAGTGCTGACGGCACCCGTGCCCCTTCCTCCTTGCCTTTTGTGGACACAGGTCATGGCCATGTACGAGATGCTGCGGAAGAAGATGCCCGGGAAGAAGATCCTCGTGGTGAGTGCGTTGTGCACGAGGTTTTCAGGGCCCTGGGGAGCCCTCCCTGACGTCCTGACGCGACCCCGCCTGACCCGGCTATGTCTGCCCTGTTTTCCTCGATCCGACGAAGCCAAGGATTACTTTGAGACCCCCACAACAATGTCGAGGTTTGCCGTTGAGCTTGGCCCTGACATGCCCGGATGCTTCACGCCCCTTGTTCGCCCCGTTCTCTTCGAATGCAGGTGCCAGCGTTTCCGTGACGACCTGACGCCTTGCACTGTTCCCTTGCGTTTTCACCGCGCTCAATGAATCTTTGTTGAATCTCTTCAAATAAAAAACACTTCACTTTAAACTTCTACACAAATCATATCACGTGCCCCCAGATGCTGCACAAGAAGCGGCTGTACGACCCGGAGGCCCGCCCCCACGAGGTGCAGTCCTTCCTGGAGCAGCTGCGGCGCGCCAAGAGCTTCTACTACACGCCGCCGGGCGCCAACGACGACTGGTGGGGCCGGGATGCATAGTTTGATACCATATGCGGTAGCGAGGTATTAGCCATGGAGATCCAACAATGATGATGTTGCAGGCAGGGGCAGGGGCCAGGGCAGGGTAGCGCCATGCGGCGCGGGGGCTCCGGTTGGGGTTGTACCTGCTGTACTTGTTGTCCCAACAACACGTCACAGCATGGCATCCCGCGCTTGCCCCTGGCCACGGGTACTGGCTCTGATTCTGCCTCTGACCCTGCCTCCTTGCTCTGCCCTTATCTCCTGGGAGCAGCAAATTGCGTCCATGAACAGTCGCTCACACGCTGTGTGTCACTTGCCGCAGGTACTGGCTGTACGCGTGCGTGCGCGCCAAGCGGGCTGGGCTCCTGGTGTCCAACGACGAGCTGCGGGACCACATCTTCTCGCTGCTGCGCCCCAAGCACTTCCTCAAGTGGAAGCAACGCCACATCGCCAAGTACGACTTCGGGTCCGGCAGCGCGATGGGCGGGCACGTGTCGTTCGACCTGGTGCTGCCCGACCCCTACACCGCATGCGTGCAGCAGCTGGGAAGCAGCGGCGCGTGGATGGTGCCGCTCACGGATGGGAGCTGGATCTGCGTGCGGCCGCAGAAGGCGTGAGGGGCGGAGTGTGTGCGCGTGATGTGCACGCTAGTGGCGGGGGGCGGGCTATAGGGGATACTGCGTGGCTTTGTGGGGTGGGGGTTACCCGCAACAGAATCCTGTGTGAGACGTGCTTGAGAGGATGGGGTGGGGAGGATCTTGTATGCTGGTCTTTCAGACTGCACGGTCGCATTTCGGTGGCGTGGCGTTGGATTGTGCGTGCATGACGTGACATGCATGACGTGACAGGGAAGAGAGGGGGCAGGGAGGTGCGCGTTGCACCTGGCCACCCGGTGGCGTGGCGTTGGGCTGAGGGGACAGGGGGTGCACATGCCGTGAGCTTGGTGCAGGGTGGTGGTGCAGGGCGCGTGGCAAGGGGAGGTGTAATGGTGTGTGCGTGGATGAGGGTCACAGGATAACCGGCCCGTGCAGCAGGTGTGATACTGGCGTAGTGCGCGGCCGTGCTCAGGTGCCGTACATAGCAAGGCTGCTTGTGTATGCCGCCGAACCCTCGCGCGTAGTTAAGTGAAGCGCCCTGCTTGGCATGGTCTGGGCTGGTTGAAGCGGCGCGGCGTAGTGGAATGGTACGTGTCGCAATACCAGTTGGGCCTGCCGGCCTGTGGCTGGTGGCTGTGGCTAGTGCGTTCCGCATACGTAGGAGCGCAGGTATGATTTGTGAGTATACTTGGGGGAGCTTCACGTTAGGTGCTGTGCAAGCAGCACTACGAAGGCAAGGGAAGGGTGTTCCGCGTCGGTCGGGAAGGGACATGTCGCATCCAACAGAGTACCGCGGTGTGGTTCATACGGGTGAGTAACAGGTACTTCAACCCTGCGGGAGCATCTGACCTGCTCTGACCAAGCCGCTGACGGTAGTGGAGACTATCACTGGCACTCTGCATACCTATGCAGGCTGCGCAGGGACCTTGCAGAACGTAGTCTCTAGGCTGTAAGGAGAGATTGGTTGGCTTGGCACGCATCGCCTTCATACAGTACATGCCCGAGATCTGCTGCGTGTGTCGGCAGCCATGCCGCGCGTTGTATCGCCTATCGTGCGCGAGCGGGAGAGGAAAGCTAAGGGACAGGGGAGTGGGGCAGGCCCCACACCTGCGCATGAGAACACCACAGCGCCCTGGCCCCACACGCCTTTGCGCTGAACGCTCGAGTCAGGCAGACAGCAGACATGGCCGTTTTACGACGCCAGCGTATGGGGTAGCAGGCTGCCGGGAAAGCTCACGCGAAGACCAAGCAGCGAGGGAGATCGCGTGCTGGTCAAAGCACACGCCACAGCGCGCAGCAGCTAGGGCCACGCCCCCACGTCGGCAAAACCCTACCACTCGTCACCAGCATATGTGAATTTTAGTATATATGAAAGTGTTACACTTAGCTTTTGTGGCTTTAGGCACCGGCAAGAACCCTGCACGCGTTACTACTCGACATCGAATTACAGTGACGCTCAGTCGCTAACCGCCCCCCATAAACGCTTCATCCAGAGCAGTCGCAAATACATATAGACCATACCCATTCATCGTTGCATCCTCTGCATTGGCCACAAACGAAGAAACCAGGAAGCCGACCTGACGCCTGTCTCGAAGTTGACAGCGGACAGCACAAAAGCAGGCCTTATACCGTTTACCTTATTGCAACTGCTGTGGTACATATGAGCAGCGCTCCAAAGTTTTGCTCGGAACGGCGCGCGAATGCGAGGAGTCAGCACCGACATGGCCAGGGCCGTTTTCCTCGGCATGCTACATGTGCTGCACTGATCTCAAGCTACAGAAAGAGTCAAGATGTGGCACCGGGAAGCGGAGGCTGGAGGTGCGTGGGCCTGTCTACGACTGAAACCCTGGTCTGGGTCAAGGACCCCTTCACGTTAGCTACCGCAGCTTGGGCCCAGCGCACTAGGCGTGATAGGCAGCACCTTGACATATCTTACATCGTGATTCCTGCTCAAGTGCATGCATGCGTATCCGGCTGCCCCTGCAGGAGGCACGGAGATGACCGCCGCCCCTTCCCCCCGAAGAAGGCAGGGGAGCAGCAGCGGCTGTCGGCGTATAGCTCCAACCTGGTAAGAAAGCACACGGAGGAGCACGCACTGTACGCATCAACGTCGAGCTACGAGATGTTCCGAGTTACGAAATGAGAACATAGCAGCCTCCGGCCTATCCAGCACCTTGCCACACGCCCGGAGCATCCGTACATAACCGTCACCTGACCCGCCCGTTCTGGCCCTGCCTCGCATGTGCGTTACGGTGCTCCCCCAGGGCTCACCACTGCAGCGCCTCGCGACGCTGAGGCAGCCGCCCATCGCCCTGCAGCGAACCGCCCCGCTCCCAGAGCAACCCGCCTCTCAGGAGTCCTTGCTGCGACAGGCGATCGGCGTAGGGTGAGCAGGGGGGGAAGCTGCCGGCAGCTGCTGCGTTACCAGGCCCACACAGCAAATGCCGCCCGGCCGAGCAAAGCGCAACTGCCGCCGGCCTGCTTTCATGGAACCAGAGCACCTTGTTTTCGGAGTAGCCAGCACCGGCGTGCCTTTCTTCGTAGAACGTTGGCTGGCCACTTCGCGCCATGCTGTGTGCTCAGTTGTCTGCTCCCTGCCCGCCATGCTGCGTTTGCTCCCAGGCTCCCCCTGGCGCTGCTTATCCCCACGGCCGGCCCTGCGCTTCACGCGCTGTGGGAGGCCTACTTGACACTGCTCGCCGCCTTCCCGCTCCAGACCAAGGCCCTCACAGGTGCGCTCGTGCACATACGACAACAAGCAGCAAGTCCTTCAGCTTCACAGCGCGTCACACGGTGCCCTGCAAATTGTGAAGGAACACTGCACGATGCCGATGCACACCAGCAGCTGCCCTGCAACTGAAACACCGAACTCGCCCCTGTTTGCACACAGGCATGGCCACCTCGGGCCTGGGCGACTATCTCGCGCAGCGTGTGGCTCACAGGCGTGAGGCGGGCGCTTCGGCGGAGGAGCCCTTTACCCACGACGTCGGCCGCACCGCGCGCCTCATGGCCTACACGGCAGTGGTGTCAACGCCCTTCAACCACAACTGGTTCCAACTCCTGGACGTGGTGAGCAACGCAGGGGCACGCTCAGCACGTTGCATGCGTGCACACGCATATGTCAGTATTGTTTCGGAATGGAGACAGCTGCCTAGTAGTGGCTGCGCCGGCCGGTACGCACGCTACACCTTACCGTATGCGCGGTCATCCGGGTCCGTTCCATCGCATTGCGATCATACCGTACCTCAGCATGTTTGCAGCTGCACTGTCATACGCACCCGAGCCACGACCGCTTCCACAAGCCAGCCAGCAGCCCTGTGCACGCACCAAGCCCCCTCCTACCCCTCCTCATCCCCGCACCTACCGTGTCTAACCCCATTGCCTCCCAACCTCCGCCCTCCACCCCCGCCCCGCAGTGCGTCATGCCGGACGCGCCCACCAGCCCGCTGGCCGTGCTTGCCAAGATGGCCCTGGACCAGCTGCTGACCAGCCCAGTCATGACCATGTTCTTCTTCGTGGTCATGCGCTGCTGCGACGGCCGAAGCGACGACGCGCTGTCGTACGCCTGGTCCAAGCTGGGTCCCACGCTCAAAGCCAACTACACGCTGTGGCCTGCTGCGCTGCTGGTCAACTTCGCCTTCGTGCCGTGCGAGCTGCGCGTGCTGTACTGCAACGTTGTCGGCCTGGCGTGGGCAGCCATCCTGTCGACCATTTTGAACACGGAGGAGGGGGAGCAGGGGGTGCGGGGGAGGCAGCAGGGGCAGGAGGCGCGGGGGCGGCAGCAGGGGGGGGGCCAGGGGCGAGCGGTGGGGCAGTCGGCCCGGGGGCAGAGGAGGTGAGCGAGAGGCGGAGGCGGGGATGAGGCGGTGCAGTTATCCGGGGGGCTGGGATGTGGGGTTTAGGTAGGCTGACGTGATAGATCCTTGGTGCCTGGGGGCGGGGGGCACATAATGTACCGTATGTCAGGTCGTGCGGAGGCTCCTTCGGGACTGGTGGTTTCTGGTGGGCGCTGTGTAGCTGCTCGTGCAACTTGCGGTGGGGCTTCGGAGTCCGTGGGTAGCGGGGTTGTGATAAGGATAATAACCGCATGGCACGTGTACACTTCTTTTCGCTTTCTTGGCTGTAACCCAGTGCATCTAGCATCGCCACGGTGACGCACCTCCCAGGGTGGTGCGTGTCGCCGTGGACTGCTGTTGTGGGCCGGCATGCATTGCACCATTTCGCCATTGCATAATAAGGCTCCGCGGCTTGCGAGCCACAATAATTCATGGTTGTTGCGGTTGGGTAACGGATGTGACGGGTAGGTATGGGGGAGGTCTGAGGCTTTTGCTGGCTCGCCAGTTGCTGTTACCCGTTGGTCAGTGGGTATACAGTACTTGCTCTGTTGGCGACGGAAGCAGCTTGCGGCTCGCACATTGCAGTTGCTTGCGCGGCTGTGATAGGACGATTTAATTGAGCCCATGTCATTTATTGGACATGTGGGCGTGTGTCTGTAGCACCTGGTGTGGTGTGGCGTGTCGGTGCGCGTGTTGTCTGTTGTGGGTTGCGCGACCGCACTCTCGACATGGAATGAAGAAATCCAGTTGCGTTGCGTTTAGTCCGTTGCACTCGTGGTCCCGGTAGTTGCTCGCCAGCTGCGCTGTGTGTGCGGCGACAATTCATCGTTTTCGTTGCTGTTGTGTTTTGTCCACTGGAAGATGCGATTGGCCGCTCAGGGTGGTGGGAGTTGGTGTTTAGGTGAGCGCCCCGGCGGTGTTCGGATATGTGCGATGTTCGATGCACACGTGGTCGGGCCCTGGGGCAGGGCCTGTCCAAGGCCCCCTACCATGCCTGCACGTACAGCATGAAGGGAACAAGGGACATGGCCGAATATCGCTTATTTGTCTTGTAATGACGCAGATGAGATTACAGCGGCTTGGCACCGCCAGCCGCAGGGTGTTCCTCTTTCTCCAAACCACCTGATAGGGCCAGCCAGGGCCAGCCTTGTACGACCGGCTGCGTCGTACCGAGCTGTACTAAGGGAAGCTCCCATCACTGTCGTACAAGATCGTTGCAGGTGCACAGGAATAGATGTCATGACAAACAGTGGGTGCTGACGTTATGGTACTTACAGGCGCCGGATGGCGACACAGCACCGATTGCACCGCTCTCCTCAAGGACCATGGACCAGAATGGACGCATTGCAGGGTAGGGCCAAACGGGCAGGCTCGGCACCTACTGTTACTAGGGGCTGCGCACGCGTCACTGCTCGGCCATCCTGCAGTGGAGCCTAATGCTAGCTTGTGTCCCAGAAGTCAACACTTCAATCCGACCGACCAAGGCAGATTGGGAATTGCTAGGCGATGCCGTTCACTACCTGCAGTCTATGGGGGACAGCTCCTCAGTCTAGACACCTGATCTGGGCCCGAACAGCATGCATGCCTTGTTCCTGGCCATCACTTCCGTCAATGCAAGCAAAGGCCCGCCAGGGCTGCAACCCCGGATTGGTCCGACTACGACTGCTGGCGACACCACCTACACAGGTACGGGGCACCGCACCCAGAAACATATCATACGCAAGAGTTTCGGCGACGGACCCAAAATGTCCACGCTCGGCCCCTCACCTGCATTGTAACAGTGCAACACTGTGTCTGCTTCCCTATGCTACGCAGTCATACCAAGTGAGGTTCGCTACGCCATTGACTTGCAGAACAATGGCCCTAGGTCCTAGAACCATACCAAGCCCCCTGATGCAAGGCATCCGTACTCAGAACTCTGGTACACGCAGGGACAAGGCAGAGATTACCGGTTGCACCGTTGGGGTCAGCCCACACCCGGTTTGCACCAGACTGCACACCCCAACACCAAAACCACCCATACCCCTCCTCCCCTCCCTCGTGCACTAACATTCACCGCTACGCCACCACTGCATGCTTCTTGGCGGGGCCGTTGCACCCGGAGCTGCTGCCGCCCCTGCCCTCGCCGCCGCGGCTGCCCCCGCTGCCGCGGCCATCACCGCTGCCGCGGCCATCACCGCTGCCGCGGCCATCACCGCTGCCGCCACCGGGGCGTGGCGCCGTCGCGCCCTCGAACTCCGCCGCCGTCGGTAGCCCCTTGTGCCGTACCACCAGCTCCTTGGCCTGCTTGTCGTACACGCCCTGCTCGTACACGCCGTCCCCCAGGTCGTGGTCTTCGTACGACAGCACGAATGCGTCGGGATTGCTGCGGCACACGCCCACCAGCACAGCCTGCCGGGAGCAGGGGGGCACACGGGAGGCAGGGCTACGTATGTCACCCTTATGAGTTGACTTGCGACAGTTTAAAGCACGCGGCTCGTCAGCACTACGCCGACTGGGACAGCAACTTAAGACAAGCGATATGCGCAGCGGATGCCGTGAGTAAAGCAGAATCTATCTGTGGCCCTACTGATTAGGGGGCGCATGCGGAAGGGGCCACAAGGCAAGGCTCCCTAACCCAACTCGGGCGCCTGGTCCGCGTGTACACCGAGCCAGTGGCTCAGCTCCCAGTGCCTACTTAAAAGTTAGGACCCCAAACGCCGAGCCCAGGACTACTGGCATGCAGACCGGCACCAACAGCCACCTAGCTTGCATGCTAGTGATCGGACGACGTGGGACAGCTTACACAGCTTACAACAACCCCAAGCTTCACACGAGCAGTACAAGCGAAGGCCTGCCCAAGCCCATACGTGTTGTCGGGGCAGGAGTACCGGCAAACAGAAGGCCCAGAGCCGAGCCGTCGACCCACCCGGATGTACTCCCACATCTCCCTTCTGCTGGTGATGCCGTACGTGAGGCCGCACTCCAAGTCGTACTGTTGTGGGTCGGTGGGCAGCACTATGCTCCACTCGTTCCGCTGCTGCGACTTGATCACCTGCAAGGATCATGCGGCCACACCACCCTGGATTGTAACACGTAACGGCAGAAAACCTGGGGAACAGGTAGGGGCGTTTGGGAGGCTGGGTCTGAACTGGTAGGCAGGAAGGCAGGTGTGCTTTGTAAGGCGTCTTGCCCACCTGGGGCCAGGTGGGGCCACGAGTGGGGCAGGGCCTAGCAACCCTGTCGAGGCCACTTCGAGTGGGCCTTCCCCCTTCGTCGAGTGGGCCGTCCCCCACCACGCCTGTCGCCCCTCCTGTGCTCGCTGTGCTGCCCTCCGCCCCCTCCCTTTCGCGAAAGACACTTAGCACAGGCCACAGGCACGGGCACAGGTCAGCCCTGGGGTGGCTGCCACCCTGTCGCCGCCACCGTAACCCACGACCAAGGGCACATGCGCAACGCGCCGGCCACAAAGCCATCGTGCGGGGGATGCCACCAACCCCCCAATCGCCAACCGCCTAACCACCCACCATGGCCATCCCCATGTCCTCTGGTCCGTACGACACGTACAGGTCGGGCGGGGGCCGCAGCTTGCGTGTGGCGCGGATGGCGGCAAGGTAGGCGGCCCGGTCAAAGGCGGCCGCGTTTGTCAACTCAAAGTGGAACTTGCCGGGCATGGCGCTCACTCAGCCTGTCCTTAGCTGTCGTGTCCTCTCAGCCTATACTCGTCTGGATAGGTCGCCACCTGCAGGCAAATGAGTGGGTGCACGGGCTGTCAGGTACGGCAATTGAGCTGGGGCGGAGGGCGTCGCATGCCAGGGGCACCAGGTGCGCGCTTGCCCCTGAAGGACGGGTGCACAGGGTGGTACGGTGTGGTACTGGTTTGTGACAGGCCAGGGGATGTGGTTGGTACCGGAATGCGAGGCCTCCGTCTCCAGGCAGGGGCCGAGGCCGTGTCGGAAGGTGGGGTACAACTACGAAGGGATTATACCCTTTTGACGAAACGGGGACTGTTTGCACTTAATTGTAGTCCTATCGCTTGCTCTTAGCCGCTAAAGCAAGGGGAGCAGTGGGGGAGATGCTTGCAGACCGGGCAGCTCGTTGTTTTAATTAACACAGCAAGGAACGCACCTACGATCCTTGAATATAAAGCAGCTTGCAATGTCTTGTGCTGGGTTCTGTTGCAAGAAGCCTGGCGGAACCGAAGCGGTTTGCGTGTTCCGGGGCCCCTTTGCCGCAAAGTTCTTGCACGTCAACTTTTAGTGCTGTTAAGGACAACCAGTTAGGTCTCGTGTGCCAGACGCAGACGCAGCAGAACGCTAGCAACAGCCGATTTTGGTTTCGTGAAGTTGACACACGTGGACTAGAGTTGAGTAATAGAAGGACTTCAGGACTATCGCGGAATATGTTGAGCATGTAATGTAAGCATTATGGATGAAGTATCGACCGCCATTCCGTTCACACTGCCGTACGAGTCGCCCTAACGCAGGGGAGACCACACACTGAACGCTCACTGAACCGTCCCGCGGCCTTGTTCCTTCCGCCAAGTACAAAGGAGCACAACTTCTACACCAAAATCACCAGTCAGGAAGGCACAAATGTAGGCTTGCACAACGACTGCCCGAACGTCAACACACATAAGCGACCAGTCCTGCACACCCCTCCCCCCTGCTCCCCCCACAACGGTTGCCTTGCGTCAATCCATCGATTTCCGTGCTCACCAGGCGGGTGGAGCAGGGTGGAGGCAAGTGAGGGGTCGGGAGAGGTCACAAGCACCACATGAGACTCACGACATGAACTGTGTGCCACCGAGTTACACACGCCATGTGTTCGCCCAACGCCAGTCATTGCTGGTATGCACTAAATCGACGTGACTGCATGCCAATAAGCACTGCAGAACTGTCTTGGACCCCTGATGACGCCACTGGGCCACTGGGCCACTGGGCCACCGGGCCACCGGGCGCGCCGTAGGCCCTTCAACCAGCCAATCCATACATACAATCAGCCGCTGCCATCAAGCACCCTTTTGCCGCTCCCGCATGACACCCTGGTCACCAGCAGTCTTACAAACTTCACCCGGCAGTTTACACTTCACTCCGCACTGGGGAGTCACCACTACGTTCTTGTCGCTGCACACCTCTCGTACAAGGTACAGAACGTCAGCACGCATCCCAATCACTCCACCACACCCCTCAACTACGCCCGCTGCACGCAGCCCCGTCGCACCCTCACCCTGCCAAGCCCCCCAGCCCCTCTCCCCGCCAACCACGCCTCTAACACCACATCCCACACCAGCTCATCACCCTGCAGGGTTCCCTTCGCTTCTTCAGTGCCCTCCCGCGGGGGCGCCGTCCGCCGGCGCCTGCAGCAGCGGCCGCAGCTCGGCCGTGTTGAAGGCGTACCTCCTGTTGTGGTGGCCCAGGTCCTGCGGCGACAGCACCGCCGCCTGCGTGATGGACAGCGTGTCCCCGTGGCTCACCAGCAGCACCACCTCACCGGTGTGCTGCGACTCGATGCGCTGCAGGGGGAAAGGTGGGGTTTGCTTCGCATTAGGGCGCGGAATCGACGTGGCTGTATTGGGGGGTAGTAGCAGTGAACCTATGCCGTGAGACGGTGGACTGTGTCCCTGCGACCGTGCGACCGCGCGGCGGGTGGCACGGCTGCTGGACGCTGGTGCAGGAACAGCGGCGGAACGGAACTGATGAGTGGTCATGAAGTCATGACGGAGACTTGCGCGCTCACGCGCTTTCTTCCAGCTCTTTACGTGTGTCTCCTTCAACGCGGGTCTGCCATGCTGCCCGCTTCCAGCATCCTAGACCCCTTGCAGGCGCTGAGGTGTAAGCCAAGGGGCGAACCACCGCTCAGGTACGGCATATACACGGGTCCCACAAATGAGCTGATGATCACTCGGCCTGTTCCAGATGCTTCACGCTGATCTAAGTCAGGGACGGCCATAATCTTGTTGCATGAGCCCAACACGACTGCCCCAGCGGTCCGCGCATGGGCCTTTTGGCTGTCGAGGCTGATGACTGATGCCAGCTTCCACTGTAACCAGGCACCGGGGCCAGCATCCAAAACCGCCCCGCCCGCCAAAGGCCTCTGTATGCTCTGGCTGGTAGCATAATCTCAGGATTTTCACAACTCCTACCGAGACGGCATGGCTTCCGTTTTAGACTGGCCAGACCGCCTAGGGTGCTTGCAACCACCAAAGGTTTTGCCCACCTCGATGAGCGCGCGGATGCGCGTTGCCACCTCCACCACCGTCTCGCCGTTGCTCCCCGGCCGGTAGCTCGTGTCCGCCGCGTCGTGCTCCCAGATGATGCCGTACGCCTTGCCGTACGACTGCATCTCCAGCTCGTCTCCGAAGAAGCGCTCGCGCAGCTCTTCAGCGGTCTGGCGTGGGGCGAGGACAAAACGAACAAGAAGGAAGAGTGTCGCGCGAAGCGCGGAAAACAAGTATTCCACAGTCTCGTGGAGGAAGGCCGAAGACGCGAGGAGGTTGCGAGCAAGGTTGCAACTTGGGTTGGCGGGCATGGGGAAGAGATGTTCAGGGACGGGTGCAGCTGAGCGGTTGGCGTGGAGGGACCTCGGAGTCAGCGTGCCGGAAAGTGAAATTTGAGTTTGGGGAACAGAGCGCATGTCGTCATTGACGCTGATGAGCTGACAGTGCTCCTGGCGCACGCGTTGTGCCAACAGCTACCGGCAGCTACCTCGCAGCTGGATCCATGCGGCTGTGGCTGGCCCGCACGCCCCGCCGCGTGGATAATGCTACAGACGCATGCTACTGCAAGGCCAGTGACCCCATGCGGCCTGCGGTGGAAAGACGCTTCCGCAGCCCCACAGCATCCAAATCCGCCCTCACATGCTTGGCCGCCTAAAAAACCGCAGGCCATCCCAACCTGCACTAAGGAGGTGCGCCTGTGGCTGCCCCTACATGCCCGGCACCCCTCCATCACAGGGCACCTGCCTCCACCCCCACCTGCACTGTGGACGAGCCCTGCAGCCCCGCGGCCTCCACCGCCAGCGCCGCCGTGCGCTGGGTGCGGGAGAAGGGCGAGGCGAGCACCAGCACCCGGGCAGGCGGCTGGGGCCGTGCGGACAGAGCGGCGTGCAACTGGCGCCTGGGCAGGGGCGGCAGGAAATGCAGTTGGGCCATTTGACGATGAGCAGTAAAGGCTGTTACAGCATGGGCGAGGTTCGGCTTTGTTGGAAAGAGGCTCTCCGAGGGGTTTCATGCGCTGCAAGGCCGTCAATGACCCGCAATTGGTCGTGGAGAGTCACGTGGTGGTGTATGCAGCTGTGGGGGGGCGGCGCTGATGCAGGGTCCTTGGTGCGCAGCTGCATGCTAGCTACTGGCGCCCATGCATCACCCTTGCTTGCACAAATACGACAAACTGCTTGCGATCAAGGTATATGGCTCAAATGTAGTAGCCTACCCGGCTTCCCGCGCCTGCTCCTCCCCAGCGGGGGCCAGGGTCCAAGCCTCGTCTACGCCGTTCTCCTGTCGCACGTGTGCGGGGGAGAAGGAGGCGTGTCAGGATGGTCGCCGGCAGTGTTTTGTCGAGCTGTGCGCATGTGGCAAGAGGCTTCAGCTATGCGTGCATGGTTGCTTGCAAGTGATGACGTCAAGCTGCTGTACATGTCGATGGGGATCCTGTGGTACCCGTGCATGCCCACTGCGCTCGGCGGAGAGCCAGGAACCCACGGCCACAGCGCCAGACCTCGCACCATTTTACTGATGATGATCTCCTGCTCGTTCGCCTTGCTCCGTCCATGGCGCAACAGCCTGCGCAACAGGAGCCACCATAATGCCCCATGTTACGTGCCAGGGACAGCGACACCAGTTGGGCAGGCAGGTGGTGCTGACGCAGAGGTATGGGGAAGCACTGGAAGCGTAGGGCATGGCGAGCGGACAGCCTGTCGCTTGGCACCGGGTGTGGCCCTGTGGTGTTAGGTACTAGTCTGCAGCTATGCCTTGCAAAGAATCGGTGCCGTGGCCGGGGCGCCAAGTCTAGGAGAGCTAGTGGAGCCCACGCTGTTCCCGTGCTGTAGGTAACGGCGTACCCGGGTGCATTAGGCCCAGGCTAGTGTTGGGAAGCACAACGTGTGGTCTCCGAAATGCTCACCAGTACTCATTCTTGTAGCCTTGAGACATTTGGCTTACGCAGGCGTTTGGGTTCCGGGTTCGGGCTTTTCGGTTCGGAAGGATTGGGCGTGGACAGAAAGGAGCGAGATGTTAATGCAGCCTAGGTCTAGAACTTTAACTACTGCATGCTTGCGCCCTGCTGCCCCACACATGCGCCCTGTATGTACAGTCGGCCCTCCACGCCAACGGTTGTTCGTTACCCGACGATCTTTACGTGCCCAAGCTCCACGCCCTACCTATTGGGTCGCATACTGCTACATTGCCGCCAGAATTTGATTTGCGTAGGTTAGGGGTAGCTAGCAAGAATGCAAGCTAACCTGTCGTGCCCTCGCGGCAGGGTGGTACCATTCCATCCCACGGCTCGACGAGCAGCGGGCAAGCATTATCATTGCAACAATTAGCTACTAGTTTTACAGTAGACGGCCGAGCTTGATGCGGGTGGCCTCCCTGGTTGCGCAGTTATTGCGAGAGGACATTCAGCGCAATCGCGGAGACAGATCCTCCAATTGGGCGTTGCATTGCCGCTGCTTTCATCAGGGTAAGGAAAAATGCACCAGGGGACTGTCATTTGGGTCGGCTGGCGTGAGTGCTGCCGCGCCAGGTGTGGCACGCGTGTGCACGAGGGCAAAATATAAGTGCCCTGGTGCCGCAAGGCAGCCCACTGATACTGTTTACTTGCCTCTGCAGACATGCTTGGGCTGATGGAGTTGCAGCAGTGGAGGCCCCAGCAGCAGCACCAGCAGCACCCTTGGTGCCTGCTGCTGAAGCAGCGCTGCTTGCGCCGCAACCCTTCCTCGAGGTGGGCAGGCACGGCTTCAGGAGCCGTGGACTGATGTCTTTGTACCATTCACATTGGATTTCAACTGGAGCTACGTGCTTCCTGGCCGCGATGTCTTAATTTGGAGAACGAGAAACGCGTCACCGACACGCGCATCTGGCTGTACGGTACCTTGGGGCACGTGTCGGTGTCGTTTGTGCAACCACAGAAACAGCAACCGTGCAGCTCATATGTGTGCGGCTGTAGCGCCTGACGCCTGTCCTAGCCCTCAAATCCTTCCACAGCCACCATCTGCAAACACGGTGTACTGCACTGTGGATGGTGTAGGGAAGCCGTAGCACACCCCCGCCGAGTCCACCCTCTTTACCATGTCATGTGGCTACCTCTGACACAAACAATACCGCATGCTTGGTGTAAACTGCCTATCGGAATGCTTGCCAAGTCCTTCCTCCTCGCACGCCGTCCTGCAACTGCAGGTGGACTTTCAACTGGTGCCGCCCGCTGGCTGGGCCTTCGTCGACACGCAGCCGGCGTACGACCCCAACCGTGAGTCCACGTGGCAGCAGCAACCGGCAACCGCCCGCTGGCCGCCCACACCACGGCTTCCTGCTCAGCTTGTGCCCCTTATGCGCACAAGCTGTCCTTTGCACCCAACATGCGAGCCAGCACCGCTATTTTGGGCTGCTCCTGGCGGTCGCACCCGCTGTGGTATGCTGCCACCTGGTAAAACCTTCTGGCGTCAAACGAGCTGCCAGATGGGCAGCAACACCGCAACCCCAGGACCTGCTCCCACGCCTGGCCACCAGCTACCATGGCCTGCAACCATGGCTCCAGCCAACCAACCCAACCAGCAAGGCAGTGCCGGTAGCACCAAACCGTGAACATGTTTTGCATCCTGCTTACCTGGCGGCACCCAGCCATGCATACCGCTCAGTGCCCATCCGGCCCTATGACACCCATGCACGGCCCCGCGGTTGTACCCCCAGGCCGCGGGCCCGCCCCGGAGCCCAGCCCTGTCAGGGCGCGGTTCGACTCCCCGGACGGCACCGCGGTGGTGTCTGTGCTGGTGCGCAACGCGCAGGCCATCAAGCGATCCATCGTGCAGGTGGGCGCGCACGCACTCAGGCCTGTACGGCAGAAACTCGTGGTGGCACGGTGTCCGGGCCCTGCATTCGCTGCGCTAGGTACCAGTAGTTAGCCCGCTCTGGGGCTGCTGGCGACCTTCCACCTTCCGCCTTCCGGGGGACGTGGACTGCTGACCGTGGCCATGCCCCTCACGCTGTGCCGTTGGACCTGTGCCGCTGCACTGCCCACTCCCCGTTGCGGTCGGTGCAGTGGGTCGTTATAGAGGTGGGCCATAAAGCGCTCCATCGTGCAGGTGGGCGCGCAGGCGGCGTCCTGGGCTGGCCCCTGCTCACGCCTGCACCGTACGTTTTGCCAAACCGTGCCCGTCAACGTGGCATGACGGTCAGGTCCCGGTGTTGGCTGCGCTAAGCAACTTGCTGGCTCGGGGGCTGTTGAGGGTCTTCGGCCTTCGTGGGACACCTCCAAACTGACCGTGGCCATGGCCCTCACCATTGCCCGTTGGACCCTGCGCTCCGGTGCACTCTCAGGTGAGCGACGTATCCGTCTTTGGGGACCTGGAGGAGGCGGCGCGGCTGCTGCTGCCACAGGCGTCCACCGTGCTGTCCGCCAGCGTGCTCAAGGTGAGGCACCCACCGGAACGCAGCAGGCGCGCGCAACCGCTTACCCGTCCAAACCTTCACACCGTGAAGGAAGGACGAGCATGGATGAAGAGCCAGTTGCTGTCCAATTTACACCCCACGTGCGCGGCCGGGCCTGGGAAAATACCGGTATCCACGCTCAGTTATCATCGTCTGCTATCCAAGTTTCCAAGTTCAACCCCGCCTTTGCAGGTGATCTTGCCGCCCAAGCAGACGTCCATCGGGGCAGTGGAGCTGCCGCCTAAAAACTACTACAAGTAAGCAGGGAGCCAGCGTGACGTGTGTACTCCCTTGCTCCGCCCTTGCATTCAGCCGTGCATATGCCGTTGGCGTCGCGCCTGCAGCCCTTGCGCCGTCCTGCTACACGTGCCCGGCCCGGCATGCCGGTGAATGCTGCTTGCTTCCGCTTGCTGCTGCTGGATATTATGGAGCTGTGAGCATAGCGCGCTGGCGTGGCATGATGAGCATACCGGTAGGTGTCAAGCGCTGAGCTGCTGAGGAGGCACGAGTCTCATGCAACATCGCTGCCCATCACACCCTTCACGCCTACAAAGACCCTACTTGCATAAAGGTGCAACAGCGCCGGGAAGGACGCTAGCCAGGCAAGACAAAGGAAGGTGTTGACGTGCTGCGCTGCTGGCCTTCACGCCGTAAACGTAACGCCACGTGCGCAGGTACGAGCTGGTGACGCCCAGCGGCCTCCACCTGGTCACCACCATCGCCGCACAGCGCGGCCGGGTGTACGTGTGCGGCGCCTCCACGCAGGCGGGGGCCAAGTGGGAGCAGCACGGGCCGGCACTGCGGGCCTCGGCGGACTCGTTCCGGTTGCGTGCCGACGGGGCGGTGCTCTGAGGCACGCAGGGGATCCCCCTTGCTATGCGAGGTACTGATCGTTTCGACAGGTGTGCTGATAGGGAGGAGGGTGACCGGGCGGTTGGAGGACTGGGTTTTCAGGGGGCCTAGAGGAGGTTTGGGGCTGCGACGTGTGCTGACCGCCCTGGCGGTGTGCAAAGTATGCATGGATACGGTATGTACGGACACAGGGAATGAGCGGGACAACTGGGCAAGCGGGGGAGGCATGCTGTCGCAGTTGCAGTACTGCGCACCGTAGCCCTTGGTCCGCCTGGTGGTCCGCTGGTCCCTGTGCTCAGGGGTCAAGGCTGCGCTTGTTGGTTGTTGCACGTGTGGCGTATGGCTGTTGCACGACCGCTGCGTGTGTTGGCTTGCAGCTCGTTTGCCAGACTGGGTGTAGGCGCCTAGCGTGACATGGCCTAGCGTGGCATGGCCCACCAGCGGCAAATGGCGAGGACGGTTCTGCAGGGGACCAGGTGGATCATGGAAGATGAGGAATTGTGATGCCAGGTCTGCGAGTTGCGTGGGACCTGCCGTGTACGGTGTGGTATTGACAGCTGCCACGCTGAACGAGTGATTCCTCTCTAGGGAAAACCGGTTGCGTGCCCTGTACACAGGATTCAGGTCTGGCACCAGGACAGGGCGGGAGGCCATACAAGCAGCCACCCAACCGGTGCGAGAGACACCTTGTCCGCGCGTGACTCAGCCAAGCTGTACTCATCAGCTTTTCAACACCTCCGCATAGCTTCGCACGCAGTATGCATTCATTGTGTAGATATATAGGAAACCGTCCAAACAGGTGGCATAACGTATCGACGTTGTTCGCACGCACAGTGGACGTACAGTGAACACTCCGGCGATGCTGCAAAACCGAAACACCCCAGCAACACCTGACACATTTGTTGCACTACTCTTCATAACAGACAAGTAGCTTTCGCGGCGCCATACGGCAAATTAACACGACATTATTGCTGTTGCTGACAAGGGCAAGAACTCCTCTACCGGGCCGAACCCACACAAGAAGAAGCATTTTGGGCTGCGAGGGCGAGATACATACAGGGTTGCTGCTGCCTTGGCCTGAGCTACCAACAAACGAGGACCTTCACCTTCACCTTTCCCTGACAAGAGACTTGACTAATCGCCAACGCGTATGGGAGAAGATGGGCTGTACACGCAAGGACTTGTCCTTGTCGCTTTTGGCGCTTTTAGCGTTGTTGACAGCGTCGCCACCGCCCTGGGTTAGCGCGGACACCACGGTGGTTCGCACGCAACAGGACCTTATTGCAGCTCTGCAGAATGAGAGCGTCAAAATGGCACAGCTGGCTGGAAACCTACGCCTGGACCCTGATATGTTCGGAACCGGCCTTTTACGGCGCCAAAGCGACTTCGTTGTTCGTGGAGGCCAGGACTATCCCATTTTCGACTTCAGCTTTATTGAGTACAAGATATACCTGGCGCCGGGCGTGCGCTTTACGCTGGAGCAGGTGGGCAGGCGGCTTTGCGTCCAGAGGGAGGTGAAACGTCGAAGGGCAGGCACGGTAGCTTCGCAAGAAGGCGAGCCGTGGCAGGGGCAGGTACCAGTGCCCGTATTGGGCCAATGTCTCACCAGGGGGCGCAGGGGATTGCCCAGCTCCTAATACGGGTGTAGTCCGTACGTCACGTGTGATCCTGTACCTCAGTAAGACCTCGACTTCCCCAGCATGTGCTCACCCCGTGGGTGCATCCCCCGCCCGTTGGGCATTGTCAAAGCTACTAAAAGCCATGGCACCAACGTGTGATCCTCTGTCGTTTGCTTCAGGCACTTAGCGCATGCATCCCGCAACGCACTTCCAACACCACCCTCCACAGGTGGAGGTACGCAACGTACGGCAGCGGTCCGGCTTTGAGGTCGACATTTTCGCGGCCTCGCCCAACGCCACCGTAGAGTATCTGGACTGCGTGTACTACTGCTTCTCGTGCCTCCCGCCGCCCATCCTCGTCAACCTCATGTACCAGCTGCCCAAGCCACCAGACGAGCCCGATGTCCGGGTGGGTTACTGTCGTGCTTGTATGCTTCGCGTGTGGTACTGCAGCAATTGCACTGCAGGGTTCTTGGTTGGGCATAGGACTATGTGTTTGCTGCGGCAACGGCAGTAGGCGGGGGCATAGCCTAAGAACCAGCTTACAGCCGCTGTGCTAAGTGTCCTCAGGCGACTCCGCGCCTGCCGGTGTATTGGTGTCTGACCCATGCCCCGCCGCGCTCCTCTCCTGCCGCAGACGGAGGTCAGCCTGGGCGGCACCTGGTGCCGTACCCAGCCCGCCAACACCACCTTGGCCACGTGCTACAACCAGAACATCATCAATATCACGTTGGCCGCTGCAATCATGGCCATCTCAGGTGCTGCGGGATGCAGACAAGTTACATTGACGGCCCGCGACAACTTGGGATGGCATGGGGGCAGGGGAGCTACGGTAATCCCGCATGCAGTACGCCATAATGGCGTCACGCTCAGGTGGCGTGATTGGCATTTCAGCAAATGCGATCTGGGTCCTGGCCGCGCTGTTTCAACGCCTCTGCCGTTGCTTCGGCGCTTGGTGCTGCTACACGCATATCTGTTCGCAGGTATTGAAGGGGTCACCAGCGGGGGAGGCTACGTGGTGCGCGGCGTCAACGTCACCTTCGTGTGCGAAGATCCCGTGGACGAAGCGTGCAGCAAGAAGTACGGGTGAGCCCGCCAGGGGACTGTGGCTGGGTTTGTTCGGTGGGACACAAGGTGCCATGGACTACAACGCTGCCCGGAACCGCGCCACGCTTTCATATATGTACCCGTATGCCCTGCGTCGCGTCACGGGCATAGCTAGTGGCCATTAAGAACCAAAGCAGCAAATGTGTTTGTTGCACACTGGCACCAACACATGGTTTTGGTGTGCACAGGTACGACTACTGCGTGCGAAACCAGATTCAGGACATGTACAAGCAGGACAACACGTGGCGCATCATTGAGGGACGCCCGTCCGGGAGCCCGCCGCCGCCCTTGCCTGGCCCCAGCCCCAGTGGCGGCTCTAAGTCGACAGTCATTGCGGGGGCAATAGCAGGTATGTGGCCAGCCCTTGCTTCCTGCAAACCCCGCGCAAAGCCAGGGGACAGTCCGCTCCACGGTGTAACCCGCCTCGCCTGCACATAAGCGTCCCTTGCACTGAGTACGTCAGCCGCCAGCAAGCACCTTACCGCCGGGAAGCACTGCTCACTCCTGGCCTTGCTCAAACGACTGGGGACAAATGCAGCTCACGGTGCCGCCCGCCTGGTCATTGCGAAAGAGAACCCCAAACTCATGCTCCACTAGGTGTGTCAGCCGCCCGCAAGCAGCTCAACTCATAGAGCAGTTTATACTCCTTGCGTGCGTCCAAGAACGTTGCGGCTCTTGTCATTAGCTTAGCAAAAAAACTCCTTGCGTGGTCCGACCCACAGGCTCGGTAGGCGGCCTTGCTCTATTGGCAGCCCTGACCGCCCTGGCGCTGTGGCTCCGCCGCCGGCGGGGCCAGCGTGCAGCGGGGGCCCCAGACAAGCCGGCGGGCCCCACGCCGGGCCCATGCAGCTCCGGCACGCTGCACACCGGGGAGCCCTCCGCCCGCACCCTGGGGCTGGCGGGGGCCGACTCCTGCAGCCTTATGTCCACGGAGCTCACCGTGGACGTGGCAGCCAAGCGCACGCAGCTGTGGGTGCTCCTCTTGTCATTTGGGGCACGAATGGGGCCTGTCCGATGGCGCTGGGGCCGCGTGGTGTCACATGTGGAAGCCCGCGGACACCTGCGTGGCACGTGGCGTACGCAGTAGTTTGTGTGAGGCGTGCAGCGGCTCGGATTGGTGATGGGTATGGTCCTGGCGGCACACGGTTGCACGTCCGCGCCCATGCCTTCCTGTTCCCTGCGCCGCCCGCAGGAAGCTGGCCGCCTCCTTGTCCACCACACTGGATGACATGCGGTCGGACGACGCCCGGCTGCACCAACTGCATACCCAGCCGTCCCTGCTGCAGTCGAGGCACTCACACGTGCCGCCACCCCAACCGCCGCCGCAGCATGCACAACAGCAGCGGCCGCACAGCAACGTCCCTGGGCCGTCCTCCCACTCCGGCGGTGCGCACAGCCCTAGCCCCAGCCTGCAGCTGCAGCAAGGCCACCAGAACAATCTCGGTGGGCGCAGTGGCGGTGCGGGCAGTGGGAGCGGCATCCTGCCAGGCAGCAGAACGGGGCCGTGCCAGCCCATCAGCCGGGACAGCGGCAGCGCGGAGCACCCTGTGGGTGCAGGGCAGGGCGGGCAGGAGGGGGACCGTGGCCGGCAGCCCGGCCTCGTGGTGGCCGGCATTGGCATAGGTGAGCCCTGGGTGAGCCTTTCACAGGTTCATTGGAGAGTAGCAAGTTTGCATGCAGCTGTTTGTAGCGGGGCGTTGGTGTCGGACTGCTACACGAGAAGGTGTTGCAGGCACCGCTTGTGTGTCCCTGTTGCCCTGCTTTACTATGGGGTAGTCGACCAGGTATAAGTATGCGCCATCCTCTGTCGAGGCTTATGTACGACAACTTCTAGTTCGACGGTCAAGCCGCTGTAGTTCCTAGGCTGACGTGCAGCTAGAATCCCTACCCGCCTACCGTCTGCTTCCTATCCGCAGACCTATCCACCGCCCTGGGCACTGGCTCCTTCGGTCGCGTGTATCGAGGTAAATCGTGTTCTGCTTCGTAGCCTAATGCCACGGCACCAAAGTCGCTGCCGTGACTGCTCTGCATCCACGATGCAGATGTGAGAAAGCGTCCATTTACCTCTGTCCGATGCGTAAGTCCACCACAGGAGCCAGCTTGACCTGCGTTGACCTGCCTCCATCTTTGCCCCAAGCAACTGGCCGACGTGCTTTGGGTGCCGCCATATATACCGCTCATGCAGGCACGTGGCGCGGTCGGCCTGTCGCCGTCAAGGTACTGCAGTACGGTTCAGAGCTGTGCCGTGACGTGTACAACGAGGTGCAGCTGAGCCAGTCCCTGTCACACCCCAACCTGGTGGCCTCCCTGCACTTCGTCGAGGTGGGCCCCGGCGGCCGCGTCACCAAGCAGATGGGCAGCGCGTCGCTCCGCACCGACAGCCACAGCGGGCGCAGCAGCAGCCGCTGCCTGACGCCCTACCGGAACGCGGACGAGCACAGCGGGCCGCGTCTCGCCGACCCTGGCGAGGAAGCCGCATTTGTGAGGTCGGGCCCGAAGGCGGATGCGCACGATCGCAGCAAGAGCGGGTCACGGCGCGTGGCGGAGGACGGCGGTGCGGTGCAGGAGCGGGAGGCGTCTGGAGGGCTGGCCCCTGTGGCAGGGTGGAAGCAACGGCTCGGAAGCACCCCTGTGGTGCAGGCGCTGCTGGTGGAGGCGCCAGCCCGGCCGGGTAGCGCTCCCAACGTTGCTGACGGAACCGCCCCGGCCGCCCGTGCGGCGACACGTGCAGCGCCGCTCGTGCCGATATCCGGCGGAGGTGCAACCGCCGGCGGTTTGCAAAGCGGGACGCTACTAGCCGGCGCGGGTACGGGCAAGAAATACTGCCCAAGCCCCTCAGCCGCTGAACATCATCACACGGTCCTCCTGCCGTGCAGCTCGCCCTGTGACTCGGGCGAACCGCTGCTCACGCTGGAGGGCCGGGGGAGCAACCCGGGGCACCTGAGAGGTTCCGGGGCGGCACAGGCGGCAGGGTCTGGTGCGGAGGAGGGCCGGCAGCTGCACTCGAGGCTGCACAATCCCAGCGGCAGCCTGCCACTGCCTGTTGTGGCGGAGGATCTCGAGACGGCCGCGGACTCGGTTGCGAACATTGCACCTAGCACCGAGGGTCTTCAAGCGGCGGAAGGGCCGGTGCCGAAGCCGGTGGGCGGCTTGGGCGGGGTGCAGCCCGGCAGCACGTCGGGAGTATCGGGAGGGGCGGCTTGCGGGCAGGCAAACGGCGGAGAGCGTGGACCGGTCGCCAGCGTTCGCCACGGAGACGTGCTGCTTGGGGTGGCTGCCTGCTACGGTTTGGGCGGGGACTCGGGGCAGGGCGGCTTCGGCAAGGAGTCGGACCCGCTGCCGCCGTCCCTGCCGCTACCGCCTCCGCACCTGCTATACGCCCGCGGCTCCTCCGAGCGCGCCAGCGGCCCGCGCAGCGGGAGCGCCAAGCTGCCGCCTATGCCACCCATGCCAAGCGGCCGGGCAACCAAGCCTGGCCTACAGCTCCCGGCCTCAGGCGTCGCCGCGATCCAGACGTCTCCATCCGGGCGGTCGGAGCTGACCGGCCGTACATGCAGCATCTCGTCCATATACGGCACGACCATGTCCATTAGCGGCAACACCGCCGCCACCGCCGCCGGCGGCGGCCAGCTGACAGGCGCGCCGGTCAGTTTCGGAACCGCGCCCAGCACCCCTGCGCCTGGCGCCCTTGCGGCGGCACGTGGCACGGCGGGGACCGGCACGGGCACGGGCACGGGAGCGGGCACCGGCGTGGCGTTGTCGTCCAACCCCGGCGCGATAGAGGCGGTGTGGCTGGCTGCCAACGCGCAGCCTGCCGAGGGCAGCAGCCACGGCTTCCTGGTCATGGAGCTGTGCGAGGGGGGCAGCTTGGAGAAGTGGCGCCGGGCGCGGTGGCGCGGCCAGGGCGAGACGCCGGACCCGGTGAGGCGCACAGAAGCTGTAGCTGCGGTCGCAGTTTCGGCTACGGCTCCCTAAAAGGCATTATTCCTTTCCTGCCACAACTTGTGTACCCAGTTCCATTAGGACGTCACGCATGCATTCCCACACAACCCCACAGCTTCTGACATCTACTGACGTTTGTGTTTGCCGTGCTGCTGCCGCAGCTGCTGCTTGCGCGTCTGGCGCTGGACATCGCCAGCGGCATGCAGCACCTGCACCAGCAGGGCGCCTGCCACGGCGACCTCAAGCTGGCCAACTGCCTGCTGGCCAAGCAGGCGCCAGGGGAGCGGGCCGCGCACGCGCAGGCCCACGGTGCAGCCGGCAGCGTGGCGGCGCACGTGCGGCTGGCCTCGGGCCGCGGTCTCACCGTGCGCGGCTGCAGCGGCCAGCAGAGCCCCGCCGCGGGCGGTGGCGGCGGCGGCGGGGACGCTGCTGCCCCGCGGTCGCTCGGCAGTGGGCCAAACAGCCAGGAGGAGCGGGGCCAGGCGGCGGAGTGGGTGGTCAAGGTGCGCGTGCGGGAGAGTGGCTGAGAGCCTGAGACCGTGCTATCGAAGGCTTGCCTGCACGGCTGGATTCTGCCATTTGCCTTCCGTCCGCCTCAGCGGAGCTGGCCGCGCTGTAACGTTGACGGTTGCTGCCTTGTGTGGTTATGCAGGTGTGCGATTTCGGCCTGAGCCGCGTGCTGGCGGCGGGTAAAACGCACGTGTCCACGCAGCCGCACGGCACCGCCACACACCTGGCGCCCGAGGTGTGGGCGGAGGGACACGTGTCGCAGCCGGCCGACGTGTACGCCTTCGGCATAACGCGTGAGTGCGGTGCGGTGGGGGTAGTGGCGCTATTCCCAGCAGCCGCCTCAGCAAGCAGTCGTGCCTGAAGTGCCGTCCGGTAGTGCTTTCGGTCCGCGCCGCGCCGGTTATGCGGATGAGGGCCTTGGGCCCGTGTCAGGTAGGTACCACTGCTCGGACGCTGCACGTCGTCGCCCTAGGTTTGTCGGCGTGGTGTCAAAAGGTGCCATGCCATGCATACTCGACCAAGTTCCGTCCAATAACGGCACGGCTTTAATTTCAGACTTGTCCAACATGCATGCCGGGCCACACAACAGCGAGGTATAAACCTCGAATACACCCGTATCCTGCCCTGGCCCTTCTCCTTGCGATGCCCCGCAGTGTGGGAGCTGGCCACCGGCGACCGACCCTGGCGTGGCCTCACGCCGGGCGCCATCCTGCAGCGCGTCATGATGGCGGGCGCCCGCCCTGCCGTACCGCTGTGGCTGCCGCCCGCCTTTGTACGGCTCATGGTGAGCTGCTGGGCGCAGGAGCCGAAGGACAGGCCCACGTTCCAGGCCGTCGCCGCGCGGCTGGGGGCGATAGTCGCTGAGGGGGCAATCCTGGATCCGGTCAGGGCAGGGCCGCCCGGGCCGACGTGAGGCATGGACTGGAAAAGCTGCGACAGGTGTGTAGCGATGCAGTTGCAGGGACGTAATAGCATACTGTCAAGCAGGTATTGACAGGTGTGCGGAAGTCCGGAGCTGAGCGCCGGTTTGAGGAAGGGAGCGACTCGAGTGTAGGGCGGTTGAGAGTTGGGCCAAGACTTGGTACTGGATTGCGTGGATTGTGCAGTGGCTGAGTGCATGGGAGGAGAGGTCGGAACAGGGCAAAGTCGAAGGGATCGTACGGAAGAAGTGGGATGGAGAGGGGCATCTTACATGTGACCGGCGGGTTTGTGGTATGTGGTCCGGTCAAGTCGACATGTATGGTACCATGACAGGTGACGTGTGCACGTGCGGTGACTGAGGCGCAGCCTGACGTGGCATGGCAGCAAGTCCGGGAGAGGTTCATATGACCTCAGCTTGGCATGTACCGAAATGCCGTCAAAATGCAATCGCAGGCGACAGCAGTTGGGCTGCAGAAAGGTGCAGCAGACACCAACCTGTCCCCCTGGGTACTTTGTGTTGTTGGGTAGCCGTGTGGGCGCTGTGAACGTAGAACCTGCCAAGCAAATTACCACATGCCAAGGAAGGCTATGAGGATATGGGTGTGGATTAGCAGCACATTGTGCTAGAGGCCGCAGTACGGACACCCGCGCAGCTGTGCGTGTGGTTGGGGGCATTCTTTCTTCCCTGCTGCTGTGGGTGCTGGAACTGCTGCTGTCCTTGTATTTGTGTATGCCTGCGCGCTTGCAGCAGAGCGTTGGGCCCACAGTAGCCAATGAAGCGATTTCCTTGCCTGCTGGCGGATACGACCGGACCTTCCATTTGGCAACGTGTGTTCGGTGCATATGCTGTCAGAGCCAGTGGGACGGCACCCTGGCCTGTGGCACTCGGAGCGACAGCTAGAAATCTGTATTTCGCGCGCCTGCAGTAGTTGCGGTCTTTGTGTTCCTGCTTACCGGTCTGTTGATGCTTAGGGCAGGCGGTTGAGGTACTCTGGGAATAAGCACGGATGTGCACCCGTCTGCTTTTGCTCGCGTGTAGGCATGGCAGGGCATGCAATGATATATCAAGGGGTTTGGCATTGGTTTCCTCCAATGGCACGTTGGAGGCTCACGCCACTGCCTGTTTGTGAGGCAAGCGGTGTCATGTCTGGTAGGCGTGGGAAATTACCTATGGTGCAATATAAAAGAGTACACAAGGCTGTACTGTGGCGCTGACGTGAATCGCGCACAGTGGATTTTGGGGCAGAGGTGGGGCATGTATGTGCAAGATAGTGGTGACCACCATGCACCCTTAGCGGGACTTCACTCGTGGCGATACGAGTCATGTGCTCTAGGAGTTCCACAACAATGAGGCGTGTTGGCTGGGGACTTTGAGATGGGTTGCCTGTTGCGCAGAATTGGCACGTGCAGGTATGCGGTGCGGGGGGCTGGTAGCAAGAGCACGTGGCGATGGAAGTATGTCAGTCAGTGTTACACGGCGAGGGTTATTTACCCTCCGCAAATGCAACGACCCA
>VFQN01000212.1_pt1 | contig 121107 bp, 105 predicted proteins | sample 3512371 | NCBI WGS metagenome assembly VFQN01 (sample SAMN10412370, study PRJNA504923) | tailings metagenome | isolation source: Replicate 2 from Balatoc abandoned mine | place: Philippines: Itogon, Benguet | collected 2017-08-28 | reverse complement strand
CCTCGCCACGACGCCTCGCGGTGTATCCGTGGCGGGATGGGGGATTGTAGGCATGAGTGAAGGAGGCGGGGAAAATGCGGGGGCGGGTTTTCGTGCAATTGGCGTTCATGGGATGGGTGAGACAAGCGCTGCCGCCTGCGTTTACACACAACTCTTCTCCCGTCATACCGGACGTTATGCGGGGGCCCGCGGCGCCGCGTTTGCGGCGCGGAAGGGGGGCGTCAACGGGTTGGGTGAGTCTTCTAGCTGTGCGAACGCGCGTCAGCTGGACCCCGGATCACGTGCGCGGCGACGGGAGATAGGTGGGAGGAGCGTCTCTTGGGCTGAGTAGGCCGCGCCCTTGATCCGGCATGGCGGAGGCGTTGGTGGCGGGTGCGGATGCGCCGGAAATCGGAAGCGCCGCCGTTACTTGCCGGCTTCGTAGACCACATAGCTTTCCGGCACCGCAGGGTCCGGGTCGCCGTAGGTCGGGTCGAACTCGAAGCGGGTCAGCATGAAATTGCCGTTGCGGAAAACCCAGTCGCCGCTGTCCCAGGCATCGCCGATGCCGCGCCAGGCGGCGTGGCTGGTGATGGTGCGGGTCTTCTCGTTGAAGCTGGCATTGACCAGAAGGGTGGTGGCGCGGAAGCCGTTGATCTTCGGCTCGGCAGTCAGTCGGCTGTTTTCCTCGTTTGCATAGGCATAGGCAAGATCCGGCGTGGCGAAGGCGATGAGCTTCGGCGTGTCGGCATCGCTTGTCTGCAGGACGAAAGCGTTGCGGATGTTGTAGGCGCCCGAGCCACAGAACAGCTGGTAGAGCGTGGCCTCGACACCGGGGCCGTTCGGGTCGTAGTCGGGTTTGTAGGTGAAACGGTAGAGGGCGTGTCCGAACCCTTCTGCCTCCGGTCCGACCACCGGCACCTCCTCCATGCCGTTCATGTCGCAGTCCGCGCCAAGGGCGGCTTTGGCGATCGCCTCAGCGGCGGCGATGCCCTCCGGCCGCTCGGCGGCAAGGCCGAGGGAAGGAAGGGCGGCGGCAAGGAAAAGGGCGGGCAGGGCGGGCGGAAGGATTTTCACCAAAACCTCGCTTTCGGCGGGGATCAGCCGCCGGTGACGCTCATGTGACGGGCAACGGCCGGCCGGTTGCGGCGGTCGATGACGAAATCGTGGCCCTTCGGCTTGCGGGTGATAGCCTCATCGATCGCCTGCGAGAGCAGGGCGTCGTCGTCGGAGGCCCGCAGCGGAAGGCGCAGATCGGCCGCATCATTCTGGCCGAGGCACATGTAGAGCGTGCCGGTGCAGGTGAGGCGCACGCGGTTGCAGCTTTCGCAGAAATTGTGCGTCATCGGCGTGATGAAGCCGAGGCGGCCGCCGGTCTCGGCGACCGTGACATAGCGCGCCGGCCCGCCGGTTCTGTAGGCATTTTCCGTCAGGGTGAAGTCGCTCTCGAGGCGGGCGCGCATTTCCGACAGCGGCATGTAGCGGTCGGTGCGGTCTTCCTCGATCTCGCCCATCGGCATGGTCTCGATGAGGGTGAGGTCCATGCCGCGGCCGTGCGCCCAGCGCATCAGGTCGGGGATCTCGCGGTCGTTGAAATCCTTCAAGGCGACGGCGTTGATCTTGATGTGCAGGCCGGCGGCCTGCGCGGCGTCGATGCCTTCCAGAACCTTGGAGAGCTCGCCCCAGCGGGTGATGGTCCGGAACTTCTGCGCATCGAGCGTGTCGAGGGAAACGTTGATGCGGCGCACGCCGCAATCGGCAAGTTCGGCCGCGTGCCGGGCGAGCTGCGAGCCGTTGGTCGTCAGCGTCAGTTCGTCGAGGCGCCCATCATGCACCTGGCGGCCGAGTTCGCGCACGAGATGCATGATGTTCTTGCGCACCAGGGGTTCGCCGCCGGTCAGCCGCAGCTTTCGCACACCCTTGGCGATGAAGGTGGAACAGAGCCGGTTCAGCTCTTCCAGCGTCAGGAGGTCCTTTTTGGGCAGGAAGGTCATGTTTTCCGCCATGCAATAGGTGCAGCGGAAATCGCAGCGGTCGGTCACCGATACGCGCAGATAGGTGATGGCGCGGCCGAAGGGATCGATCATCGGTGCGTCGGACTGCGCGATTAGGTTCGCGCCACCCAGCGGGCCTGCATACGAATTCAAGACACGTCCTCCATTGCCGACATGTCGTGCGCCGGAAGCGCAGCGTCAAGCCGGTCACGGGATTATGACAGCATTTTCCGCCTTGCGCATCCTTGATCTGGCGCATAGTCCTTCGCGAAAACAGACGGAAAGGAAACGGGATGAGCGATCTCTGGCCGACCGAACTGCGTGTGTCGAAGGACCGCCAGCGCCTCGTCGTGACCTTCAACGACGGTGCCAGCTTCGATCTTTCGGCCGAACTCCTGCGTGTGCTCTCGCCCTCGGCGGAGGTGCAGGGCCACGGGCCGGGCCAGAAGGTGACGGTACCGGGAAAACGCAATGTCGCGATCATCGCCATGACGCCGACCGGCAACTATGCCGTGCGCATCGGCTTCGACGACCTTCATGATACCGGTATCTACACGTGGTCCTATCTGCGGGAACTCGGGGAAAAAGGCGCGGAACTCTTCGCCGCTTATGAGCGTGAGCTTGCGGAGAAGGGCATGAACCGCGATATTTCGCAGAAACCGCGGTAACATATCGGACTGCCTGTCGAGGGTAGCGTCCACCCAGAAGCGAACGGGAGATGCCCCTTGGCAGCCGAAGCGAATGCAAATGATCTCACCCAGGTCGTCGTGCTCCTGGCGGCAGGCGTCGCGGCCGTGCCGATCTTCAAGAAGATCGGGCTCGGCTCGGTGCTCGGCTATCTCGCCGCGGGGCTCGCGATCGGTCCCTTCGGCCTCGGTTTCTTCGCCGATTCGCAGGCGATCATCCATGTCGCCGAACTCGGCGTGGTGATGTTCCTCTTCATCATCGGGCTGGAAATGCAGCCCTCCCGGCTCTGGGGCATGCGCAAGGACATCTTCGGGCTCGGCGCGATCCAGGTGATGGGCGCGATGGCGGCGCTGACCGGCATCGGCGTGTCGCTGGGCTTTCCGCTCGTTCCCTCCTTCGTCGCCGGAACGGGCTTCGTCCTCACCTCCACTGCCATCGTCATGCAGATGCTGCAGGAGCGGGGCACGATGTCGACCCTGAAGGGGCAGCGCATCATCGCGATCCTGCTCTTCGAGGACCTTGCCATCGTGCCGCTGCTTGCCATCGTCACGCTGCTCGGCACGGGGGCGGCGGCGACGGATGCCTCCGACCGCTGGCTTTCCATCGGCATCGCCATCGGCGCCATCGTGGCGCTGGTGCTGGCCGGGCGCTACCTGCTCAATCCGCTCTTCCGGGTGCTCGCGGCCTCCGGCGCGCGCGAGGTGATGACGGCGGCGGCGCTGCTCGTAGTCCTAGGCTCGGCGCTTGCCATGCAGGTTTCCGGTCTTTCGATGGCCATGGGCGCATTCCTGGCGGGGGTGTTGCTTTCCGAATCGAGTTTCCGTCATCAGCTTGAAGCCGACATCGAGCCGTTCCGCGGCATCCTGCTCGGCCTCTTCTTCCTCGGCGTCGGCATGGCGATCGACCTCGGCGTCATCGCCGCCAACTGGCAGCTCGTCGTGGCGAGCGTCGTCGGCTACATGGTCGCCAAAACCCTCTTGATCTATGTGGTCGCCCGGCTGCTCGGGACGTGCCATGCCGAAAGCCTGGAACGGGCCGTGCTGATGGCGCAGGGCGGCGAGTTTGCCTTCGTGCTCTACGCCGCCGCCGTTTCCGCCGGCATCTTCAACGGCGAGGAGAATGCCATCCTGACGGCGACGATCATCATCTCGATGATCCTGACGCCGCTGATGGTCATCCTGCACGATCGCATCGTGCCCAAACAGCAGCCGTCCACCGAGGGGCTGACGCTGCCGGAGAATGTCGAGGGCACGGTGCTGATGATCGGCTTCGGCCGCTTCGGCCAGATCGTCAGCCAGCCGCTGCTCGCCCGCGGCTACACGCTGTCGCTGATCGACAAGGATGCCGAGTTCGTGCGCGATGCCGCGGAGTTCGGCTTCAAGGTCTATTATGGCGACGGTGCGCGCATCGACATCCTGCACGCCGCCGGCGCGGCGACCGCCAGGGCGATCCTCATCTGCCTCGACGACAAGGCGGCGGCGGTGAAGATCGCCGAGGTGGTGCGCGAGGAGTTCCCGCTGGTGCCGATCCTGGCGCGAGCCTACGACCGCGGCCATGCCGTCGATCTCGTCCATGCCGGCGTCGACTTCCAGATCCGCGAGACCTTCGAATCGGCGATGGTGTTCAGCCGCGAGACGTTGAAGGTTCTGGGTGAGGACGAGGACCTTGCCGCCGAGGTGGTGGAGGAGTTCCGCGACGTTGACCGCGAGCGGCTGGAGCTGGAAACGGTCGGCGGCATCTATGCCGGTCGTCAGCTCATCCGCGGCAACGCCCAGCCGGCCGACATCGTCGCGGCGCGCACCGGGCGCCAGCGTGCGGCGGCAGAGGAGGAACGCCAGCGCCACGAGCAGGAAGAGGCGGGCTGACGCCGAAAAATCCGCTGTAGCGACTCAGCGCAACTTGCTTCATGTCTAATAAAGACAGGGGTGTGAGGCGCGCGTGAACAAGGGACGGCTCGAAGCCTTCAGCGATGGCGTGATCGCCATCATCATCACAATCATGGTTCTGCAGCTCACCGTGCCGGCCGAGCCGACGCTGGCTGCCCTCATGCCATTGATGCCGGTCTTTCTCGGCTATCTCCTCAGCTTCGTCTATGTCGCGATCTACTGGAACAACCACCACCATCTCCTGACGGTGTGCGGCAATGCGAGCGGCGGCGTGCTGTGGGCGAACATGCACCTCCTGTTCTGGATGTCGCTCATTCCCTTCGTCACGGCCTGGATGGGCAACAATCCGGCCGCGCCGCTTCCGACCGCGCTCTATGGCGCGATCCTGCTGCTCTCCGCCGTCGCCTACGAGATCCTGCAGGTGCGCATCGTTGCCGTGCACCCCGATGCCGAGCGGCTGCGCGAGGCCTTCGGGCGCGATTTCAAGGGGCGCTTCTCGCCGCTCTTCTATCTCGCGGCGATCGGGCTTGCCTTTGTCTCGCCGGTGATTTCCCATGTCATCTATGCCGCGGTCGCGCTCCTGTGGATCGTGCCCGACCGGCGGATCGAGCGCCTGTAGAAAAAGGAACGCCAGCATGACGGCGACGACCGACGACCGTTTCGCCAATTCCGCCTGCCTCAGGGCGCGCGGCACCGCCCAGGAAGGCAAGGTGGCCTTCGCCGAGCTCTTCTTCGACCTCGTCTTCGTGCTGACGATCATCCAGCTTTCCCATTCGCTGGCGGCGCACTATTCGGTGCTCGGCCTCGTCGAGGCGGCGATGCTGACCATGGCCATCTGGTGGGTGTGGATCGACACGACCTGGGTGACGAACTGGCTCGATCCGGACAAGGCGCCGGTGCGCCTGTTGCTCTTCGTGCTGATGTTCCTCGGCCTGATGCTGTCGATCGCCATTCCGACGGCCTTCGGCGCGGGCGGGCTGCTCTTCGCGCTCGTCTTCGTCACCATGCAGGTCGGCCGCGCGGCCTTCACCGCCTATGTGATGCGGCGCGAATGGCCGCAGAACAGCCTCAACTTCACGCGCATCACGATCTGGGCGGTGTTTTCCGGCGTGTTCTGGCTGGCGGGCGCCTTTGTCGAGGGCGAGGCACGGCTGGGACTGTGGCTGGTCGCGCTCGCCATCGAATATGCCTCTCCGGCGCTCGGCTTCGTCGTGCCCGGCCTCGGTCGCTCGACGGTGGGGGACTGGCAGGTTTCCGGCGAGCACATGGCGGAGCGCTGCGCGCTTTTCGTCATCATCTGCCTTGGCGAAACGATCCTCGTCACCGGGCGGACGGTTGCCGGCATGGAGCTGCTCGACGGCTTCACCATTCTCCTGCTCGCCGTCGCGTTCCTCTCGACCGCCACCATGTGGTGGATCTATTTCCGCTTCGGCCATGGCGAGGCGGCGCATCTCATCGAGCATTCAGCGACGCCGGGCCGCATCGCGCGCATGGCCTTCACCTATGCCCATATCCCGATCGTCGCCGGCATCATCCTCTCGGCGGTGGCGGAGGAGTTCGCGCTTGCCCATCCGCATGGCGCGGTCGATTTCAAGACGGCGAGTGCGATCATCGGCGGGCCTGTGGTCTTCCTTGCAGGCAACATCTGGTTCAAGGCGGCGATCCGCGGCCGCTCGCCGCTGTCGCATATCGCCGGCATCGCCGCGCTGCTTGCGCTCTCGGTGGCCGTACCCCTCGTCGAGCCCTACCAGCTCTTCATGGCCGCGGCCGCCGTCCTGTTCGGTGTCGCGCTCTGGGAGTTCCTGTCTCTGAAATCGACGCGGGCGGATCACGTCGCCACGGTCTAGACCGGGTCTTCCGGTTCCATCGTCTGAAGGATGCGGATGATGTCCTCCATCGCCTCGGCGACCTCCAGGCATCGCTCGGCCGGTGCCTGCGAGAGGGTGCGGTCGATGAGGCCGGTCTGCAGGGTCATCGCCTCCTCGGTCAGGCTGCGGCCGGTCTCCGTCAGCGACAGGCGCAGCACGCGCTTGTCCTTGGCGTCGGCCCGCCGCTCGATCAGGCCGCGCTTTTCGAGCTGCGGCAGCAGCATGCTCATGTTGGAGCGGCCGACGAGCAGCTTGCGGGCGAGGTCCTGCTGGGAAATGCCGTTGAAGCGATAGAGATTGATCAGGATGTCGAGATGCGGCGGCTTGATGCCGAGATGGGCGATCGCCCGGCTCATCGCCTGCTGCATCAGCTGGCAGGCACGCCCTACGCCGATCCAGCTGCGAAAGCGCGGATGATCCCAGGGGAAGGCTTGATTTTTGTTCATCGTTGTACTTTATTGTTCAGCATTGAACATCTTTTTTGGATTCCCACTATGGCATCCTTTGGCTTGAAGGTCATCCGGCTGGCGCTGTCCGGCGTCGCGAGGATCTCCCCCGATGCGGCCGGTCGCGCCGCCTTCCGCCTCTTTGCGACGACGCCCGGCCGCCGGCCGCGCACGGCGAAGGAGAAGGACCTTTTTGCGCGTTCGGCCGGCTGGATGCGGCAGGCCGAACGCGTGCCGCTCGCCTTTGCCGGTGGCCGGGCCGTGGCGCACCGTTTTGCCGCGCGGCCATGCCAGAATTTTGCCGGCCGCGTTCTCGTGGTGCACGGCTGGGGCTCGCGCGCGGCCTATCTTTCGGCGCTGACGGAGGCACTGGTCGCTGCCGGCCATGAGGTGGTGGCGCTCGACCTGCCGGGGCACGGCGCCTCGGGCGGGCGCACGCTGACGCTGCCGATGGCCGTCAGGGCGATCGACGCGGCGTGGCAGCGTTTCGGCGGCTTCGACTATTTCTGCGGGCATTCTTTCGGCGGGGCGTCGCTCGCCTGCGCGGCGAGCGGCCTCGTGCCGTCGGTGCCGGCGCACCGGCCGCGCCGGCTGGTGACCATCGGCTCTCCAAGCGAGATGACCTGGCTGTTCAAGGACCTCGGCCGTTTCCTGAAGCTCGGGCCGAAGGCGCAGGGCGCGCTGGAGAGCCATGTCGAGCGCATCGCCGGCGCGCCGCTTTCGGCCTTCGACGCGGCGAATGGGGCCGGCCGGCTGAAGTCTCCCATGCTCGTCCTTCATGCCGAGGACGACAAGGAGGTGCCGGCGCTGCACGCCCGGCGCTACGCCGCGTCCGGGCCGAATGTCACGCTCGAATGGGCGAACGGGTTCGGTCATCGCCGCATCGTCTCCGCCGAGCCTGTCATCGACCGGATCGTGCAGTTCCTTGCGGAGGATCGGGAGTGCATCGCCGCCTGACGGGCTTTCCGTCACGCGCCTGTCATGCAAGGGTGCGAAGCGCGGCAGCGGTCGCACAGCACAGGAGACAGGCATGAGCATCGTCACTTCGGTCGAGGAACTGAACGCGCTTTACGGGGTGCCGGGCGAAGCCTCGCTCGCCAAGGTGACGGACTATCTGTTGCCGGAATACCGCACGATGATCGAGGCCTCGCCCTTCATGGCGCTTGCCACGGTCGGACCGGAGGGGCTCGATTGTTCGCCGCGCGGCGATGCCGGCGCCGTCATTCATATCGAGGACGAGCGTACCCTGATGCTGCCGGACTGGCGCGGCAACAACCGCATCGATTCGCTTTCCAACATCGTTCGTGACCCGCGTGTCGCGCTGATGTTCCTCATTCCCGGCTCCAACACGACGATGCGCCTCAACGGTCGTGCCGTGGTGCGCATTGACGCCGAGATCACCGGACGCTTCGTGATGGACGGCAAACACCCGCGCTCCGTCGTCGTCATCACCATCGACGAGGTCTATTCGCAATGCGCCCGCGCCGTGCTGCGCGCCGACCTCTGGAATCCGGAAAAACACCGCGATACGGCCTGCCTGCCGACGGTCGGGCAGATGCTCGCCTCGGCCAAGAAGGGCTTCGACGGCGCCGCCTACGACCGGGACTGGCCCGGCCGTGCCGCCACGTCCATGTGGTAGGCGTCGGCGAATATCCCGCCACCGTCGCCCGTCTTGCCTTCGATGATGATCGGCTTTGGCCGGAAAGTGGAGCAGGGAATGCGAAAAGGACTTTTTGCGGCGGCTTTCGCCGCTGTGCTCGCGGTTTCGGCCGGTGCGGCCAGGGCGGATGAGCTGATCGAGAGCTATGGCGCCTATATCGGCCAGGACGATCTCTACAACTCCAACAACGAACGCCTGACGCAGCCCTGGCAGGTCCTCCGCCAGGACCGCGCCAATGTGCATCGCTTCGGCGTGCGCCAGCCCGGCGACGACCTCGACAGTTTCTTCGCTTCCGCGCGCAACCGCGAGCTCGCCGAGCGCATGATCCGCGCCGGCCGTATCGAGCGCAGCGCCGCCCGCCGTCTGCTCGACGGCGACGTGCAGATCTATGTCGAAATCTGGCGCGGTGCGGGAGGCGACTATATCAACATCTCGGTCAACTAGCCGGCGCCTTACGGCCGCTGCAGCGATGCTGGTCGTCGCCGCGTCCCCGGCCGGTGCTGCGGAACCCGACCTTGCGGCCCGCCTGAAACTGCTGGTGGCCGCCTATCCGGAAAGCCTTGCCGGCATCGAGGGAAACACGCTTGTCTTCAAGGACGGCGGGCCACCGCTTGAGATCGACGACGGCAAGGCGAAGGATCACCAGGCGGCGCTTGCTGCCGGCGACGTCGAGGACAGCCTGCGGCAGATCTATCCGCTCGGGGCCTGCGAGGCGAAACCCGCCGTCGACTTCGACCCCGGCCGCATCCGCAGCGATGCGTTGATGATGCGGCTTTATGGGAAATCCGCCAAGGCGGTGCAGGCGGATCTGGTGCCGGTCAAATGGTTCGGCGAGACGCTGCGTGTGACGAAGCGGCAGGGTGCGGCGGCGGCGCTGGAGAAGGTGCGCGATGCGCTCATGGCCAAACCGGAGTTGAAGCGTTATCTCGCGCCCTCCGCCGGCGTGTTCAACTGGCGAAAAGTGTCGGGTGCGAAAAACATGTCGGTGCACAGTTTCGGCGCTGCCATCGACCTCAACACCAAGTTCGCCGACTATTGGATCTGGTCGGGCGGCAAGCCCGGCAAGGTGCCGAAATATGCCAACAAGTATCCGCTGGAGATCGTCGCGCTCTTCGAGCAGCACGGCTTCGTCTGGGGCGGGCGCTGGTATCACTACGATACGATGCACTTCGAGTACCGCCCGGACCTCATCGCGATCGCAAAAGCGGCAGGCGCTTCCGCCTGCCGCTGAGGGTTGGGCGATGGCTCTCGAAATCAATCGCGAACGATGACCGTGACGCCCGTCGTGACCTGGGCATAGAGGTGTTCGACGTCTTCGTTCGCCATGCGGATGCAGCCGGAGGACTGCGCCTTGCCCAGCGAGGACGGCTGGTTGGTGCCGTGGATGCGGTAGATGGTCGAGCCGAGGTAGATGGCGCGCGAGCCGAGCGGGTTTTCGAGGCCGCCTTTCATGGAGACGGGCAGGATCTTGCCTTTCTTGGCTTCACGGGCGCGCATGTCTTCCGGCGGCGTCCAGGTCGGCCATTCGGTCTTGCGCGTCACCTTTTCCGAGCCGGTCCAGATAAAACCTTCGCGGCCGACGCTGATGGCGTATTTCATGGCGAGGCCCGAGCCGAGGACGTGGTAGAGGCGGCGTTCGGAATTGTCGACGATGATGGTGCCCGGCGCGACCTTCTCCGTGAAGGCGACCAGTTCGCGGGCAATCGGCGCGCGGGAGACGGCGGCGATCTTCTTTTCCGACTTTACCGGCTTGCCGCCCGAAAGCACCTGCAGCCAGCCGGTCTTCTGGGTGGAGGAGGAGAGCGAGGCGACCTCGACCGGATCGACCACATTGTCGGCGGCAACGGCGGCGCCTGCGGTGGAGAGGAGGCCTGCGAGAAGTGCGATGGCGAGCGTTTTCATTGTCCTGGTCCCTGTCGTCGGCCGTCGGCTTCGTGCCCGGCGCCTTGTTCTGATGGGGACGTTGTAGGACAGCGCTGCCGGCCACGATGTTCCGGCGGGAACAGGCCTCCGGCCGCTTCAGAAGGGCTGGATCCAAATGAGACTGCTCAACATCAGGGCGGTCAGCATCGTCAGCTCGAAAAATCCCGTTTGCATGGCGCGTTCCTCCTGCGCCTGGAACGCGCGATGGCGGCCGGGGTTCCATCGGGAGCGCAAAATGCAGAACGGCGCCCGAAGGCGCCGTTTTCGAAAGGAGTTTTGGCCGCCTACTTCCGGTAGATCAGCCAGCTCTTGGAGAAGTCCTTCTTCATGCCGTCCTCGAAGGGCATGGTGCGGTTACGACCGCCGTTCTTGGCGCAGTAGAGGGCGATGTCCGCCTTGGAGTAGAGTTCGCCCGGGCCTTCCGCCCAGGAGGCCATGCAGAAGCCGAGCGAAATGGTGATGGGGCCGTAGTTGACGCCGGTCTTGGAGTTCTTGAAGGGCGTGTGCTCCAGCGCGATGCGGATCCGCTCGGCGATCGCCATCGCCTCTTCCTCGGTGTTGCCCTCGACGATCATCGCGAATTCCTCGCCGCCGGTGCGGGCGACGAGGATGTCCTTGCGCACATTGGCGCGGATCAGGCTGCCGACGGAAGCGAGGATCTTGTCGCCGACGGGGTGGCCATAGGTGTCGTTGATCTTCTTGAAGTGGTCGATATCGGCGAGGATCAGCGCGGTCACGTTGCGCGACATCGTCGAATTGTAGATGGCGGAGAGCTTGTCGTCGAAGGCGCGGCGGTTGGAAAGCTGCGTCAGCGAATCCGTGTTGGCGATGCGCTTGTACTCGTCGAGCTCCTTGCGCACATTGTCCATCTCGATCGACTTCTGTGCGACGTTCTGCACCATCTCCTTGCCCTGGTTGATGGTGTCGCCCGTCGCTTGCGTGAGCACGCCGATGACGCTTCTGATGATGTCGACGCTCGTGGCGTTCTTGCCGGTGATGCGGACGACCGTTTCGTCGAGCAGCTTGTTGTAGCTTTCGAGCGAGGTCTGCTCCTGCTTGAGGAGGCGCAGCAGGCCCTCCAGTTCACCGACGATCCGCGTGTGCGCGCCGTCGATGGCGGTGGCGCCATGGTGGTGGCCGAAATATTGGGCACCGATCTCGTCCAGCTCCTCCTGCGAGGCCTTGCTGCCGAGTGCCGCGAGTTCCCGCGTCAGCTTGGGGTTGGAGCCGATATAGGCCTCATAGAACAGCTCGTAGTTCCGCGGGATGGGAGAGACACCCATTATGCGCATGGCATAGGTCACCTGCGCGGCGATATCCGGCACCTGGACCTTTTGCGCAACGGCCGTGTTCATGTCGGCTGCTCCTGATTTCCTTCATTGGCTCCCATCCCGCAAAATAATACCCAAATGCTTTGGGAATGATTAACGGTTGTAGCTGCCGCAACGGAAAGCAGTCAGAAAAAAGGCCGCAGATTCAATGATCTGCGGCCTCCGTAGTAGAATATTCGAAAATTCTGCCTCAACCCGGCATAATCATCTTCTCAGGGCGCACAACCGCGTCGAATTCTTCGTTGGTGACGTAACCGCCGCCGACGGCCTCCTCACGCAGCGTCGTGCCGTTCTTGTGGGCGGTCTTGGCGATCTTGGCGGCGTTGTCGTAGCCGATCTTCGGGGCGAGTGCGGTGACGAGCATCAGCGAGCGGTCGAGCGCCGCCTTGATGTTGTCCTCGCGGGCCTCGATGCCGGTGACGCAATTGTCCGTGAAGGAGATCGCGGCATCCGAGAGGAGCTGGACGGACTGCAGGAAGTTGTAGGCCATCAGCGGGTTGAAGACGTTGAGCTCGAAATGGCCCTGGCTGCCGGCGAAGGTGAGCGAGGCGTGGTTGCCGAAGACCTGGGCGCAGACCTGGGTGAGGGCTTCGCACTGGGTCGGGTTGACCTTGCCGGGCATGATGGAGGAGCCGGGTTCGTTTTCCGGCAGCGCCAGTTCGCCGAGGCCCGAGCGCGGGCCGGAGCCGAGGAAGCGGATGTCGTTGGCGATCTTGAACAGCGCTGCGGCGGCCGCATTGATCGCGCCGTGCGAGAAGACCATGGAATCGTGGGCGGCCAGCGCCTCGAACTTGTTCGGTGCGGTCACGAAGTCGATGCCGGTGATCGCGGCGATGTGCGCGGCGACCTTTTCGGCAAAGCCGACCGGGGCGTTGAGGCCCGTGCCGACGGCGGTGCCGCCCTGGGCGAGTTCGCACAGGCCCGGCAGCGTCAGTTCGATGCGCTTGATCGCGGAAGCGACCTGCGCGGCATAGCCGGAGAACTCCTGACCGAGGGTGAGGGGCGTTGCATCCTGTGTGTGCGTACGGCCGATCTTGATGATGTGGTCGAAGGCCTTGACCTTGGCTTCGAGCGCGGCGTGCAGGTGCTTCAGCGCCGGCAGGAGGTCGTGCACGATGCGCTCGGCGCAGGCGATGTGCATGGCCGTCGGATAGGTGTCGTTCGACGACTGGCTCATGTTGACGTGGTCGTTCGGGTGCACCGGCTTCTTGGAGCCCATCACGCCGCCGAGCATTTCGATCGCCCGGTTGGAGATCACCTCGTTGGCGTTCATGTTCGACTGGGTACCCGAACCCGTCTGCCAGACGACGAGCGGGAAATGATCGTTGAGCTTGCCGTCGATGACTTCCTGCGCGGCCTCGGTGATGGCCTTGCCGATTTCAGGGTCGAGGCGGTTCAGTTCCATGTTGGCGCGGGCGGCAGCCTGCTTGACAATGCCGAGGGCACGCACGACCGACAGCGGCTGCTTTTCCCAGCCGATCTTGAAGTTGCCGAGCGAGCGCTGGGCCTGCGCGCCCCAATAGCGGCTGTTGTCCACTTCGATGGGGCCGAATGTATCCGTTTCCGTGCGCGTCGATGTCATTGTGCTTCCCGCTAAATACCCATGCGCTTCGGTGAGCCGCCGGCGGTGCCGCCGCATGGGAAGCGGCAGGCCGGGCACGCGCGGACCTTCCGGGGCCCCGCGCTGGCGCGAAAAAATCGCGCAAATCTCTGGCCCATCTGCGACGGGGTTGCAAGGGGCGGATTGGCGGGGCGCACGAGACTTTCGGTTAAAATCGATTAGGCCGGCGCAGGGGCGCCGACAGGTCCGGCCGGGGCTTTCGGCGCTGTGCCTTTTCCATCACAACCGCCCGCTTGTTTTTTCGCGCTCTCAAGGCGGATTTTGCGGAATTTGTGTTTCCCGCAGGAAAAATCGACGCCAATTCAAATTTTTACGGGGCTTCATCCGTCTGGCTTGCCAGGGGCTGGCGTCACGGATTCGTGAGGTTTTGCGAGGGCTGGGGGAAGGGGCGTTTCCTTTTCATCAACCATCCTTTCCTATAACTTACCGGCCTGCTGGTTCGGGCGCCGCCAGAGACCGTGAGTACGGTTCATTCGGGGAATGGAATACAGATGAAGCTTACCAAGACTGCCGTGCTGGCCGCCACGCTGGCTCTTTCCTGCGCCACTGTTTCGCTCCATGCGACACCCGCCAACGCCCTGACCGTCATGGAATGGCTGAACGGCAAGAAGAAGCAGAAGTCCGAGCCGCTCCCCGGCGTTACGACCGGCTTGGCGCTGCCTGGCGCCGAGGTGAAGCAGGAAGCCAAGCCGCTTCCGCGCGTCACCGGCCCGCGCTACTACACCTACAAGGCCGATGCCCTGAGGCGTGTCGCGGTTGACAAGCTGGCCGACCCGGTCGTCACCAGCTCCATTTCGGCCGATATCGCGCCGGCTGGCGATGCCGGTGTGCGCGCCGCCTTCTCCACCATCAATGTGCGTGCGACACCGGATGCCGCCAAGGCGGTCGAGACGTTCTACGGCACGCAGAAGAAATTCGTCTGGATCGACGGCACCGGCATCAACGACAAGGCGAAGACCGCCATCGCGGTGCTGGCCGATGCGGCCGCCGTCGGCCTCGATCCATGGGACTATGCGGTCAAGATCCCGGCCGAAAGCTTTGACAGCGCCGACATGAATGCGCGCTACAGCGAGCTTGCGGCCTTCGAGGTCGGTCTTTCCGCGGCTGTCGCCGCCTATGTGCAGGACGCCGTGCGCGGCCGCATCGATCCGAACAAGATCTCCGGCTACCACGATTTCAAGCGCAAGGACGTCAACCTCGTCGCGGCGCTGAAGAACGTGGCGATGAGCAGCAACGTCAAGGGCTATCTCGAAAGCCGTTCGCCGGCGAGCGCCGATTTCCGGGCACTGAAGGCCGAGCTTGCAAAGTTGAAGGCGGAAACCTCCGGCGAGGACCGTGTCGTCATCGCCGAGGGCACCGTGCTGAAGCCGGGCCAGAGCAATCCGGAACTTGCGAACATCGTCAAGGGTGTCGTCAAGCACGGTTCGGATGCATTGAAGACCGACCATTCGCTTGCCATCGCCAACTACAAGGACACGCCGGACTACACGCCCGAGCTGGTTGCGCTCGTCGAAGCCTTCCAGAAGGAGAACGGGTTGAAGCCGGATGGCGTCGTCGGCAAGGCGTCGATCCGCAAGCTCGTCGGCGGCGATTCGGTCGCCGACAAGGTCGCTAAGCTCGACGTGGCGCTGGAACAGGCGCGCTGGCTGCCGGTCGATCTCGGCGCGCGCCACGTCTTCATCAACCAGCCGGCCTTCCAAGTCTACTACTACGAGGACGGCGCGGAAAAGTTCTCGATGCGCACGGTCGTCGGCTCCAAGTCGAACCAGACCTATTTCTTCGAGGACAAGGTGCAGACCGTCGAGGTGAACCCCTATTGGGGCGTGCCGCAGTCGATCATCATCAACGAGATGCTGCCGAAGCTCCGGAACGATCCGTCCTATCTCGACCGCATGGGCTATGAGGTCGCTGTCGGCGGCCGCGCGGTCGCCTCGTCGTCGGTCAACTGGTACGGCTCGACCGCGGGCGTCTCCGTCCGCCAGCCGCCGAGCGGCGACAATGCGCTGGGCGAACTGAAGATCCTGTTCCCGAACAGCCACGCCATCTACATGCACGACACACCGTCGAAGAGCTTCTTCAAGAAGGACATGCGGGCGCTGAGCCATGGCTGCGTGCGTCTTGCCGAGCCGCGCAAGATGGCCGCCGCGGTGCTTGGTGTCAGCGAGGAAGACGTCGGCAAGGAAATCGCCGGTGGCAAGAACAAGGCGCTGAACGTCAAGGCCGACATTCCGATCTACATCGCCTACTTCACCGCCTGGCCGAACAAGGACGGCGTGGTCGAGTATTTCGACGATGTCTATGACCGTGACGGCTACATGCGCAAGGCCTTCGCCGCCACGCAGAAGGCGCGGCAGGGGGAAAGCTGATCAACCCCAGGTCAGCGGATCCAGCCTGAGATAGAATGCGAGGCGCCCCTCATCGGGCGCCTCAATCTTTAGGGCGGAGAACAGTGTGTCGAAGGCCTCTGCCGCCTGTGCCTGCGTTGCCCAATTTTCCGAAGCGTTGGCGAGCATCAGCGTGAGATCGGCATAACGATCCGCCGTGCCGAGCCGGCCGAGATCGATCAGGCCCGTGCAACGCAGTGTGTGCGGGTCCACCATGAAATTCGGCAGGCAGGGGTCGCCGTGGCAGACGACGCGGTCCGTTTTTTCCTGCGCGAGCCGCTGCGGCAGGTCTGCCTCGACACGGGCGAGGAGCACGCTGCCCGGCTGGCCTTGATCCTCGTCGGGCAGGAAGTCCGGATTGACGGCATCGCGCGCCACCACGTCGGCGGCGCGGGCGAACATGCCGGAAAGGTTCTTTTCGAAGGGGCAATCCGCGACGGGAAGGGCGTGCATGGCCGCAAGCTGTTCGGCCATCGACGGCCATGCCTTCAGAAGGTCGTCGCCCGTAAGCGTGACGGCGGGAACGCCGGACACGGCGCTCATCACCAGGCAGGCGCCGTGTTCGTTCTCCCGCCAGTCCTCCAGCAAGGGACAGGCGATGCCCCGGCCGGCGAGCCAGCCGAGACGGTCCCGTTCGCCGGCAAGCTCCGGCGCACGGTTGCCGGTTGCCAGCTTGGCGTAGCTGCGGCCATCCGGGCTGCGGAAAACCCGGTCGCCGGATTCGCCCTGATGGACGGGAGTCCAGCCGGACTGGAGGTTCAAGAGTGTTTCCGTCCAGTCCAAGGCTTTCCTCCGGGATATCAGCGGGCGATGAGCCGCTCGACGAGGTCGGGTGTCAGTTCGTCGAAATGGGTGATGACATGGCTCGGTTCAAGGTCGGCGACGGGTACGTCCGAGTAGCCGAAGGGCACGCCGATGGAGGGCACGCCGGCATTGCGGGCGACGAGCATGTCGTTGAGGCTGTCGCCGATCATCACCGTGCGCTTCGGATCGGCCTCGGCAAGGCGGACGGTGCCGAGCAGGTGCTCGGCGTGGGGCTTGCGCACCGCGAAGGTGTCTCCGCCGGTGATCGCGGCAAAACGCGGGGTGAGGGCGAGGCCGTCGAGCAGGCGGCGGGCGAGGCCTTCCAGCTTGTTGGTGCAGACGGCAAGGCGGTGGCCGGCGTCGGCAAGGCGGTCCATGGCGTCGAGAAGGCCCGGATAGGGCACGGAAACGCCTGGCATCGCGCTGGAGTAGTGCTCGACGAAGGCGGCGAGCATGCGCTGCAGTTCCTCCTCGGAAATGTCGCGTCCGCGCAGCGCGAAGGCGCGCTTGATCATCACCTGGCCGCCGTGGCCGACGAGATAGGTAAGGTCGCCGTAACCGACGGGCTCGAGGCCCTCGAGGCCGATCGTGTGGTTGAGGCTTGCCACGAGATCGTGCGCCGTGTCGATGAGCGTACCGTCGAGATCGAAGACTACGAGAGAAGCGGACATGGGGAAACCTTGTATGGGGAGGACGCAGGCAAGCCCTTCCGGTATGCGATGGCGCCGGCATTTGCAATCGCCTTCTCCGCCTTGGCCGGCATGGGACGGGCGGCGTTTTTGGCTTTCGTTTGCCGGCAGGGGCGTGTAAGTGTCTCACCGGAAATCCGGCCGCTTCGGCGCCGGCCGACGACCATTCAAGGAGTTTTGGGCATGGACGCCCGGGAAATGAAGATCAAGGCCGCAGAGGTCGCGCTCACCCATGTAGAGGACGGCATGCGCCTCGGTATCGGCACCGGATCGACCGCCGAGGAGTTCGTGCGGCTCCTGGCGGAAAAGGTCGCCGGCGGCCTGAAGGTCGAGGGCGTGCCCACCTCCGAGCGCACGGCGCGGCTCTGCGTCGAGCTCGGCGTGCCGCTGAAGTCGCTCGACGAACTGCCGGAACTCGACCTCACCATCGACGGCGCCGATGAAGTCGACGGCAAGCTGCGCCTCATCAAGGGCGGCGGCGGCGCGCTGCTGCGCGAGAAGATCGTCGCCAGCGCCTCGACGCGCATGATCGTCATTGCCGACGAGACCAAGGTCGTGGAGACGCTCGGCGCCTTCAAACTGCCGATCGAAGTCAATCCCTTCGGTCTCACCGCCACCCGCATCGCCATCGAGAAGACGGCGGCCCGCCTTGGGCTTTCCGGGGGAATCGCGCTGCGCGCCTCGGGCGACGGCACGTTCATGACGGACGGTGGACACTACATTCTCGACGCATCTTTTGGCCGCATTCCTGATGCAGATGCGCTCGCAAGCAACCTCAATGACATTCCCGGTGTCGTCGAACACGGACTCTTCATCAACATGGCGTCGCTGGCCATCATCGCGGGACCCGCGGGTGCGCGCACGCTGACGGCAAAAGACTAGACAGGAGCACAGACCGACATGATCAAATTTGCTGGTTTCGGCCGGACCCTCGCGGCGACCCTCATCGTATCGGCAGCGCTTGCCGGCGCCACCAAGGCGCAGGACGTCACCGATGAGCAGGTCAAGGCTGCCCGCGCCGCCATCGACGCGATCGGTGCCACGAACGGTTTCGACAACATCCTGCCGGGTCTTGCCGTTCGCATCAAGGCGACGCTTGTCCAGGCCTCGCCGAACCACGAGACGGAAATCAACGCCACCGTCGACGAGCAGGCTCTGGCGCTCGCCCCGCGCCGCGCCGACCTCGAGAAGGAAGCCGCGACGATCTACGCCAAGACCTTCACCCAGGAAGAGCTGAAGTCGATCGCTGACTTCTACAGCTCGCCGGTCGGCAAGAAGCTGCTGTCGGACGGCCCGATCGCCACGCGCGAAGTCATGAAGGCCGCCGAGATCTGGGCTGTCGGCGTCGACCGCGACCTGCGTGCCGAAAGCGCCAAGAAGCTGAACCCGATCCTCGGCGCCGCAGCGTCGGCCGAGGGCGGCGAAGCGCAGCCGCAGCAGTAACCGAATGATGAAGGGGCGGCGCGAGCCGCCCTTTTCCGTTATGCCGCCCTGTCGCCCGTGCTGCCAGAGCGATCTTTCGCCGATCGCGTTCCCGACCAGATGATAGTCTATAGCGTCGACCGTCTTCTTGCGGACAGTCGGTTCCAGGACTGTCTCGTTTTTTCCGCCGCCGAGCTTCTGGCCACGCATCGCGAGATTCCCCGCGAGGTGCGCTATCTGGCGGACCTGCAAAAATGGCTTCTCAGCCAGGCGACGCTGGCGCTGCACTTCGAGCATCGTCTCGATCCGGCGCGCCCGCCGATCTCGCCCAGCAATCTCCTGCGCTTCCTTGCCAATACGCCGATCGCCAGCCGCAACACCGTTCTCGCCTTCCTGGCCGAGATGCGGCAGTACGGTCTCGTCGAGCCGCTTGCGAACAGCGACCGCCGGCAGCGGGTTTTCGTTGCGCGGGCGCATACGGAAGACCTGATCCGCCGCTGGTACTGCACCCATCTGGAAGCGCTCGACCGCATGGACGGCGCGGGGCGTGCGGAGCGCCTGCGGGCGGCGCCGGACCTCATCCTTCCTGCACAGACGCGCATGGCGCGCCTGCTGCTTTCCGCGCAGGGCTGGTGTCGCCCGCCGAATGCCGTCGGCCTGTTCACCCGGGCGGAAGCGGGCAGCAACATCCTGCACGACATCGCGGCGCGGGCGCCGTGGCACCTGACGGAAACTCGGGTCTGGATCGGTCCGGTGACGTCGAGCGGCATTGCCGCGCGCTACCTGATCTCGCAGAGCCACACGGCACGCATCCTGGCCAGGGCGCGGGACGAGGGGCTGATCGGCTGGGCGCTTGCCGGCAATCGCGGCGACTGCTGGGTCTCACCGGATCTCGTCCTGGAATACCGGCGCTGGCAGGCGCTCAAGTTTTCGGCGATTTCCGAGGCTTTTCAGGCGGCCGTCGAGCGCGGCACTGTCATGGCCTGAAACGTGCGGGACCGCCGCAATGCGCGGCGATCCCGGGCGGGCTCATTCGTGGATCGTGTATTCGCCGAGCTCGCAGAGGTTCTGCGTATCGGTGGTCGTGTCGAGGTCGGAATCTTCCGTGAACTCGAAGCGCATGTCGTATTCGCAGACGCTGCGGCCGTCCGCGATGGTGATCTCGATCGTTTCGCCGGGGTTCAGGACCTGCTCGCCGAAAACATCCTCTTCCCACTTGTCGACGCCGACCGGGGAGGTGTGGAAGCGGGTCAGCACCGAGCCGGTGCCGTTCTTGAGCTTGAAGACGAGGTCTTCCGCGGCGGCCGGGCCTGCAAGCATGACGAGTGCTGCGGCGGCTGCTGTGAAATGTTTGAATTTGTGCATATTTGTCATCCGGTTAGCCCACAATCGAGCGTGCAATTCTTAGAGTGCATGCGTGCGGACGTAAACGGGAATTGCCGCCGTCGTCCTACCCATTTTTGGGCGGATCTCGCGAAGACGTGAAGGGGAGGAAGTGCCGGCAGCGCCGGGCTGCGGCGACGTGGTCTTTTCCTTTTGGCCCTGCTGTTCCTATATGTGTAGCGCCCGGCGGCGGATTCGCACCGTCGGCCCCCGTCAGACGGCCGTCCGGCCAGGCTTGCCCGCAGGAGATCACCATGCCGACATTCGACTACGACCTCTTCGTCATCGGTGGAGGCTCCGGCGGCGTGCGCAGCGCGCGCCTTGCCGCCGGCATGGGCAAGAAGGTGGCTATCGCCGAGGAGTTCCGTTTCGGCGGCACCTGCGTCATCCGTGGCTGCGTGCCCAAGAAGCTCTATGTCTACGCCTCGCAGTTTCCTGAACATTTCGAGGATGCCGCCGGCTTCGGCTGGCAGGTCGGGGAGACCCGTTTCGACTGGCAGGCGCTCGTTGCAGCCAAGGAGAAGGAGATCACCCGTCTGGAAGGGCTCTACCGCAAGGGCCTCGACAATGCGGGCGCGACAATCCTTGCGAGCCGCGCCGTGCTCGTCGGGCCGAACACCGTGCGCCTGACGGCGACGGACGAGCTGGTGACGGCCGAGCGCATCCTCATCGCCGTCGGCGGCCATCCGACGCCGCATGCCGACCTGCCCGGCCATGCGCTCTGCATCAGTTCCAACGAGGCGTTCGACCTGCCGGAACTGCCGAAATCCATCCTGATCGCCGGCGGCGGCTACATCGCCGTCGAATTCGCCAACATCTTCCATGGCCTCGGCGTCGAGACGACGCTGATCTACCGCGGCAAGCAGATCCTGTCGCGTTTCGACCAGGACATGCGCCAGGGCGTGCAGGCGGCGATGGTCGCCAAGGGGATCCGCATCCTCTGCGAGGACATCATCACCCGTGTGAGCGAAGCCGAGGGTGGCGGGCGCACCGTCACCACCAAGACGGGCGAGACGCTTGCCGTCGATCAGGTGATGCTGGCGCTCGGCCGCGCGCCGAACACCGGCAGCCTCGGCCTGGACACGGCCGGCGTTGCGACGGACGAGCGGGGGGCGATCATCGTCGATGCCCATTCCCGCACCAACGTGCCCGGCATTTTCGCGCTCGGCGACGTCACCGACCGCGTGCAGCTCACCCCTGTCGCGATCCATGAGGCGATGTGCTTCATCGAGACGGAGTTCCGCGGCAATCCGGTTTCGCCGGACCACGACCTCATCGCCACCGCGGTCTTCTCCCAGCCGGAGATCGGCACCGTCGGCCTCAGCGAAGAGGCGGCGGCAAAGACCTTCGACGAGCTGGAGGTCTACCGCGCCGAGTTCCGCCCGATGAAGGCGACGCTCTCCGGCCGGCAGGAAAAGACGATCATGAAGCTCGTCGTCAATGCGGCCGATCGCAAGGTCGTCGGCGCGCACATTCTCGGCCACGAGGCCGGCGAGATGGCGCAGCTGCTCGGCATCTCGCTGAAGGCCGGCGTCACCAAGGATGATTTCGACCGCACCATGGCGGTGCACCCGACGGCGTCGGAGGAGCTGGTGACCATGTACCAGCCGAGCTATCGCGTCAGGAACGGGCAGCGGCTCTGACGGACGGCTGTTCCTCGCCGGCCAGCCGGCCGGCGAAGCGGTCCTCGTGGCGCTTGAAGAGGCCTGCGAGGCGATCGAGGGCCAGCCGCATTTCCGGCCGGTGGCGGTCGTCGTCGTTGACGGCGAGCCAGAGCCGATGGCTGAGATCCTCGATTAGGGCGCCCTCGCGCACGAGCGCTGGCATGGCGTCGCCGACGAAGGCCGGCAGCACGCCGCGCCCGGCGCCACCGGCGATCAGCCGCGCGAGCACGGCCGGCGCATTCGTCCAGGTGTGGATCTGCGGCTCGTGGTTGCGGAAAACCCATTTCTCCGCATCGGACACGGCGACCTCGGTGCCGATCGAAACCCAGGGCAGGTCCGCCTCGAAGGCGAGATCTGCGGCGCGATAGACCGCATAGGCCACGGTCACCGACTTGCGCACGGCGACATTGCCGCTCTTCGGTGCGCTGTGGAAGAGGCCGATCATGCCGTGGCGATAGGTCAGGTCTTCCCCTGCCGGAAAATGCTTGCAGCACAGGCGGAAGCTGTCGGCCGGGCCACGCAGCGCGCGTGTGTTTTCCGCGATGAAGTCCATCACCCAGATGTCGCCGGCTATCGAGACGATGGGCAATGCGAAGGCATTGCCGTGCCAGCGGGTGATGTCGGCGGTCGTGCGGCGGATCGTCCGGACATGGTCCAGCAGAACCACGCCGTCCGGCGCCAGCCTGTAGCCCTGCTGGCTGCGGATGAAGAGCGTGCGGCCCATGGCCCGCTCCAGCGCCAGCATGCGCCGGCCGATCGTCGGTGCGCTGGCACCCGTGATCGCCGCCGCGCCGACAAGGCCGCCCTCCGTCGCGACGTGGAAGAAAAGCTGCAGATCGCTCCAGTCGACTTCCGACATGCATCGGCTCCTGTTGAACGCCCTTTTCTAGCGCAAAAGCCGCCGGCCGGCATCGCTCATCCGTGAAACGGGCGTTTCATTTCCGCATCTACGCCGGCCGGCGAGCGGTCGCTATCTCGGAAAGGATACCGGAAACAGGAGGCCGTCATGAGCCCGGAATGGATGATCGCCCTCGACAGGGCGGAGAAGATGACGAAGCGGCGCCGCGCGGACCCCTTGTCCGATCCGCTGGAGGCGGAGGCGTGGCGGGGTCTCGAAGGGGTGAGCGCGCTTCTCTCGCGTCTCCTTGCCGGCCGCAGCCGACCGAAGCGGGGCGCCACCCGGCGGGTCCTGCCGGACGGGCCGGTTGCCTCACATGCAATCCTGCGTCGTTTCTAGACCAGACCGGTCGCTTGCGGTGTTTTATTGCCTGTCCAGGAGCGGGGCCGCAACCGTTGCAAATGCGTCGATGCGGCTGGAACTGCGGCTATGCAAGACCCATCTAACGGTTTATAAGCCCGCATCTTCAAACGGACGTGGCGCCCCGGGCTTTCTTGGGCGCATCAGGACAGGTGAGTATCATGGCAGAGAATTGGACCCCGAGTAGCTGGCGGCACAAGCCCATCCAGCAGGTTCCGGACTATCCCGATCTCGCCGCATTGGCGGCGACCGAAGAGCGCCTTTCGAAGTTTCCGCCGCTGGTCTTCGCCGGCGAAGCACGGCGCCTGAAGGCCTCGCTTGCGAATGTGGCCGAGGGCAAGGGCTTCCTGCTGCAGGGCGGCGACTGTGCCGAAAGCTTCGCCGAACACGGCGCCGACACGATCCGTGACTTCTTCCGCGCCTTCCTCCAGATGGCCGTGGTGCTGACGTTCGGCGCCCAGCAGCCGGTGGTCAAGGTCGGGCGCATTGCCGGCCAGTTCGCCAAGCCGCGCTCCTCGGGCATCGAGAAGCAGGGCGACGTGACGCTGCCGTCCTACCGCGGCGACATCATCAATGGCATCGAGTTCACGGAAGAGGCGCGCGTGCCGAGCCCGGAACGCCAGATCATGGCCTACCGCCAGTCGGCTGCCACGCTGAACCTGCTGCGCGCCTTTGCGATGGGCGGCTACGCCAACCTCGAGAACGTGCACCAGTGGATGCTCGGCTTCGTCAAGGATTCACCGCAGGCCGAGCGCTACCGCAAGCTCGCCGACCGGATTTCCGAGACCATGGATTTCATGAAGGCGATCGGCATCAGCGCGGAAAACCATCCGGGCCTGCGCGAGACCGATTTTTTCACCAGCCATGAGGCGCTGTTGCTCGGCTACGAACAGGCGTTGACCCGTGTCGATTCCACCTCGGGCGACTGGTACGCGACATCCGGCCATATGATCTGGATCGGCGACCGCACGCGCCAGGCCGACCATGCGCATATCGAATATTGCCGCGGCATCAAGAACCCGCTCGGCCTCAAGTGCGGCCCGTCGCTGACCGCCGACGGCCTTCTGGAGCTGACCGACCTCCTGAACCCGGCGAACGAGGCTGGCCGCCTGACGCTGATCTGCCGCTTCGGCCACGACAAGGTCGCCGACAACCTTCCGAAGCTCATCCGCGCCGTCGAGCGGGAAGGCAAGAAGGTCGTCTGGTCCTGCGATCCGATGCATGGCAACACGATCACGCTCAACAACTACAAGACCCGTCCGTTCGAGCGGATCCTGTCGGAAGTCGAAAGCTTCTTCCAGATCCACCGCGCGGAAGGCACGCATCCGGGCGGCATCCATATCGAGATGACCGGCAACGATGTGACGGAATGCACGGGTGGCGCCCGGGCGCTGTCGGGCGATGACCTCGCCGACCGCTACCACACGCATTGCGATCCGCGCCTCAATGCCGACCAGGCGCTGGAGCTCGCCTTCCTTCTTGCCGAGCGCATGAAGGGCGGCCGCGATGAAAAACGCATGGTTGTGAACGGTTGATCGCCATTCGTTCATGCTTTGGTTCCGTAGATTAGCGGAACTGATGCAAGCATTCAGGAATGTGAAATTGACAGGACCGGGCCAGCTGGAAAAGCTGGCCCGGTTTTCGTTTGGGGGGAAGGCATGAGTGAGGAACATACGGGGCATTGTCTGTGCGGCGCGGTGCGCTTTCGCACCCGCGGTGCGCTCGGCAAGGTGGTTGCGTGTCATTGCAGCCAGTGCCGGCGGCAGACGGGCCACTTCTACGCTGCTACCGACGTGCGCAACGACGCGCTGACGATCGAAGGGGAAGAGAACGTCACGTGGTACCGGGCGAGCGCGACTGCCGGGCGCGGCTTCTGCCGCATCTGCGGCTCGGCGCTGTTCTGGAAGGGCGATACGGCCGATCACATATCGGTCATGGCCGGTGCCTTCGACCTGCCGACCGGGCTCGAGATGGGCGTGCACATCTTCTGTACCGACAAGGGCGACTACTACGAAATCAACGACGGTGCGCCGCAACTGCCCCAGGCGCGCTGAGGCAGCGGCGGCGCACCGTCCGGTCTACTGCACCAGCGCCGGCCGCTGGCAGCTGACGCCGGTCACGCGGATGTCCGCCTCGCCGACCCGGACGCCGGCGAGGATCAGGAGGTTGTAGAGCAGTTCGTCGATGGCGGGCGTCACGGCGCCGAGCGTGCTGCCGAGTGCCGCGGCGATGCCGGGAATGCCGATCGGCAGGCCGAGCAGCTTGATGTTGATGTCGACGTCGAGATTGCCGAAGAGGGTGCGCACGGCCGAGGTGAGCGTGTCCCGCGTCGAGACGGATTTCGTCGTGCCGGCGGCGACTTCCGTCGGCGTGTAGGTGAGGCGGGTCCTGCCGAGGTTCTTCACTTCGGTATGGGCGATCGCGTCGATGCTGAGGAGGGCGGAATCGACGATGCGGGCCTTTTCCACCCGTGCGTCGTCCGAGAAGTCCGAGAGCACGGACGGATTGACCTTGCCGATGGCCACCTCCGCGACGCCAGGCACCGCATCGACCACCACATTGGCATTCGTCGGCGAGCCGCCGAGGCAGCGGATATCGGAGAGCTTTGCCTCCGAGGCTGCGACCTCGACATAGAGCGGCAGCTTGATGCGCAGGCCGGCAAGCGCGGCGAGGCCGTCGACGGAGACTTCCACGGCAAGCCGTGTCTGGGCGCTGCGCACGGCGGTGCCCGGTGCACCGAGCCGGTGCGAGGGCGTTTCCACCGGCGGTTCGCCGATGGCGAGGGTCACCTTGACCGCGGCAAGGCCGGGCACGACGGCGCCGACGTCGAGCGCCACCTGGTTCTTGCCGTTGGCGAGCGCCGCGGCCGACGTGATCATCTGCAGGGCGTTGATCGACATCTTCCAGTCGCCGCCGGTGGCAATCGCGAGGCCCTTCTTCGGGTCGAGATTGAGAATGCGGGACAGCGGCAGCTTCACCTTGCTGCCGGCCGTTGCCTGTTCGACGAGCCGCAATGCGGAGCGCACGGGGCCGGACAGGCCTTCGACGGCGCGCATCGAGGCGAGGAGCTGCGGCATGGTGATGCCGGCGTTCAGCACATCCTCATAGGTGCCTGCCGTCAGGTTGAGGTGCGTCGCGACGGCCTTCAGGAAAGGGTTGACGGAGATGTCGGTATCGACCAGCGCCCGGTAGTCCATGACATTGAGGGAGAGGTTGGTGCCGAGCAACTGGCCGAGCACCGCGTTCAGGATTCCGTCATTGAGGCTGGCAAGGCGTGTTCCGATGGAAAAGGCCGCCGTCTTGGAGCGGGCGGCCGAGCCGGTTGCCGAGAGCAGCGGGGACTTGGGGGTGAAGAGCGTTGCGACGAAGAGATCCGACGAGCGGGTCATCGTCACCCGTGCGGCGTCCGCATCGGCGCTCGCCGCCTTGAAGCGCTCCGCCGGGGCGATGTCGGGATCGGCCGTGTAGCGACCACGCTCGACGACAGCCGTTGCCGGCGTCGCCTTGGAGTTGAACGTGGTGACGACGGCCGGGATGGTGGTGCCGTCCTTGCCCGTCACGGCGACAGGGAGGTTGTTGAGCGCAAAGTAGCTGGCGGCGGATTTCTCCGCGTCGTTGACATTGGAGGCGGCGGCAATGGCGGCAAGGTCGGCGGCGGTCTGCAACTCGCGCTGCTGCACGGTGAGGTAGCCGTAGTCGACGCCGAGGGCGAGCGAGAAGATCAGCAGCGGCAGGCTGATGGCGGCAAGCGTGCCAATGTTGCCGTCGCGGTCGGAAAGCAAGGTGCGAGAGCGTTTCATGGTCACATTCCTCCGACACGGACGGTGGAGTAGCGTTTAATCTTCTGGCTGGGCAGGGCGAAGGTGAAGAGGTTCCAGATCGGCAGATCCTCGGAGTTGTAGGTGATCGTGACCGTGAATTGCTCCGGGTTGGCCGGATCGTCGGTAACGACGACCTGCATCTTTGCACGATTGAGGAAGGCGTAGTCGAAGTGGGACGTATCGAGGTAGCGGTTGACGAGCGTGATGCGCTCGGTCTGGTTGAGGCCGGCAACCGCCGTGCGGGCCGCGTCTGCTGCGACCTGCTGTACCGCATGGGTTACGCTGAGATAGACGCCGTAGGCGATGAGCGTAAAGAGCACAAGGAAGAACAGGGGCGCAATGATCGCGAATTCCAGAGCCGAAGTACCGAATCGATCCTTTACCAGGTTAGACAGCGTGTGCATGACATCTCCTCCTTGGGATTGTCCGCTGACAAGGTATTCGCGCATTCTGGTGGAATGCACCTATATCGTGCGCCCTGTGTGTTAATTTTCTCCTATTAATTGAATTAGCTAAAATTGTAACTCAGATAGGTTGTGGACGATCGTCACTCCCTCTGCCGCAGCACCTCGTGCAAGCGCAGAACCTCCAGTTTCAACGCAGCGATCTCGCTGATGAAGTGGGTGTCGATCTTGTGGTGCAGTGCCATCAGTTCGATCTCGGCCTTCAGGTTGACCTCGTAATCCTTCGAGGCCTCGAAGCGGTCGCGGGCGGCCTGCCGGTTCTGCGACATCATGATGATCGGCGCCTGAAGGGCGGCGAGCATGGAGAGCACGAGGTTGAGGAAGATGAAGGGGTAGGGATCGAAGGCTTCGCGCGTCAGCACGATCGTGTTGACGATCGTCCAGACAACGAGGAAGCCGAGGAAGGTGATGATGAAGGCCCACGAGCCGCCGACGCGGGCGATGGCGTCTGCGACCCGCTCGCCGACAGACTGTTTTGCGTCATAGGCGTCGTTGCGATCCTCTGAAAGGATGCGACCCTCGCGGGAATGGAGAAGGACCTCGCGCTCGGTATCGTCGAGTTCGCTGGAGGCTTTGCCGAAGAGGATCTGGGCGGCGTCGTCGAAGGGTCTCATGGCCGGGCTCCGTTGTGGGAATCGGAGCCCTAACCTAACGTTCTTTTCTGGGAAATCAGTAGCCTGCGGCCATCAGTTCCGCATGGGAGTTGAAGAAGCGCTCCAGGCCGTACTGCTTGCCGAACATGATGTCGTGCTGCAGGAAGCGGAAGTCGCGCACCAGCGGGTCGATCGTCTTCTTGCGCGCCCAGCCGCCCGTACCGTTGCCCTTGGCGTCGATCAGCATGTAGCGGTCGATGACGCGTAGCTTCTCGTGCACCGCGCCGAGGAACCCGGTGTAGTAGGGATGCTCGAAGCCGGCTTCCTTGAGGATGTAGTAGGACAGGAAAGCCGGGCTGATCGTGCCGATTTCCTTTTCCGCACCCGTCTTGTTCGACCAGATGACGAGCGGGGTCTCGTGTTCCTTCTTCATCACCTCGGGCGAACCCTTGCGTGAAGCGGTGATGCCCTTCATGTAGCCGGAGTTCTGGTAGACGGTGTTGAGCGGCGGCAGGTGGTCGCCGAAGACGACGATGATCGTCTCGCGGTCGCGGTCCTTGGCCCAGTCCATCAGCATTTTCAGGCTGTTGTCGGCTTCCTTCACGCCCTGCGCGTAGCTTGCGAGCATGCGGTTGTCGCGGGCATCGAGCTTGCCGTCGACCTTGATGTCGGTCTTGGCGTAGCGGCCGTCGTCATAGGGGCCGTGGCCCTGCAGCGTGACGGTGAAGAAGAAGAAGGGATCTTCCTGCAGGTCCGCCTGACGGATGATCTCCTTGGTCAGCGCCTCGTCCGAGGTGAAGTTGCCACGCTTGGCGAGCGGCGGCATCTTGTCGACGTCCTTGAAGGTCTCGAAGCCGAACGCCTTGTAGACGCTGTTGCGGTTCCAGAACCAGCCGGAGAAGGGATGGATGGCGCGCGCCGTGTAGCCTTCCGCCCGGAAGAAGGTGGCAAGCGAGGGGATCGGCTTGCGCACATATTGCTGGTAGGGGATCGAGCCCGTCGGCAGGAAGGCGTTGGAGAAGCCGGTCAGTGCCTCGAACTCGACATTGGCGGTGAGGCCGCCGAATTCCGGCGAGAAGACGTTGCCGCCCTGGCTTTCGCGGATGACGGGCATCGGGTCGGCCGAAAGCTTCACGCTCTCGATGCGTGCCGGATCCCACAGCGATTCACTCATGACGACGATCACGTCGGGCTTCGAACGGTGCGTGGTACCGGCCGGCAGCGGCTTGGAGGGGATCTTGTCGATCGCCTCGGTCATGTAGCCGGCGGGCGCCTGCACGTTTGCCATCGGCAGGTTGATGGCAAAGGCCATGACGAAACCGTTGTGGCGATAGTTCTCCGCCTGATCCCACATGATCGGGAAGACTTTCAACCGGTCGCGGACCCAGGAGAACTCGTTATAGTCCATGATGGAGACGAAGCCGGCGAGAAGCGGCAGCGCGACGGCAAGCCGCGTCAGGCGTTCCCTCTTCGTCAGCGGCCGGAAACGGCGCCAGGCGAAGACCCACAGGCTGATGAGGCCGGCGACGGAGGCGAGAACGGCGACGGCGAGGAGAGCGGCCGTCCACGGCCGGTCCTGCACGAGCACGGGCATGAGTTCCAGAATCTGCCGGCCGAACAGCAGGTCCGTCGGGTAGAGCGGATCGGTGAGGAAGACCTGCTTCTGCTGGGAAATGACGCCCATCAGCACGACGAGCGGCGAGACGAGCAGGACGGCCTTGTGCTGGCGGCCGATCAGCGCGTCGACGGCGAGGTAGAGCAGGAAGAAGACGCCCGTCGTCGTCCAGGCAGGCTGTTCGAGATTGGTTAAATAGAGGCGCACCTGATCGAGCGCGCCGCGCGTGATCCATTCGACGACGACGACGGTGAGGAGCGCAAGAAGGGCGGAAACGGCAAGGGAACGCAGGACGGCAAGCGTCTTGGCATGGCGCGCGAAGAAGCCGGCCTCGACGGCGCGTTCTTCGGTTGCATTGATTGCCACGGCTGCGGAGGTGAACAGGGCCAAGGCCGTCTCCAGATTTCATGAAAGTTTCGTGTATCTGTCATACGGACGTCATCTTGAACAGGAGATGAACGGTTTCTGCAACGTTCGTCCCCCGCTTTGGTTCCGTCTGTTGCTGGCCCGCCATGGCGCTGCGGACCCGTTGAAAACCGGGCTCTTGCGCCGAAAGGTCCGGCAAACGCTCCGCGCTTCATTCCCAAAACGTCCGCCATGCTCTAAAGAGCTTGTCGACCGTTCGAGAGGGCGACAGCGACGCGCGGCCGCAGGCTCGGACACCAGCAAGAGATGGGTCCGCAGACATGACTTCCGATCAAGACATGACCTCCGATCAAGGCAGGGCGACGCTGCGCATCGCGGTTGCGCAATTGAACCCTGTAGTCGGCGACGTCGCCGGCAACCTTGCCAAGGCGCGCGCCGCCCGTGAGGACGCCGCCCGGCAGGGCGCCGATCTGCTGCTGCTGACCGAACTCTTCATCTCCGGCTATCCGCCGGAAGACCTCGTGCTGAAGCCGGCCTTCCTGAAAGCCTGCCGGCGCGCGGTCGATGATCTGGCGGCCGATACCGCCAAGGGCGGCCCCGGCGTCATCATCGGCTTTCCGAGGCAGGACGAAACCGGGCGCTACAATGCGGTCGCCGTCATCGACGACGGCAAGGTGATCGCGGTGCGCGACAAGGTGGACCTGCCGAACTACGGCGAGTTCGACGAGAAGCGCGTCTTCGACCAGGGCGCGATGCCCGGTCCCGTCAATTTCCGCGGCGTGCGTCTCGGCATCCCGATCTGCGAGGACATCTGGGGCGATCTCGGCGTCTGCGAGACGCTGGCCGAGAGCGGCGCGGAAATCCTGCTGTCGCCGAACGGCTCCCCCTATTATCGCGGCAAGGTCGATATCCGCCACCAGGTCGTCCTGAAGCAGGTCATCGAGACCGGCCTGCCGCTGCTCTATGCCAACCAGCTCGGCGGACAGGACGAACTGGTCTTCGACGGCGCCAGCTTCGCCTTCAATGCGGACAAATCGCTCGCCTTCCAGATGAGCCAGTTCGAGGAGACGATCGCGCTCACCACCTGGAAGAAGCGGGCGGACGGCTGGGTTTGCGACGGTGGGCCGGCGTCGCGCATTCCCGAGAAGGAGGAGGCCGACTACCGGGCCTGCCTGCTCGGCTTCCGCGATTACGTCAACAAGAACGGCTTCAAGAACGTCGTGCTCGGCCTGTCCGGCGGCATCGATTCGGCAATCTGCGCGGCGATTGCTGTCGATGCGCTCGGCGAGGAGCGGGTGCGCTGCATCATGATGCCCTACCGCTACACGTCGAAGGATTCGCTGAAGGATGCGGCCGATTGCGCCCGGCTGCTCGGCTGCCGCTATGACATCGTGCCGATCGAGGCCCCGGTCACCGGCTTCCTCTCCTCGCTTTCGGAGCTTTTCGAAGGCACGGAGGAAGGCATTACGGAGGAAAACCTCCAGAGCCGCGCACGCGGCACCATTCTCATGGCGGTGTCCAACAAGTTCGGCTCGATGGTCGTGACGACCGGTAACAAGTCGGAAATGTCGGTCGGCTATGCGACGCTCTACGGCGACATGAACGGCGGCTTCAATCCGATCAAGGACCTCTACAAGATGCAGGTCTATGCGATCTCGCGCTGGCGCAACGCGCATGTGCCGCCAGGCGCGCTTGGGCCGACGGGCGAGGTGATCCCGCAGAACATCATCGACAAGGCGCCGTCGGCGGAGCTGCGTCCCAACCAGACCGACCAGGATTCGCTGCCGCCCTATCCGGTGCTCGACGACATCCTCGAATGCCTGGTGGAGCGCGAGATGAGCACCGAGGAGATCGTCGCCCGCGGGCATGACGCGGCGACCGTGCACCGCGTCGAGCACCTGCTCTACATCGCCGAGTACAAGCGCCGCCAGTCCGCGCCGGGCGTGAAGATCACCAAGAAGAATTTCGGCCGAGACCGGCGCTATCCGATCACCAACCGTTATCGTGACCGGGGGTAGGGCGTGGGCGATCCCGCCGACAAGCCGGGCATGCGCCCGGCCTTCACCGAGGAGGAAGTCCGGCTGATCCGGCTGTGGTCACTCAGTGATCTTTCGGCCGGGCGGCAGCTTTCGGCGCAGATCGCTTATTTCGCTACGCCGGCGGTTTTCGGCTTCTACGGCCTTGCAACCGGCAGCCTCGTCATTCTCGGCGTTGCCTTCCTTTCCATCCTGCTGCTCCTCGTCTGGGGTGTCGTCACCACTTGGCGCGACCAGCGCAATCTTGTGCTGATGCAGTCTATCTGCCGGAAGCTCTCGGCGGAGGAGGAGACGCGGCAGGATGGAGCGTCAGGTTTCCCGGATACGGCTGGCGGAAGTTAAGCTTTCGCTCACCAGCTCATTTAAGCGAATTTTGCCGTCTGTCATTTAGACTTCGTCCCATAAGCCGGAAAAACCGGCAGGGGACAGGCAGGGAAACGATGACAGGCAAGGCGCAGGTGGGCCGCGCAAAGCGGCGACGCGGGGTTGGTCTGGCGATCCGGATGGCGGCGGTGATGATCGTCGTCCTGTTCGGCGCCGCGAACTATCTCGTGCTGGACTATGCCATTGAGCGGGCCGACAGTTTTGCCGCCGAGACCGAGCGCACGCTGGTGCGCAACGAATTCGGCCATCAGATCGACCAGGTGGTGCAGTACCAGAGCCAGTTGTCCTTCTGGGACAAGACCTTCAACGAACTGAAGGACGGCATGCCGGGCGATGCCTTCGTCAAGGATCAGCTGCGCGACTGGATGTGGGCCGACTTCGGATTCTCCTGGATGATCTTCACCACGCCGGACGGGGAAAAGGTGCTCGGCGTGCATCGCGGCCACAAGGTTTCCGAAAGCAAGGCGCGCGAGAAGCTGCATTGGGTGAGCGACCTGACGCTCAAGGCCGAACGCGCCTACCGCGAGGCGCTGTCGCCCGACCGTGGCGGATGGCAGGTCCAGGGCGCCAAGGAGGACCCCGACCTGCTGACGCCGGCGCTGCCGGAAATCCACGTCTCCGGCATGCGCCTCATCGACCGTGTCATGAGCATCGTCGTCGTGCAGGCAGTTATCCCGAAGTCGCTCTACATTCCCGCAAGCCGGATGCAGCCGACGCTGCTCATCACCGTCAAGCCGGTTTCGCAGAAGATGCTGGCCAATACCGAGCGGCGGCTCGGTTTGCGCGACCTCGGCTTCACGCCCATCGTGACGCAGGAGCCGGGGCTGGTGATGACGCCGGTCGGTGCCGATACCTACAATCCGATGGTCGCCTCCTGGCGGCCGAACATGCCCGGCCTGTTCGTCTGGAAATCGGCACTGCCGCAGATCGCGATGTTCGTGCTGGTCTTTGCCGGCGTCATGCTGTTTGTCGCGCTGCGCTTTTCCGCACTGGTCAAGGCGTTGCAGCGCAGCGAGGCGCAGAATGCTTTCCTTGCCCAGCACGATCCGCTGACGGGGCTGAAAAACCGCAGCGGTTTCGACGAAGAGGTGCGCCGCGCCATCCGCAAGGGCGAGAGCCAGCCCTTCTCGATCGTCGCTCTCGACCTCGACCGGTTCAAGGCCGTGAACGACCGGTACGGCCATGCAGCTGGCGATGCGGTGCTGCAGGCTGTCGCACGCCGCTTTTCCGAGCGTATCGGCCCGCTCGGCACGGTCGCCCGCCTCGGCGGCGATGAGTTTTCCGTGCTCCTTGGCGGTGTCTCCAGCCGCGAGATGCTCCTCGAGCTTGCTGAGGGCCTTGTCCGGGATGCGCAAATACCGATCGCCCATGACGGGCAGCTTCTGGTCATCGGCGGCAGCGCGGGCATTGCCCAGTTCCCGGACCATGGCGGTAGCCTGCACGACGTGATGGTGATGGCGGATGCGGCGCTCTATGCGGCCAAGAATGCCGGTCGCAACCGAGCCGTTCATGTCGGCGACATGGCTGGCGACGCGATTGCCGAAGCCGGTGCGGTACGCGCGGCCTGACCAGTCGCCCTGCGCACTGAAGCGCCCTACCGCCTTGTTTCCATGGGGTTTCCGCCAGGATGCGCCGCAGCAGGCGCCGGCCCTGTCTGAAGATAGTCGTGTCCGGTCGGTCTCTGTCTCCGGAAATGGCTTGAGAAACAGCCCGATAGGGGATTTGCTTGCGGAAATGAATCATGTGTCGATCGGCTTCTCGTTGTTCGCGAGCCAGCATCGGCCGGTCTGCAAGGGAGGCATGGCATGAGTGAAGGTGCGCGGCTCGACGGCAAGATCGCCGTCGTCACGGGAGGAACGCAGGGGCTGGGGGCGACGATCGCCCGGCTCTTTGCCGAGCGGGGTGCGGCGGGTCTCGTCATCTGCGGTCGCAATGCCGCCAAGGGCGAGGCGAAGGCCAAGGAGATTTCCGGCGCGACGGGTGTTGCGACACTCTATGTGAAGGCCGATCTCGCTGTGGTCGAGGATGCGCGCGCGGTCATTGCCGCCTGCGACGCGGCCTTCGGCCGTGTGGACGCGCTGGTCAACGCCGCCGCCATCACCGACCGCGGCACGATCCTCGATACGAGCCCGGAGCTGTTCGACCGCATGTTCGCGGTCAACGTACGCGCGCCGTTCTTCCTTATGCAGGAGGCGATCACGGTGATGCGGCGCGAGAAGACCGAGGGCACCATCGTCAATATCGGTTCGATGTCGGCCAAGGCCGGCCAGCCCTTCATCGCCGCTTATTGTGCCTCCAAGGGCGCGCTCGAGACGCTGACCAAGAACACGGCCTATGCCGTTCTGCGCAACCGCATCCGTGTCAACGGCCTCAACATCGGCTGGATGGCCTCGGAGGGAGAGGATCGCATCCAGCGCGAATTCCATGGCGCGGCCGACGACTGGCTGGCGAAAGCGGCGGCAAGCCAGCCCTTCGGGCGGCTCGTCGATCCGGCCGAGGTGGCGCGGGCCTGCGCCTATCTCTCCTCGCCGGAATCCGGCCTGATGACGGGCTCGGTGATCTGCTTCGACCAGTCTATCTGGGGTGCCTATGACGGCTCGCCCCATCCGGATGCGCCGCTCTGAGGCGCAGGCACGGCGGTGCATGGCGCAGGCGGGCTTGATCGCGCCCGCAAGCCATGCGCATATCCTTCGCGTCAGGTGCCCGCTCCGGCGGGAGAATCGGGAATCCGGTGCGGGTGATAAACCCAGGCCCGGAACGTGCCCAACGCTGTGACGGGGATGGTTTGCACCGTAAAAGCTTGAATCGATTCAGGCTTTTGCCACTGGTTGTTCAACCGGGAAGGCAGGTGCCTGCCGCGTGACCCGAAGTCAGAAGACCGGCCTGGCACGATAGACCGAACCGCGCGGACGGCGGCAGGTTGTGACGCATTGTTGGGGAGATGACGATGCGAAGCGAACCCTTGGACCCTCTGGTCCGGGCGGGCGCCTTTTCCCGCGAGGAAAAGCAAGCCGTCTACCGTGCCATCGAAACGCGCCGCGACGTGCGCGACCAGTTCCTGACCGATCCCCTGCCGGACGACCTCGTCGGCCGTCTGCTGCAGGCTGCTCACAATGCCCCGTCTGTCGGTTTCATGCAGCCATGGAACTTCCTGTTGGTGCGCAGCGCGGCGACCCGTCAGGCGGTGCATACGGCCTTCCTGAAAGCCAATGCCGAGGCGGCGGCGATGTTCGAAGGAGAGCGTCAGGCGCAGTATCGTGCGCTGAAGCTGGAGGGTATCCTGAAGGCGCCGCTGTCGATCTGCGTGACCTGCGATCCGACCCGCGGCGGCAGCGTGGTTCTCGGTCGCACGCACAACCCGCGAATGGACGTCTATTCCACGGTCTGCGCCGTGCAGAACCTGTGGCTCGCGGCGCGGGCGGAAGGCGTCGGCGTCGGCTGGGTCAGCATCTTCCACGACAGCGATATCCGTTCGATCCTCGGTATACCCGGTCATGTCGAGATCGTCGCCTGGCTGTGCGTCGGCTTCGTCGACCGGCTCTACGGCGAGCCGGAGCTGGCGGTGAAGGGCTGGCGGCAACGCCTGCCGCTGGAAGACCTGGTGTTCGAGGAACGCTGGCCGGAGGAAGGTGTCAGTTGACGCCGGCATCCACCGGGCGGCCAAGGTCGATGGCGGATTCGTTGGCCGGCAGGAAGACCGGGCCGACCGTGCGCACCTTGCTGCTGGCCGGATCGTAGTCGCGCTCCTCGACCTTCGCCGGCATCTTGACCGGGGTCTCTTCCTTCTTCGGCAGGGTGCGGATGGTGGTGATCGAGCCGCTGTCGGAATCGTCGGCGGTGCCGGCGCGCGCGGTCTCGGCGTCGTCGCCCTTCAGTGCCTTCTCGCGTTTGATCATCTCCTGATAGTAGGCCGAGAGGTTGCAGCCGCAGGCGCCGGGCTTGGAAAGGTCGCGCGTGCGGTAGGAGAAGGCGTTCGGCATTTCGTAATAGGGGCGGCCCGTGACCGTGGAGGTCATCTGCTCGGTTTCCTGGCCGCTGGTCATCGACTGGTAGAACAGTTCGGTCTCGGTTTCCGGGCACATCATGGCGCAGACCTTCTGGTCGCGCCGGAAGTCGAGCGGTGTCGCGCCCGACGAGATCGGGAAGAAGCCGCCGTCGCAGGTGCGCACGCAGACGGTGCGCAGATTGCCATGGCCGTTGCTGCCGCCAAGCGAGCGCAATTGCAGGCGCTCGCTGCCGTCGGGCGCGGTGCCGAGGGGCAGGGTGCGCTTTTCATCGAGCGTGCGCAGCGTCTCGGTCGCCGCGATCGGCATGACCTTCGCCTCGTTGCCGCAGCCGTTGCTCGCCAGGAGGGCGGTGAGGCGGCTGCGCTTGCCCTGCGACGAGGTGCCGCCGGCAAATTCGCGGCGCTTCTTGTCGAGGATTTCAAGGTTGCGCTCCATCTTGCCGATGACGCTTGAGAGCGTGTCGCAAGCTCCGGCATTCGCCCCGCCGACCACGATGATGCTGCCGCCCGAGCAGCCAAGGCGGCGCTGGTCGCTCCTGGCCTTGCGCAGCTGAATGTTCTGGCGGGCGATCGCGCCGGCATATTTGCGTGCGCTCGTCGTATCGACCACCACCTTGGGCAGGTTGGCCAGCTCCGCCTGGAGGCGCTCGCACACGTTCGCCGCCGCCGTGCCGCCCGACAGGAGCAGCGGCAGGCCGGTTGCAATGGCAAGGAGGAGGCGAAGGCGCCCGGTCACATCATCGATCCCGTGAATTGGTTGGGCCGCGTTCCGGCCGCATATGCAGTTCCTATCATAGGCCCTGGCGGGGGAAGCGCAACGTGCTCCCGGATTTGTGATTAATGTCGGTCACAAAATATGAGTTGCGTATTCACCTTTTTGCCCGTGGCGCGCAATTGATCTCCCATGGGCCTTGGTGTAGCACTCTCGACAAACTCAACAGCCGGTCTGCGCCCGGATGGCGCAACCGCCTATGGCGGAACCCCGGCCCTTGCAGGCAGGTATTCATGCGGATTTCCTCCATCTTGCTCAGCCCCTGGTACGCGCTTCAGCTCGCATCCGGCGCAAAATCCTTCGCTGACAACCCCATCATCGGCAGCAAGTGGCTGAACCGGAAGGGCTTGCACGAGAAGCGCGTTTCGCTTGCCATGCGCATGGCGGCCTGGCGCCGCAAGAAGCTGGAAAACCTCGTCGCCCCGGATCACCGCCGGCAATATGCCGAGAACGGTTTCGTGAAGATCGAGAACTTCCTGTCGCCCGACGTGTTTGCCGCGGTCACCCGCGAGATCGCCGAGCGGGATTTCGAGCGCTACGACATGCTGCAGGGCGAAACCGTCACGCGCCGCGCGATCATCGACGACAGCGACCTCGAAAGCCTGCCGGGCTTCAAGGCGGCGCGCAACGACCCGCGCGTCAGCAATCTCCTGCGCTACGTCTCGTCCCATGCCGGCCAGCCGCTGCTCGTCATCCAGGTGGTGATGGCGCTGCCGTCCGTCATCACGCAGGGTTCGACCGACCCGCAGACCGCGCTGCACAGCGACACGTTCCAGCCGACGGCCAAGGCGTGGCTGTTCCTGCGCGATGTCGGCGAGGAGGACGGCCCGTTCGCCTATGTGCCCGGCTCGCACGAGATGACGCCGCAGCGCCTCGCCTGGGAGCGCGACATCAGCGAGAATGCCGATGCGATCGAGAACAAGTATTCCGCCCGCGGCTCGCTGCGCATCATGCCGGACGAGCTGACGGCGCTGGGCTATGGCCAGCCGGTCAAGATGACGGTGAAGGCGAACACGCTTGTCGTCGCCGACACGCACGGCTTCCATGCCCGCAGCCCGAGCTACAAGACGACGACGCGCATCGAGATCTACGGCTCGCTGCGCCGCAATCCCTTCCTGCCGTTTACCGGTCTGCACATCGCCTCGCTGCCCTTCATCGCCTCCGGTATGAACCGCCTGATCATCTCGGCCATGGGGTTTCGTGCGAAGCTCGGCCTCAAGGGCTCGCCCTGGAAGGATGCCGGCCAGGGCAAGGCCGACGAATGGTCGAAGCGGCTGAAGCAGCCCTCGGCCTGAGCCTAAAAAAACGGACGAACCGGCCGCACCCTTGCAAGGCGGCCGGTTCGACCCTAGATTTCCGGCAACGCAATGCCGACCGGATGGTGCACCATGGATTTCAACCCGACCACAAACCGACTTCGTTTTGTCCTCGGGGAAATCTCTATTCATGCCGCATTCCATCACCCTTTCCAAAATCCGGTGGTCCACGCCTGACGGCCACGCCCTCCTTTCCGATCTCGACCTGACCTTCGGCGCCGAGCGCGCCGGCCTCGTCGGCCGCAATGGCGTCGGCAAGACGACGCTGCTGCAGCTCGTCACCGGCGCGCTCACGCCGCAGGCCGGCACCGTCGCCGTGAACGGCACGGTCGGGCTGCTGCGCCAGAGCGTGCAGGTCAACCCGCAGGAAACCGTTGCCAGCCTGTTCGGCATCGTCGAGGCGCTCGACCTGCTTTCCCGCGCGGCGCGCGGGGAGGCGGACGCCGAGGCCCTTGCCGATGCGGACTGGACGCTGGAGGCGCGGCTTGCCGCCGCGCTCGCCCGCGTCGGGCTGGAGGCGGAGGCGGAGACGCCGCTTGCCGCCCTTTCCGGTGGACAGCGCACGCGGGCGGCGCTCGCGGCCCTCATCTTCAGCGCGCCCGATTTCCTGCTGCTCGACGAGCCGACGAACAATCTCGACCGGGATGGGCGGCAGGCGGTCATCGATCTGCTCGCCGGCTGGCGGGCGGGGGCGATCGTCGTCAGCCACGACCGCGCGCTGCTGGAGACCATGGATGCCATCGTCGAGCTGACGACGCTCGGCGCCACCCGCTATGGCGGCAACTGGAGCGCCTATCATGCGCGCAAGGCGCTGGAACTCGCCGCCGCCCATCGTGACCTTGCGGATGCGGAAAGGCATGCCGCCGAGGTGGCGCACACCATGCAAGTCATTGCCGAGCGCAAGGCGCGCAAGGACAGTGCCGGCCGCCGCAAGAAAGCGCGTGGCGACATTCCGCGCATCATGCTGGGCGCGATGAAGGAGCGCAGCGAGCTGACGGGCGGCGCCAATGCGCGGCTTGCCGAGGACCGCCAGGCGCAGGCGGGCGAGGCGGTGGCGGCAGCGCGCGAGCGCATCGAAATCCTCCAGCCGCTGAGCGTCAGCGTGCCGCCGACCCATCTTGCCGCCGGCAAGACGGTGCTCCGGATGGACGGCGTCACCGCCGGCTACCGGCCGGACCGTCCGGTCATCCGCGACCTTTCCTTCACCTTGACCGGGCCGGAGCGGGTGGCCGTGGCGGGGCCGAACGGCGCGGGCAAGACGACCTTCCTGGCGCTCGTCATCGGCGCGCTGACGCCGTGGCAGGGCAGCGCGCGCCTCTTTACGGACGCCTCCATGCTCGATCAGAAGGTGAGCCTGCTCGATCCGGCCCTGTCGATCCGCGACAATTTTCGCCGGATCAACCCCGGTTCCGGCGAAAATGCCTGCCGGGCGGCGCTGGCGCGTTTCATGTTCCGCGCGGATGCCGCGCTTCAGGTCACCGGCAGCCTTTCGGGCGGGCAGCTGCTGCGTGCCGGACTAGCCTGTGTGCTCGGCGGGGGCCGGCCGCCGGCGCTGCTGGTCCTCGACGAGCCGACGAACCATCTGGATATCGATTCGATCGAGGCGGTGGAGGCGGGACTGCGCGCCTATGACGGCGCGCTCCTCGTCGTCAGCCATGACGAGGCGTTTCTGACGGCGATCGGCGTGACGCGCCGGCTGGAGCTTTCTGCGGGAGGATAGGAAGGCCGGGTTTTTGCCCGACCTTCCTTCTTCAGGCCTTTCCGAAACGCTCGATGACCTCGGCAAGCGGAACGTGGCCCTTGAAGGCGCCGTTGCCGGCCGGTGTCTCGCCGCTTTCAAGTGCGGTGGCGAACACGACGGCAGGGTCGGCCTCCAGTCGGCGGCGGATGGCCTCGATTCGGGGCCAGCGACTTGCCGGGGCGACGGCGTGGTAGTCGAGCCAGCGGGCGACGCCGATGAGCACGCCGTCCGCCAATGTCGGACGGTCGCCGGCAAGATAGGGCGTGTCGCCGAGCATCGCCTCCAGCTTGTCGTGCCGTTCGATGACCCCCTCGCGGCCCCAGTGACGCAGCGAATCTTCGAGCACCGGGTCCGGTGTCTCCAGTTCGAGCGCCGACCAGAGCGGGCTGAAGGAACCGGTGAAGCCGGTGTTGAGGAAGGCCATCAGCTGAACCATGCGGTCGGCTTCCGGCGTCGTGGCCTCGAAGCTGACGCGCCGTTCCGTGTCGCGTGCGGCGATCCAGTGGGCGATGGCCATGGTTTCGGTGATCACCCGGCCGTCATCGGTGACGAGGGCGGGTGTCTCGTGCCGGGCGTTGAGGCGAGCATAGGCAGGGTCGCGCATGTCGCCCAGCATGTCGACGCGGCAGAGGCGATAGGGTTTTCCCAGCCACTCCAGCGCGGCGACAAGGCCCATGGAGCTTCCGGCGGGGAAGCCGTAGACGAGGATCGGTTCCAATGTTCTTCTCCGTGATTTCTGTTGACCACGCTGCGCAGCGACACTGGACCTAGGCCTTGCCTGCCCCCATGTAAATTACGCACATTTTTGTCACCACGCCGGAGCCCGTTATGAAGGATCTCGTTTCCCGTTGCCCGATCGAGGAGGTCATGCAGGTCTTGAGCGGCCGCTGGCCGACGCTGCTGATCTATTACCTCAAGGACGGAACGAAGCGCTTCAGCGACCTCAGGCGCGACAATCCCACCGTCTCGCACCGCATCCTGACGCTCGAACTGCGCAAGCTGGAAAAGGCGGGCATCGTGCAGCGCACGGTGTTCGACGGCTATCCGCTGCGGGTCGAATACGACCTCACGCCATCCGGCCTGACGCTGCTGCCGCTGGTCGATGCGCTCGGCGACTGGTGGGAGGCGCGGGATGCCGCGCACCCGGTATCGCAAACAAAAACGGCCGCCGAGGCGGCGGCCGTTTCGTAAGGCTAGAGCATTTCCGCTTTTCTTCGAATCGCGAAAACGCTCTATCTGTTTGTTTTTACGCAATTCCGGACGCAAAACCGCTACGCACTTTTGCTGGAATTGCTCTAGGATGACCGGTCAGGCCGGGTAGGAGGCCTCCACCACGGCAAGGGCGGCCATGTTCACCACGCCGCGCGAGGTGACCGACGGCGACAGGATATGAGCGGGCATGGCGGCGCCGAGCAGGATCGGGCCGACATGCAGGCTGTCCGTCATCGTCTTGACGACGCCGAGCGTGATGTTGGCGGCGTCGAGATTGGGGAAGACCAGGAGGTTGGCTTCGCCGGACAGCGTCGAATTCGGCATGACGCGCTGGCGCAGCGCTTCGGAAATCGCGGCGTCGCCGTGCATTTCGCCGTCCGCCTCGAGCGTCGGGTCCATCTCGCGCACCATCTCCATCGCCCGGCGCATCTTGAAGGCGCTGTCGGAATCCCGCGAGCCGAAGTTCGAATGGGAGACGAGGGCGGCGCGGGGCGTGATACCGAAGCGGCGGATTTCCTGCGCGGCCATGACCGTCATCTGTGCCACTTCCTCGGCCGTCGGGTCGAAGGTGACGTAGGTATCGGTGAAGAAGGTGGCGCCGCGCTGGGAGATCAGCAGGCTGAGGGCGGAGAAGTCGAGCACGCCCTCCTTCTTGCCGATGATCTGGCTGACATCCCGCAGGTGCTTGGCATAACGCCCTTCGACGCCGCAGATCAGCGCATCGGCTTCGCCGCGCTTGAGGGCGAGCGCGCCGATGACCGTCTGGTTGGTGCGCACGATGGTGCGTGCGGCTTCCGGAATGACGCCACGGCGGCCGACGATGCGGAAATAGTCGTCGACATAATCGCGGTAGCGCGGATCGTCCTCGGGGTTCACGACCTCGAAATCGGTCTGCGGGCGGATGCGCAGGCCGTAGCGCTTGAGGCGCGCCTCGATGATCTGCGGGCGGCCGATGAGGATCGGCTTGGCGATGTCCTCCTCCAGCAGCACCTGGGCGGCGCGCAGCACGCGCTCGTCTTCGCCTTCGGCAAAGATCACGCGCTTCTTGGCCGCGTTCTTCGCCGCAGCGAAGATCGGCTTCATGACGAAACCCGAGCGCCAGACGAAGCGGTTGAGCTGGTCGAGATAGGCGTCGAAATCGGCGATCGGGCGTGTCGCCACGCCGGTTTCCGCCGCCGCACGGGCAACGGCCGGCGCGATGCGCAGGATGAGGCGCTGGTCGAAGGGCGAGGGGATGAGGTAGTTCGGACCGAAGCTCGGCGTGTCGCCGGAATAGGCGCGGGCGGCGACATCGGACACTTCCTCACGGGCGAGGGAGGCGATGGCGCGCACGGCGGCCATCTTCATCTCCTCGTTGATCGTGCGCGCGCCGCAATCGAGCGCGCCGCGGAAGATGTAGGGGAAGCAGAGGACGTTGTTGACCTGGTTGGGAAAGTCCGACCGGCCGGTGCAGATCATCGCGTCCGGGCGGGCGGCGCGCGCCTCCTCGGGCATGATTTCCGGCGTCGGATTGGCGAGCGCCATAATCAGTGGCTTTTCCGCCATGCGCGCGAGCAGCTCCGGCTTCAGCACGCCGGCGGCCGACAGGCCGAGGAAGACGTCCGCACCGTCGATGGTCTCGGAGAGCTGGCGCTTGTCGGTCTCCTGCGCATAGATGCTCTTCCACTGGTCCATCAGGGCTTCGCGGCCCTTGTAAACCAGGCCCTCAATGTCATGCACCCAGATGTTCTCGACCTTCGCGCCGAGGGAAACGAGCTGGTTGAGGCAGGCAAGCGCGGCAGCGCCGGCGCCCGAAGCGACGATCTTGGCGTCCGACAACGCCTTGCCGGCGAGCTCCAGGCCGTTGAGGACCGCTGCGGCGACGATGATGGCAGTGCCGTGCTGGTCGTCGTGAAAGACGGGGATATCCATCTTCTCGCGCAGCTGGCGCTCCACCTCGAAACATTCCGGCGCCTTGATGTCTTCGAGGTTGATGCCGCCGAAGGTCGGCTCCAGCGCCGAGACGACATTGACCATCTCGTCGACGGTCGGCGCGTCGATCTCGATGTCGAAGACGTCGATGCCGGCGAACTTCTTGAAGAGCACCGCCTTGCCTTCCATCACGGGCTTGGAGGCGAGCGGACCGATATTGCCGAGGCCGAGCACGGCCGTGCCGTTCGAGACGACGGCGACGAGGTTGGCGCGTGCCGTGTAGTCGGCGGCCGTGTTGGGATCGTCACGGATGGCAAGGCAGGGCGCGGCGACCCCCGGCGAATAGGCAAGCGCCAGATCGCGCTGGTTGCCGAGCGGCTTGGTCGGGTTGATCTCGAGCTTGCCGGGGCGGGGGTGGCGGTGGAAGAAGAGGGCCTGCTGGTCGATGTCGCCGCTTGCCGGACCGTCCTGCGTCCGCGATTTGTCACCCGTGCTCATGATGCTCCCTGCCATATGCTGTTTTCGTTGCGGCTCTTGGCTCTGCGAAACCGCCGCGACGTGAAGTTTTCCGAGTCTTCCATAAAGCCGCAATCAGCGGCCTGTGCAATGCCTATTTGCCGCCGAAAAAGGCATAGGTGTGTCATCAATCTGAAACAGGAGTCTGGTTTTCAACGGGTTGAAAGCCGCCCCTCCCGACGACCACCGCGGCGGCTGGCCACCCGGAGAAGAACGCATGACTGCGACCCTTGCCGACCCCACTGTCCGCCACTTCCGCACGCTGTTCATCTCGGACGTGCATCTGGGATCGAAGGCGGCCAAGGCGGACTTCCTGATCGACTTCCTGCGGCATCATGAAGCGGAGACGATCGTGCTCGTCGGCGACATCGTCGACGGCTGGCGCCTGAAGCGCAACTGGTATTGGCCGCAGGCCTTCAACGATGTCACGCAGAAGCTGTTGCGCAAGGCGCGCAAGGGCACACGCATCATCTACATTCCCGGCAACCACGACGAATTCCTGCGCGATTTCCCCGGCACCCATTTCGGCGGCGTGGAAGTGGCCGACCGCATCATCCACGAGGCGGCCGACGGCAAGCGCTATCTCGTGCTGCATGGCGACGAGTTCGACGTCGTCGTGCGCCATGCCCGCGTCGTCGCCTATCTCGGCGACTGGGCCTATGACGCGGCTATCGCCATCAACGTGGTCTTCGCCGCCATCCGCCGCCGGCTCGGCCTGCCGTACTGGTCGTTCTCTTCCTGGGCCAAGCAGCAGGTCAAGACGGCGGTGAACTTCATCGGCGAGTTCCAGAAGGTGGTCGTCGAGGAGGCGCGGCGCCACGATGCCGACGGTGTGATCTGCGGCCATATCCACCACGCCGTCATCACCGAGATCGACGGCATCCGCTACATCAACAGCGGCGACTGGGTGGAGAGCTGCACGGCGATTGCCGAACACCATGACGGGGAGATGGAACTGATCACCTGGCAGAAGCTCGCCTCAAGCCCCGCCGAAGTTCTTCCGGTCTCGCACCGGATGCTGGCGATCGAGACCCGGGAGCCGGAGGCCGCCTAGGGAAATTCCAGCGGAAGCGCGTAGCGGTTTTGCGTAAAAACGTGAGATAGAGCGTTTCCGCGATTCGAAGAAAAGCGGAACTGCCCTGCGGCAACTTGCGTGCATCCGGGATGCAAAAGCATGGGGCGGAACCTGACGGATCGCGCTGCGCCTGTGTCCGGTTTCACAAGTTCGGCATTCCCGCCGGTGGGCAGAAATAGCGCATTGGCGTACGTACATCGGCATGATAGAGCGGAGGGCGTTCCAACGCAGGTTCCCCGCCAATGAATGCCCCCTCCGGTTTTACCGTGACCGCCGGCGCGCCGCCGTATTTTGCTGCGCGTATCGCTCTCGTCTTCTGCGCGCCGATGATGGTCAACGGCATTGCGCTGCCGTTCTTTCCGGTCTGGCTGGAAACGCTCTCGATGAGCGATTTCCAGATCGGCATGGTTCTCGCCGTGCCGCTGTTCGTGCGCGTCTTCACTGCGCCGGTGGCGGGCATCATCGCGGACCGGATCGGCGAGCGCTCGATCGTGCTGCTCTGGTCGGCGCTGCTGTCGCTTGCGACGGCTCTCGCGCTCTTTGCGACGGGCTCCTTCTGGCCGGTGCTGCTGCTCTATACGCTGCAGGGCGCGGTCTATTCACCCTATGTACCGATCACCGAGGCGATCATGCTGTCGGGCGTGCGGCGCTGGAATTTCGACTACGGCAAGATGCGCCTGTGGGGGTCACTCGCCTTCATCGTCGCGACGATGACCGGCGGCTGGCTTGCCGGCCTCTATGGCGGTGCGATGGTGCTGCCGGCGATGGCGGTGGCCTTCGTGCTGACCGTGATCGGCGCGGTGATCGCGCCCAGGATCGGCAAGCCGCGCCGTCCGTCGCCGATTGCCGCGATCGCGACCATGCCGACGAAGAGCACGCTACGGCAGGCGGATGTGCAGTTCATGCTGATCGGCGTCTCGCTGGTCAATGCGAGCCACGCCATGCTGTTCGCCTTTTCGGCGATCTACTGGCAGAAGATGGGATTCAGCGGCGTCGACGTCGGTATTCTCTGGAGCGCCGGCGTTCTGGCCGAAGTGCTCTTCTTCCTCTTTGCCGTCCAGCTGCGGCGCCGCTTCAATCTCTGGTCCATGATGATGGTCGGCGGCGCCGTTGCGGTCGGCCGCTGGATCCTCTTTCCGATGGACATGTCCTTTGCCGGCTATTTCGCGCTGCAATGTCTGCATGCCTTCACCTACGCGCTGATCCATATGAGCGCGCAGAGCCGGCTCGTGGAGCGCGTGGCGGAGGAGCAGGAGGCGGCGGCGCAGGGGCTCTATTTCTTCTACACCGGCGTCTTCACGGCGCTCGCCACCTTCGTCTCGGGCTATGCCTTCAGCTGGTACGGTGTCCAGGGCTTCTACCTGATGTCGCTCGTTGCCGCTGCCGGTCTTCTCTCGGTCATTGCCGGACGCATCGTCGCGCCGCGTGTTCAGCCCCAGAGCGCGGCCTCGGGCGGATAGACGGTGGAACCTTCATAGCGCAGACCCGGTTCGCGGTCGCGGGCAAGCAGCAGCGGGCCGTCGAGATCGACGAAATCGGCGCCCTGCGCCAACAGCACGGCCGGGGCCATGCCCAGCGACGTGCCGACCATGCAGCCCACCATGATCTTCAGGCCGCATTCCTTCGCCGCCTCGCGCAGCGCGAGCGCTTCCGTCAGCCCGCCGGCCTTGTCGAGCTTGATGTTGATCGCGTCGTAGCGGTCGGCAAGTTTGGGGATGTCCTGCGTCTGGTGCACGCTCTCATCCGCGCAGATCGGGACCGGGCGGGCAATGTCGCGCAGGGCCGAATCGTTTCCGGCCGGAAGCGGCTGCTCGACAAGGGCGATGCGCGCCTCGGCGCAGAGCGCGAAGTGATAGGCGAGGTTTTCCGGCGTCCAGCCCTCGTTGGCGTCGAGGATGATGGCGCTCTCGGGGGCACCGGCACGCACCGCGCGGATGCGGGCGGCATCGTCCGCCGTGCCGACCTTGACCTTGAGAAGCGGGCGGCCTGCCTCCTGTGCGGCCTGGCGCTGCATCGCCTCGGGGTCGCCGAGGGAAAGCGTGAAGGCGGTGACGAGCTTTTGCGGCGCCGCGGCATTGACCACCCGCCAGGTAGGCACCCCCGACAGCTTCGCCTCGAGATCCCAGAGCGCGCAGTCGAGGGCGTTGCGGGCCGCACCTGCGGGCATGACCCGCGCCAGTTCCTCGCGGCCGATTCCGTCCTCCACGGTGCCGCGCATGTCCTCGATGGCGGCGAGCACGCCGGCAACCGATTCGCCGTAGCGCGCATAGGGAACGCATTCGCCGCGGCCGGAAAGGCCCGAACTGCCGATCGTGCAGGTCACCACTTCGGCCGTCGTCTTGGCGCCGCGCGAAATGGTGAAGGTGCCGGCAATCGGGAAGCTTTCGGTGGTGGCGAGCAATGTGCGGCGCATGGGACTGATCCTGGCAGGCTTGAAAAAATCGAGGCGGGAAGGGGCTTTTGCAGGTTCGTTCGGTGACAGATGGGCGGCGAGCCGGTAAGACAGGCGCATGTTGTCCCAAGCACGGGAAGATGCAAGAGACTTGACCGCCACCCGTTCCCCCCTCGACATCGCGATCGAAAACCCGCCTGAAAACGGCCGGGAGGTCTGGCGCCTTTCCGGCGAGTGGGTGAACACGAACGCGGTTGCCGCCAGCAAGCGGCTGGCCGATATCGGCCGCGGGCAGGCCGGTGCGCTGGAAATCGACCTCAGCGGCGTTTCGGCCATGGATACGGCCGGCGCCTGGCTGCTGCGCCGGGCGATCGCCGAGCGGCAGGGCGGCGGCAACGAGGTCAGCCTTACCGATCGCGAGGGTACGCACTACGCCGACCTGATTTCTGCCCTGCCGGAAAAGCTCGCCGAACCGCGGGATGGCGGCGGCGGGAAGGGCACCCTGTTCGAGCGCATCTTCACCCCCATCGGCCGCGCGATGATGGACGTCTGGGACGATACGGTCGCCGCCATGTTCATCCTCGGCTCGGCGGTGCGGGGCGCGCAACTGAAGCTCGGGCGCCGCAGCGGCGTCTCGCCCTCGGCGATCGTGCACCAGATCGACCATATGGGTGTCCGCGCGGTGCCGATCATCCTCCTGATGTCCTTCCTGATCGGCGCGATCATCGCCCAGCAGGGCGCTTTCCAGCTGCGCTACTTCGGGGCGGAGGTCTTCGTCGTCGACCTCGTCGGCATCCTTCAGTTGCGCGAGGTCGGCGTGCTGCTCACCGCCATCATGATCGCCGGCCGCTCCGGCAGCGCGATCACGGCCGAGATCGGCTCGATGAAGATGCGCGAGGAGATCGACGCGCTGAAGGTCATGGGCCTCAGCCCCATCGGCGTGCTCGTCTTCCCGCGGCTGGTGGCACTGACGGTGGCGCTGCCGCTGCTGACCATCATCGCCAACTTTGCGGCCCTCGGCGGCGCGGCCTTCGTCGCCTGGTCCTATTCCGGCATCACCTTCGACACCTTCCTGTCGCGTCTTCGCGAGGCCATCGACCTCTCGACGGTGGTGTCCGGTATGATCAAGGCGCCGTTCATGGCACTGATCATCGGCATCGTCGCCTCGGTCGAGGGGTTGAAGGTGGGCGGCAGCGCCGAATCGCTTGGCCGCCACGTCACCGCCGCTGTGGTGAAGTCGATCTTCGTCGTCATCCTCGTCGACGGCCTCTTCGCCATGTTCTACGCCGCGATCGATTTTTAGGGATGTCCATGGAGCAGGTTTCGGCAAAGGCGGACGACGTGGTGCTTTCGGTCAAGGATCTGACCGTCGGCTTCGGCAGCAACATCGTGCTGGATGAGCTCAATCTCGATATCTATCGCGGCGAGATTCTCGGCTTCGTCGGCGCGTCCGGCACGGGCAAGTCGGTGCTGATGCGCACGGTGCTGCGCCTTCTGCCGCGCCGCTCCGGCAACATCCGCATCTTCGGCATGGATTTCGACAAGGCGAGCGAGGCCGAGCGGTTGGCGCTCGACATGAAGCTCGGCGTGCTCTTCCAGCACGGTGCCCTCTTTTCCTCGCTGACGGTCATGGAGAACATCCAGGTGCCGATGCGCGAATATCTCGACCTGCCGCAGGCGATGATGGACGAGCTGGCGCGGCTGAAGATCGAGCTTGTCGGCCTTGCCCCGGAGGCCGCGAACAAATTTCCCTCCGAGCTTTCGGGCGGCATGATCAAGCGTGCGGCGCTGGCGCGGGCGCTGGCGCTCGACCCGGCGCTCGTCTTCCTCGACGAGCCGACCTCGGGCCTCGATCCGATCGGCGCGGCGGAATTCGACGAGCTGATCGCCAAACTGCGCGACACCCTCGGATTGACCGTGTATATGGTGACTCACGACCTCGACAGCCTGTTTTCGGTTTGCGATCGCATCGCCGTTCTCGGGCAGAAGAAGGTCATGGTCGAAGGCACGATCGAGGACATGCTGGCCTTTGACGATCCCTGGGTGCAGTCCTATTTCCGGGGCAAGCGCGCGCGATCGATCGTGCGTAAAACGTAAGGACGTGTCCGGGGCCGATGGGCCCGGGTGGATGGAACTGCGAGCAGGATAGCCCGAAGCATGGAAACCAAAGCCAATTACGCCCTCGTCGGTTTCTTCACCGTCCTCGTCATGGCTGCCGCCTTCGCTTTCGTCTACTGGATGTCGCAATACGGCCGTGGCGGCGAGATGGCGCAGCTGGCGATCCGCATCCCGGGATCGGCGAACGGGCTCAGCATCGGCTCGCCCGTGCGCTTCAACGGCATCCCGGTCGGTTCCGTACGCAGCCTTGCCATCGATGCCGACGATCCGCTCTTCTCCGTCGCCATGACGGAGGTCTCGACCAGCGCGCCGGTCAAGCAGACGACGACCGCGGTGCTTGAAGTGCAGGGTCTGACGGGCGCAGCCTATATCGAGCTTTCCGGCGGCAGTGCTGCCGATCCGAACATCCTGCGCCAGGCCTTCGACACCGAGGTTCCGGCGGTGCTGCAGGCGGAACAGTCGAGCGTGACGAACATCCTGTCGACCGCAGACAAGATCCTGAAGCGTGCCGATGCGGCGATCACCGATATCCAGGGCTTCGTCGCCGATGCACGCGGGCCGCTGACGACGACCATCCAGAACGCAGAGCAGTTCTCCGGCTCGCTCGCCCGCAACGGCGAGAAGGTGGACGAGTTCCTGCAGAGCGTCGGTGGCCTGTCGGAAACCTTCCGCAATCTTTCCGGCCGGCTCGATTCGACGCTCGCCTCGGTCGACGAGCTGATCAAGGCGGTCGACCCGAAGAAGGTCGAGGATTTTGTCGGCAATGTCGACAAGGTCAGCAAGGACATCGCGGCCGCGTCCGGCGACATCAAGACCACGGTCGAGGGCTTCCGCAAGACGGCCGAGACCTTCGATACCTTCGGCAAGCAGGCGACGGCCTCGCTCGACAAGATCGACAGCCTGATCGCTGCGGTCGATCCGCAGAAGGTCGGCGGGGCGATCAACGACATTTCGGTCGCGACTGCCGATGCCCGCAAGGCCATCGCCTCCGTGACGGGCGTCGCCGACCGTATCGGCGCGCGCGAGGAGGATATCGACCAGATCATCACCGACGTGCAGCAGATGAGCAACAAGCTGAATGCCGCTTCCACGCGCGTCGATGGCGTGCTCGCCAAGCTCGACGGCTTCCTGGGCGAGGGGGATTCCGAATCGCTCTTCGCCGAGGCCAAGGCGACGCTGCAGTCGATCAAGCAGGCGGCCGACACGCTGAACGGGCGGATCGGACCGATTGCCGACGGATTGCAGCGATTCTCCGGTTCGGGGCTGCGGGACATCGAGGCGCTGGTGCTCGATACACGCCGCACCATCCAGAATCTCGACGGTGCGATCTCCGGCTTCGAGCGCAATCCGCAGCGACTGCTCTTCGGCGGCGACACGGTCAAGCAGTATGACGGTCGCAACCGGCGCTGATCCGGCCGCAAGGTGTGGCCCTATCCCCACAACTGCCGGCCGCCGGCGGGCCGAGGCGGATTTGTCCGTCCGCGCAGCCGTGACAGCATGCCGTGCCGCTGCTACACAGGCAGTTACAAGGGTTTGAGGACGACATGACGAGTTCGGGTATGGGTTTGTTGCGGAACGGGACTGCGGCGCGCGCCGCGCTCGTGGCCGTCCTGGCGACGACGCTTGCCGCCTGCGGCAGCACACAGGCCAAGAACGATACGTTCGCGCTCTCCTCCGTCACGGCCGTCGAAGGCCCTTCGGCCAAGAGCCGGCAGATCCTCGTGCCGCAGCCTTCGGCGCTGAAGGCGCTCGACAGCGAACAGATCGTCATCCGCCCGTCCGCCTCCGAAATCCAGTACCTTGCCGGCGCGCAGTGGAGCGACAGCCTGAGCAAGATGGTGCAGGCCAAGCTCGTGCAGGCTTTCGAGAACACCGGCCGTCTTGGCGGTGTCGGCAAGCCGGGCGAGGGGCTGGCGATCGACTACCAGATCGTCACCGATATCCGCGCCTTCGAGGTGCAGACCGCCGGCGCCGATGCGGCGGTGGTGGAGATTTCGGCAAAGCTGCTCAACGACCGCAACGGGACTGTCCGGGCACAGAAGGTGTTTCGTGCGACGGTTCCGGTTGGCGGCACGGGCAATCCGGCCTTCGTGAAGGCGCTCGATGCGGCCTTCGCCGCGGTCACGGCCGATATTGTCGGCTGGACGCTCGGCGCGATCTGATTTCTCTCGACACGCGGGCGCAGAAAGGCCCTCATCCGCCTGCCGGCACCTTCTCCCCGCAAGCGGGGCGAAGGGGGGTGCCTTGCGGGTTTCCCCAGGCAAACAACGCCCATGTCGATTGGAAAACTGTGCCGTTTGCTCCTTCTCCCCGCTTGCGGGGAGAAGGTTGCGACAACGGGATGAGGGGCCGCGCGCCGACGCGCAGCCGTCCCGTCAGGCGTTTTCGACGCCCTGAATGGCCGAGACCTTCCAGTCGGCGCCGTCGCGGCGCACGAAGGTCCAGATTTCGACCGCTTCCGTCAGATTGTCCGGATCGCCGGAAACGAGCTTGCCGGTCGAGCGGTCGCGCATCACGTCGATGCTCTCGTAGCGCATGGCGACGGTGGCGTATTCGTCGGCGCCTTCGCGCCACGCTTCGGCAACGTCGCCCTGCACGAGGTGGATGTCGCGCACCTCGTTCTTCAGGCCCTGAGTGGCGTTGTCGCTCAGTTCCTCGGCAAGGTACGACATGGCTTCCGGCGTTGTGATCTGGCGCAACGTGCGGAAGTCCTCGGCTGCATAGGCCGCCTGCAGCTCCTTCAGCATACTTTCGAACTGTTCGAGATCGGCCTGCTTGATGCCGAGCTCGTCGCCGCCCTTCGGCTGCGGTGCGGCCTGACGGCTGCCGCCGCCGATGCTCGGGATCTTGAACTGCGAGCCGCCGTCCGGCGTGGCGTTGCGGGCATGGCCGCTGCCGGCATAGGCGGTGGCATTCTTCTGCGCGAACATGCGGCGGAGGAACAGGAAGACACCGGCGATCAGCAGGATCTGCAGGAGAAGACCGAGCATGCCGATGCCGCCACCGAGCCCCTGGCCCATCAGCATGCCGACGAGGCCGCCGAGCATCAGGCCGCCGAGCAGCGTGCCGCCGAAACCACCGAAGAGGCCGGGGCGCGGATTGGTGGCCGTGGCGTTGCGTCCCGCGGACGGCTGGGCCGACTGCTGGCGCGTCATGGTGCGGTCGATGGGCTGGGCATCCGTCGGTGCGGTGCGCGTCGTCGAGGGCGTCGAGAAGGTGCGGCTGCCGCGGCTGCCGAGGCCGCCGCCGGCGCGGCGGGCTTCCGCCACATCCACCACCGTCATCATCACCATCACCGCGACTGCCAGCGTCGCCAGAATGCGTCCAAAGCCTTGTATAAAGATCATTTCCGTCTCTCTTCCCATGCGCCCGCAGGCGCGTTGGTCCGCATATAGCGGCTGGAGAGCCGGATTTTAAGGTTCCGTCGCCGGAAATCGGTCACCCGGAAGGGCATGTCTCATCAAAGGTGCGTTATCAGCTCCGCCAATTGGAGCCTTGAACGCAAAACGGCCGCCTTGCGGGCGGCCGTTTCGTTTTCCGTCCGGATCAGCTTAGCTGAAGCGGCCTGCCGCATGGGCCAGCATGGTGTAGACCTTGCCGGTGTCCGAGGTGAGGTAGGTCTGCGTCATGACCTTGTCGCGGTCGTTGCGGGCGACGTCGGCGAGCAGCTTCTCGAAGTCCGAGATGTAGCGGTCGACCGCGGTGCGGAACTCCGGCTCGCGCTCGTACTTGCGCTTGATCTCGTCGAACGTCTGCTGGCCCTTCAGCGTGTAGAGGCGCCGCGTGAAGACGTCGCGCTCGCCGCGCTGGTAGCGGCGCCACAGGTCGACCGAGGCATCGTGGTCGATGGCGCGGGCGATATCGACCGAGAGCGAGTTCAGCGATTCGACGACATGGCGCGGGTTGCGGCTGTCCGGGCGAGCCGCCTGACCATCGGCGCGCGGCTGGCCGAACTGGGCCTCCTCACGCGAGACGGCGCCGCGCAGGAGATCCCGCATCCAGCCGCCTTCGCCGGTGGTCTTGGCTTCGGATTCCGCGGGCAGGGGCTGTGCGCGCTGCGGCACCGTGGCCGGTGCGGCACGCTCGAGGCCGAGGCTCCCGCGCAGCTGCTGGGCCGGCTCCTCGCGGCGGGGCTCGACGCGGGTTTCCTGCACCGGCTGTGCCTGCTGTACGACCTTGGCCTGAACCGCGGCCGGGCGGGAGACTTCCAGCGCCGAGGAGGACTTGCCGATGATGTCGGACAGGTCCTGCAGGGCCTTGATCTGCTCGCTGACGGCGCGGCGCATCTGCGCCGCGTTTTCCTTGGCCTCTTCCGGCAGGTCGAAGGCACCGCGCTTCAGCTCGCCGCGGGTCTGGTCGAGCTCCTTGCGGATGTCGGCGGCGGCGCGGCGGATTTCCTCGGTCGCACCGGAGAACTTGCCGACCGCTTCCTCGACGGCCTCGCGCAGCGTTTCGCGCATGACGGTCGTGGCGGCTTCGGACTTCTTGCCGCTTTCGGTGAGCAGGCGATCGACATCGGAGAGCGAGGCGCCGACGCTGCCGCGCAGGCGGTTCGCCACTTCCTTGGTCCGCTCTTCGGCGCGGGCGAAGGAACCCTCGACCGACTGGCCTGCTTCCTCGCCGGCCTTTGTCAGCTGCTCGCGCAGCGTGTTGGCAGCGGCCTCGGCGCGCTTCTCGGTCTCGCCGAGGATGCGGCCGACTTCGGCGAACGACGTCTGGATGCCGCCGCGCAGGTTGCCGGCGATGAGGTTCGAGCGCTCCTCGGCGCGGGTGAAGACGCCCTCGACCATGCCTTCGAGCGACTGCATGGTCTTCTCGATCTCCTCCGAGCGCTGCACGAGGCCGACGGAGAGCGAACGCAGCGCGTCCTGGCGCTCTTCCAGCGTCGAGACGAGGTTCGACTGGGCGGCGGCGAGCAGATCCGAGGCCTGCGACAGAATCTTCGAGTGGTCCTCGAAGCGACCGACGATGCCGCCGATCTGCGACAGCGTGCCGGACGAGATGTCGGACAGGCGGTCCACCTTGCCCTCGAGCAGGCGCGACGTGGTGGACACCATGTCGGAGGCGCGCTCGGCGGAGGTGGAGAAGCGTTCGGCCGTGCTCATCAGACGGCCATCGATGGCGCCGAGCGTCTGGCTGGCGGCATCGACGATGCCGGCGATCGCGCCGTTGCTTTCCGAGAGGCGGGCGATCAGGCTTTCGACATTGGCGGCAAGGCCGCTTTCGATCTCGCGCATCGTGCCGGCGGCTTCTTCCGTGCGGCTGGTGATGGCGGCGAGCGTATCGGCCGTGCGGGCGGAGATCGCGTTGATGAGCGCGGCGTTCTCGTTGCGCAGGCGCTCGGCGCTTTCGCGGGCGACGCCGCTGATGCGCTCGGCAGCGTCACGGGCGACACCGCCGATGCCTTCGGCAGCCTCGCGGCCGACGGCAGCATAGCTGTCGATGACCGGACGGGCTTCCTCGTCGATCAGGCGGGCCAGCTCTTCCGTGCGGCTCGCCAGCATGGAGTTGAGCTCGCGGGTGCGTTCGTCGAGCGTCGAACGGATGGAGGCGCCGCGCGCTTCCAGAGCCTTTTCGACGTCGCCGAGGCCGGCGCGCAGCGACTGGGCCTGGTCGGCAAGGCGGTTTTCCGTTTCCGTGAAGCGGGCGACGGCGGAGGAGGTGGTCTCTTCGACGGCGCGGGCGAAGGCTTCGTTGCGGGCCGAAAGGTTGCCGGCGAACTCCTCGCCGGTGCGGGCGATGTTTTCGGCGGCGCGCTGGGCCTCGACGCCCATTTCCTGGGCTGCACGGGAGACCGCGCCGCGCAGCGACGAGCTGAGGCTGGCGAATTCCTCACCGGTCTTGGCGAGCGACTGGGCGGAGCGGACCGCTTCGGCGTCCATGTCCTGGGCGGCCTGCGAAACGGCGTCGCGCAGCGTTGCGGCAAGACCTGCGGCCTTGCCGTCGATCGTACGGTTGACACTGTCGAGACCGATGGTCAGCGCGCGGTCCATCGTGCCGAGGCGTTCCTCGATGCGGCCGGTCTTCTCGTCGATCGTGCCGGCGATGCGCTCCGCAGCCTCTCCGGTGATGCGTTCGATGTCGCCGGTGCGTGCAACGAGTGTTCCGTCGATGCGTTCGGCGGCTTCTCCGGCAATGCGGGCAATGTCGCTGGCACGGCTGGCCAGGGTTCCGTCGATGCGCTCCGCAGCCTCACCCACGGCGCGGCTGATTTCGTCGGCGCGGTTGACGAGGGCGCCATCGATACGCTCGGCGGCGTCGCCGACGGAGCGCTCGATCTGGCTCGCGCGGTTGAGGAGCGTGCCTTCGAGACGTTCGGTGGCTTCCCCGACCGTACGGCTGATTTCGTCGACACGTCCGACAAGGGCGCCGTCGATGCGTTCGGCGGCACCGTCGACGGTGCGTTCGATTTGGCTCGCGCGGTTGAGGAGCGCGCCTTCGAGCCGTTCGGCAGCCTCGCCGACGGTGCGGCTGATTTCGTCGACGCGGCCGACGAGGGCGCCGTCGATGCGCTCGGCGGCATTGCCGACCGTCAGCTCGATCTGCGTTGCGCGGGCGAGCAGCGTGTCGTCGATGCGGTCTGCGACCTGGCCGACGACGCGGTTGATCTCGTCGACGCGGTTGACGAGGGCGCCGTCGATACGCTCGGCGGCACTGCCGACGGTCATCTCGATCTGCGTGGCGCGGGCAATCAGCGTGTCGTCGATGCGGTCGGCCGCTTCCCCGGCGACGCGGGCGATCTGGTCGGCGCGGCTTGCCAGCGCACCGTCGATGCGTTCGGCAGCTTCTCCGGTGACGCGCTCGATATCGGTGAGGCGGCCAGAGAGGGCGCCTTCGATGCGCTCGGCAGCGCTGGCACCAAGGCGCTCGATGTCGGTGACGCGGCCGGCGAGGGCGGCGGCGATGCGTGCCGTCGTCTCGTCGCCGATGCGCTCCACCTCGGCCATCGGCCGGGAGAGGGCTTCGGATACACGCAGCGAAACGTCGCCGCCGGCGCGGTCGAGATCGGTGAGGCGCTCCGACAGGGTGTCGGAGATGCGCGATGCTGCCGTATCGACAAGGCCGGAGACGTGGTCGACGCTGTATTCGATGCGGGATTCGAGCTTGCCGAGGTTTTCCTCGAGGCGGCTGCCGGTCGTGTCGAAGCGGTTGGCGACGTTGTCGACGGTCTGCTCCATGCGGCTGCCGAAGGTGTCGGCTGCGTGCACGATCTTCGCCGAGGTTTCGACGAGGCGTTCCGCGACGGCGCCGACGCTTTCACGCACGCGCTGGTCGAGCAGGGCGCCGCTGCCGTCGATGGTGCGGCGAAGAGCCTCCTCGTGCTGCTCCATGGACAGTTCCAGCATGCCGGCGCTGGTGGCGATCGAGGTGCCGATGGTGGTCACCTGGTCGTTCAGCGTCTCGGTGAGATGGTTACGGCCCTCGGTGATGGCGAGGTTGATCGCGTTGATGCGGTCGTCGAGCGTCGCACGAATCTCGTCATGGGTGGAGGCCAGCGAACCGGTGAGCGTCGATGCACGGTCCGAAAGCTGCTCCATGGACAGTTCCAGCATGCCGGCGCTGGTGGCGATCGAGGTGCCGATGGAGGTGACCTGATCGTTGAGCGTTTCGGTGAGCTGGTTGCGGCCCTCGGTGATGGCGAGGTTGATCGCGTCGATGCGGTCGTCGAGCGTCGCGCGGATCTGCTCGTGGGTGGAGACGAGCGAACCGGCTAGTTCGGATGCGCGGCCCGAAAGCTGTTCGGCGATGTTGGCGGCACGACCGGAGAAGGCTTCGGCGAATTCGGTAGCCTGGCCATGCAGGACGCCCGTTAGCTGCTGGTTGCCTTCGGAGAGGACTGTTTCGACGCGTTCAGCCGCCGCGTCGATCGCGGACTGCATCGCGCCGGCGCTGTTGGACAGAACCGATGCGAGATTGGCCGTGCGGCCGGTGATGGCGTCGTCGATCTGGCGGGCGGCGCCCGTCAGGGCGTTCTCGACACGGCCGGCGGCGGCGCCGACGGATTGTTCGAGCTGGCTGCCGGTCTCGTTCAGCATCGAGGAGAGGGCGGTGGTGCGCTCGGACAGCGCGCTGTCGATGCGGTTGTGGCTGGCGGCGATCGTCGAGGCGATCTCGTCCGCGCGGGCGCCGAGGGCCTCTTCCATGCGCGCCTGGGCGGTTTCGATGCCGGAGGCGATGGAGGTGCCACGCGAATCCAGCGCATCCGTCAGGCGGCGCTCGCTGCCGGAAATGCTTTCCACCAGGGCGCTGGCGCGGGCGCCAAGTGCCTCTTCCATGCGGGCCTGTGCGGCCTCGATGTCGGTGGCGATGGCCGAGCCGCGCGAATCCAGCGCGTCCGTCAGGCGGCGTTCGCTGCCGGAAATGCTTTCCGCTAGCGCTTCGGCACGGGTGCCGAAGCCGCTTTCGATGCGGTTCTGCACGTCGGCGAGGCCGCCGAGAAGGGCGGCGGACTTTTCCGAGAGGACCGCGCCCATGCGTTCATGCGCACCGCTGACGGCATTGGAAATGGCGTCGGCATGGCCGGAGACCGCACTTTCGAGGACTTCCTGGCTGGTGGCGAGCGTCGTGGCCAGTGCGAAGGACTGGTCGGTGAGCGTGTTGCCGAGACGGTCGATGCTGGAGGTGAGGATGCCATCCATCGCGTCGCGGCCGCTGGCGACCGTTTCGTTGATGCGGGCAAGGCTCTCCATCAGCTTGCTGTCAAGCGAGCCGGCGCGCTGGTCGAAGGCCTGGGTGAATTCCTCGACACGATGGTCGAAGGCGCTGGCAATCTGGCCGACGGTCGCGTGCATGCGCTCGTCGAAGAAGCCGGTGCGCAGGTCGAGGTCCATGACGGTATCGTCGGCGGCGTTCTTGAGGCTCTGGCGGAACTGCGCGCCCTTTTCGTCGAGCGCGGCGTTCATCGACTGGAGAATGTGGTCGAGACCGCCGGTGACGGCCTGCTGGCCGATCGACAGGCTTTCGCTGATCTCGCGGGTGCGGGCGATCAGCGTCTCATTGAGCTGCTTGGCGCGCTCGTTCAACGCGGCATTCAGCTTTTCCGTATTGGTGTCGAGCGAGCTCGCGCGGGTCTCGAACTGCTGCAGCAGGTCACGGCCGCGCGAATCGAGGTTCTTGGTGAGCTGGTCGAGGCGGCTGTCGAACTCGTTGGCGAGCGCGAGGCCGGAGGAGCTGAGCGTCGAGAGCAGGCTGTCGGTGCGGGCCGACAGCATGGCGCCGATCGTCTGCGTCGCGCTGTCGGATTTCTCCATCAGCATCGCGGCGCGGGTGTCGAGCATGGAGGCGAAGGCTTCGCCCGAGGTGGCGAGGCGCTGGGTGATGTTGTCGCCGGCGCTGGCCAGCTCGTCCTTCAGCTGTTCGTGCGCGCCGGAGATCGACGACCGGATGCGCTCGGCATGGCTGACGATCGCCTCGCGCTCCGAGCCAAGTTCCTGGACGAGGGTGCGCACGCGCATCTCGTTGTCGGAATAGCTGCGCTCGAGGGCGTTGACTTCGGAATGCACGAGCGTTTCGAGCTCGGTTGCGCGGGCGATCGTGCGCTCGATGCCCTCGTTCATCGCGGAGACTTCGCGGCGGACGGCCTGGCCGACGCTCATGATGCGGTCGCTCGCGACGGTTTCCGGCTCGGAGAGACGGAGTGCGACTTCCGCCATGGAGCGGGCGGCACTGCGCAGTTCCTGGGCGCGGGAGATCATGATCGCGAAGGCGAAGAAGAGCATGATCGGCATGACGATGGCGACGACCATGCCGATGGCACCGGGCAGCGCCACGAGGTCGGCCACCGAGCGGATCTGCCAGATCTCGGGCGCATAGAGAAGGTTGGCAACGCCCAGCCCGCCGATGACCCAGAGAATGGACATCAGGATGGCCATGCGGATCGAGGCCCGGCCCGAGCGCACGTCCAGCGACTTCAGGATCGCGGCAGGCGTCTTGCGGGAGCCGTCGTTGGCGGGGGTGAAGGCCGGGGTTTTCGGTGCCTGCTCGGGGCTGAGGCCACGCGCGGCCTCGCCGGATGCAGGGCGGCTCGCAGGCTTTTCCTGCGTCTTGTTCGGAACGCGGCTTGCTGGTTCAGACACATGGGCCTCCGAAGCGTCCTTCTTCGAGGGCGTCTCCGGCGCTAGATCATCAAAGTCGATCTTCAGTGCTTCTTCCAGGGCCTGGAAGGCCTTGTCGTCGATCGACTCGGTGGGCTTGTTCGTCGCCATGCGGATACGCCTCGTTACCATGTCCGGGATCGGGCTTCATGCGCGCTGCCGCTGCTCAGGCGCATTCGAACCGGTCCGGTTGGTGGCCGGTCTTGCTGCATACCCTCATGGCACGCAGCGTCCGGACCGCCGTTCATTCCAAATTCGCTCGATAGACCGAAAAGGCGAAGCGGTGTATCTCCGCCCACGGCTTATCCACCGGGACTATCCGGTCGTATCGTAGTGACACATTAGCCTGTATCACACAATTCATTGCCATCTCCCTTCGCCCGAAACTTAACAGGAAGTTAATATCGGGCGATTCTGTATCGCGATGGAAAACCTGCGAAAATGGCTATTTTTCAGCCGTTAACCATAGTTCGCGATTCATGCCCATTTTGCGCCGTCTTTTAATCGGATAGGCGCGCCGGCCGCGCAGAATGAACGTCCCATGTCCCTGTGCGGAACGACGGAAACACCCGTGCCGCATCGACACCTGCGTGCACCACAAAGAAACATGCGTACATCGCGTCTATAAGGATATTGGCAAATGGCAGCGCTCAACATTGCATTCGAGGCGCCGGACAATGCAGGCGGCATGTCCCATTCCGGGGAAAAGCCGATCGATCTGGTACACCTTGCCCGCCAGACCATGGGTGACAAGGGGCTGGAGCTGGAAGTGCTGCAGATGTTCGCGCGGCAGGCGCGCGCGAGCATGAAGGACCTGGCGAGCCTGGAGGGCGCCGCCCGCGCTGCCGTCGCTCATCGCCTCAAGGGCTCCGCACAGTCCGTCGGCGCCACCGCCGTCGGCAAGGCGGCCGCTGCGCTCGAGGACAATCCGGCCGACGCAATCGCGCTTGCCGGCGTTGCCGCCGCCGTGGTCGAGGCGGAAAACTTCATCCTGAAACTCTGCCGCTGAACGGCGCAGACCTGCCGTGTCTTCCCTGGCGCGGCGGGAAAAGCCGATGCCGCGCCCGGACCATCCGGATCCTGCCGGGCGCGCGATGTTGACTGGGGAGGGGTTTTGTTGGAAACGTCCGCGGAAAACCGGCGCGTTCGACCATCCTTCCGCCGGCCGTTCGTTCGCCCGCCCGGGCAGTCTTGAGGATCCGGAAGCCATCATGAGCAAACTCACCATCGTCGCCTTTGACGGCACGCGCCACGAACTGGATGTCGCCAACGGCTCCACGGTCATGGAAAACGCCGTGCGCAACTCCGTGCCCGGCATCGAGGCTGAGTGCGGCGGCGCCTGCGCCTGCGCGACCTGTCACGTCTATGTCGACGATGCCTGGAGCGCGACCGTCGGCCCGCCGGAAGCGATGGAAGAGGACATGCTGGACTTCGCCTACGAGGTGCGCCCCACCTCGCGGCTCTCCTGTCAGATCAAGATGTCGGATGCGCTTGACGGGCTCGTGGTCCACGTTCCCGAACGCCAAGCCTGACATCTTTTCCTTCAGATTGTCGGAAGTACCGGCCAAAGCCGATTTGGTTTCGGCCGGCCTCTTGTCGCCTCTTCTTTGCGCGTGAAGAAGAGATCGCCGGGTTTTGCTCGCCTGCAAGAATAGAAGGGCAAAAAAGAGCCTCGCCGGTCGGTCAGGACGAGCGAGGCCAGGAGGGCGCATCGCAGGCAGGAGAGGGAGGAGACACCTGCTGCTTTGATAAGGACGCGCCAGGAGAACCTGTTACAAACCGCTTCATGCAACTTCGGGAAGGAAAGTCGTCTTCCCGTTCACTGTTGATATAAACATACGGCGATTTGCGGAATTGCGCTATCGCTAAAACTAACCAGTCATTTCATGCATGGAAACGCCTCCGTGCCTTGGCCCGGTCCCGTTCCATTAAAACTCCTTCAAGATATACCTGCCGGCGCGGTGCGCCTTTACTCGGCGCGGTTCTTCAGCCGGTGCACCAGAAGGCGCATCATGCGGTCGTTGAAGTTCTTCGATTCGATGCGGTCGAAACGGGCCTGGTCGGCGTCGTGTTTCGTTACCGCATCCGCCGTCACCCGATCGACCCGTGCCTGCATGCGTTCGCAGTCGGCCTCGGGCCGCAGGGCTTTCAGCGTGCGCTCCAGGCTGCGGGCATGGGTGCGGGCGATTTCGGCGTGGCGTTCCTCGTGGCGCTTGATGTCGCTCGAAAGCGTATCCCAGATCAGCGCGAGCGACGGGGTGGCACGCTTGCGGTGCTTCCAGCGCGGCAGGATGATCTCCGTGGAGAGCGTTACCCGCGCCTCGCCGACCGCGCAGCGGCTGCCGCGGCGCACATAGGTGACCGAGCCGCCCCACTTGATGCGGGTGGCGCCGGGATGGCGCGATCCGCTGTGTTTCATCATCGGACCGCGCTTCGACAGTTCCTCGTCGAGTTCGGCCGCGGTGCGTCCGCCGACGGAGAAATAGGCGAAGGTCTTCGAGGTGATGGTCTCGGCGCGGGCGGGCTGGGACGCGAGGCAGGCGAGGGCGGCAAGGGCCATCAGGCGAGCGATGGTCGTCATTCAGTCAGCATTCCTTTCGCCACCGGGACATCCGGTGTGGAAACCGGCCGAAAGCGCCGGTTGAACTTCCCCCAAGCTTGGGGCATAGGCTCGGCGAGCGCAACACCCTATCCGGGATGCCGCTCGATAGCCTTAGCGTCAAATCCGTTGATTTAAAGCTAAGGGTGTCTAGGAGATATCCAAGGCGCTGTCGCCAACTGCGAGGAAAACCGCCATGTTTTCACCATTCGAGCCCTTTCGCTGGGCGCTCGCCCACGGGCGCTCCCTGGAGCTCGGCCCGCGTGGCATTTTGATGGCGATCGTCAATGTTACACCGGATTCCTTTTCCGATGGCGGTCGCTTCGACAGCGCGGACAAGGCGGTGGCGCAGGCCATGCTCTGTCTCGAAGAGGGGGCGGAGATCGTCGATATCGGCGGGGAATCCACCCGACCGGGCGCGGCTTCCGTGTCGGCAGCGCAGGAGCAGGACCGTATTCTGCCCGTTATCGAGGCGCTTGCAGCTACGACGGACGCGATCATCTCGGTCGATACCTACCGGGCCGAGACGGCGCGGCTGGCCGTTGCGGCCGGGGCGCATATCGTCAACGACGTGCACGGCCTGCAGCGCGAACCCGACATTGCCGGCGTTGCCGCCGCGACCGGGGCGGGGCTGTGCATCATGCATACCGGCCGCGACCGTCAGAAGCAGCCGGATGTCGTGGGGGACCAGTATCTCTTCCTCGGTCGCTCGCTGGAGATCGCCCGGGAGGCGGGTGTCGCGCGAGAGGCGATGGTACTCGATCCCGGTTTTGGCTTTGCCAAGGATACGGAGGAAAATCTCGAACTCATGGCGCGTTTCGGCGAGCTTTTCGGTTTCGAACTGCCCATCCTGGCCGGCACCTCGCGCAAGCGCTTCGTCGGCGCCGTCACGGGGCGCGAGGCGGAAGGCCGGGATGCCGGCACTGCCGCCACGACCGCGCTGCTGCGGGCTGCCGGTGCGGCGGTCTTCAGGGTGCACGATGTCGCAATCAACAGGGATGCGCTGGCAATGGCGGATGCTATGCTTGACGCAAGGCGCAAGGTGACGGCGCGCGAGGCGCGCGCCTGACAGACAGGCAGCCAGACAGGAAAGACCATGACCACCACCTACACGATCACGCTCAAGAACTGTGCCTTCTTCGCCCGCCACGGCCTGCACGACGCCGAGGAATTCCTTGGCCAGCGGTTCTTCGTCGATGCGGAGCTGGAGGTGCGGCCGCTGCGCCCGCTTTCCGACGACGCGATCGAATCGACCGTCGATTACGGCGTCGCCTTCCAGGAGATCGAGAAGATCGTCACAGGCCAGCGGCGCTATCTCATCGAGGCGCTGGCGCAGGAGATCGCCACGGTGCTCTGTGCCCGCTTCCCGCAGATTTCCCGTGCCCGCATTACGGTGCGCAAGCCGAACGCGCCGGTGCCCGGCGTGCTGGATTATGTGCAGGTGACGGTCGATCATGCCGTCTGAGCCTTTCCGCCGGGCTTCGCTCGGTCTTGGCGGCAATATCGGTGATCCCGTGCGCTCCATGGCCGAGGCGTTGCAGGCGCTCGATGCGCGGGAGGACTGCCGCGTGACGGCCGTCTCGCGGCTCTACCGCACGCCGCCCTGGGGCAAGACCGACCAGGACTGGTTCTTCAATGCCTGTGCGCTGGTGGAGACGACGCTTGCGCCCGAGCCGCTGCTCGACACCTGCCTTGCTATCGAGCGTGACATGAAGCGCGAGCGCAAGGAGCGCTGGGGTCCGCGCACCATCGATATCGATGTTCTGACCTATGAGGGCGTGGCGCAATCCGGCGGGCGGCTGGAGCTGCCGCATCCGCGCATGACGGGGCGCGGCTTCGTGCTGATGCCGCTTGCCGACGTTGCGCCCGACCTTGCGGTCGGGGGGGGCACGGTGAGGTCCTGGCTGGAAGATGCCGATGTCGCGGGCATCGAGCCGGCGAGCGTCGGCCCGGAATGGTGGAAGGTTACTTGATCGAACCGACGGCGATGTCGTCGAGATTGCGGTCGAGCGAGACGCCGATGACCGGCACCATCTTGTTCTCGACCTTCACCGAGATGGTGATGTTCATCTTGTTATCGCCTTCGAGGCGCGCGATCATCGCGCCGTTCAGCTTCTGGCGGTTGATGCCGACGACCACCTTGTCGCCGTTGACCTGGCCGGAGGTGATGTCGAGGCCCTTGCCGGAAGCGCCGTCGAGGAACTTGCCCTTGTAGGTGCTGCCCGACTTGGTGATGAGCGCGGACATCGGCTGCTTGAAGACGCCGACGCGGCAGAAGCCCTCGAGCTGGATGCCGGCGCCCTTGGCGGGTGCGGTGTCGCCCGTCAGGTCGCAGGCGAACTTGGTGCCCTTGTACTTGCCGGCGACGATCTCGCCCTTGCCCTGCCAGCTGCCGGTGACCTGCTCGAAGAACGCCTTGTCGCGCGAGCCGGCGGAGGCGGGAAGCGCGATGGCGGTGGCTGCGAGGAAGGCCGCTACGGAGACGCGGGCGATCAAAGAGGTGCGCGAGTACATGAACGATCCTTGATGGGCGACGGCCATCTGGCCTGCTTGTGTGCGACGAGATTTGCGCGAAAATGGTTAATGGACGGTTTCCGGGCGTCTTGCCCTTCGTCATTTACCGGTCATGTAGGCCCTGAAAACCGGGGTGTTGCAACGAGCCCACAGTTCCAGGACCCCGCCTGCGCGTCGCGAATGATGCACGGTGCCGGGGGTCAGGCGTCGTCGCGCCGGCCGTTCGTCATGCTCGGTGTGAGGTCGCCGATGAAATCGCCGATGCCGGGCCGTTTCAGCGCGCGGAAGGGCATGGGCCGGCAGAGATCCATGGCGGCGATGCCGATTCGCGCCGTCATCAGGCCGTTGATGACGCCTTCGCCGAGCCGGGCGGAAAGTTTTGAGGCAAGCCCGTGGCCCAGCACCTGCTGCACCAGGCTGTCGCCCATGGCAATGGAGCCGGTAACGGCGAGATGGGCGATGACATCACGCATCAGGCGCAGCATACCGATCTTGCCGGGACGGCCGCCGTACAGTTCCGCCATGCCGCGCACCAGCCGGCTGCTCTCGTAAATGACATAGCCGAGATCGACCAGCGCCCGCGGGCTGACGGCGGTGACGATGGAGACCCGCTTGGCCGCGCCGAGGATCAGCGCACGCGCCTCGCGGTCGAGCGGCGCCATCAATTCGCGTTCGGCAAGGTCGACGAGGTGGGCCGCGTCGATGATCTCGCCTTCGGTCTCGGCGAGGCGCGCGCGCCCGCGCGCCGTCTGCGGCCGGGCGGCCACGAGATGCGCGAGGCGGGCGAGGATGGCGCGGCCGACCGACGGGCTTGGCGACAGGGCGGCTTCGGCGACGTCGTGCTTGAGGTCCTGCACGGCGGCGAGACGGCGCAGGCCGATCAGTTCGCGCGCGACAAGGCCGAAGACGGCGAGAACCGCGATCGCGGCAGCGGCGATCGCGAGATAGCCGAGCCAGTCGTTGCGGCTGAAGAGATCGCGGATCAGCGAATCGACCCAGAGCCCGACGGCGAGCGAGACGAGGAGGCCGAGCGCGCCGAGGGCTATGCGGCCGAGGGTGAGGCGGCGCTTGCGCGGGGTGGCGATCGGCGGTGCCAGATCCGGCAGGTCGGCGGTTGTGGCGATGAAGGGATCCTCAGCATCCGGCGTCAGCGTGACGGCGTCGTCGAAGGCGGCGGGCGCACGGCGCTTTGCATGCTCGGATGGCTGCGGGGAGCCGGCGGGCAAAGCGAAGGCGGCGGGCTTGCGCGGACGGTCGTTCATGCGAGCCGGTCTCCGATCAGGTATTGCAGTGCGCGGTCGAGGCGGATGTGCGGCACGGACAGTTTCAGGCCGCCGCCCGTCTCCTCGATATGCGGCGGGCGGAAGCGCACGAAGTTCAGGAGATGCGGCGCCTCGCCTTCAGGAACGGATTCAAGTTCCTTGAAAAGTGAATCCGGATCCTTCGGCAAGTCCCCGGGAAATATAGCTGTTTTTCGTTCGCCGTCGAAGATCTCGCCGTTGATCTGCTCGCCGGCCATGGGCACGCCGACGATGACCGGCAGGTCCTCGCCATCGTGCTTGACGGTCGCCTCGCGGGTGGCGCGCACGGAGGCGAGCGCCATCACCTCGATGCCGGCGCCGCTCATGCCGATGCGCTCGATGGCGCGCTCGACGAGGCGGCGGGTGACGGCCTCCAGCCGCGCATGGCTTTCGTGGTGCAGATGGTCCGCCTTGGTGGCGGCAATCACGATGCGGTCGATGCGGCGCGTGACAAAGGAGGACAGAAAGCTGTTCGTGCCGGCGCGGAAACAATCGAGCACGTCGCCGAGCGCGCGCTCCAGGTCGTGTACGGCCTCGGCGCCGCGGTTGATGGCCTGAAGGGCGTCGATCAGCACGATCTGCCGGTCGAGCCTGGCAAAATGTTCGCGGAAGAACGGGCGCACCACATGCGTCTTGTAGGCCTCGTAGCGGCGCTCCATCATGGCATGCAGCGATCCCCTGTCCGGGCGGCCTTCCGGCAGGTTCGGCAGGGGGGCGAAGGTGAGGGCGGGCGAACCTTCGAGGTCGCCGGGCATCAGGAAACGGCCGGGCGGCAGGGTGGAGAGCGAACGTTCGTCGGATTTGCAGGCCCTCAGATAGGCGGTGAAGGCTTCTGCCAGCGTGCGTGCGGTCGCTTCCTCGGCTGAAGCTGCCGGGTCTATGGTGGCCGACAGCGCCAGCCAGTCGCGCGCGAGCTCCGCGCGGATGCCGGACTGTGCGAGCGCCACGGTGTTTGCGCTGAAGGTGCGGAAATCCTGCGCGAGCAGCGGCAGGTCGAGCAGCCATTCGCCGGGATAGTCGACGATGTCGATCGACAGCCTACCGGGCGAGAAGAGACGACCCCAGCCGGAGGCGCTCTCGTAGTCGAGCGTCAGGCGCAATTGCGAGATGGCGCGGGTCGAATCCGGCCAGAGCCGGTCGGCGACCAGCGCGCGGATATGGTCCTCGTACTGGAAGCGCGGCACGGCGTCGTCCGGCTGTGGCTCCAGCCGGATTTTTGACACACGTCCCGAGCGCCCTGCCTCGAACAGCGGCAGGCGGCCGCCATTCAGCAGGTTGTGGACGAGCGAGGAGATGAAGACGGTCTTGCCGGCGCGCGACAGGCCGGTCACGCCGAGGCGGATCGACGGGTTGACGAGGTTGGTGGCGCGGCCGGTCAGCGCGTCGAGCGCGAGCAGGGCTTCGTCGGTTAGGGTGGTCAGGCTAGGGGGCAAGGTCTCTTTCCAGCATCGAAGGCGATATAGGAAACGAAATCCGGCGGAAAAAGAGGCCGCCTTTTCACGCAAACCATGTCACGCAGGAATCTGCAGCGGTTTTGCGCCAGCGCGATGCCGAAAATCAAGAGGCGACCCCGAGGGATCGTGCTGCGCCTCAATGCGCCGGGCGCGGTGTCATGAAGCCGGCAAGGCAGGCGCCGGCATAGTTGTCTTCGGTCGGTCGCTCGTCGAAATCCAGGATGGCAAGGCCTGCTGTCGGATAGCCGAAGGGAGCGGCGGTCTCGGCGATCTCCTTGCCGACGAGGCGATGGAAGAACTCCTCGATCATCGGATTGTGGCCGACGATCATCACGGCGGTCTCCTGCCGGTTCGCGAAGGCGAGTTCGGCATAGGTGTCGACCGTGCCGGAATAAAGGGAATCGACATAATCGATGGTCAGCTCCTCGCTCACCGAGCGATGGAAAGGCTCGGCGGTCTGGCGGCAGCGGACGGCGGTGGAGGAGATGATGAGGTCCGGCCTGTAGCCCTGGTCGGCGGCTTCCTCGGCGATCACCTCGGCTTCGGCAAAGCCATCGTCGTCGAGGGCGCGGTCGAAATCCGACTGGCCGGGCTCGGCCCAGGCGGCGCGGGCGTGACGAAGGATGTAGAGCCGGAAGGCCGGCGTGCCGAGAGATGCCAAGTGTGTCCTCCATCCGCCTGCAGCAAACGATCCGTGCCGCGTTCCGACTTCATGTCTGTCCTTGCGGGAAAGATCAACCGGTTTTGCGCACGGGCGCGTTCACGATCGTGTCTGACGGCGCCTGGTAGGCCAGCGTGTCCTCCAGCCGCTCTGGCCGTGCGAAGTAGTAGCCCTGCATCATGCGGCAGCCGAGGCCGCGCAGCGCAGCGACCTGCTCATGGGTCTCCATACCTTCGACAACGCAGACGCAGCCGACGTTGCGGGAGAGGTCGACGATCGTCTTGACGATGCTGCGGCTGCGTTCGTTCGTGGCGATGTCGACGATGAAGCTGCGGTCGATCTTGATCTTGGTGAGCGGCAGTTTGTGCACGTAGTTGAGGCTCGAATGGCCCGTGCCGAAATCGTCGAGCGCAATGCCGATGCCGCGCTCGGCGAAACGGCGGATGTTGTCGGCGGCGAGCGTGAAGTTGCGCATGACGGCCGTCTCCGTCACCTCGATGTCGAGGCGGGCCGGGTCGACGCCGCTTTGCGCGATGATCTCGAGCAGGGTATCGACGGTCTTGTTGGAGACGACGTCGCGGGTCGACAGGTTGACGGAGAGGCGAATGTGATCCGGCCAGCTCTGTGTGGCCGCCAGCGCCTTCTGCACCAGGATCTCCGTCAGCCGGCCGATGATGCCGGCCCGCTCGGCTGCACGGATGAAGATACCGGGCGGCACGTTGCCGAGGGTCGGGCTCTGCCAGCGGGCGAGTGCCTCATAGGCGGAGATGCCGTTCGTGTCCGCATCGACCATGGGCTGGAAGACGAGGTACATCTCCTTCTCGAAATCGGCGGCGCGCAGCGCCTGCTGGATGCGGCCCTGCTCGTTGATCTCGGCCTCGTGCTCGGCGGAGAAGACGACCGTCGTTCCGCGAAAATTCTGCTTGGCGAGATAAAGGGCAAAGTCGGCGCGATCGAAGAGCCGGTCGGCCGTGGTGCCGGCATCGCCGAGGATCGAGATGCCGAGCGAGCCGGAAACGCGTGCTGTCTGTCCGTTGAAGACATAGGGTTCCTGGAGGGCCGCGCAGATTTCGTCGCCGATCGCATGGAGCCGCTCTGCGCAGGCCGTGCCCTCGAAGATGATGCCGAACTCGTCGCCGCCGAGGCGGGCCGGGAACAGACCCTGGCCGGCAAAGGCGAGGAGCCGTTCGCCGACCTCGACGAGCAGCTTGTCGCCGATGCCGTGGCCGAAGGTGTCGTTGACGGGCTTGAAGCCGTCGAGGTCGATAAGGCCGAGGGCGAGGCCCGTGCGGTTCTTCTCCGCCCGCGCGATCCTCGTTTCGAGCTCGGCACGGAACTGGCGGCGGTTGGGCAGGTTGGTCAGGCTGTCGAGATTGGCGAGGCGATGGTTCTCGTCGCTGAGGCGTTGGGTTTCCGCCTGGCGCGCCTCGAGCTCCTTCTGCGACTGGATGAGGGCGCCGAAATCCCGGTAGTAGGTGAAGAGAATGAACACCATGGCGACGGTGACGAGTGCGACATTGAGAGCGAGCGCGGTGAAGACCGGATTGCCCGAAGTGCCGAAGAAGATGGTGAACGGGCCGAGCACGATGGCCGTCAGCGCGAGCGCGGCCGCCCGCAGGTGCATCAGGCAGAAGATGCAGCCGACGACCGTGTTGGCGATGTAGAAGGCGACATGGGACTGCTGGTAGGCGTTGCCATAGGGATAGAGGCTCAGCGACCAGGCGCAGAAGCCGGCGCCGAGCAGTGCGGTCAGGCGATAGGTCGAGCGCAGCCGGTCGACCGCCTCCGCATGGGTGTAGCGCCGGTTGCGGCTGAACCACCAGTGGACGAGGCGGAACAGGCTGATGGCATAGAGCGCGGAGGGAATGTAGAGGGTGAGAGAGACGGGAGCGGTGCCCAAATGGGTGACGGTGATGGCGACAGTATTCGTCACCAGCATGAAGTAGAGCAGCGGCACCTGCTTGGTAAAGGCGGCAAGCTGCGCCTGGACGAGCTCCGGATTGCCGGATTCGATCGAAAGAATGGCCTTTGCCCTGCTGAACATCAATGCGTGCTCCTGCCCTTACGGCAAGAGAAAAGCATGAGTTGCTAAAATAAGTCTGAATCCAGGGCGCTACAGGTTCGCGAAAGAAAATCGTCCTACCCTTATCCCGGATCGGCAATCGCGTGCCTATATTTGGTGCAGGACGATGCGACAGACAGGCGATAGAGCGCCCTTTGGGCGAGGCGACGGGGATGTTTGGCGGCCGATTTTGCCATCCCGTTGTAATCTTGATGAAATATTAGTCTGGCAAGGTTCAAAACAGAGGCAGACGCGAAAAACCGTGGGTAAGTTTCTACAGGCTTGAAACACGTTACCCGTGGGGATATACAGCGCGCCTTGAGATGTTCTTCAGGAGAATCGCGTTGAGTGAGAAGATCGATCTTAGCAATTTCGTCCTCGATGAGGGCGATGAATTCATGAACGCAAACCAGCGGGCTTACTTTCGAGCAAAGCTGAACGCCTGGAAAAACGACATCCTGCGCGAAGCGCGCGAAACCCTCGACCATCTGGCAGAAGAAAGCGCCAATCATCCGGATCTTGCGGACCGGGCGTCTTCGGAAACCGACCGTGCCATCGAACTTCGGGCACGTGACCGCCAGCGCAAGCTGATCTCCAAGATCGATGCGGCGCTGCAACGTCTCGACGAAGGCACTTACGGTTACTGCGAGGAAACAGGCGAGCCGATCGGCCTCAAGCGTCTCGACGCCCGCCCGATCGCCACGCTTTCGATCGAGGCGCAGGAGCGCCATGAGCGTCGGGAGAAGGTGTATCGCGACGAGTAGACCTTTCCTACGGATCTGAGGAGGTCCGAGGGCAGGCTTCGCGGTAATCGAACACCGGATGTTTCCGGTGCCGGCAGGTTTCGTGTTGTTCGGTGCTGGTAAGACCAAAATTAAAGCCGCCGGAAACCTCGTGTTTCCAGCGGCTTTTTTCTGTGCGGTTCGGACCGGTTGTCTTACGCCTTGCGATTGGCGGCAATTTCACCGAGCAGGCGCGCCATCTCCGCTTCCGTTTCCTCGCGGCTCTTTGCGACGGGCTGCCCATGACCGATCGTGGCGGCGGTCTGCGTCGGGTTGAGCGTCGGCTGGGCGGCTGTGTGAGCGGTCGTGCCGGCGGCGGCACTGCTGGCCATTTCGGCCTCCAGGATCTTTTCGAACTCGCTGACCAGCGCCGGGTTGTCGGCAAGCTGGGGCGTCGGCTTGGCGAGCGTCGGCGTCGCCATCGGGCGCTGCACCGTCTGGCCGGCGGTCGCCTGTGTCGTGTGCGTTACCGTGGACTGGGGCAGGACGCGCTGGCGGTTCTGTTCGAGGACGTCCTCGATGCGGCGCTCCGGCGTACGCTGCTGCATGGCCGTCTGCGCCTGCTGGGTCGTCTGGACCGGCTGGCTGACCGCCTGCGCCGGAGTGGTGCGGGGAGCGGTATCGTCCTCACCGGAATAAAGCACCCTGGTCATCGCCGAGACGCCCTCCGGCGTTGCCGCCGGGCGGCGCTCCACCGTGCCGTTGGTCGATGCGACAGCACCGGCCGAGGCGGTGGTGCGGGCGGCGATCGCGGGTTCGGCCGCCTTCGCCACTGTTTCCTGCAGCACCGGTGCGGGCTCGGCACGCTCGGTCCTCTGGTTGGTTTTTTCCGTTGGCTGGGTATGGTCAGCCGACGGGAGGGCGATGCGCGTTTCGATGACGATGTCGGTCGGGCCGCCGATCATCAGGAGGTGTTCCACGTCGTCCCGGCGTATCAGGACGAGGCGGCGGCGCGTGTCGATTGCCGCGGCATCGAGCACGGCAAGGCGCGGCGCACGGTTGCGCCCGCCGCGGATGAAGGGCGAGGAGGGGCGGCCCCGGATGATCCAGAGCACCAGCGCGAGGCAGAGAAGGCCGAGCAGCACCACCACCGCGGCGATGACGAACTTCGTGCCGTTCTCTGCGAGAATCTCCTGGAACATGGCGCGGTCACTCCTTCTCAGCAGTTTTGGCCCAGCAGTTCGGCCTTTCGGGCCGATTGGCTGCATTTGACGGCTTTTCCCGGGGTCCTACAAGCGCGGTATACCGGTTGTCCAGCACGGATTGCCGTCGTCATCGTCGCGTAAGTATGGCAGGTTAGGGAAATTGCGATGTTTGAGCCGGGAATATTCCCTGTGAATTCGCGGCCTTGCTTCCCCTCGACGGCTTTTTGCGCTTCCCTCGTGCGGATAAACATGATTCTGGCATCGGGTTCGGGTCAAGCGCAAGACCCGGACTGTTGCAGACGAGGGACTGATGACGACGATGAAGCGGCCGGACGGGGATAATGTGCCGATCGTGGACCGCGGCGTGCGGCCGGCGGTGGCGCTGCGTGTGGTGCTGCTCGCGGTCGTGCTGGCGGCTTCGGCGGGGGCGTTCATCGTCTTCAAGAACCAGCTCGACAACGAGCTCGTGCTCGGAGTTCTCGGCGTTCTCGCGATGGCCGGCATCTTCTTCGTCGTTTCCGCGCTGATCGGCTTCATCGAGGTCATGCCGCAGGCGGCGCGCTCGGATGATCTGGCACGCGCCTTTCTCGATGCGCATCCCGATGGCACGGTCGTCACCGACCGCAAGGGCCGCATCGTCTACGCCAATGCGGCCTATGGCGCGCTGACGGGGGCGAACGGTGCTGCCGAGGTGCAGACGCTCGAGACCCTGCTGTCGCGCAATCGCGACGCGACCGAAGCCGTCTATCGCCTGACCAACGGCCTGCACGAAGGCAAGGAAGGCGCCGAGGAGTTCCGCGTCCAGAAGCCGCTCAACCCGGCCGGCTCCGGCGGCTCGGGCGCGCAGTGGTATCGCCTTAAGGCGCGTATCCTGCCGAACCGCGACGAGCCGAAGCAGCCGCTCTATATCTGGCAGATTTCCAACATCACCTCCGAGCGGGACGACCAGGAGCGCTTCTTCAAGGAATTGCAGAACGCCATCGACTATCTGGACCATGCACCGGCCGGTTTCTTCTCCGCGGGCCGCAAGGGCGAGATCGTCTACCTGAACGCGACACTTGCCGAATGGCTCGGCATCGATCTTGCGAAGTTCCATCCCGGCTCGCTGTCGATCGCCGAGATGGTGGCGGGCGAGGGGCTGGCGCTCATCCAGTCCGTGCAGGCCGAGCCTGGCCTGAAGCGCACCGAATTGCTGGATCTCGACCTGCGCAAGACGAACGGCCAGAGCCTTCCGGTGCGCATCGTGCACCGCGTTTCCACAACGCGCGACGGGGCGCCCGGCGAAAGCCGCACCATCGTTCTTGCGCGCGAGGAGGGCAGCGCGAACGATCAGTCCGCCTCGATTGCCTCCATGCGCTTCACGCGCTTCTTCAACAACACGCCGATGGCCATCGCCTCGGTCGATGGCGGCGGCCGGATCCTGCGCACCAACGCGCCATTCCTGAAGCTGTTCTCGGGCGTCGTCTCGCGCGACGATATCGACCGCGGCGCCAAGCTCGAGACCATCGTGCACGAGACGGATCGCTTGCGCCTGCAATCGGCGCTCGATGCGGCGAAGGACCGGCAGGGCGACATCGCGCCGATCGACTCGCTGCATCCGGCCGACGACGGCCGGCATTTCCGCTTCTATGTGAACGCCGTCATCGACCAGAGCGACGAGGCGCCGGAGGAGGCGGCCATCGTCTATGCCGTCGAGATCACCGAGCAGAAGGCGCTCGAGACGCAGATGGCGCAGACGCAGAAGATGAATGCGGTCGGCACGCTCGCCGGCGGCATCGCGCACGACTTCAACAACGTGCTGACGGCGATCCTGCTTTCCTCCGACCACCTGCTTCTGTCCGCGCGCCCGTCCGATGCGAGCTTTGCCGATCTCATGGAGATCAAGCGCAACGCCAACCGGGCGGCGGTGCTGGTGCGCCAGCTGCTTGCCTTCTCGCGCAAGCAGACGATGCGCCCGACCGTGCTCAACCTCACCGACGTCATCGGTGACCTGCGCATGCTCGTCGATCGCATGACCGGCACCAACGTCAAGATCGATGTCGAATATGGCCGCGACCTCTGGTCGGTGAAGACCGATCTTGGCCAGTTCGAGCAGGTGCTGATCAACCTTGCGGTCAATGCGCGCGACGCCATGCCGGAGGGCGGCACCATCACCTTCCGCACCCGCAATGTGGAGGCTGACGAGGCGGCGGCACGGAACCTGCGCGATCTGCCGCCGGGTGACTATGTGGAAGTGGACGTGGCCGACCAGGGCACCGGCATCCCGCCCGAAATCATCGATAAGATCTTCGAGCCCTTCTTCACCACCAAGGAAGTCGGCAAGGGCACAGGGCTGGGCCTTTCGATGGTCTATGGCATCGTCAAGCAGTCCGGCGGCTATATCTATCTCGATTCCGAAGTCGGTAGTGGCACGACCTTCCGCATCCTCATGCCGCGCCATATCGAAGAGGTGGTGCCGGCGGAAGTGGCGGGCGCGGTGCAGGCACTGTCGCAGACCGGCGGTCAATCGACGGCCGTGGCCGCGCGGGAAGCGGACAAGGAGCCGCGCGACCTTACCGGCGGTTCGGCCGTGGTGCTGCTCGTCGAGGACGAGGAAGCGGTGCGGCGCGGCGGCAAGCGCATGCTGGAGACCCGCGGCTACACCGTCCACGAGGCCGGGTCCGGTGTCGAGGCGCTGGACATCATGGAAGAGCTGAACGGTGCCGTCGACATCGTCGTCTCCGACGTGGTCATGCCCGAGATGGATGGTCCGTCGCTGCTGCGCGAGCTGCGGAAAACCTATCCGGACCTCAAGTTCATCTTCGTCTCGGGCTATGCCGAGGACGCCTTTGCCCGCAACCTGCCGGCGGACGCCAAGTTCGGCTTCCTGCCGAAGCCGTTCTCTCTGAAGCAGCTTGCCGAGGCCGTGCGGGAAATGCTCGACGCCTGAGCCTTCAGGCAATCGCATAGGGAATTCGACAGTGCCTTTCTTTCCTTCTCCCGGTGGGGAGAAGGTGGCCCGAAGGGGTCGATGAGGGGGCGGACGGATCATTTGCGCCTTTGCCATCCCCTTCATCCGCCTGCCAGCACTTTCTCCCCGTGGGGAGAAGGGGAATGAGGCAGCGGCTTCCTTCCAAATGCGATTGCCCTGTCTCGGCTCCTGACAGCACCGGCCTTTCAACGGAAAAACCGGGGCGGCATCGGCAGATGCGGTTTTTTCTTTGCCCAACCATCATGGTCAATGGTCGGTTAACCGCTTGCCGCTAGTGTCGAACTTGTATTGCGTATCGGGACTGCTGTGCATGTGGACCAAACACCATAAGAAGCGGAAATTCGGCCGGCTGGCGTTGCCGGTGATTACAGTCGCATTCCTTTCCTACTTCGGCTATCATTCCGTCCATGGCGATTTCGGCCTCAGGGGGATGGAGGAGCTCGAACGGCAGAGAGTAGAGCGTCAGGCGCGCCTGGACGTCCTCGTGCGGCAGCGTCAGATCCTGGAAAAAGAGGTGGCCCTGATGAGCGATGGCTCGCTCGAGCGCGACATGCTCGACGAAAAAGCACGCTCCTATCTCAACATGTCCAGAGCCGACGAAATCGTTATTTTCCATTGAAGAAGTCGATTAACCGAAATCTGGTTAATCGTAAATATTCCTTACTAATCAATGGGTTGGGAAGAATATAAGCCATGCATTTATGGCATTGCTGAGGCGGGCTTTCTCCCCTATGGTTTCCTCCAAGAGGCAAACATAGGGAGGAACGAATGGCTCCGCGTAAAACCGCGTCCACGTCCAGCCGCAAAACCGCGGCAAAGCCTGCAAAGAAAGACTTCACCGGCGGCACGATTGCCGAGTTCTCCAAGGAAGACGATCTTCACGCCTATCGCGAAATGCTGCTCATCCGGCGTTTCGAGGAAAAGGCTGGTCAGCTCTATGGCATGGGCTTCATCGGCGGCTTCTGTCACCTCTATATCGGCCAGGAAGCGGTCGTCGTCGGCATGCAGCTGGCGCTGAAGGAAGGTGACCAGGTCATCACGGGTTATCGTGACCACGGCCATATGCTCGCCTGCGGCATGAGCCCGCGCGGCGTGATGGCGGAACTGACCGGACGTCGTGGCGGCCTTTCCAAGGGCAAGGGCGGCTCCATGCACATGTTCTCCAAGGAAAAGAACTTTTATGGCGGCCACGGCATCGTCGGCGGGCAGGTTTCGCTCGGCACGGGCCTTGCCTTCGCCAACCGCTACCGCGGCAACGATAATGTCTCGCTCGCCTATTTTGGCGACGGCGCTGCCAACCAGGGCCAGGTCTACGAGAGCTTCAACATGGCCGCTCTCTGGAAGCTGCCGGTCGTCTACGTGATCGAGAACAACCGCTACGCCATGGGCACGTCCGTTTCGCGCGCCTCCGCCCAGACCGATTTCTCGCATCGCGGCGCATCCTTCAACATCCCCGGTTACCAGGTGGATGGCATGGATGTACGTGCCGTGAAGGCCGCCGCCGACGAAGCCGTCGAACATTGCCGCTCGGGCAAGGGGCCGGTCATCCTCGAGATGCAGACCTACCGCTATCGCGGTCACTCGATGTCCGACCCGGCGAAGTACCGTTCGAAGGACGAAGTGCAGAAGATGCGTTCCGAGCACGACCCGATCGAGCAGGTGCGCGCCCGCCTTCTGGAAAACAAGTGGGCAAGCGAGGACGATCTCAAGCAGATCGACAAGGACGTCCGTGACATCGTCGCCGACAGCGCCGATTTCGCGCAGGCCGATCCGGAGCCGGATGCATCCGAACTCTACACCGACATCCTGCTGTAATCCGGGGAGGGACACCAATGCCAATCGAGATTCTCATGCCCGCCCTGTCTCCGACCATGGAGGAGGGCACGCTCTCCAAATGGGTGAAGAACGAGGGTGACACCGTCAAGTCCGGCGACGTGATTGCCGAAATCGAAACCGACAAGGCGACGATGGAAGTCGAGGCCGTCGATGAAGGCGTGATCGGCAAGATACTGATCGCCGCCGGCACCGAGGGCGTCAAGGTGAACACGGCGATCGCCGTGCTGCTGCAGGACGGCGAGAGTGCCGACGCGGTCGCCGCGCCGAAGGCAGCCGCCAAGCCCGCTGAAGCCGCGGCGCCGAAGGCCGTCGAGCCGGCACCTGCCGCCGCTGCCGCGCCCGTTCCGGCGCAGCCGAAGGGCGAAGTTGCCGCCGATCCGGATATTCCGGCCGGCACCGAAATGGTGGCGACGACGGTGCGCGAAGCGCTGCGCGACGCCATGGCGGAAGAGATGCGCCGCGATGACGACGTCTTCGTCATGGGCGAGGAAGTCGCCGAATACCAGGGTGCCTACAAGATCACGCAGGGCCTGCTGCAGGAATTCGGCGCCCGCCGCGTTATCGACACCCCGATCACCGAGCATGGCTTTGCCGGCGTCGGCGTCGGTGCGGCGATGACCGGCCTGAAGCCGATCGTCGAGTTCATGACCTTCAACTTCGCCATGCAGGCGATCGACCAGATCATCAACTCCGCGGCCAAGACGCTCTACATGTCCGGCGGCCAGATGGGCGCGCCGATCGTCTTCCGCGGCCCGAATGGTGCGGCAGCGCGCGTCGCGGCCCAGCACTCGCAGTGCTATGCCGCCTGGTACAGCCACATTCCGGGCCTCAAGGTGGTCATGCCCTACACGGCGGCCGACGCGAAGGGTCTCCTAAAGGCGGCCATCCGCGACCCGAACCCGGTCATCTTCCTCGAAAACGAAATCCTCTACGGCCAGAGCTTCGACGTGCCGAAGATGGACGACTTCGTTCTGCCGATCGGCAAGGCGCGCGTGCACAAGAAGGGCAACGACGTCACCGTCGTCTCCTTCGGCATCGGCATGACCTACGCGCTGAAGGCGATTGCGGAACTGGAGAAGGACGGCATCGACGTCGAGCTGATCGACCTTCGCACCATCCGCCCGATGGATCTGCCGACGGTCATCGAATCCGTCAAGAAGACGGGCCGCCTCGTCATCGTGGAAGAGGGCTATCCGCAGTCCTCCGTCGGCACCGAGATCGCGACCCGCGTCATGCAGCAGGCCTTCGACTATCTCGATGCGCCGATCCTGACGATTGCCGGCAAGGACGTTCCGATGCCCTACGCCGCGAACCTCGAAAAGCTGGCGCTGCCGAATGTCGGCGAAGTCGTCCAGGCGGTCAAAACCGTCTGCTACAAATAAGGGGAGGGCGCCGAAATGCCGATCAACATTACGATGCCCGCCCTCTCGCCCACCATGGAAGAGGGCAACCTCGCCAAGTGGCTGGTCAAGGAAGGCGACACCGTGAAATCCGGTGACGTCATCGCCGAGATCGAGACCGACAAGGCGACGATGGAAGTCGAGGCCGTCGACGAGGGCGTTGTCGCCAAGATCGTCGTGCCCGCCGGTACTGAAGGCGTCAAGGTCAACAGCCTGATCGCCGTCCTTGCCGCCGACGGTGAAGATGTGTCGGCAGCCGCTGCCGGCGGTGGTTCCGCGCCGAAGGCGGAAGCCAAGCCTGCCGAGGCCAAGGCCGAAGCGCCGAAGGAAGCAGAGAAGCCCGCGGCCGCAGCCGCGCCGGCTGCTGTCGCTGCCAGCACCGGCAACGGTCATTTCGTCGGCAACGGCCTCTTCTCTTCGCCGCTCGCCCGGCGTATCGCCAGGGATGCCGGCGTCGACATCAAGTCGGTCTCCGGCTCCGGCCCGCACGGCCGCGTGGTGAAGAGCGATGTCGAGAAGGCGATCGCCTCCGGCGGTGCCAAGCCCGCCGCCGCCGCAGCAGCCCCGGCTGCCGCCGCCTCCGCAGCCCCCAAGGGCATGTCGGAAGAGGCCGTGCTCAAGCTGTTCGAGCAGGGCTCGTACGAGCTCGTGCCGCATGACGGCATGCGCAAGACCATTGCCAAGCGCCTGCAGGAATCCAAGCAGACGATCCCGCACTTCTACGTCTCCGTTGACGTCGAGCTCGATGCGCTGCTGGCGCTGCGCGCCCAGATCAACGGTTCCGCGCCGGAGAAGGACGGCAAGCCGGCCTACAAGCTCTCGGTCAACGACATGGTCATCAAGGCCATGGCACTCGCCCTGCGTGACGTGCCGGATGCCAACGTCTCCTGGACCGACACGAACATGGTCAAGCACAAGCACGCGGATGTCGGTGTCGCCGTTTCCATCCCGGGCGGCCTGATCACGCCGATCATCCGCAAGGCGGAGCTGAAGAGCCTGTCGGCCATCTCCAACGAGATGAAGGATCTCGGCAAGCGGGCCAAGGAACGCAAGCTGAAGCCCGAGGAATACCAGGGCGGCACGACCGCGGTCTCCAACATGGGCATGATGGGCGTCTCGAACTTCGCTGCGGTCGTCAACCCGCCGCATGCGACGATCCTGGCTGTCGGCGCGGGCACGGAGCGGGTGGTGGTCAAGAAGGGCCAGATGGTCATCGTCAACGCGATGACGGTCACGCTCTCCACCGACCACCGCTGCGTCGATGGCGCGCTGGGTGCCGAACTGCTCGGCGCCTTCAAGCGCTACATCGAGAGCCCGATGGGGATGCTCGTCTGATAGCGGAGTGCGGCCATGAAGACGGTTCTCTGCTACGGCGACAGCCTGACCTGGGGTTACAAAGCGGAAACGCTCGACCGGCACGCCTTCGAGGATCGCTGGCCGAGCGTGCTCGCCAAGGCCCTCGGACCGGGTGTCACCGTGATCGCGGAGGGCCTCAACGGCCGCACCACCGCCTATGACGACCACATGGCGGACTGCGACCGCAACGGCGCGCGCATCCTGCCGACCATCCTGCACAGCCACGATCCGATCGACCTCGTCATCTTGTTGCTCGGCGCCAATGACATGAAGCCGGTCGTTTGCGGCACGGCCTTCGGCGCCGTGCAGGGCATGGAGCGGCTGGTGTCGCTCGTGCGCCACCATGCCTGGTCGTTCGGTGACCAGGAGGGACCGGAGGTGCTGATCGTCTCCCCGCCGCCGCTGTGCGAAACCGCGAACACCGCCTTTGCGGCGATGTTCGCCGGCGGCGTGGAACAATCGGCGATGCTGGCGACGCTCTATGCGGACCTGGCGGACGAAGCCGGCTGCGGCTTCTTCGATGCGGGCGCGGTGGCCGAGACCACGCCGCTCGACGGCGTGCATCTCGATGCGAAGAACACGCGGGCGATCGGCAAGGGTCTCGAGCCGGTCGTGCGCATGATGCTCGGGCTTTGATCGGGATCAAGGAGTGAAGGCGCGGGCGCGCTAGGCTGGCACCATCATCAGAAGAAGGAGATGGACATGCCGAATACCCCGCACCAGCTGGCAGAGGAATTTCCGGAGCACCTGGCCAAGATCCGCCACCTGCGCGAGGTCGATGGTCATTTCCACCGGATTTCCGAGGAGTATCAAGCGGTGAATCTCGCGATCCACCGCGCCGAGACGGATATCGAGCCCGTCGCCGACTTCCACATGGCCGACATGCGGAAGGAGAGGATGCGGCTCAAGGATGAAATCTACGGGATGCTGATGCGGCCGGAAAAGGTCGAGCAGCTTCCCTGAGGGGCGGAGTGCTTCCGCTTCTCGTCAAGGCCGTGGCGGCGGTTGGCCGACTGTGGCGCAGAAGAACAACAGAGGAGTGGAAGCGCTCATGTCGAATGCCTACGACGTCATCGTTATCGGTTCGGGTCCGGGCGGCTACATCGCCGCGATCCGCGCGGCGCAATTGGGCCTGAAGACGGCCATCGTCGAGCGCGAGCATCTCGCCGGCATCTGCTCCAACTGGGGCTGCATTCCCACCAAGGCGCTGCTGCGCTCGGCCGAGATATTCCACTATGCCCAGCATCCGAGCGACTACGGCATCAAGATCGAAGGCTCGGTGACGCCGGACCTGAAGGCGATCGTCGCCCGCTCGCGCGGCATCGCCCAGCGCATGAACGGCGGCGTCGGCTTCCTGATGAAGAAGAACAAGGTCGACATCATCTGGGGCGAGGCGAAGATCACCAAGCCGGGCGAGATCGTCGTGTCCAAGACGACCAAGGCGATCCAGCAGCCGCAGGCGCCGCTGCCGAAGAATGTTCTTCCCGAAGGCACCTACGCCGCCAAGCATATCGTCATCGCCACCGGTGCGCGTCCGCGCGCACTGCCCGGCATCGAGCCGGATGGCAAGCTGATCTGGACCTATTTCGAGGCGATGAAGCCGGAGGAGATGCCGAAGTCGCTGCTCGTCATGGGCTCGGGCGCCATCGGCATCGAATTCGCCTCCTTCTACCGCACGCTCGGCGTCGATGTGACGGTTGTCGAGGTGATGAAGACGGTGATGCCGGTCGAGGATGCGGAAATCTCCGCACTCGCCAAGAAGCAGTTCGAAAAGCAGGGCATGAAGATCCATCTGGAGGCGAAGGTCACCAAGGTGGAGAAGGGTGCGAACTCGATCACCGCCCATGTCGAGATGAAGGACGGCAAGGTCGAGAAGATCACCGCCGACCGGATGATCTCCGCCGTTGGCGTTCAGGCCAATGTGGAAAATATTGGCCTTGAAGCCGTCGGCGTGAAGACCGACCGCGGCTTCATCGCCATCGACGGTTACGGCAAGACGAACGTACCGGGCATCTACGCGATCGGCGACGTCGCCGGTCCGCCGATGCTGGCCCACAAGGCCGAGCACGAGGCCGTCATCTGCATCGAGAAGATCGCGGGCCTGCCGAACGTGCATCCGATGGACAAGTCGAAGATCCCGGGCTGCACCTATTGCCATCCGCAGGTCGCCTCGGTCGGTCTGACGGAAGCCAAGGCCAAGGAACAGGGTCGCGACATCCGCGTCGGCCGCTTCCCCTTCGTCGCCAACGGCAAGGCCATTGCGCTCGGCGAGGACCAGGGTCTCGTCAAGACGATCTTCGACAAGAAGACCGGTGAATTGCTCGGCGCGCACCTCGTCGGCGCGGAAGTGACCGAACTCATCCAGGGTTTCGTCATCGCCATGAACCTCGAGACGACCGAGGAAGAACTGATGCACACGATCTTCCCGCATCCGACCATTTCGGAAACGCTGAAGGAAAGCGTGCTCGATGCCTATGGGCGTGCACTGAACGCTTGAACGTGCTAAAGCCCGCCTCCACATGGAGGCGGGCCCGCTAATTTCCGGTCCGCAAGGGGTGCTGGCGCCCCACAGGAAAGTGGAATCGACATGGTCACCATTCTCGACCGCACCAATCTTGATCCCAACGCCCCGCGCGTTCGCCACCCGGAAAAGGCCCATCGGCCCGACACGGAAGTGCTGCGCAAGCCGGAATGGATCCGCGTCAAGGCGCCAGTGTCCAAGGGCTATCAGGAAACGCGCGATCTCGTGCGCTCCCACAAGCTGGTGACAGTGTGCGAAGAGGCCGGCTGCCCGAACATCGGCGAGTGCTGGGACAAGAAGCACGCGACGTTCATGATCATGGGCGAGATCTGTACCCGCGCCTGCGCCTTCTGCAACGTGGCGACGGGCAAGCCGAATGCACTCGACATGGCGGAGCCGGAGAACGTCGCCAAGGCCGTCAAGCAGATGGGTCTTTCCCACGTCGTCATCACCTCCGTCGACCGCGACGACCTCGCCGATGGCGGGGCGGAGCATTTCGAGAAGGTGATCTGGGCGATCCGCGAAGCCTCGCCGCTGACGACGATTGAAATCCTGACGCCGGACTTCCTGAAGAAGCCGGGCGCGCTGGAGCGTGTCGTTGCGGCCAAGCCTGACGTCTTCAACCACAACATGGAGACCGTGCCGGGCAATTACCTGACGGTTCGTCCGGGCGCACGCTACTTCCACTCCGTCCGCCTCCTGCAGCGCGTGAAGGAGCTGGACCCGACCATGTTCACCAAGTCGGGCATCATGGTGGGCCTCGGCGAGGAGCGTAACGAAGTGCTCCAGCTCATGGACGACCTGCGCACGGCGGATGTCGATTTCCTCACCATCGGCCAGTATCTCCAGCCGACCCGCAAGCACCATGCCGTCATGAGCTTCGTGACGCCGGAAGAGTTCAAGTCCTACGAAACCGTCGCCTATTCCAAGGGTTTCCTCATGGTCTCCTCCAGCCCGCTGACCCGCTCCTCGCACCATGCCGGCGACGATTTCGCACGGCTTCGGGCCGCGCGCGAACGCAAGGTTCTTGCCGCCGCGGAATAGACTTTTCCTCAGCCTTCCTTTAAGCCCCGCCGTCCCGCCCGACGGCGGGGTTTTGCGTTTCGGGGATGGCGATGACGGTTTCGATCACGATCGAGGAAGCGGCCGAGCGACTGGAGACGGCGAACCGCGTGCTGGTCATCGGCTGCTCGGGCGGCGGCAAGTCGACGCTGTCAAAGGCGCTCGCCGCGCGGTTCGGCCTGGAGTACCAGTCGATCGACCGGGACGTGCGCTGGCTGCCCGGCTGGCGCGAGCGCGATCCGGCCGCGCGGCTCGATATCCTGAAAATGCTGGTGGCGCGGGAGCGCTGGATCATGGACGGCAGCAATCCGTCCACCTTCGACCTGCGCGTGCCGCGCTCGGATCTCGTCATCTGGGTGCGCATGCCGCGGCTCACCTGCCTTCTCGGCGTCGCGCGTCGTGTCTGGCGCTACCACGGCACGGTGCGGCCGGAAATGGCGGCGGACTGCCCGGAACCGCTTCCGGACCGCACCTTCCTCGACTACATCTGGAATTTCGAGAGAAAATCTGCACCGGTCTTCATCCGCAAGCTGGAGCAGCATGGCGAAGGCGTACCGCTCGTCACCCTGTCTTCGCGACGTGAGGCGCGCCGCCTGCTGACGCGCGTCGGCGCATAGGAGAACCACCATGATCGCCATCACGAAAGAGACCGCCGCCGCGCGGCTGAACACGGCGGAGCGCGTGCTGGTCATGGGCTGCTCGGGCAGCGGAAAATCGACGCTGGCGCGAAAGCTGAGCGAGCGGCTCGGCCTACCCTATGTCTCCATGGACCGTGAGATCTTCTGGCTGCCGGGCTGGATCGTGCGACCGCGTGCGGAGGCCTTGATGCGCCTTCAGGCGATCGTGGCGGAGGAGCGCTGGATCATCGACGGCACCAGCCCTGGCACCCTGCCGGTGCGCCTGCCGCGCACGCATCTCGTCCTCTGGCTTCGCCCGCCGCGCTGGGCGTCGCTCTACGGCGTCCTGTCGCGCTGGCTGAAATTCCGCGGCCGGTCGCGGCCGGAAATGGCCGATGGCTGCCCGGAGCGGATGACACGCGAGTTCCTCGCTTACATCTGGAACTTTGAGAAGACGGAGAGCCCGGAAATCAAGGAGAAGCTTGCGGCATATGGACCGGATGTGCCGGTTTGCGTGTTGAAATCGAAGGCCGAGAACCGGGAGCTACTTGCCATCCTTGCGCGGCAATATTAGCTCTCGGCCATGCCACAGTTCGAAACCCGCCGTCCGGTTCCCCATACGCCCGAGCAGATGTACGACCTCGTCGCCGATGTCGAGCGCTATCCGGAATTCCTGCCGCTCTGCGAAGGGCTTACGGTGCGCTCGCGCAAGGAACGCGACGGCAAGGAACTTCTGATCGCCGACATGACCGTCGGCTACAAGGCGATCCGCGAGACGTTCACCACGCAGGTTCTGCTCAACCGTTCCGAACGGGCGATCGACGTCAAATATATCGACGGGCCGTTCCGCTATCTCGACAACCGCTGGCGCTTCGAGGTGGCGGCGGATGGCGGCTGTTCCGTGCATTTCTTCATCGACTACGAGTTCAAGAGCCGGATTCTCGGCGCGCTGATGGGCTCGATGTTCGACCGCGCCTTCCGCATGTTCACCGAGGCTTTCGAAAAGCGCGCGGCCACGATCTACGGCGGCTGAACAAAACCGCCCGATCATCCGTCATTCACCCTAGATATCAACGGCCGGGAGGCGGACGATGGGTGCTGTGACGATGGGACGTTTGCGCTGTTTTCTGCTGGCTGCTGCGGTATTTTCGGCCGATGCGGCATCCGCCGAGCCCGACCTGGCGCTGCTGCGCAAACCCGGAAGCTATGTGCTGCTGCTCGATGCGGACAAACGTCCGATCGCCGGCAATTACTGGCTGTCCGAAGGGCTGAAGGTGAGCACGCACTCACGCAATCCCGGCTCCTATCCCCAGCCGCTGCTCTACACCGACCGGGATTTTCCGCCCGGCCGCATCGCCAATATGTATCTCTTCCTCAACGGCAAGGAGACGGTGACGCCGGATATCCGGGCGGTGCCTGTCGGGGAGACGGTGACGGTGACGCGCAAGCACGAGCCGATGGGCGTGCTTGCCGGAAAGGTCGCGGCGCGAAATCTCACCTACACGCTGACGACCGTCGCCGTCGCCTCGGACGTCATAGGGGGTGCAAAACTCCTCAGCCGGATTTACGAGATCGCGCCGGTCGACCCGGCAAACAAGGAAATGGATTGGGGGCGGCGGGTCTATATCGAGACCGTCGATCTCGACATTTCCCGCGAGCAGGCGGCGCGCGTCGCCGATATCGAGACCGGCAAGGCGGGCAGCACGGGCGATTTCGAGGGCATCTATGCCAGCCGTTTGCTGAGCAGCGACGACTACACGAAATGCATGACGGAAAAGCGGGCCGGCAAGGCGTATCAGGACGCCGTTCGCCGCGAAAAAGAGACGAACGACGCCTGGATGGCCAAGGAATATCTGGCGACCGGCGTTCCCTGGTGGGAAGCGACCGACGCGAAGGTCCGCATGGAGGCCTTGCTCGACGTCACCGGCCTCTGTCTTCCGGGATCGACGAAATAGCTCAATCGTCCCTAGACAGTTCGATCAGCATGTCGAGGGCGGTCCGCACCGTCGCAAGCCGCACGGCGCTGCGGCCGATATCGCCGTAGCGCATCTCCCGGTGCAGCGTCGCATGGCCCCGGCGGGCGGCGGCGAGATGTACGAGGCCGACGGGCTTTTCCTCCGAACCGCCGCCGGGGCCGGCAATGCCCGTCACAGCCACGGAAATGTTTGCGCCGGAATTGCCGATGGCGCCTTCGGCCATCTCGATGGCGGTCGGGCGGGAGACGGCACCGTGCGCCTTCAGCGTCGCATTGGCGACGCCGATCATCTCGCGCTTCGCCTCGTTGGAATAGGTGACGAAGCCGCGGTCGAAGACGTTGGAGGAGCCGGATATTTCGGTGATCGCACCGGCGATGAGGCCGGCGGTGCAGGATTCGGCGGTGGCGATCAAAAGGCCGCGCGCCGCAAAATCGGTGACGATCGTCTGTGCGGCCTCTTCGATGTCCTTTGGCCAGATGCTCATGCGTCGGTTCCCCTATAGACGACGGTCGCGGTGGCGATGGCGGCGATGCCTTCGCGGCGGCCGATGAAGCCGATCTTCTCGTTGGTCGTCGCCTTGACCGAGCAGCGATCGATGGAAATGCCGAGGAAATCGGCAAGGTTCTGGCGCATCGCCTCGCGGTGCGGGCCGACCTTCGGCGCTTCGGCGATCAGCGAGACATCGGCATTCATGATGACGCCGCCCCTGGCGCGCACGATGCCGGCGGCATGTTCGAGGAAGATGCGGGAGGCGGCGCCCTTCCACTGCGGGTCGGAGGGCGGGAAATGATCGCCGATATCGCCCGCGCCGCAGGTGGCGAGCAGTGCATCGGTCAGCGCGTGCAGCGCGACGTCGGCATCTGAATGGCCCGACAGTTTCTGGTCGTGCGCAATGAAGAGGCCGCAGAGCGTGACGCCGTCGCCTTCCACGAGTTGATGCACGTCGTAGCCGTTGCCGGTGCGAACGTCGGGCAGGGCGGTGGCGAGGCGCTGGTCGGCCATGGCGATGTCCTTCTGTAGGGTAAGCTTGACGTTGCCGGCGCCGCCTTCGACGAGGTGGACGCGCACGCCCGCCCATTCGGCGATCGAGGCATCGTCGGTAAAGTCCGTGCGGCCGGAGGCGCTGGCGCGGCGATGGGCTTCCAGGATCGTCTGAAAATGGAAGGACTGCGGCGTCTGGGCAGCGAAGAGGCCGGAGCGGGAGACGGTTTCGGCGACATTGCCGTTGGCGTCCGCGCGCTTCAGCGTATCGGCGACGGCGACGGCCGGCAGCACGGCGCGGGCGCCATGTTGGAAGGCGGTCAGTGTGCGCTCCAGGATGGCGGGCTCGACGAAGGGGCGCACGGCATCCTGGATGAGGACATGCGTGATGTCGCCTTCCGCAAGCACTTCGAGGCCGGCGAGAACGGACTGCTGGCGCGTCGCGCCGCCGGTGACGACCGTCAGGCGGTCGCCGGCGGGCAAGGATTGCGCGCGTGCATTCTCGAAAAGGGCTTCGTCATCGGGATGTATCACGACCACGATACGCCGGGCGGGCAGCCAATTGACAAAGAGATCGAGCGTATGGGAGATGACCGGCCTTCCGCCGATGCGGCGGTACTGCTTGGGGCCTTCGGCATGGCTGCCCGCCCGTTCGCCGCGACCGGCGGCGACGATCACCACACCGCAGGATAGCGCATTTTCCGCCAGCATCTGGTCTCGTAGCTCCCGTTTCAAAGCGATTTGAGGTGGTTTAGCCGGAAGGGTGCCGCAATTCCAGCGCTGTAAGGAAAATTGCGGGCATGCAGGATTGCAGCTTGGCAAGAACGAGAACAATGGCTAAAAATAGTGCAGAGAGATGACTTGCTTGAAAGATGAGCATTTGACGATCCCCAGTCTGTCAGCGCCGCTCGACGTCGGCGGCCGGACCCTGCGCAACCGGGTGGTCCTCGCGCCGATGTCCGGCGTCACGGACCTGCCGTTCCGCGATCTCGCCTGGCGTTTCGGCGCGGGGCTGGTCGTGACGGAGATGGTGGCGAGCCGGGAGCTGGCGCTGAATGCGCGGGAAAGCTGGTCGCGCATCCGCAATTGCGGCATCCGGCCGCATATGGTGCAGCTCGCCGGGCGCGAGGCGCACTGGATGGCCGAGGCGGCGCGGATCGCCGAGGGCGAGGGCGCCGATATCATCGACATCAATATGGGCTGCCCCGCCAAGAAGGTGATCGGCGGCTATTCCGGTTCGGCGCTGATGCGCGATCCCGATCATGCGCTCGGGCTGATCGAGGCGACGGTCGGCGCAGTGAAGGTTCCGGTCACGGTGAAGATGCGGCTCGGCTGGGACCACGATTCGCTGAACGCGCCGCATATCGCCGCGCGCGCCGAGGCGGCGGGGGCGGCGATGATCACCGTGCACGGGCGCACGCGCATGCAGTTCTACGAAGGTAGGGCGGACTGGGACGCGATCCGCGCGGTGCGAGACGTGCTGACCATCCCGCTGGTGGCGAACGGCGACGTCGACACGGCCGATGACGCGCGCGAGATCCTGCGGCGCTCCGGCGCGGACGCGGTGATGGTCGGGCGCGGGGCGCAGGGCCGGCCATGGCATCCGGCGGTGCTGGCCGGCGCGGCGCATCCTTCGACGGAGGAGATCGCGGCGGTTGCGGTGGAGCACTATCGCATGATGCTCGACTTCTACGGCGTCGAGGCCGGGCTGCGCCACGCGCGCAAACATGTCGGCTGGTATCTGGAGCGTTTTGCACCCGGCTTTACGGGGTCGGCCAAGGCGGAGATCATGACGGCGCGCGATAGCGATGCCGTCGCCGACAGGCTCGCGACGGCGCTGCTTGCGGGTGGCGCAGCAAGGCTTGGAGAGGCGGCATGACGGACAAGCCCTTCGACCAGAATGCCGCGAAGGCGCCCGACCTGGCGCTCGCCGTGCTTAACGCCATCCAGAATCCTGTCATCCTCGTCGATGCGCGCGGGCTGATCGCCTTCGCCAACTGGGAAGCCGAATCCTTCTTCGGGTCGAGCGCCGGCTATCTCTCCCGGCACGACATCTCCAACTTCATTCCCTTCGGCAGCCCGCTGCTGACGCTGATCGATCAGGTGCGCGAGCGCAAGGCCCCAGTCAGCGAATATCGCGTCGACCTGAGTTCACCGCGGCTCGGGGCGGAAAAACTGGTCGATATCTATGTGGCGCCTGTCACGACCGAGCCGGGTTCGGTGGTGGTCGTCATCCAGGAACGCTCGATGGCCGACAAGATCGACCGGCAGCTTACCCATCGCGGGGCGGCGCGTTCGGTGACGGGCCTCGCCTCCATGCTGGCGCATGAGATCAAGAATCCGCTTTCCGGCATCCGCGGCGCCGCGCAGCTTCTCGAAACCTCCGTCATCGACGAGGACCGCACGCTGACCCGGCTCATCCGCGACGAGACGGACCGCATCGTTTCGCTGGTCGATCGCATGGAGGTGTTTTCCGACGAGCGGCCGGTCGACCGCGTGCCGCTCAACATCCATTCGGTGCTCGACCATGTGAAGATGGTCGCCAAGGCGGGTTTTGCGCGCAACATCAAGATCACGGAACTCTACGATCCGTCGCTGCCGCCGGTCTTTGCCAACCGAGACCAACTCGTGCAGGTGTTCCTCAACCTGATCAAGAACGCGTCCGAGGCGATCGGCGAGCGGCCGGACGGCGAGATCCAGCTTACGACCGCCTATCGTCCGGGCATCCGCCTTTCCGTTGCCGGCACGCGGGAAAAGATCTCGCTGCCGCTGGAATTCTGCGTGCACGACAACGGGCCGGGCGTGCCGGCGGATCTCCTGCCGCACCTCTTCGATCCCTTCATCACCACCAAGACCAACGGTTCGGGCCTCGGGCTCGCGCTGGTCGCCAAGATCATCGGGGGGCATGGCGGCATCGTCGAATGCGACAGCCAGGCCTCCCGGACCACCTTCCGCGTGCTGATGCCGGCCTCCCGCGGCGTCAGCGAAGACGACGACTTTCCCAAGACCAAAGGACATGATTGATGACAGGCGCCACAGTCCTCGTTGCCGATGACGATGCCGCGATCCGCACGGTTCTCAACCAGGCTCTCAGCCGCGCGGGTTATGACGTGCGCATCACCTCCAACGCGGCAACGCTGTGGCGCTGGATCGCCGCCGGCGAGGGCGACATCGTCGTCACCGACGTCGTGATGCCCGACGAGAACGCCTTCGACCTCCTGCCGCGCATCAAGAAGGCGCGGCCGGATCTGCCGGTGCTCGTGATGAGCGCCCAAAACACCTTCATGACGGCGATCAAGGCCTCGGAAAAGGGTGCCTACGACTACCTGCCGAAACCCTTCGACCTCACCGAGCTGATCGCCATCATCGGCCGGGCCCTCTCGGAGCCGAAGCGCAAGCCCGCGCGGCTCGACGACGACACGCAGGACGGCATGCCGCTCGTCGGCCGCTCGGCGGCGATGCAGGAGATCTACCGCGTGCTCGCCCGCCTCATGCAGACGGACCTGACGCTGATGATCACCGGCGAATCGGGCACCGGCAAGGAACTGGTCGCCCGCGCGCTGCATGACTACGGCAAGCGCCGCAACGGGCCGTTCGTCGCGATCAACATGGCGGCGATCCCGCGCGACCTCATCGAATCGGAACTGTTCGGCCACGAGAAGGGCGCCTTCACCGGCGCGCAGAACCGCTCGACCGGCCGCTTCGAGCAGGCCGAGGGCGGCACGCTGTTCCTCGACGAGATCGGCGACATGCCGATGGATGCGCAGACGCGGCTGCTGCGCGTGCTCCAGCAGGGGGAATATACGACAGTCGGCGGGCGGACACCGATCCGCACCGACGTGCGCATCGTCGCGGCGACCAACAAGGACCTGAAGCAGTCGATCAACCAGGGGCTTTTCCGCGAGGACCTCTACTATCGCCTCAACGTCGTGCCGCTGCGTCTGCCGCCGCTGCGCGACCGGGCGGAGGACATTCCCGATCTCGTGCGCCACTTCGTGCAGCAGGCGGAGAAGGAAGGGCTCGACGCCAAGCGCTTCGACCAGGAGGCACTGGAACTGATGAAGGCGCATCCCTGGCCGGGCAATGTGCGCGAACTCGAAAACGTCGTGCGCCGCCTCACCGCGCTCTATCCGCAGGACGTCATCTCCCGCGAGATCATCGAGGCGGAGCTGCGTGCCGACATTCCCGACAGCCCGATCGAGAAGGCAGCGGTCCGAAGCGGCTCGCTCTCCATCTCGCAGGCCGTCGAGGAGAACATGCGGCAGTATTTTGCAGGCTTCGGCGACGGCCTGCCGCCGGCCGGGCTCTATGAGCGCGTGCTGGCCGAGGTCGAGTATCCGCTGATTCTCGCCGCCCTGACGGCGACGCGCGGCAACCAGATCAAGGCGGCGGACCTCCTCGGCCTCAACCGCAACACGCTGCGCAAGAAAATTCGCGAACTGGGTGTATCTGTATACAGAAGTTCGCGTTCTGCTTGACTTAACGGCAGGGGGCGTTGCATTTTGGCCACAATCTGTTGCTTGAGGGTAACAGAGGGGTTTGCGGCCGAATAGGCTTGCGTGCCTGATCGTCATGGATGCGGGTACGAATGTGGCCGGTCCCTCATGCGGTCGGCGCTACTCCGGAAAACACGAGAAGAACGCCGGCGCCCTTCGGGATGCCCGGCCGGGGAAGCGATGCGGCAGATGACGGAAGGCGTGAGCCTGCTTTCGAACGAGAATGGAAAGGGAGCGACCGGCGATCGGCGAGCCTCTTTTGCCCTGCCTGGTCTGGTGCTGGCTGGCGGTGCCCTCGTTGCCGCGACCATCTCGCTGTTCATCCTGCTCGGCCTGACGCCGATCAAGCCGGAGGCGAACGTCGTCATCGCCTCGGCGGCGATCAACGCGGTCTTCATCGTCGGCCTGATGGTCCTGATCGGCCGAGAGATCCTGCGTCTCCTGCGCGCGCGCCGCCGCGGACGCGCCGCTGCCCGCCTGCATGTGCGCATCGTGGCGCTCTTCTCCATCGTCGCGATCACGCCCGCCGTGCTCGTTGCCATCTTCGCCTCCATCACGCTCGATGTCGGCCTCGACCGATGGTTCTCCATCCGCACCCAGTCGATCGTCAGTTCCTCGCTCAATGTGGCGCAGGCCTACGTCCTGGAAAACGCGAGCTATCTGCAGGGCCAGACGGCGTCGATGGCGAACGATCTCGATCGCAACCGCCAGCTCTACAGCCTCGACCGCACGGGCTTCGTCGATCTGATGACGCGGCAGGCGCGCGGGCGCGGCATGCTCGGCGCCTTTCTGCTGCGGGCCGACGGTTCGACCATCCTGCAGGCCAATATCCAGATCGAGAACCCGCTGCCGGCCGTGCCGGAGGATGCGCTGAAGGCGTCTGCGGCCGGCCAGCCGACGCTCATTCCGCCGGGCGCCACCAATCTCGTCGGTGCCATCATCAAGCTCGACAATATTTCCGACGCCTTCCTCTACACGATCCGCACCGTCGACCCCGAAGTGATGCGCTCCATGCGGCTGATGGAGGAGAACACGGCGGAGTACCGGGCGCTCGAGGCTGGGCGCACGACGCTGCAGATCGCCTTCGGCGTGCTCTATCTCGGCTTCGCCCTCATCGTGCTGCTCGCGGCGATCTGGACGGCGATCGCCGTCGCCGACCGCATCGTGCGGCCGATCCGCCAGCTGATCGGCGCGGCGGACAGTGTTGCCTCGGGCAATCTCGATGTCAGCGTACCGGTGCGCACAGTTGACGGCGACGTCGGCAACCTCTCGCGCACTTTCAACAAGATGATCGCGGAAATCCGCGCGCAGCAGGAGCAGATCCTTGACGCGAAGGACGAGGTCGACCACCGCCGCCGCTTCATCGAGGCGGTGCTTTCGGGCGTGACGGCGGCGGTCATCGGCGTGGAAGACGACGGGCGCATGACGATCGCCAACCTTTCGGCCGAAATCCTGCTCGGGCGAAACGCCAACGACCTGATCGGCCAGCCGCTGACCGCGGTGGCGCCGGAAATCGCGGCGGTGCTGGCCGAGGGGGCTACCCGCCACCGCAACAACTACCGCAAGCAGATCAACATCATGCACGGCGGCAAGGAGCGGACGCTCAACGTGCAGGTGACGCGCGAGGAGGCGAAGGACGCCAAGGAATCCTACGTCATCACCATCGACGACATCACCGATCTCGTCATCGCGCAGCGTTCGACCGCCTGGGCGGACGTGGCCCGGCGCATCGCGCACGAGATCAAGAACCCGCTGACGCCGATCCAGCTTTCGGCCGAGCGTATCCGTCGTCGCTACGGCAAGCAGATCGATCCGGAGGACCGCGCGGTCTTCGACCAGTGTACGGACACCATCGTGCGCCAGGTCGAGGATATCGGCCGCATGGTCGATGAGTTCTCCGCTTTTGCACGCATGCCGAAGCCGACGAAGGAGCGGTCGGACCTGCGCAACATCCTCAAGGATGCTGTCTTCCTGCGCGAGATGGGCAATACCCATGTCGATTTCCGCAAGGATCTCGGCGAGGTTCCGCTCGAAGGCCTGTTCGATACGCGCATGCTTGGCCAGGCCTTCGGCAATCTCATCAAGAATGCGGTGGAGGCCATCGAGGCCCTGCCGCCCGAAGTGACGCGCGAGGAGCGGAAAATCCTCGTGCGCGCGACGCCCGACGACGTAGGACGGCGGTTCGTCGTTGATGTCATTGACAACGGCAAGGGGTTGCCGACGGAGAACCGGCACCGGATTCTCGAACCCTACATGACGATGCGCGAGAAGGGCACGGGGCTCGGCCTCGCCATCGTGAAGAAAATCATCGAAGACCACGGCGGGCAGCTGGAACTGCATGATGCCCCGGCGGATTTCGACAACGGCCATGGGGCGATGATCCGTGTGATCCTGCCCTACGAGGAAACGGCGGCCGTCGATGCGGACAAGAAGAGCAAGGAAGTGAGCCATGGCGTCTGATATTCTTGTGGTGGATGACGAAGAGGACATCCGCGAGATCGTTTCCGGCATTCTTTCGGACGAGGGGCACGAGACGCGCACGGCCTATGACAGCGACAGCGCGCTGGCCGCGATCAGCGACCGCGTGCCGCGCCTCGTCTTCCTCGATATCTGGATGCAAGGCAGCAAGCTCGACGGCCTCGCGCTGCTCGACGAGATCAAGAGCCGCCATCCGGACCTGCCGGTCGTGATGATTTCGGGCCACGGCAATATCGAGACGGCCGTCTCGGCGATCCGCCGCGGCGCCTATGATTTCATCGAGAAGCCGTTCAAGGCCGACCGGCTGATCCTGATCGCCGAACGGGCGCTGGAGAACTCCAAGCTGCGCCGCGAGGTGACGGAGCTGAAGAAGCGCTCCGGCGACCCGGTTGAGCTGATCGGCACCTCGGTCGCCGTCTCCCAGCTGCGCCAGAACATCGAAAAGGTCTCGCCGACCAACAGCCGAATCATGATTCTCGGCCCCTCCGGCTCCGGCAAGGAGCTGGTGGCGCGCATGATTCACCGCAAGTCGAGCCGGGCGAGCGGGCCGTTCGTCGTGCTCAACGCGGCGGCGATCACGCCCGAGCGCATGGAGATCGCGCTGTTCGGCACCGAGGGCACACCCGGCCAACCGCGCAGGACAGGGGCGCTTGAGGAGGCGCATGGCGGTATCCTCTATCTCGACGAGATCGGCGAGATGCCGCGCGAGACGCAGAACAAGATTCTTCGCGTGCTCGTGGATCAGCAGTTCGAGCGCGTCGGCGGTTCGAAGCGGGTGAAGGTGGATGTGCGCATCATCTCCTCCACCGCCTACAATCTCGAAAGCCTGATCGCCGAAGGCGGTTTCCGGGAAGACCTCTACCACCGGCTTGCCGTCGTGCCCGTGCGCGTGCCGCCGCTTGCCGAACGGCGCGAGGACATTCCCTTCCTCGTCGACATGTTCATGCGCCAGATCAGCGAGCAGGCGGGTATCCGCGCCCGCAAGATCGGCGACGACGCGCTGGCGGTGCTCCAGGCGCACGACTGGCCCGGCAACATCCGCCAGCTCCGAAACAATATCGAGCGGCTGATGATTCTCGCACGCAGCGACGGTCCGGATACACCGATCACCGCCGACATGTTGCCGACGGAAGTGGGCGACATGCTGCCGAAGATTTCCACGCAGGGCGACCAGCACATCATGACGCTGCCGCTGCGCGAGGCGCGCGAAATGTTCGAGCGGGACTATCTTATCGCCCAGATCAACCGCTTTGGCGGCAACATTTCCCGTACGGCGGAATTCGTCGGCATGGAACGCTCCGCGCTCCATCGCAAACTGAAGTCGCTTGGCGTATAAGGCGCCAAGCGACTTGAGGGATTCTTGGGCATGAAGGTCATCATCTGCGGCGCCGGGCGCGTCGGCTACGGTATTGCGGAACGGCTCTCGGAAGAGGGCAACGACGTTTCGGTGATCGACACGCAGCCCTCGCTGATATCGGCCATAACGGAAACGCTCGACGTCAGCGGCGTCGTCGGTCACGGCGCGCATCCGGAAGTGCTGGCCAAGGCCGGCGCGGACCAGGCGGACATGCTGATCGCCGTCACGCTGTTCGACGAGATCAACATGGTCGCCTGCCAGGTGGCGCATTCCCTGTTCAACGTGCCGACGAAGATCGCGCGTATCCGCTCACAGAGCTACCTTGCGCCCGAGTATTCCGATCTCTATTCGCGCGACGACATGCCGATCGACGTCACCATCTCGCCGGAAATCGAGGTGGGCAAGATGGTGCTGCGGCGCATCTCCTTCCCGGGCGCGACTGATGTCGTGCGCTTTGCCGACGACCGCATCGTCATGGTGGCGATCGAATGCATGGAGGATTGTCCGGTCGTCGAGACCCCGCTGAAACAGCTCAGCGAGCTCTTCCCGGATCTCAACGCCACCGTCACCGGCATCTTCTCCAATGGCAAGCTGTTCGTGCCGAATTCCTCCGACCAGCTGCATTCGGGCGATCTTGCCTATGTGGTCTGCGACAAGGAGCACGTCCGGCGCACGCTGGCGCTGTTCGGTCACGAGGAGCAGGAGGCGGCGCGTATCGTCATCGCCGGCGGCGGCAATATCGGCTATTTCGTCGCCAAGGCGATCGAGGACTATCAGTCGAAGACGCGGTTGAAGATCATCGAGAGCGACCGCGAGCGGGCGGTCGTCATTGCCGACAAGCTGCGCAACGCCGTCGTGCTGCACGGTTCGGCGCTCGACCAGAAGATGCTGCTGCAGGCGGATATCCAGGATGCGGACCTGATCGTTGCGCTGACCAACAACGACCAGATCAACATTCTCGGCAGCGTGATGGCCAAGCGCCTCGGCTGCAAGCAGAACCTCGTCCTGATCAACGACCCGATGTATCAGGATTTTACCAAGACGCTCGGCATCGATGCGCATATCAATCCGCGTGCAGTAACGATATCGGGCATCCTCCAGCACGTCCGCAAGGGGCGTATCCGCTCGGTCTATGCGGTGCAGAAGGGGTCTGCCGAGGTGATCGAGGCCGAAGCGCTGGAGACCTCGCCGCTTGTCGGCAAGCCGCTGCGCGAGATCGAACTGCCGCCCGGTATCCGCATCGGCGCGATCTATCGCGACAAGACGGTGATCCGGCCGGATGGCAACACCAAGATCAAGGCGAAGGATCGTGTGGTGCTGTTCGCGGCCGCTGCGGCCGTGCGCCATGTCGAGCAGCTTTTCCGGGTTAGCATCCAGTATTTCTGAGCGTTTGCATCCGCAAACGCCTATAACGGGAACATCCATGCCGCGCATCGCCTATGTCAACGGCCGATATGTCCGCCATGCCGATGCGGCGGTGCATATCCTGGACCGTGGTTTCGTCTTTGCCGATGCGGTCTATGAGGTCTGCCAGATCCAGCAGGGTTTTATCGTCGATCTCGGCCGCCATCTCGACCGGCTCGACCGGTCGCTGGCGGAAATCCGTATTCGCCCGCCGATGCCGCGCGCGGCGCTGACCGGCATCCTGCGGCAGGTGTTGCGGCGCAATCTCGTGACGAACGGCATGGTCTATCTCCAGGTGACGCGCGGCGTCGCGAAGCGCGATCATGTCTTTCCCGCGCCGGAGGTGCGCCCGACGCTGGTCGTCACGGCAAAAAGTCTGGATCCGGCGGTGAACGCTGCAAAATACGCCTCGGGCATCAACGCTGCCACGGTGGCTGACAATCGCTGGGGGCGGGTGGACATCAAGACCGTCGGCCTGCTGCCGAATGTGCTGGCCCGCCAGCAGGCGAAGGAGGCCGGCGCGCAGGAAGCGATTTTTGTGGATGCGGAGGGCCATGTGACGGAGGGCGGCGCGACGAATCTCTGGATCGTCGACCGGGCCGGTACGCTGGTCACGCGGCCGGCCGATCACGGCATCCTCAAGGGCATTACCCGCACGACGCTGATGGATGTCGCTGAAAAGCTGGGCCTTGCCGTCGAGGAGCGCCGCTTTTCCGTGGCGGAAATGCTGGAGGCGCGGGAAGTGTTCGTGACCGGGGCGACGACGATCTGCCTGCCGGTCGTTTCGATCGACGGACACGCGATCGCCAACGGGCATCCCGGCATGACGGCACAGAAAATCCGCGAGGCCTTTTTCGCCGTTGCGGAGAAGACCGCGATTTGATACCAAAATTGACGGTCCGCCACGTCGTGTCGGGCCTGGGGACATTTATTTTAGTCAACCGGTCTCAAGGGCCGGCAATCAGAAAGAAGCGGCGCGATGGCGGAACGTTCTCAGAACCTGCAGGATCTTTTTCTTAATACCGTTCGCAAGCAAAAGATTTCCCTGACGATCTTTCTCATCAACGGGGTCAAGCTGACCGGGGTTGTCACTTCCTTCGACAATTTCTGCGTGCTGCTCCGTCGCGACGGTCACTCGCAGCTCGTGTACAAGCACGCGATCTCGACCATCATGCCCGGCCAGCCGTTGCAGATGTTCGAGACCGAGGAAAGCGGCTCCTGACAGGACCCAAGACCATTAAGAAATCCGATACAAGCAAGGATTCCATCGTTCCGGAGGCTGAAAAGCACCGGGACGATATGCGCGCCGTTGTCATCGTGCCGGTCCTCAAGGCCGCACGTGGAAAACCGGATCCGACCGTGACCATGCGGTCCGACGAGGCGCGGCTGGAAGAGGCCGTCGGCCTTGCCCGGGCTATCGACCTGACCATCGCTTCCTCTGCCGTCGTGCCCGTCAGCCAGCCGAAGCCCGGCACGCTGCTCGGCACCGGCAAGATCGCGGAGATCAAGGCGTTGCTCGATGAACACGATGCCGGTCTCGTCATCGTCGATCACCCGTTGACCCCGGTACAGCAGCGCAATCTCGAAAAGGAATGGGGTGCCAAGGTCATCGACCGCACCGGCCTCATCCTCGAAATCTTCGGCCGGCGCGCCTCCACCAAGGAAGGCACGCTGCAGGTCGAGCTTGCCCATCTCAACTACCAGAAGGGCCGCTTGGTCCGCAGCTGGACCCACCTTGAACGCCAGCGCGGTGGCGCCGGCTTCATGGGCGGTCCAGGCGAAACCCAGATCGAGGCCGACCGCCGGCTGCTGCAGGACAAGATCGTCAAGCTGGAGCGCGAGCTGGAGCAGGTGCGCCGCACCCGCCAGCTGCACCGTTCCAAGCGCAAGAAGGTGCCGCATCCGATCGTCGCGCTCGTCGGCTATACCAACGCCGGAAAGTCGACGCTGTTCAACCGCATCACCGGGGCAGGGGTTCTGGCGGAAGACATGCTCTTCGCCACGCTCGACCCGACGCTGCGCCGCATGAAGCTGCCGCAGGGCCGCACCGTTATCCTTTCCGACACCGTGGGCTTCATCTCGGACCTGCCGACCCACCTCGTCGCCGCCTTTCGCGCGACGCTGGAAGAGGTGCTGGAGGCGGATTTGATTCTCCATGTGCGCGACATGTCCGATCCCGACAACGGCGCGCAGTCCTCGGACGTGCTGCGCATCCTCGCCGATCTCGGTATCGACGAGAAGGACGGGGCGGAGCGCATCCTCGAGGTCTGGAACAAGATCGACCGGCTGGAGCCCGAAGCGCGCGAGGCGCTGGTGCAGAAAGCCGAGAGCCAGCCGACCGTCATTGCCGTCTCCGCCATCTCCGGCGAGGGCGTCGACAAGCTGCTTTCCGAGATCAACCAGCGGCTTTCCGGTGTGCTGGTCGATCGCGACGTCATCCTGCCGGTCACGCAGCTTCAGCTTCTGCCCTGGGTCTACGATCATTCGATCGTCGATGCGCGCGAGGACCTGGAAGACGGCAATGTACGGCTGGAACTGCGGCTGACCGAAACGGAAGCCGCCGAACTCGACCGCCGGCTCGGCATTGGCGGCAAGAGAGTGGTCGAGGACTGGGAGCGCTGAGGGCGCCGGGCTGAGTGCCCCTCATCCCGCTGCCGCGACCTTCTCCCCGCAGGCGGGGAGAAGGGGGTGTCGCACCGGTTTCCTAAAAACCGAAACGTCCCGGATGAAGAGAAGGCCTTGCATCCTGACCCTTCGCCCCGCTTGCGGGGAGAAGGTGCCGGCAGGCGGATGAGGGGCCTTTCAGCCCCTTACGTCAACTGCCGCTCGATCCGCTTTGCCGCCTGCCACAACTCTTCCATCCGCTCCAGCGTCGCCGTTTCAAGGCTTTCGCCGTTGGCAGCAAGGTTGTCCTCGATATGCGAGAAGCGGTTGCGGAACTTCGTGTTCGTGCCGCGCAGCGCCATTTCCGGATCGGCGCCGACATGGCGGCCGATATTGACCAGCGCGAAGATGAGGTCGCCGAGTTCGTCGGCGACGGCCTTCTTGTCATCGTTCCGCAGCGCTTCCCGCAGTTCGCCGACCTCTTCCTCGATCTTGTCGAGGATCGGCGCCGGTTCGGACCAGTCGAAGCCCACCTTGGCGGCGCGTTCCTGAAGCTTCAGCGCCTCGACGAGGGCGGGGAAGGAACGTTGCACGGAGCCGAGATGGCCGCGGAGCGGGTCGTCCGGCAGGCCGCGTCTGGCGCGGCGCTCCTTGCGCTCCCGCTTCTCCGCCTGCTTGATCGCATCCCACTGCAGCTTCACCGCTTCGGGCGTGTCCGCGTCCGAGCGGGCGAAGACATGCGGATGGCGGCGGATCATCTTGCGCGTGACGGCTTCGACGACGTTGCCGAAGTCGAATTCGCTGCGCTCCTCTGCCATGCGGGCATGGAAGACCACCTGAAGGAGGAGGTCGCCCAGCTCCTCGCACAGGTCGTCCATGTCGTTCCGCTCGATGGCGTCGGCGACCTCGTACGCCTCCTCGATCGTATAGGGCTTGATCGTCTCGAAGGTCTGGACGACGTCCCAGGGGCAGCCGGTCTCAGGCTGGCGCAGGGCTGCCATGATCTCGATCAGGCGTTCTATGTCGCGGCTCGGTTCCATCGTGGTTCTCAGTTGAGGGGGATGTTGTTGCCGGTCTTGCCGGACTGGTAGGCGTCCGACAGGTCGTCATAGGCGGCGCGGATCTTTGCGTCCTGTGCTTTCAAGGCTGCCTTCGCGGTCTCGTCGGAAGTGGCGATGAGATCGGCGATGGCGGCGGAATGCCAGAAGGCGTTCGTCTTTGCATAACCGCCGGGATCGAGCCGAAAAACTTCCTTGAGGATGCGCAGATCGTGCGGGATCGCAAAGCTGTCGCGCGAATCCTCATGGCTGAAGAAATAGTAGAAATTGTCGAAGCCTGCCCAGGTGATGGCCGAAAGGCACATGGAACAGGGCTCGTGCGTGGAGAGGAAGATGTAGTCCTTCGTGTCCGGCTTCTCGATGCGCTCGTAAAGGCGCTTCAGCGTGTGTACTTCGCCGTGCCAGAGCGGGTTTTCCGTCTCGTTGTTGGTTTCGGCGATCACGAGCGACAGATCGGCCTTGTTGAGGATAGCCGCGCCGAAAACCTTGTTGCCGGCGGCAACGCCGTCGCGCGTCAACGGCAGAATATCGAATTCGATGACATCGAGGAGGCGCTTTGCAAGGGCGGACTGGTCCATGATGGGAATCCTCGTTGGCGTGACAGTGCCTCCATAGCGGCCGGTGCGGCGGGCAGGCAAGGGTGGCCGGTGACTTATGCTCAAAATGCGGGAGGTGCGAGCAAAACAATACGCGCCCCCGGAGCCATTGGAATTTCTGTTTCTTTTGTTTGTGGCCATTTTTCGCGATAGTGCGCAGACTTCAACCGGACCACACCATGACCGCAGCACACCAGAAGCTTTCGACATTCCCGGCGTTCTTCCGCGTCAGCGGCCGGACGGTCGTTGTCGTGGGTGGGGGTGACGAGGCGTTTGCCAAGGCGCGGCTGCTGTTCAACACGGATGCCCGGATCGTCGTGCTCGCCGAGACGCCGGAGGCCGACTTGGCCCGCTTCATCGCCGACAAGGGGCTGGAGCTGGTGCGTGCATCCTTTTCCAGCGACGCCATTGCCGATGCGACGCTCGTTTTCGCAGCGACGGGCGACGCTGCCACCGACCGGGCGATTTCCACCGCGGCCCGCGCGCTGCGCATTCCGGTCAATGCCGTCGATCAGCCGGACTACTGCGATTTCTTCACGCCGGCGCTCGTCAACCGGGCGCCCGTCGCCGTCGCCATCGGCACGGAGGGTGCAGGCCCCGTCCTGGCGCAGATGATTCGCGCGCAGGTCGACCAGATCCTGTCGCCTTCGCTCGGCCGCCTCGCCAGCCTCGCCAACGGCTACCGCGAAGCCGTCGATCGTATCCTGCCGCGCGGCGTGACGCGGCGCGTCTTCTGGCGCCGCTTCTTTCAGGGCGCCGTGGCCGATGCCGTCAACAATGGCGATATCGAACTCGCGCAGCGTGCTGCCGATTCCCTCCTGACCTCGCAGGGCAGGGCCGCCGGTCATGTCTGGCTCGTCGGCGCCGGTCCGGGCGCAGAGGATCTCCTGACGCTGCGCGCCCAGCGCGTGATGATGGAAGCCGACGTCATCGTCTTCGATGCGCTGGTGCCGCAGGCCATCGTCGACATGGGGCGCCGCGATGCCGAGCGCCTTTCCGTCGGCAAGCGCAAGGGCTGTCATTCCAAGTCGCAGGAAGAGATCAACGACCTGCTTGTCAAACTCGGCAAGGCGGGAAAACGTGTCGTGCGCCTGAAATCCGGCGATCCCCTGGTCTATGGCCGCGCCGGCGAGGAGATGGCGGCGCTGCGCCGGGCGGGCATCACCTACGAGGTCGTGCCCGGCATCACCTCGGCCTTCGCCGCGGCCGCCGATTTCGAACTGCCGCTGACGCTGCGCGGCGTCGCGTCCTCGCTCGTCTTCACGACAGGCCATGACCTGACGGGCTCTGTCCTGCCGGATTGGGCGCGGCTTGCGATCTCCGGCGCCACCGTGGCCGTCTATATGGGCCGCACGGTCGCCGCCTCCGTCGCCGCCCGGCTGATGGAAGCGGGCCTGCCGGCCGAGACGACGGTCGCTGTCATAGAGAATGCCAGCCGGCGGGAAAAGCGGCTGCTGCACGGCACGTTGAAGGACCTGCCGGGCCTCGAGCACCGCGACGAGCTGACCGGTCCCGTCATGGTGATCATCGGCGACGCCGTTGCCGGCGCCAATTTCGAACATTCCGAGCCGCTCGCTGTCCGCGAGCCGGTTCGCACCACAGCAGTATTGGGAGCATGACATGGCCGACAAGGTTCTGACAGCCAACCGCCTTTCCGATGGTATTTCCGTCTGGCTGGATGCGAGCGGCACCTGGAACGAGCAGCTCCAGGCTGCCTTCGTCGCGCGCCACAAGGAGGCCGTCGACGCGCTGGAAGCGACCGGCAAGCAGGCCTTCGCCGACAACAAGGTGGTTGACGTGAATGTCGTCGATGTCGAAGAGATCGACGGCGTGCTGCGGCCGCTGCGCATGCGCGAGCGCATCCGTGCCGCTGGCCCGACCATTCCCTATGCCGCCGGCTATGCCGGCTTGACTGCGACGGCCGCTTCGGCCGCCTGAGGAACGCCTATGTATCGCTATGACGAATTCGATCACGCCTTTGTTTCCGGCCGGGTGGAGCAGTTCCGCGATCAGGTGGGCCGCCGCCTGTCCGGGGAACTCGCCGAGGATGCTTTCAAGCCGCTGCGCCTGATGAACGGCGTCTATCTGCAGCTCCACGCCTACATGCTGCGCGTCGCTATTCCCTACGGCACGCTGAATGCGCGCCAGATGCGCATGCTGGCCTATATCGCGCGCAAATACGACCGCGGCTACGGCCATTTCACCACGCGCCAGAACATCCAGTACAACTGGCCGAAGCTGTCGGAACTGCCGGACGCGCTGGCCGATCTCGCGACGGTGGAGATGCATGCGTTGCAGACCTCGGGCAACTGCATTCGCAACGTCACGGCCGATCATTTCGCCGGCGCTGCGGCCGATGAGGTCGCCGATCCGCGTCCCTATGCGGAAATCCTGCGCCAGTGGTCCTCCGTGCATCCGGAATTCTCCTTCCTGCCGCGCAAGTTCAAGATCGCCGTCACCGGCGCAGAGCGCGACCGCGCGGCAATCCAGGTGCACGACATCGGCCTGCACCTGAAGAAGAACGACAACGGCGAGATCGGCTTTGCCGTCTATGTTGGCGGCGGGCAGGGCCGCACGCCGATGGTCGCCAAGAAGATCCGCGATTTCCTGCCGGAAGAGGACCTCCTGTCCTACACGACCGCGATCATGCGCGTGTACAACCTGCATGGCCGGCGCGACAACAAGTACAAGGCGCGCATCAAGATCCTCGTGCACGAGACCGGCGCGGAGGAACTGGCGCGGCAGGTGGAGGTGGAGTTCGCCGAACTCAAGAACACCGAGCTGAAGCTGCCGGAAAGGGACATCGCCGCCATCACCGCCTATTTCGCGCCGCCGGCACTTGCCGCGCGCGCCGAAGGCTGGGCGAGCCTTGCACAGTGGAAGAAAGCTGATGCCGATTTTGCCCGCTGGGTGCAGCACAACGTGCATCCGCACAAGCACCCCGACTATGCCAGCGTGACGATCTCGCTGAAGCCGATCGGCGGCATCCCGGGCGATGCGACGGATGCGCAGATGGAGGCGGTCGCCGACATTGCGGAGGAATACGCCTTTGACGAGATCCGCGTCAGCCATGAGCAGAACCTTATCCTGCCGCATGTGGCGCTGGCCGATCTCGAGCCGATCTATCGCGGCCTTGTCGCCTCCGGGCTTGAAACCGCCAATGCCGGCCTCATCACGGATATCATTGCCTGTCCCGGGCTAGACTACTGCGCGCTGGCCAATGCCCGCTCGATCCCGGTCGCGCAGGAGATCTCCACCCGCTTCGGCTCGCCCGAGCGCCAGGCCGAGATCGGCGAGCTGAAGATCAAGATCTCCGGCTGCATCAATGCCTGCGGCCACCATCATGTCGGCCATATCGGCCTGCTCGGCGTGGAGAAGAAGGGCGAGGAACTCTACCAGATCACGCTCGGCGGGTCCGGCGACGAGAACACGTCGATCGGCGAGATCATCGGACGCGGCTTCGAGCCGGAAAAGGTGACGGATGCGATCGAGGTGATCGTCGATACCTATCTCGGCCTGCGCCTTGAGCCCTCCGAGACCTTCCTGACCGCCTATCGCCGCGTCGGGCCGCAGCCGTTCAAGGATGCGCTCTACGGCGACAAGACCGCCGCGGCAGCCTGAGGAGACCGGTGATGACGAAAATCTGGAACGAAACCGGCTTCGTGACCGACGATCCCTGGGTGGTCGAAACTGAAGAGACCAAGGCCGGCTCGAACGAGAAGGCGATCCTCGGCCTCGGCGATTTCCTCGCGAAGGTCTCGGAGACGGGCGAGGTCGGCCTCGGTGTGCTGATCAATCCGGCGGATGACGTGCGCAAGCTCGAGGGTCATCTCGACCGCATCGGGCTGGTCGCAGTCGCTTTTCCGGCCTTCAATGACGGGCGGGCCTTCAGCCATGCCTCGCTGCTGCGCGCGCGCCTCGGCTTCAAGGGCGAGGTGAGGGCGGTGGGCGACGTGCTGATCGACCAGATCCCGCTGATGCTGCGCTGTGGTATCGACAGCTTCGCCGTCACCAATGCGACGGCGCTGAAGCGGCTTGCGGAAAACCGCCTGCCGGGCATCGACAACCACTATCAGCCGACTGCGCGTCCTTCCGGGGACGCGGGTTCCTACAGCTGGCGCCGCCGGGCCTGATACGGGCGCCGGCCGGCGAATAGCCGCAATTTCGTGGCAGCTTTGCGCGAGATCAAGGCCGGACGGCCGGTCTTGCGCAAAAACGACATGAGCGGCAAACTATTGCGCGGCCAATCAGCGCATTGGAACGGAATACCTTCCTTTGCTGCTCAGGATGTAATATCTGCCTATCGTCAAATTTTCTCGACGCGAAGCCAGGACCGATCCCGAAATGAACGCACCTGCCAAGACCGAAGATTTTGTGGCCTCCGCCATTCCCGCCGGCGTTTTCGCCGAGACGGTGACGAGCGTGCAGCACTATACGGACCGTCTGTTCCGCTTTCGCATGACGCGCCCGGAAAGCTTCCGCTTCCGTTCCGGCGAATTCGCCATGATCGGCCTGTTGGTCGGCGACAAGCCGGTCTATCGCGCCTATTCGATCGCCAGCCCGTCCTGGGACGAGGAGCTGGAGTTCTTCTCGATCAAGGTGCCGGACGGCCCGCTGACCTCCCATCTCCAGCAGATCAAGCCGGGCGACACGGTGCTGATGCGCAAGAAGCCGACCGGCACGCTGGTGCTCGACGCGCTGACGCCGGGCAAGCGGCTCTACATGTTCTCGACCGGCACGGGCATCGCGCCCTTCGCCAGCCTCATTCGCGATCCGGAAACCTATGAGAAATTCGACGAGGTCATCCTGACGCATACCTGCCGCGAGGTTGCGGAACTGAAATACGGTTTCGACCTCGTCGAAGAGATCCGTAACCACGAGTTCCTTGCGGAAGTCGTCGGCAACAAGCTGCGCCATTATGCGACGGTGACCCGCGAGGACTATCCGTTCCAGGGCCGCATCACCGACCTCATCCGCAACGGCAAGATGTTCGCCGATCTCGGCGTGCCGCATTTCGACCCGGTGGTCGATCGTGGCATGATCTGCGGCTCGTCGGCCATGCTGAAGGAAACCAAGGTGCTCCTGGAAGAGGCTGGCCTGATCGAAGGCGCTAACAACAAACCCGGCGAATTCGTCATCGAACGCGCCTTCGTCGATTGAGCGAACGCCGGTCTTGAAGATTGACGGGCGGCCTTCGGGCCGCCCTTTTCGTTTCAGCCGGTGAGGTCGTCGATGAGGGTCGCCATGGCGGCGGCGGCGGCGGGGCCGTCGGCGTTTCGGATGGCGCGGATCACCTTCACATGCAGGTCCACCGAGCGGTCCATCTGCCGGCTGTCGGCACGCGCGAACCAGAGGCGGCGTGCATGGGTCTGCAGCGGGGCGAGGGCGGTCGTCAGGAAGCGGTTGGGACAGGCCGCCTCCATGATCTCGTCGAAAGCCTTGTCGGCGGCGAGAAAGCCTTCGATGTCGGAATGGATCGAGCAGGCGGTCATCGCCTGCGCGCAGGCGACGAGCGATTCGCGGTGCGCCTTGTCCGCATTGCGGGCGACAAGCTCGGCGGCAAGCGGCTCCAGCTGGCGGCGCGTTGCCATGACCTCGGCGTGGTCCTCGGGCCTGATCGCAGTGATCTGCAGGCCGGCCCGCGGGCGCACGGCGATCAGGCCCTGCCATTCCAGCTTCTGGATCGCCTCGCGCACTGGCGTGCGGCCGTGGCCGGCAAGCGCGATGAGCTGGCGTTCCGTGACGAGTGAGCCGGGTTTCAGCTTGAGCGTGACGAGCAACCCTTCGAGGGCGAGATAGGCGAGGTGGGCCTGCGAAGCCGCGCTTTCCGTCATTTCGTGTCCCTGTTTGATATATCACATCGTCGCATGCCGTGAGGCCGCTGTCCATTGTTGTGATATATCACTGACGTTTCCGCTGGCTTCGGGCCGTGAAAGGCATAAAAAAGGCCGGAACGTGCGTTCCGGCCCATCTTTGCCTGAATTCTTGCTGGGAAATCAGAGCAGGAAGTCGCGCGCGTCGAGATCCTTCAGCTTGAAGTCATCGAGGATCAGGATGTCGGTGGCCGAGAGCTTGATATGCACATCGTCGCCGACCTGCGAAGCCTTGCTGAGCACGCTGCTCACCTTGGAGAAATTGTAGGAACGAAGATCGATATCGTCGACATTGTCCTTGAAGTCGGTAACCGTGTCGCGGCCGTAACCCTTCTTGAAGATGAAGTCGTCGTTGCCGGCACCGCCGGTGAGCACGTCGTTGCCGGCGCCGCCATCGAGCTTGTCGTTACCGACCATGCCGAAGAGCTTGTCGTTGCCGGCATTGCCCTGCAGCGTGTTGTTCGCCTGGTTGCCACGCAGGACGTCATTGCCGCTGCCGCCCTTGGCGTTCTCGATCAGCGAGCGGGTGTCACCTTTGAAGAGGAGTGCGTTGAAGATGTTGCCACGGGCATAGGCATCGCTTTCGAAGTTCAGCAGGGCAAGCTGGACGTCGCTGAATTTCGAATGCTGGCCGGGGCGAAGATCGACATTGACGCCGGTTTTGTAGGCGGAGAGGTCGTAGGTATCCTTGCCGCCACCGTCCCAGATGGTGGCGAAGATCCGGTTGCCTCCGGCGTCAATGGCGACCTTGCCATTGACCAGCGTATCGCCGCTGCCGGGCTTCCATTTGTAGACCGTGTTGCCTGAATTGGTTGAAAAGTCGGCGCCGTACATGCGCTGCAGGGCGGCAATGTCGGCCATCATGTAGGACTGGGCATAGTCGAATTCGCCGTTCCTGTAGCCGTCCGCCGGGCCGCCGATGTTGGAACGATAGGTCATGATGGAATACTCCATCGAATCCTTGTTGCCCGGCAGGGCAGGGAAACCGTCGTCTGTCTCATGGCCGTGCTTCAGGCCGAGCGCATGGCCGATTTCGTGCAGCATCGTGGCCCAGGAGTAGTTGCCGGCGACGGGCGAGCGATAGTCGAACGAGCGGCCGAACCAGAGGTCGCCATCGCCGTTGGTCGTGCCGGGATAGTAGGCCCAGGCCGTATCCGGGTCGTTGGATTCGGCAAAACGCAGGTTGGAACTCGTCGTGCTTCCCTGTGAAATGGAAAGGCCCGTGAACCCCTCGACCGAAAAACCGTTGTTCGCCGCGCTGCCGAAGCTCGTATCGAGTGCGAAACGGGCAGCGGATTGCTGCATGGAGGATATCGAACCGAAGCCGTTGTCTTTTTCACCGGCATAGGTGTAGGCGGACGACGACGTGGGGAACGCATAGGTCACCGAGCCCGACCAGGCCTTGCCCGACAGAACGCCGTCAATCATCGATATGCCGGTCTCGCCGATCGTCTTGGTGGTCTTGCCTGTACCTGTCATGTCGCATTCTCCTCGTCTGCTTGGTGTCTCGGGTGCGTGCCTTGGATAGACCGCAATTCAGGTCGATTCTGTGAACACTTGAACCATGCACGCTTCCCGTGGTGAAATGGAAGCCCGTAGAACAGGACGGACAATTGCCGAATGGTATTCGACCGGAGGTTAAAATTGCTATCAAAGATATCTATCGTGGCGACCACCAGCCTTGTCCTTGCAGCGGCCGGTGAGGCGCCGGCCGGCACTGGCGGCATCATGGCAAAGCCCTCCGATCCCGAGAAGGCCGTACAGGCTGAGTATGAAAATCTGAAGTCGAAAGGGACGCGTGACGCGCTGGAATTGTTTATCGCGCGCCATCCGAAGCATCCGCTCGCCGACCGGGCCCGTGAGGAGATCGAGCGGCTCGGAAAGTAGACCCGCTCACGAAGCCGACTAAAAAAGAAGGGCGCCGCGAGGCGCCCTTTGCACATTCGCATGCAGCATCGATGCTACCTTCGGCGCTCATTCCAGACGTTTCGCTTTCCTAATAAACCATCCCGAATAAAGCCGTGCGCCCGCCCGTCGATAGGAGGAATGCGGTTGACGAACGTCATGGGCCTTGCCAGCATGCCCCTGGATTTCGGACCGGACCAGTTGAATTTGTGGGGGCATACGTTGACTGCGGGTTCCATCGTCGCGACGCTTTTGATCATTTTTGCCGGGCTGCTGGCTGTTCCAGCCGTCAGCCATACCAATGCGGGAACCACCTTCTCCCTGATGGCCTCCTCCATGGCTTTCGTTGCCATGGGTATCGCGCAGTTCATGGCGACCCGCCCGCCTTTCATCGAAAGGCTGTTCGGCGGACTCGACCGCATCTACCAGTTCCATCGCAAGATCGGCATCGCGGTGCTCTGTCTTATCCTCGTGCACTATTTCGTCGCGCCGGATTTCCAGGGCCTTTCTGTGACCAGCGGCCTCAACCTGCTTGCCAAAACGGCGGGCGAGTGGGCCTTCTACGGCTTCGTCTTCCTGCTTGTCCTCAGCCTGGTGAAGGTGATCCCGAAAACACGTTTCCAGATTCCCTACCAGTACTGGCGCATCACCCACCGTTTCATCGGCCTGCTCTTCGTGCTCGTCGCCTTCCACCAGATGTTCATCAAGCGGCCTTATGACGGCACGGTGCTGCTGGCGGTCTACCTCAACCTCTTTGCCGCGCTCGGTATCGTCAGCTATGCCTATACCCAGCTCCTGCCCTGGCTGCGCACGCGGAAATACGAGGTGGTGAATGTCGAGCGCCATGACGGAGCGACGATCATCTCGGCCAGACCCACAGGCCGCAAGCTCCGGGCCATGCCCGGCCAGTTCGGTTTTTTCCGCGTCAACAAGCCGGGCCTGCGCGAGCCGCATCCCTTCACCATCGCCGGCATCGAGGACGACGGATCGGTGCGTTTCGCCATCAAGCCGCTCGGCGACTACACCAAGGCGCTGCGCGAGACGGTGGCCGTCGGCGATGCGCTGACGCTGGAGGGCGGCTACGGCCATTTCAACCACAAGCGCGGTGGCAAGAAACAGATCTGGCTAGCCGGCGGCATCGGCGTCACGCCGTTCCTCGCCATGGCGAGCCGGCTGAAGGGCGACGAGGGGCAGGATATCCACATGGTCTACTGCGTGCGCGACGGGGCCGAGGCGATCGGCCTCGACACGTTTCGGGCGCAGGCGGAAAAGCTCGAGAACTTCAATTTCGTGCTGCACAATTCGGCGACCGACGGCCGCTTCGACGCCTCGAAGCTTGTTGCCGGCACGAGCATGAACCCGGCGGAGGCCGATTTGTGGTTCTGCGGCCCGCCGCCCTTGCGGATGGCGATCGAAAAAGGACTGAGGGAACTCGGCAAGGCGCCGCGCCGCGTCGAGTTCGAGCGTTTCGAATTTCGGTAGGGCAGTTTCCAAGGAAACTGCGAAGCGGTTTCTCTTTCGGAATTGTGGTTCAAGGGTTTGCATTTCCAGCCGGTGCGCCGGCTTCATGGAGCGAAAGGAACAAGCCATGCGCATGTTCAGGACATCATTCTTCAGCCCCGGCGCCCGGCTTGCCGCTGCCATCGGCCTTGCCGTGGCGGCGTTCTGTCCCTCCGGAGCGCTCGCCATCGACCAGTTCGCGGCCGATGCCTACGGCACCTACAAGGCGAATGCCGAAAATGGCAAGCTGCTGTTCGGCGCAGCCGGCTGCGGCGCCTGCCACGGCTCCGGTGACAACACCGAGCTGCTTTCGGGCGGCATGGAAATGCAGACGGCGATCGGCAAGTTCTTTGCGCCGAACATTTCCGCCCATCCGAACGGTATCGGCGGCTGGTCCAATGCGGACTTCCTGAATGCTGTCATGGTGGGCCTCAAGAAGAGCGGCGACAATCTCTATCCGGTCATGCCCTACACGTCCTATGGCGGCATGAAGCCGGAGGACGTGCTCGACATCAAGGCCTATATCGAGACGCTGCCGCAGTCGGATGCCGCCTCGAAGGAACATGAGATCGCCTTCCCCTTCAGCCGCCAGACGACGATCACGCTCTGGAAGCGCAGCCATTTCATCGTGCCGGCTTACCAGCCGCGCGAGGAAACGCAGATGGAGCGCGGTCGCTACCTGGTCGAGAATGTCGGCGGCTGCGGCGATTGCCATACGCCGCGCACCACGACCTACGGTCTCGATCTCGCCCGCGCCTATGAGGGCGAGAAGGGCCTGACCGGCGCCGTCGCGCCCGATATCACCAAGGCCCGCATGGCCGGCCTTGCCTCGCACGAGGTCTTCACCAAGGGTCTGATCGACGAAGGAAAGAAACTTTCCGGCTCGCCTTTGGCCGATCCGGTCATGCGCCGTATTGCGCAAGGCCTTTCGACGCTGTCGGATGAAGACAAGCAGGCCATGTATGCCTTCCTTGCAGACCGCGAGGTCAAGGTGACACCGGTCGAGACCAGCACCGCGCCGGTCTGCAGCGAAGCGACCGCCGAAACAGCGCTCGCCGCCGGTGGCGGCAGCGCCGAATTCGCTTCGGCGGCCGACGCTTTCATCGGCAAATATTGCCGCAACTGCCATGGCCCGGGCGAAAGCTCGCAGGGTTCCTTCCCTTCGGGTGATCTTGCCTCGATTGCTGCCAATCCGGCCTTCGTGACGCCGGGCGATGCCGCCAAGTCGCTGCTCTACACCAGCGTCACCAGCGGCCGCATGCCGCTCGGCAAGCGCCCCGATGATGCGGAAGTGCAGAGCCTTGCCAACTGGATCAACTCGCTGAACAAGGATGCTATCCCGACAGCAGTGTCCGCGACGAAGACCGAGCGCTCGCGGCCGATGCTGAAATATCTCGATTTCGTCGAACTGGCGCTGCGCGATGTTTCCAAGGTCGATGAACACGACCAGCCGTTCATGCGCTACTTCAGCTATCGCGACCAGTACAACGGGATGATGAGCTGCGAGAGCCATGAAACCTTCCTGAAGCGCATGAAGGTTCTGGCGGGTGGGTTCAAGAAGCTGCTCAACTCGCTCTCCTACGGACCGGAACTGGTACTTCCGGAAGAAGTGGAAGGTTCCGACGGCCTGCTCGTGCGTGTCGACCTGCGCGACCTCGAATGGAGCCAGGAGGACTACGACTTCCTGATCAACGAATACTTCTATGGCGTGGACCCGGCCAGCGACGCCCAGCTGCACTCGCTTGCCAAGGCGACGCAAACGCAGTTGCCGATCATGCGTGTCGACTGGTTCATGAGCAACGGTGCCCGGCCGAAGGTCTATAACCGTCTCATGAAGCTGCCGACGAACATTTCCGAGCTGGAAAAGCGCTTCGGTGTGCCGGTCGACCAGAACATCGAGCGCCGTCGTATCGTCCGCGCCGGCTTTGCTGATGGTTCCTCCGGCGTTTCCGACCACAACCGCATGCTGGAGCGGCACGACATGCCCTTCGGCGGCTACTACTGGAAGTCCTATGACTTTGCTGGCGATGTCGGCAAGCAGGTGCTGAAGCGCTTCCCGGCAGGACCGGAGGGCGTGCGCCTCAAGGCGGGCCTCGAACCCTTTGATCATGACGGCGGCGAAATGATCTTCTCGCTTCCGAACGGCATGCAGGGTTACTATCTGTCGACCGACAAGGGCGACCAGCTCGATATCGGCCCGACGGCGATCGTCTCCTTCCGCAAGCGGCCGATCGGCAAGGGCGTCGAGATCATCAATGCACGCTCCTGCTTCGACTGCCATTTCGACGGCATCCTCTCCAAGCGTGACCAGCTGCGTGAACATATCGAGACGTCGACGCTGTTCTCGAAGGACCAGCAGGACGAACTGCTCGCCGTCTATGTTCCGCAGGAGGAACTGAACGAGGTGTACAAGCGCGACACCGATCGTTTCGTCGCCGCGCTCGATCGCCTCGGTATCACGGAAGCGACGGCCGGCGGCGGCAAGACCAGCCTGAAGGCTCCCGGCGGCGCCGAGATCTTCACCTACTTCGCCGACAAGTACGAGGACGAGCTGAACTTCGAGCAGCTGGCGGCCGAATTCGACATGACGCCGGAAGAGTTCGCCTCCGATATCCGCCGTCTCACCGATGTCAATGCGCTGCGTATCGGCATCGACTGGGTGGCGACACTCGAATCGGGTGCGACGATCCCGCGCGTCGAGGTCGAGGAGCAATACGCCTTCATGCTTCAGCCGCTTCTCCAGCTCGAGCCGCTGAAGCGCGGCGTCAACCCGGAGGGCAATGCCGGCCAGCAGTCCGCCGACAACAGCGGCTACCAGCAGCCGGAGCAGAAACCGGAACAGAAGCAGGAACAGGCCGGCACCGACTACCAACAGAAGCCGGCCGATCAGGCCACGGGTGGTGACCAGTATGCCAAGCCCGAGGAGAAGGTCTATGTCCCGCCCTACAAGCAGGACGACAAGGCGCAGGAGAGCAAGGTGAAGCTTGCCCTGCATGTGCCGTCGACAAGCGCGAAGGTTGGGGATTACCTTGCCTTTGAACTCAGCACGAACCATGCCTGTGAGCTGCAGGTGATGTATGTGGAAGACACCGGCAATGTGGAGATCATCCCCGACGTGATGATCGGCAGCACCACGCTCAATCCCGGTGAGCGCCGCCTAATCCCGCAGCCGGGCACGGGCAACCTGACCTTCGATTCGCCGTCTCCCGGCGAAACGATGATCGCCTACTGCCGCATCGGCGGCCTTGGCGACCAGAAGCTGACGGCCGAGAAGGCCAAGGAACTGGCCGCAAGCACGAAGCAGCCGCTGACGCGCGGCATTGCCGTCAATCTCGCCAAACAGGCCGAGAAGGACAACGGGGCAAGCGGCGTCCAGATGGTGACCTTCGAGATCAAATGACGTGAGGGGCAGGGGCCTTCGGGCCCCTGCCCATTTCTTACATGAGGACATGAAGGCTGGACCGACAATGCTGATGCGATCCCTTGCAGCGACACTCTTCGTACTGGCCGGAGCGGCGCCTGCCGCCGCGGCCTGTGAGGCCTTTACCGGTGTCGTCGAGGCGCTCAATGCAGGGGACGAGCAGAAGGCACGCGCGCTTGCGGAAACGGCGGGCACGGCCAATTGCAGCGCCAACGAACGGGCGCTCACCGGCCGTATCGCAGCATTGACGACCTTCAATCGCATCGCGACCGCCGTCGGCAGCGGCGGCCGGCTTTCCGATCACCGGCAGGCGCTGGAAGACCTGCAGCGCCAGTATGGCGGTCCCTGGCAGGTGCTGGATGCGCTCGGCGATCTCGCGCGCGAGCGCAAGGACTATGAACAGGCCGCGCGCTTCTACCAGCTTGCCCTGGAGGACGGCTCGAACGAGACGCTGACGCCGGACTGGATGGCGCCGGACGAGCAGTACATCCTGCGTCTCGACAGGCTCGCCAGCGAAATGCGCCTTGCCGCACCGCGGCCCGTGCAGTTGGCCATGCGGGGCGGTTGCAAGGTTTCCTTCCGCGGCGTGAAGATCAAGAAGAAGTCGACGCCCGTGCGCTACGTCTTCGGCACGGCGGATTTCACACCCGAGGGCATCGAGGCCGCAAAGGATCTCTCGGAATGCCTGAAGGCGGTCAAGCCTGGTGCGATCACGCTGATCGGCCATACCGATCCGGTCGGTTCGGCGGAGGCCAATTACAGGCTCTCCGTCGCCCGCGCAGAGACGTTGAAAAGCTATCTCTCCAGCAACGGCTATGCCGGTGCGATCACCGTGGAGGGCAAGGGCGAGGACCAGCCGTTCAAGCCGGATGATGCCAGTGCCTATGATACGGAAACGCTGAACCAGCTGCACCGCCGGGTGGAAGTGGACGTGGAGTGATGAGAGTGCTGCCCCGCCTGCTGGAGCCTGTCTGCCTTGCCTTTGCCTCGAAGAGCGACGGCGCTCCCATTTGCCGTGTCCGCGCGCTGTTGCGTCGTTCCCTTGCCGGAACCGCGCTGGCGCTTTGCCTTGCCGCTGCTGCGCCGCTTCCGGCCTTTGCCGCGCAGACCCACGCGCTTGTCGTCGGTGCCGATCAGTATCCGAACGATGTCAGCCTCGACGGCGCGGTGCGCGATGCGGAGGACGTCTACCGGGCGATGAGCGCTGCCGGCTTCACAGTCCGGAAGTTTACCGATGCCGAGGCCCGCAAGGACGACATCCGCAAGGCCTGGATCGACATGGTGGCCGAGGCGACGGCCGGTGACACGATCATCTTCACCTATGCCGGCCACGGGGCGCAGATGCCCGAACTCGTCGCCGGCGACGAGGCCGACGGGCTTGACGAATTCCTCCAGCTGCCGGGCTTCGACCGTAACCGCTATGCGGAGACCTCGAATGAGATCATCGTCGACAACGAGATGAATGCCTGGTTCGGCGAGGCGGAAGCCAAGGGCGTACATGTGCTCTTCGTGTCCGACAGCTGCTTTTCGGGCGGCATGAGCCGTTCCGTCACCGGCAAGACCCGGTTGGCGCCAGCCGTCACGGTCAAGCTCGCACCGCCCTCGCAGGAGGCGCTCGCCGGCGCCAACCTCAAGGAAATCGATTTCAAGCAGGTAACCGTGCTTGCCGCCTCGCTGGAAAGCCAGCCGACGCCGGAGGTCATCATCGACGGCGAACCGCGCGGCGCCCTCAGCTGGAGTTTCGCGCGTGCCCTTGAAGGGAGCGCAGACCGCGACGGCGATGGTGTCATTACCCGTATCGAACTGGAAGACTACATCTTCTCTAACGTGAAAAACCGTTCGGAAGCCTTGCAGGTGCCGAACTTCATGCCGCAGGTGGCCCGCTCGGAGAGCGAGGTCGTCGTGCGGCTGACGCGTGGCATTCCGGTCGAGAATGCCACGGTGGCGACGACGGACACCGGCAGCACTGCGGCCGCGCAGAAGACCATCAAGTCGGCCAAGGAGCTCGGCTGGACGGGTAGTATCGCGCTCCAGGTCGATGGCGCGGCCGACAAGCCGAAGAACGCGGATGGCAGTGGCACACCCTATCGCTGGGATGTGGCGAGCGGCGTCTTCTACACGCCGAACGGCGACGTGGCGGCGGAAAATGTCGGGGCGGACCGTATCCAGGCCGTGGTCGACAAATATGTCCTGCTCGATTTCCTGAAGGCGCTTGCGAGCCAGAATCCCGGCTCCGTCTCGCTGACGCCGGTCAAGGACATCTATGCCGCCGGAAACCGCCTGCGCTTCGATGCTCCGCCCGGTCGCTATCCGAACATGCTGGTCTTCAATCTCGCCAATACGGGCGAGGTGCAGTTCCTCGACATGCAGGCAGCCGGCACCACCAGCTCGCAATTCAAGCTGACGGATGTCGAGGTGGTCAAACCCTTCGGTGCCGATCACCTGATCACGATCTGGACCGGCGAGCCCGTCGATGCGATCGGCGCGGTGCTTGCCGACAAGACCGTGACCGCCGAAACCCTGCTGCAGGCGCTGCTGACGCGGCTCGACGGCAAGGAGGCAAGTGTCGCCATCCAACCCCTCTATACGCGGGAAACGCTCTGATGATCTGTTACGCCGCCGCTCTTCTCCTCTCGCTCTGCCTGGCTGCCACCGCCGAGGCGGCCGACAGGGCGCTTCTGATCGGCATTGGCACCTATGCCACGCTGCCCGAAAAGATGTTCCTCGAGGGGCCGAAGAACGACGTGCCGCTGATCGAGAAGCTGCTCAAGGAAAAACAGGGTTTTGCCCCGGAATCGATCCGTATCCTCCGGGACAAGGATGCGACCAAGGCAGCCATTCTCGCCAGCATCGAGGAATGGCTTGTCGCCGGCACCCAGCCCGGCGACCGCGTCTACTTCTATTTTTCCGGCCACGGCCTTCAGGTGAAGGACCAGAACGGTGACGAGGAGGACGGGCTCGACGAAGCGCTGTCCACCTTCGACATCGCCGCCGGCGATGGGGACTGGACCAACGTCATTCTCGACGACGAGATCGACGCGATGCTCGCCAAACTGAAGGACCGTGCCGTCTCCATCGTCATCGACGCCTGCCATTCGGGCACGATCTCGCGCTCGCTTTCCACCAATGTCGGCGAGGCGCTGGAAAGCGCGCGTTTCCTGCCGCGTCCCTTCGCCAAGCCGGTCGAAGCGGTGAAGACACGCGGCCTGCGCATCGACGTCGCGGTGGTCGACAAGCCCGAAATCGCCAAGCAGAACGGCGTCGAGGCCTGGAGCGCCGCCTCGTCCTACCAGGTGGCCTGGGACGACACGCGCCTGCCGCCGGAAGAACGCCACGGCGTCTTCACGCTTTCCTATGTGAACGGCCACGAGATCGCCGCCGGCGACAGCAACGGCAACGGCATCGTCTCCAATGCCGAGCTGCTGGAATATGTGAAGAAGCAGTCGCAGACCTATTGCACCGCGCAGACCCAGTGCCAGGGCCTCGACCCGCAGCTGGAGGTCAACTACGCGCTGCTTGGTGCCAGCGCCACCACGCCGAGCGCCGATGCCACCGCCCAGCAATACCAGCAGCCGCAAACGGGCGGCGACACCCAGCAGCAGACGCCCGATTACGGCAAGGTCGAGGAGGTGAAGGTCGAGAACACCCCGCAGACCGCCTATGTCGCCGCCGACCCGGTGGATGCCGTTGGTGACATCCTCGGCAAGGCCGAGACGGGCGACGTCAAGGTGGCGCTCTCCTCCGACAGCCTGAAGAACGGCGACGTCTTTAAGATCACCGTGACCAGCAGCACGGGCGGGCACCTGATCCTCTACGACGTCGACAAGGACGGCAAGGCGACCCAGATCTTCCCGAACGAATCGGCCCAGAAGATCACGCCGCTGACCGCCAACACCCCGCTCACCATTCCGGACGACTACTATGGCTTCGACTTCGAAGCGGAAGGCCCGAGCGAAAATGTGCTGGTCGCCATCGTCATCGCCGACGACGTCGATCTCACCAAGGTCGCCCCCAGCGACTACGGCCTGACCAAGGAGCTCGACGCCCGCACCACCATCGCCGACATTGCCGGCACGTTGCAGCAGACCTGGACCCGCGATACGGAAAACCGCAGCGTCAACTGGTCGCTCGGGCTGCTGAAATACGCGGTCTATTGAGCGCTCGCTTGCGGGATTGCCGATGGTGGCCGCACGCGCGGCCGCCTCAGAACTCGAAAAGGTCGAAGTGGAAGATGACCGAGCCTTTGAGACGAACCATGAAGTCCGCCTTTCCGTCACCATTCGTGTCGCCCAGCAGCAGCGTTTCCCTACCGCTCTTTTCGTAACGCAGTTCTCCGGCCTCTTTCGAGAACTGGTCCTGCGCGATGAACTTGAAATCCTGGGTTCCCGGTCTCTTTGTATTGGCGTCCCAGAGGTGCAGGTCGATCCTGTCGCCATCCTTCGCACTGAAATCCGTAATCAGGTCGGCCGTTTTCTTTGTCTTTCCGGTATCGCCCTTGCGGAAAATGAACAGGTCGGCGTCTCCCCCGCCCGTCAGCACATCCGCGCCTTTGCCGCCGGTGATGTAATCGATGGTTTTGCCACCTTTCAGGACGTTGGCCTTGGCGGTGCCGTTCATTTCATTGGCGAACAGCACATCGATCCTGACATAGCTCTCTTTCGTGAACGAACCGCCCCGCCAATCGATCAGCATCCATTCGCTTCCGTAGGCGATATCGGATCGCTCGAGCCAATGCAGGTTCGTATCCAGACGGAAGCCAGCGATCGGCGGCAGCTCGTTGTTCACGTCGAGGATATGCGGCCCGTTCGGTACATAGAGGGTGAACAGGCCCGTTTCATAGAACTTGATGTTGATGCCGGAACCCGTGAAGTCCATCGAGAAAATACCCCCCGTCGGGTTCTTTTCCCAGCCGCCCGGCGAATCTGACGCGCTTTGCGTCTGGGCCGTCGTGATTTCCTCGCCAAGGCCGACTCGCTTCAGACCCCAGCCGGCATAAGGCATGCCCCAGAGATGCTTCGGATCCGGTGTGTTCACTCCATTGACGCGATAGAACCAGTAATCGATCTGAATAGTCTTGTTATCAAATGACATTTTATGCGCTCGAATGCACGAATCTAGAGCGCAAGGTTAGAAGCCCCATGCTTGCCGGAAACTTAACGGACGCAATTATGGGTAGCCGCCCAAAGGTTGCACAGCCGCATCGTAAGTGGGCCTTTAGAAGGCCTGGCTTCTAAAGGCGATACGCCGAATTTTGGCGGTGTCACTGGGGTCTTGTGGTGAGCGCGCAGGGATTCGAACCCTGGACCTACTGATTAAAAGTCAGTTGCTCTACCGGCTGAGCTACGCGCTCCCTGGCGGTGCGAAGGTGCCCCGCGGAAGTGGGCGGAACATAGGCAGGAGCATTTGCCGGGTCAACCCGGAAAATGCGGCGAAAAACAGCTTTTGCTGCATTTGGTCGCGTTCTCCAAAAGGTGATTGGCAGGAGAGGACTTCGGCGGATACTACGAAGCGCAATTGGAGGGGCGGACATGGCCGGTTTCGCGCCGGCCCGTCTGTCCCCGCCGCTGCGGAGTAGTTCATTGTCGATCGCTGATATTTCCCTGTTGAGCGCGCTTCTTGCCGGAGCCCTCTCGTTCCTGTCTCCCTGCGTCCTGCCGCTCGTCCCGCCCTATCTCTGTTACATGGCGGGCATTTCCGTTGAGCAGTTCAAGGGCGGCGATGCGGTGGCCGTGCGGCGCGAGACGCGCGGGGCCGTGCTTCTGGCCGCCTTCTGCTTCACGCTCGGTTTTGCCACGGTGTTCGTGGCACTCGGGGCAGGCGCCTCGACGATCGGCATGGTGCTCCGCCGGCATCTCGACATTCTCGCGCAGATCGGCGGCGTCATCATCATCCTGATGGGCCTGCATTTTCTCGGCCTGCTGCGGATCGGGTTGTTTGCCCGCGAAGCGCGCTTCCAGGGGGGAGGCAAGCCGGCGACGGCGTCCGGCGCCTATATCATGGGCCTGGCCTTCGCCTTCGGCTGGACGCCCTGCATCGGGCCGGTTCTGGGGGCGATCCTCGGCGTTGCCGCGGCGCGCGAAACGGTCGGCGACGGTGCCGTCCTGCTTGCGGTCTATTCGCTCGGGCTTGCGGTGCCGTTCTGGATCGCGGCCGGGTTTTCCGGCGCCTTCATGCGCTTCCTCATGCGCTTCCGCCGTCATCTCGGCACGGTGGAGAAGGTGATGGGCGTTCTGCTTGTCCTCACCGGCCTCGCCTTCATCTTCGGCTATATCAGCGCCGTCGCCATCTGGTTCCAGCAAACGTTTCCCATTCTCTCGCAAATCGGCTAACCGGGGATGTGACCTGAAGCGCGCTGCGATCCTCGCGGAATCGAATCCCGGCGTGTCGGGCCTTCGATTCTTCGCATATCGTGCGCGCCCAGCGGCCTGCATTTGCGCGATATGCCCCAGGCAAGCGGGAGCACGCTTCGGTGCATGGCTGAGATCATCGGACTTGTATTGCCGTTCTTCGGCATGATTCTTCTCGGTTACGTGGTCGCGCGCATCACGCGCCAGCCGGTCGAGGCGCTCGGCTGGCTCAACACCTTCATCATCTACATCGCGCTGCCGGCCTTGTTCTTCAAGCTGGTGGCCAAGACGCCGATCGAACAGCTGACGCGCGTCGACTTCATCCTCGCCAATATCAGCGCGACCTATCTCGTCTTCGGTCTGATCTTCGCCATCGGGCTCTGGGTGCGGCGGGCGGCGATAAGTGAGGCGACGATCCAGGGCCTGGCCGCCGCCTATGGCAATATCGGCTATATGGGGCCGGGGCTGGCGCTGCTCGCCTTCGGCGAGCCGGCGGCGGTGCCGGTGGCGCTGGTCTTCTGCTTCGAGAACATGCTGCATTTCATGGTCGCGCCCGCGCTGATGGCGCTTGCCGGCGGGGAGAAGCAGCCGGCGCTCAAGATCGCTGGCGGCGTGGTGCGCAAGATCGTCACCCATCCCTTCATCATCGCGACGGCGGCGGGCTTCGCCGCGGCCTTTGCCGGCTTCGAGCCGCCGGCGCCGCTGCAGCGGCTGATCGACTATCTCGCGCAGGCGGCGGCGCCCTGCGCGCTCTTTGCCATGGGCGTCACGCTGGCGCTTCGGCCCCTCAAGCGGGTGCCGGTGGAGATCGGCTATATCGTGCCGGCAAAGCTGCTGCTGCTGCCGGTGGCCATGTATCTGATGCTCGGGCTTGCCGGTAATTTCGATCCGGTCTGGGTCTTTACCGCGGTGCTGCTCGCGGCCCTGCCGACGGCGACCAATGTCTTCGTCATCGGCCAGCAATACGGGGTGTGGCAGGAACGGGCGTCGGCGACCATCCTCATCACGACGGTGCTGTCCGTTGCGACGGTGACGGTCCTGCTCTACCTCATCAAGTCAGGCCTGCTTCCGGGCGACCCGTTCCCGTAGACCATCGCGAAAGGCCTTCAACGAACCGAGCGGCTCGATGCCTTCGCGCATGACGATGCTGCGCAGGGGACCGAGGGCGGAGAGCAGGTGCAGGCCGGCCGAGCGCAGGAACTGCACGGGCAGGAAATCGGAGAGCAGCGAGCGGTTGAGCAGGTCGACGCTCAGTGTGCGCGAGCGGATGTCCGCCTGCCGCTTACGGTCGAAGCGCTCGCCGATCTCCGCGTCGGTTGCCGGCGCTGCGCCCTGGACCAGTTCTTTCAGCACCATGATGTCACGCAGGCTGAGATTGAGGCCCTGCGCGCGGATCGGC
>VFQN01000211.1_pt1 | contig 121436 bp, 113 predicted proteins | sample 3512371 | NCBI WGS metagenome assembly VFQN01 (sample SAMN10412370, study PRJNA504923) | tailings metagenome | isolation source: Replicate 2 from Balatoc abandoned mine | place: Philippines: Itogon, Benguet | collected 2017-08-28 | reverse complement strand
TTAGGGCGTGGACTACCAGGGTATCTAATCCTGTTTGCTCCCCACGCTTTCGTGCCTGAGCGTCAGTGTTAACCCAGGGGGCTGCCTTCGCCATCGGTGTTCCTCCACATATCTACGCATTTCACTGCTACACGTGGAATTCCACCCCCCTCTGCCACACTCTAGCCTGCCAGTTACAAGCGCAATTCCCAAGTTGAGCTCGGGGATTTCACACCTGTCTTAACAGACCGCCTGCGCACGCTTTACGCCCAGTAATTCCGATTAACGCCTGCACCCTACGTATTACCGCGGCTGCTGGCACGTAGTTAGCCGGTGCTTCTTATGCGGGTACCGTCAGTAGTCCGCAGTGTTAGTGCGAACCGTTTCGTCCCCGCCGAAAGAGCTTTACAACCCGAAGGCCTTCTTCACTCACGCGGCATGGCTGGATCAGGCTTGCGCCCATTGTCCAAAATTCCCCACTGCTGCCTCCCGTAGGAGTCTGGACCGTGTCTCAGTTCCAGTGTGGCTGATCGTCCTCTCAGACCAGCTACGGATCGTTGCCTTGGTAAGCCTTTACCTCACCAACTAGCTAATCCGACATCGGCCACTCCAATAGTGCAAGGCCTTGCGGTCCCCTGCTTTCATCCGTAGATCGTATGCGGTATTAGTCCGTCTTTCGACAGGTTATCCCCCGCTACTGGATATGTTCCGATGTATTACTCACCCGTTCGCCACTCGTCGCCAGGGTTGCCCCCGCGTTACCGTTCGACTTGCATGTGTAAGGCATGCCGCCAGCGTTCAATCTGAGCCAGGATCAAACTCTTCAGTTTAATCTCTGCAAAGTATTTCTCTCGCTTGACGTATGTATTAATTTCCGTCGTGCGAGCACTTCTGTATTGCTTGATATCCGCGCTCGTTTCCTTGCGCGGCACCCTCAAGACCAAGTGCCCACACTTATCGGCTGTATATTTTTAAAGAACGTTGGTAGCGGGGATAGGATTTGAACCTATGACCTTCGGGTTATGAGCCCGACGAGCTGCCAGACTGCTCCACCCCGCGCCCGATCAATCAAGCCTTGAATTATAGCTGGGTATTTTTAACTCTGTCAACACCCAAAAACTACTTTTTTCGGCCTTCCGCTGACCTTCAGAACTCTGGCAGTTCTTGAAGTCACGCATCAGCGAAGCCCGCGATTATCCGAGAGTTTTTCGGATAGCGCAATACCCCGTGCGCAATATTTTTTCGCCCTACCTGCCCACTGCAGGAACGGCGCCTCGATCCTTGCGAAAGTAGTGCGCAAAGCGATCCATGCTGACATAGAACGTGGGCGTCACATACAGGGTAAGCATCTGCGAGAACACGAGGCCGCCAACAACGGCGATGCCCAGAGGCTGGCGCATTTCGGAACCTATCCCGGTGCCGAATGCGAGCGGCAGCGTAGCAAAAATCGCGGCCATGGTTGTCATCATGATGGGGCGGAAACGGACGATCGATGCCTCAACGATCGCATCGGCAGCCGACATCCCCTTCTCCCGCTGCATCTGGATTGCAAAGTCGACCATCATGATGCCGTTCTTTTTGACCAAACCGACCAGCAGGATGATGCCCACGAAACTGAATACGTTCAGTTCCTGCCCCGCGATCAGCAGCATCAGCAGTGCACCGAAACCGGCAAATGGCAGAGCCGTCAGAATCGTGACGGGGTGGCCGTAATGCTCGTACAACACCGCCAGCACCATATAAATCACCAGCACGGTAATCAGCAGCAATATCGGCAACGTCCGGAACGCCTCCTCAAATGCCTGCGCATTGCCGGCCACCGAATATGTCACGCCCGCGGGCAAAGATCCGCCTGCAATTTCCTTGACGTGCGTCACCGCATCACCAATCGAATTGCCGGGTGCGAGGTTGAATGAGAGAACAACCGACAACAGTTGCCCGTAGTGGCTGACGGAGACCGGGCCTACGCCCATCCTGATGTCAGCCACCGCCTGGATCGGCACCATTTGCCCGGTGGAAGACTGCACAAACAGCGAACGCAGCGCATTGATGTCTCGCTGGAACTTCGGATCGAGTTCAAGCAGCACGTTGTACTGGTCCGTCGAGCCGTAAAGCGTGCTGATTCTGCGCCCGCCATAGGCGTTATAGAGTGCCGACTCGACCTGCTGCGGTGATATCCCGAGCACGGCCGCGCGATCACGGTCGATTTCGATCTGGATTTCCGGATTGCTGACTTCCAGACTGGAATTCACGTCCTGCAGCATGCGGGATTCGCGAAGCCGTCCTTCGAGCTCCTGGCTGGCTTCGTAGAGCTGCTTCTGGTTTGCACCCTGCAGCACCAGTTGGTAATCACTGGTGCTGATCAGGCCGCCGATACGAATCGCAGGCGGATTATTCATAAACACACGCAAACCCTGGCCGCCACCTGCAAACGCACGCCGCAGCTCCTGTATCACGCCGTCAGCCCCCGTCGTACGTTCCTCTCGCGGCTTGAGACGGACGATGATCCGGCCGATGTTGCTGCCGACCACGCCGCCTGTGCCCTGTCCTGCGGTGGACATCACCGCCTCTACATTCGGATTGCCCTGGATGATTTCGGCAACCTTGGCCTGCCGCTTTTCCAGTTCCGCAAAAGGTATGCCTTCGGGAGCACGGGTATTGCCGAAGAACACGCCGGTGTCCTGACGCGGAATGAAACCCTGGGGCACCGCCTGGTAAATCACCACCGTAAGCACCAGGAAGACTGCAGATACAAACAGCATCAGGCCGGAGCGGCGTATCGTCCAGCGCAGGCTGCTGCCATAGACATCCCGCATCCAGTCGAACATGCGTTCAAGCGCCATATAAATGCGCCCGTGTTTTTCCTCATGCTCCGCCTTGAGCATCAGACTGCACATCATCGGCGTCATCGAAAGCGATATCACCCCGGAAACCAGCACGGCGACACCAACGCTGACCGCAAACTCGCGGAAAAGGCGCCCGAGCATGCCCTCCATGAACAGGATGGGAATGAATACGGCCGCAAGCGACACGGTCATCGACAGCACGGTAAAGCCGATTTCCTGGGCCCCCTCGAGGGCTGCCGTCATCCGGTCCTTGCCCATCTCCATGTGCCGCGTAATGTTTTCCAGCACGACAATCGCATCGTCCACGACGAATCCGACGGCAAGGATGATCGCCATCAGCGAAAGGTTGTTCAGGCTGTATCCCAGCACGTACATCACCCCGAAAGTCGCGACGATCGACGTGGGCAGGATCAGCGCGGTGATCAGCGTCGAGCGCACATTGCGCAGGAACACCATGATCACCAGCACGACGAGCACAATGGACAGAATCAGATGGAACTCGACTTCACGAATCGATGATTCGATGAATTCGGAGCGGTCGTTGACGATGTGGATCCGTACTCCCGGAGGCGCATTGGCCTCGATTTCCGGGAACAGCGCCCTCAGGTTGCGCGCTACATCGACGGTATTGGCACCGGGCTGGCGATAAACCGCCAGCGCGATCGAGCGTTCGTTGTTGAGCCAGCTCTTGATCTTCGCATTCTCGATGCCATCAACTGCCTTGCCCACGTCAGAGAGGCGAACCGGCATGCCATCCTTGTAGGCCACGATCAGGTTGTTGAAGTTCTCAGCGCGCTGCAGGGTCGCTGAGGATTTCACCGTGAAGTCGCGCGCCGTGCCCTGCAGCACGCCGGACGGCAGGTTGCTGTTGGCATTCTGGATCGCACTTACCACACGCTCCAGACCAAGGCCGCGCTTGGACATCGCCTCCGGATCGAGAAAGACGCGCACCGCGTAACGCTGCGAACCGAACACCTGAACCTGCGCAACGCCGTTAACCATCGAAAACCGCTGTGCGATATATGTATCCGCGAATTCGTCCAGCGCCGGCAGCGGCAGGGTCTGCGCCGTCAACGCCAGGTAGAGGATCGGCGAATCCGCGGGATTGACCTTGCGCAGCGTCGGAGGGTCCATGCCCTCCGGCAGGCGGCGCAGGGTTTGCGCGATGGCGGTCTGCACGTCCTGGGCCGCAGAATCGATGTTGCGGTCAAGCGTGAACTGCAGTGTGATGCGCGTTCTTCCGGTACTGCTGACCGAGCTCATCGAATCGACGCCGGCAATCTGGCTGAACTGTCGTTCCAGAGGCGTCGCCACCGTGGTCGCCATGTTGTCCGGGTTGGCACCGGGCAGGTCCGCGGTCACCGAAATGGTCGGGAAATCAACGTTCGGCAGCTCATTGACCGGCAAGGACCGGAACGCCAGCAACCCGAAGATGATGATTGCAGCAACCAGCACGGTGGTTGCCACCGGCCTGACGATGAAAATTCGCGAAACGTTCATGATGTTGCTCCCGAAATCTTCAGTGCCGGTTTATAAGGATGGACTTTACTGGGCAGCCGCCGGTTTTGCGGCGCCGCCCTCCGCAGCCTGCGCCTTGCCCTTGCCTTCACCCTTCTTGCCGCCCTTGCCCTTGCGTTTCTCGCCGCCACCGCCGGCGTCTTCGGCCAGCCGTACCGTGGCGCCGGGCCGCAGCGCCTGCGGAATCTCGGTGATGACATGGTCTCCCGCCTTGACGCCCTCTGCGATGACCACCTCGTTGCCCAGCTGGCGCGACACCTTGACCGGGCGGACTTCAACCTTGCTGTCTGCATCGACCAGATAGACAAACGGCCCGCTCTGGCCGGGTTGCACGGCAACCTCCGGCACCACTACCGCCTCGGGCTCGACCGTCAGCACCACGCGCACGTTGACGAACTGCCCGGGCCAGATGACCTCTTTCTGGTTGTCCACGCGCGTCTTCAGCAGCACTGTGCCCGTCTGCGGCGTAACTGTGTTATCGACAAACACCAGCTTCCCCGCCGCCGCCGGCGGACCCGAACGGTCGGGCAGAATCTCGATGCGCATGTCCTTCTCGTTCTGGTAACGCCGGATGTCCTCGAGCTGGCGCTCCGGAATGCTGAAGCTCACCAGCACTGGATCCGTACTGTTGATCGTCACCAGCGGCACTCCGCCACCGGATGCCGAAACCAGGTTGCCGGCCCTGACCGCAAGCTGGCCGGTGCGCCCGCTGATCGGCGCAACAATCCTCGCAAAATCGAGCTGTATGCGCGCCTGCTCGACCGCAGCCTGCCCCGCCTGCACCGTGGCTTCCAGCGACCTGGCCGAAGTCACCGCGACATCGTATTCCTGCCGGGTGATGAATTCGCGCTTGAGCAACGGCTCCATCCGCTGCTGCTGCGCCCTGGCATTCTCGAGCTGCGCCTTGTCCCGCTCCAGTGCAGCCAGCGCCTGGTTGTATTGCGCCCTGAACGTACGCGGATCGATTTCGAAGAGCAGCTGCCCGGCCTTGACCTTGTCACCCTCGCGGAAAGCCACGGTTTGCAGCACCCCGCTGACCTGTGCCCGAACCTGCACGCTCTGTTCGGACTCCACTGTACCGACCGCCTCGATCAGCACGGGCATGGGTTTGGACACCGCGCGAACCGCACTCACGGTCAGCGTTGCGCCGCCTTTGCCTCCCTTGCCGCCCTTGGCCTTGGCCTTCTCGGCACCGCCCTTGGCACTGCCCTGCTGCCAGTACCAGTAGCCGCCCGCTGCCGCCGCACCGACCGCCAAAAAAGCCAGCAACATGATCAGTCTTTTCATTTTCCTCCGCCCGCCTTGATTAAATCACTTGCTCCGACTGCGACCTGCAGCCGTGCCAGCGTGGTAAACCAGTCCAGGTAAGACTGTATGCGTTGCACCCGCGCGTTGGATTCGTCCTGCTGCGCCGTGATCAGGTCAAGAATGCTCCCGAAACCGCTCTGGTAACGCGCCAGCGTCGCCTGCGCGGTCTGTTCCGCCGAGCGCACCTGCGCCTCGGTGCTGGAAATACTGCTGCTTACCGTGGTGAGGTCGTAGTAGCCCTGCCAGACCTCGACTTCCGCTTCGCGCACCAGCGCGTCACGGCTGGCTTCCGCCGCCGCCGCCTGGGCCTCGGCCTGGCGAATGCTGTAGGTCTCGCGGAACCCGGTGAAGATCGGAATGCGCACCGCCAGCCCGATGTTGTAGTTGCTGGCGGAAGGCCGGTTATCGTTGAATGAAGTGCGTCCGCTGCCGCCGACCACTTCAATCGACGGCAAGCCTGCACGGGCGGCCGCATTGGCGCTGGCACGCGACGCGCGCACCTGCGCTTCAGCCGCCACCAGATCGGGGCGCGACGCCTTGGCCCGGGCCAGCAGGTCACCGATCGATGCGGAGATCTCCGTGGTCTGCGGCGGCGCCTCCAGCGGGCGCACCGCAATGCCCACATTCACCGGGAGGCCGACAACCGAAGCCAGCTGACCACGCGATTTCTCCAGTTCGCCGTTACTGCGGGTCAGATTCAGACGCGCCTGTGCCACCAGGGTTTCGGCGCGATAGACATCGGCCACCGTCGCCAGGCCGGATTCGCGGCGCTTGCGCACCGCCTCAAGGGCGGTTTCGGCATTCTTCAGCGACTGGATATTCACCCGCACCAGCGCATCGTTGCCGATCAGGCGGTAATACGCCTGCTCCACGGCGAAAACCACATCCTGCAGCACCCGGTTATGCGCCAGGTTGGCCGCCAGCAGCCGGTACTCGCTGCTTTCAATCTGGAATCCGCGCACGCCGAAGTCATAGAGCAGATAGCTCAGGCTGATCGACGGACCATAACGGGTCTGCCAGGGCACGATCGCCCCTTGATTGGTGACCTGCTGGGTACGCGTCACCGCATAGCTGGCCGTGAGCTGGGGCAGCAGATCCGCCTTTTCGATGCCGACTCCGGCCGCAGCCGCCCTCGCGGCAAGCCAGGACTGGCGGGTCCGCGGATTGTTGCGCAACGCAAATTCAGTGAGCTCGGGCAGCGACAGCGGCTGGTTGCGGGCCAGTTCACCGGAAACCTCCGGCAAACCAACCTGCGGCAGCGGCAAGTTGTTTTCCCAGCGCAGATGCGGTTCCGCCGCAGTGCGTCCGCCGGCTCCGAAGGGGTCACTCCAGATGGACTGTGCGGCAGCCTGGAACGCTGCGAGACACAAAAAAAGCGCCAAGGTGAGCGCTGAACAAGTCTGGCCGTATCGATGCATGCGGCAGCGTCTTTATGTCTTTATATCTGATTGAAAAATCGGGCAAAGGCGAAGCATGGTAGCACCAAAATCCGCGAGAACATGCTGCATAAACCGGGGTGCAATACCTGTCGCAATTCCGTGACATCCACAATATGGCGCGCACCAACCTTATCCTCGTATAAAAAGAATGGATACGAGGCCCCGGAGGTGCATGTTAGCCTGCTGCCGCTGCATCTTCAGAACAATCTCAGCGACAGGAAAAACCTGTGACCAAACTGGTGAACCCCCATGGAGGGGGCCTTTTAAAACCCCTGCTGCTCGACGGTCCCGCACTGGCTGCCGAACGCAAACGCGCAGACAGCCTGCCCCGGATAACCGTCAGCTCCCGCGAAAAAGGCGATCTGCTGATGCTGGGCATCGGCGGCTTTACGCCGCTGGACGGCTTCATGGGCCACGACGACTGGCGCGGTGCCTGCGACCGCTACACGCTGACAAACGGCGTGTTCTGGCCGATTCCGATCACGCTGTCCGCTACAAGACATGACGCCGATTCCATCAGGACCGGCAGCGAGATCGCGCTGGCTGACCCGGACAACGGCGAAATCCTCGCCACCCTGCGGGTTACCGAAAAGTACGCCATCGACAAGGCCCATGAATGCCAGGCCGTGTTCCGCACCACCGACGCGGCCCATCCCGGCGTGAAAATGGTCATGGAACAGGGCGAGGTCAATCTTGCCGGCCCGGTCAAAGTCCTGTCACAAGGCGAATTTCCGGAAAAATACGGCGCGATGTACATGACACCGGCGCAGACACGTGCCGCGTTCGACGCCAACGGCTGGGCCACCGTCGCGGCATTCCAGACCCGCAACCCGATGCACCGCTCCCACGAATACCTGGCGAAGGTCGCGATCGAAGTCTGTGACGGCGTGCTGGTGCACTCCCTGCTCGGCAACCTCAAGCCGGGCGACATCCCCGCGGATGTGCGCACCCGGGCCATCGCCGTGCTGATCGACAAGTATTTCGTGCAAAAAACCGTGGTGCAGTCGGGCTACCCGCTCGACATGCGTTACGCCGGCCCGCGCGAGGCGCTGCTGCATGCCCTGTTCCGCCAGAACTACGGCTGTTCGCACCAGATCATCGGCCGCGACCACGCGGGCGTCGGCAGCTATTACGGCCCCTTCGACGCGCACCACATTTTCGACGAAATCCCGCGCGGCGCGCTCGAAACGCAGCCCCTGAAGATCGACTGGACCTTCTGGTGCTACCAGTGCGGCGGCATGGCCTCGGCCAAAACCTGCCCGCACGACGAAAAGGAACGCCTGCTGGTCTCGGGCACCAAGCTGCGCAAATGGCTGTCCGAGGGCGACGACGTGCCGGCCGAATTCAGCCGCCCCGAAGTGCTGGCAATCCTGCGCGAGTACTATGCGACCATCAGGGACGAGGACAAGGTCGAGGTGAAGCTGGCCGGCCACTCTGCCCGCTGACTTTCTGCCGTTTTCCCCGGACGTGAAAAAGCCGCCCCTGAGGCGGCTTTTTCACGTCTTGCGACGGCCGGAACTCAGGGCCGCTTCGGCGTCTTGTATTCCACTTCCTTCTGCAGCGGCTTCCAGACGGTCTCAAAACCGACAAATCCCTTTGCGCTGGGCGCCATCTGGCGCGTCGTGTAGAAGGGCGTATGGCCGTCAGGCACCGGGGTGTTGTTGGGTTTTTGCTCGCTCATAAGTCACCTCTCTCGTAAAGTCAGGTTTGCCAGTACTACAGGCCGGGACGCTGTCCGCCGCCGGCCTGCCGTTAAACGGGTCTCATCAGTGCCGGATCGACATCCGCGCCCGCAGTGACCGCACCGCCCGCCCTGATTTCCTCATCGGTGGCGTCGCGCACGGTCAGTATCTCGAGCATAAAAACAACCTCGCGGCCGCAAAGCGGATTGTTGCCGTCGACCGTCAGCCTCTCGTCGTCTACATGCGTCACGAGAAAACTGCGGGTCTGCCCCCTGTCGTTCTCCATCAGGATGGAAGTGCCGACCTGCCGGTATTCCTCGGGAACATTCTCGACGAGATCGGAAAATACCAGCGACTCGTCCCTGGGTCCGAAAATCTGGTTGCCGTCGATCACCACCTCAATGACTTCACCGGCAGACCTGCCTTCCAGCTGGTGGTGGACCGAGGGTGCAAGAACCTCGTTGTGCCCGTGGACATAACCCAGCGGAAACTCGACGCAGGTGAGGACGTGCCCCGATTTCCTGTCGGTCACCTTGTAGGTCAGCTCGACAAACTTGCCGTCGCGGATCACTTCGCTCACGTCAAATCCCGGCGAAACATTCAAAAAATGGATGCACCGAAAATCCTGACCTTGCCGTCTTCATAACCGAGGACGAGCCTGCCCAGCCACTCGCCCGGCTTCCTGGTGCTGCGCTGACGGTAAAGGACGGTCACATGTTCTCCCCGCCGGATGATGCCGAGCGGGTCCACGTCCTCGGACAGGCTTCTCGCCAGCTCGCTGTTGGCGAACTGGTGGCCCGCAACGACCTGGTCAATGGCACGCGCCAGGGAACTGGAGAAGTTCCGGGCGAACTCCCCGTACTTGCCTTCATTCGAGGCCTTGACGAGGTCGCGCCACAGGAGATTGGCCATGGCCAGGATCTCCTGATCGGTTTTCTCAATGATGTTCACGCGGCCCTCCCCGTCGCCGGAAGAGACCGGCTTTGCGGGGCTCATGACGCTCGACATGTCGTTTTTTCTCCGCCGGACGAAAGGCTCAAAACGGACTTCCGTCCGGGCACATCATCACTCGTTTTCGCCAACCAGGTGATAACAAGGCGCCTTCTCCATCGTGTATTCACCGGTTTTCGGATCGCGGCGCGAAACAGTCAGCACGTGCCAGTTCTCGTCATCCACCTTCATGGCGTCGCCCCGGTAGTAGTAACCGGGCCAGCGGGTCTCCTTGCGGAACAGCGTGTGCTGCGTCACGCATTCGGCGGCACGGTGGCGGTGCTTCAGCTCCCAGGCGCGCAGCAGCTCGTGGATGTCCTTCGCCGCCAGGTTCTCAAGGTCTTCTTCCATGATCTTGAGTTTCTTGAGGCCGATGTTCAGGAGTTTCTCGTTGGTCATGTAACCGACGGTCACGCCGCCGCAATACTCGTCCATCAGCTTCTGCAGGCGGTCCAGGCCCTGCTTGGGATTGATGTAATGCGGATTGACGTCACCGGCCACGATCGCGTTGCGGTAAATCCGGTAATGCTCCAGCGGCTTGTAGATTTCCTGCCTGCGGCGGTTGATCTGCTCCTCGGACACGACAATGCCTTCGGCCTTGCCGTCGTCGATGTATTTGCAGGCCGCCTTGGCGGCAAGCCGCCCTTCGGTGAAGGAACCGGACGAGAACGCGTGCGGCGTCCCGCCGACCGCATCACCGGCGCCGAACAGGCCTTCGATCGTCGTCATGCGGTTGTAGCCCCAGAAATACTCGGGCGGCGAAACATCCTCGGGTCCGGAGCACCAGGCGCCCGAACCGGTCGCATGCGAACCCATGACATAAGGTTCGGACGTGGTCAATTCGGGGTTCTCGTTCTTGGGATCGACGTCAGTAGCCGCCCACAGCACGGCCTGGCCGACGGTCATGCCGAGGAAGTTCTCCCAGCCGACTTCCTCCAGGTGCGGATCCTGGAAGGCCTTCATCGTCACCATGTGTATGGGGCCGCGCCCGGCATTCACCTCGCTGATGATGCAGTGGTTGCGCAGGCAGGTCGGAATCGGCCGGTGGGTCAGGTGCGACCCCTCGGGGTCGAGGTATTCCTTGCCGACCATTTTCTGCAGCTCGGGGAACCACTTCGACTCGTATTCCTCGCCCAGGCCGTTCTGCGTGTAGGTCTTCAGGTGCAGGAAGTAGGCACCGACCGGGCCGTAACCGTCCTTGAAGCGCGCCAGCACGATGCGGTTTTCCATCTGCGTCATCTTGGCGCCGGCGTTGATCATCAGCCCGTAGGCGGATGCGGACGACCAGGGCGCGTACCAGGTGCGGCCCGAACCTTCGCCCACAGAACGCGGCTTGAAAATGTTGGAAGCGCCGCCCGCGCCGCAGATCACGGTCTTGGACTTGAAGACGTGGTAATTGCCCGTGCGGACATTGAAGCCGACGGCACCGGCAACCCTGTTTTCCCTGCTGTCATCCATCAGCAGATGGGTCACGCAGATGCGGTTGAACACCTTGTCGGCAGACTTCTTCGCAGCCTCGGCCACGATGGGCTTGTAGGACTCGCCGTGGATCATGATCTGCCAGCGCCCTTCGCGCAGGTAGCGCCCGGTTTTCGGGTCCTTCATGATCGGCAGGCCCCACTCCTCGAACTGGTGCACCGTCGAGTCGACGTGGCGTGCCATGTCGAACAGCAGGTCTTCGCGCACCATCCCCATCAGGTCGATGCGGGCGTAACGGACATGGTCCTCGGGCTTGTTCTCGCCCCAGCGGGTGCCCATGTAGCAGTTGATGGCGTACAGCCCCTGCGCGACCGCGCCGGAGCGGTCAATGTTGGCCTTCTCGGCAATGACAATCTTCTTGTCCTGCCCCCAGAACCTTGCCTCCCATGCGGCACCGGTGCCACCCAGGCCGGCACCGACGACGAGGATGTCGATGCCGTCTTCGACGATCGTATCGTAAGCCATTAGTAGTACACGCCTTTCTTCATCTTGAGACCGTTGGACTGGAGCGTATGCAGGCCGCCGTCATCCATGCGGATCCATTTCGGCTCGTTGTACAGCAGCTGGCTGTCGCGCATCTCCTTGCTCGGACCGGGAACCTCCGCGAGCTTGGGAATCGCCGTGCCCCAGGGCTTGGTGGTGATCGGCGACAGGAAATTCTTCTCGGTGCCGTTGCGGAACTTGATTTTCCAGGCAATCGTGCCTTTCTGCTCGTCGCGCTGGACGCGGACGCTGTGGCCGAGCGGCGCAAAATCGGCATAACCGCGCACATCGATCGCATTCTGCGGGCAGGCCTTCACGCAGGAGTAGCACTCCCAGCACATGTTGGGCTCGATGTTGTAGGCACGCCGGTAGGTCTTGTCGATGTGCATGATGTCGGACGGGCAGATATCGACGCAGTGTCCGCATCCGTCACACCTTGTCATGTAGACAAAGGTTGGCATAAGTGGGCTCCTTGAACTGTTCCGGTGTTACTTGCTTGATGTTTTCAGTAGTGGCGCGGCGATTCGCGCTTGATGCCGAGGCCCATGTCCATGGGCGCGTCGCGCAGCAGCTCCATCGAGTGCCTTTGCTGCTGCTCGGGTTCGTCGCGGGTCAGCGTCGGCAGGTTGTTCGCCGTGCCGTCGGCCTTGGAAACCCTTTTCTCGAAGGCCGCCGCAGGCTTGAAGAACATGTGCGCGAACTTCGACCACGGCACCGATCCGAAGAGGACGGTAGTGGCCAGGATGTAGAGGCCGAAAAGAACCGTCGAGCCCGCGATGCCCTTCGCCTGCATCCAGGCCCAGACAAGGCCCAGGGTCACGCTGGACAGCAGCGAAAGCACGAAGAGGTCGGCGTGCATCACGCGAAACGGCGAGTTGCCCTCTGCCGACACGTCGACGCGGATGAAGAACCAGAACCAGTAGCCGCCGACGCAGATCATCAGGCCGCCGAGCCACCACAGCTGGGGCACGAGCGCCGGCGTCACGGTTGCCGCGGTCGGGTAGCAGAACACCATCAGCACGGTGGTCCCGACGTAGAGCAGGAAGCCGTACATCGTCAGCAGGTGCGCGATGCGGCGGCGCACGTTGCAGAACTCGCCGGAGGCCAGCACGTCCACCACGGCCGTCTGCACCGCGATCGAAACCAGCTCGCCGCCGCCGAGCTGCTTTTTGGCGCTGGCCTTGGACCTGCGGAAATTCTCGAAAAAATACCTGGCGCTGCCCTTGTGCAGGACATCAAACAAGGTTCCTGCAGCGACCAGAATGGCCATGATGACGACATAGGCCTGCATCATGGCCGGCGAAATGGACGCCGAAAGCTCTGCGAACGGATTGCTGGTGAACATCTTCCCCCCTTATTTCTCGGTGCAGCGATTCTAAACAGGCGGCGCCCGTCACAGACGAAAAAAAGGTTATGTCAGCATAGAAAATACTTGGGATGGCGCAGGGTAGAATCGGCCGCACTTGGAGGTGTCCCCTGAAAATCTGCATTCTTTCCGACAGCCACGATCACCGCGAGCCGTTTGCCGCCGCCGTTGCCGAAGCCCGGTCGCTGGGCGCGCAAGCCGTACTGCACTGCGGCGACCTGGTCGCACCGTCCACATTGCATGCCGTGACCGGATTCGGGCTGCCGATCCACCTGATCCACGGCAACAACACCGGCGATCTCTACTTCCTGTCGAAATGGGCGCAGGAGCCGAAAAACCGCCTGCACTACCATGGCCAGGATGGTTCGCTGCTGCTCGCCGAACGCCGGATCTTCATGGTGCATTTCCCGCATTACGCCAAGGCCATGGCGCTGACCGGCGATTACGACCTCGTCTGCAACGGCCATGAGCACCGCGCCGTGATCGAAAACATCCGCAACATCAAGGGCGGCGACACCCTGCGCATCGATCCCGGCAGCGTCGCCGGCGTCAGCGCGGCAGCCACGTATGTGTTCGGCGATCTGCAGACCCTCGAATTCTCGATCCGGCCTGTGCCCGGATTCAGCAGGAACTAAAAATATCAATATAATCAATTACTTATGAAATACCGCTCACCATAGCGGTATATACTCGTCCGCTCAACTGATCCACCGGACCTGACCCATGGTTACCCGCCTCTCCCCGCCGGGCGCCAAGCCCTTGCCCACCGAAGCGCGCCTGATCCGCGAAGAACCCTATTACGAGGCGGTCGGCAACGAAATCGCGCTGTTCGAGGCCGCGTATGCCAGCACCCTGCCGGTGCTGCTGAAGGGACCCACCGGCTGCGGCAAGACCCGGTTCATCGAACACATGGCCTGGCGGCTGCAGCGGCCGCTGATCACCGTGTCCTGCCACGATGACCTCACCGCCGCCGACCTGGTGGGCCGTTACCTGATCACGGCCAACGAAACCCGGTGGGTCGACGGCCCGCTGGCACGCGCCGTGCGCAGCGGCGCAATCTGCTACCTCGACGAAGTGGTCGAAGCCCGCCGCGACACCACGGTCGTCATCCATCCGCTGGCCGATGACCGGCGCATCCTGCCGATGGAAAAACGCGGTGAACTGCTGCAGGCACCGCCCGAATTCCTGCTGGCGATGTCCTACAACCCCGGCTACCAGAGCGTGCTGAAGGAACTGAAGCCGAGTACGCGCCAGCGGTTTGTCGCGATCGAGTTCCGCTATCCCGACGCCGCCCTCGAGGAAAAAATCATCCGCAGCGAATCCGCCGTCGATGCCACCACCGCCGCAGCGCTGGTCCGCCTCGCCCGGATGACGCGCAACCTCAAGGGCAACGGGCTCGACGAGGGCGCCTCGACCCGGCTGCTGGTGCATGCCGCCAAGCTGATCACCCGCGGCATTCCCGCCGCCACCGCCTGCCGCGGCGCGATCGCGGAGGCCCTGTCCGACGATCCTGAAATGCTGCGCGCGATCGACGAATTCGCAGCCTCGGTTTTCTGAACGCCGCCGCCCGGCGCCCGCGACCGTGAATGCGCCGCTGTCCGCCGCCGAACTCGGGAAACGGCTTGACTACCTGCTGGGGCCGGTGCTGTCCTCGCGCCGCACCGCGGCCCCTCTGGCGCAGGCGCTGGCCACACTCGAGCGCCGGCAGCAGGATTTCGTGCTGCACTGGATCGAGGTCATCGACCGCAGCAACTACGAACTGGCCTACCAGTTCGCCGCCGCGGCACCGGCCGCGCTGGACAGGCTCGACACCGCCTCTGCCGAGGCCTGGATCATCCACGCGCTCGATGCCTACGACCGCGACGGACTGTTCCGCGGCAGCGAGGCATTCCGGCAGTTCGACCTGTTCCACCGGCAGGCCGCGGACAACCATGCCGCCACCTTTGCCGAATACGCGCCCGCGCTGGAACTGTTCGTCTGCGGCCTCGCCGGACGGCGGCTCAGGCTGGAGATCGCAGATGACGCAAAAACCGACACCGAAACCCTGTTCCTGCCGCCGCGCATCGCCCTCTTTCCCGACAAGGACGACAACTGCGCGGTCTACCGGATCCTTGCCACCCTGCTCTGGGCGCAAAGCCGCTACGGCAGCTGGCGGGCCGACCTGAACGCGGCCTGCGCGGCGCACCCCGACCCCGCACGTGCCGCCGCACTGCTTGCCCACTTCGAGGGATTGCGCCTCGAAGCGCGCATCGCCGGAGTGTTTCCCGGCATCACCCGCACGATGGCAAGGCTGCGCCGCGACGAACCGGACCCGCGCTGCGCCGGCCTCGGCTCACCGGGCGCCACCGTGGACGACAGCCTCGCCTTGCTCGAACAACTGTATGACAGCTTCGAACCGCCGTCGCTGCCCTGGCGCTTCAGGCTGCATGAAGGCGCGGGTGACGTGCGCAATGCGCGGCTGGCCCGCGAGCGCAGCGAACTCGCCGCCGCGCTTTCCGGACTGATGCAGCAGCACGCGCCGCCGGAATCCGCCGCCGCCGCGCCGGAGGGGCGCTTCAGCATCGAAACCGGGCACAGCGCCGGCACGGACGGCGCAATCGAATTCGAATTGCGGCTGGACGGCAGGACCGTGATGCCACCACCGGATGTCGCGCGCCTGCTCGACTCCCTGCTGCAGGATCTCGGTGAAATTCCCCCGGAATATCTGCAAGCCGCAGGCAGCGGGGAGTCCCGCGAAAACGAAGACGATGCCGGACAGGGCGATGACAGCGCACAGGACGGCGGCCACGGCGGCCGCACGCATTTCTACGACGAGTGGGACCACAAACGCCGGCACTATCGCAGGAACTGGTGCGCGCTGCGGGAGATCGACGTCGAAGCGGCCGATGACGGCTTCGTGAAAGCCGTGCTCGCCCGCCGCCGCCCGCAGATCACGCAGCTGAAGCGGACCTTCGAGGCGCTGCGCGGAGAGGATCGGCTGCTCAGGCGCCAGTCCGCCGGCGACGACATCGATTTCGACGCGCTGGTCCAGGGCCATGTCGATCTGAAAACCGGCATGGAACTGCCGGAACGGCTGCTGACCCGCCGCCACAAGGCCGAGCGCAATCTCGCCGCGCTGTTCATGGTCGACATGAGCGGCTCGACCAAGGGCTGGGTCAACGATGCCGAGCGTGAATCACTGGTGATGCTCTGCGAAGCCCTAGAAATGCTCGGCGACCGTTATGCCATCTACGGTTTTTCCGGCGTCACCCGCAAGCGCTGCGAAATCTACCGCATCAAGCGTTTTGACGACGCCTACGACGACACCGTCCGCCGCCGCATTGCCGGCATCACACCCCGTGACTACACGCGCATGGGTGCCGCCATCCGCCACCTGACGACGCTGCTGGATGCCGTTGACGCCCGCAGCAAGCTGCTGATCACGCTGTCCGACGGCAAGCCCGACGACTACAGCGACCATTACCGCGGGGAATACGGCATCGAGGACACGCGGCGGGCGCTGATCGAGGCCCACCACGCCGGCATCAAACCCTTCTGCATCACCATCGACCACGAAGCCCGGGACTACCTGCCGCACCTCTACGGGCCGGTGAACTGGACCCTGGTGGACAACGTGGAAAAGCTTCCCCTGAAGGTGGCCGATATCTACCGGAAGCTGACCGCCTGACACGCGCGGCGGATCCGCCGCGCCCGGTACCCTAGTGCAGCCTCGCCGCCGGCTCTTCGCCGCCGGTGGAGGACTGGCCGTCCTCCGCGGCGGCAGACATCACACCTTCATCGCCTTGCGCGTCGCCGTCGGCCTCATCGGATTCCATCACCCCTTCGGCCATGCTCGCCGGGGGTTGCGTGGCCGCCAGCGCAGCCTCGAGATCCATCCCGGCATTGGGATTCTGCTCGACCAGGCTGCCCAGTTCGGACAGCGGCGGCAGCTCTTCCAGCGAACGCAGATTGAGGTCGTCGAGGAAGGATTTGGTGGTCGCGAAAATCTCCGGACGGCCCGGCACCTCGCGGTGGCCGATGACATCGATCCAGCCGCGCGCCTCCAGCGCCTTGAGAATGCCCGGCGACACGGTCACGCCGCGGATTTCCTCGATGTCGCCGCGCGTCACCGGCTGTTTGTAGGCGATGATGGCGATGGTTTCCAGCACCGCCCGCGAATATTTCGGCGGCTTCTGCGGATTCAACCGGTCGAGGAAACGCTGTGATTCGGGACGCGCGCGGAAACGCCAGCCCGAGGCCACGCTGACCAATTCCACGCCGCGACCGTCCCAGTCGCCGCGCAGGTCATCGAGCACCTTGCGCAGCGTGCCGTTGTCGATCTTCTCGTCGAACAGCTTCTTCAGGTCGTTCAGCGACATCGGCTCCTGGGTCACCAGCAGCGCGGTTTCCAGCACATGCTTGACGCGGGCGAGATCCAGCCCCTCCGGCGCCTGCCCCTCGTCCTCGACCTGCTGCTCTTCCTGTACGGGTTGTTCTTCCATGATTCTTCGGACTTTTTATTTGACCGCGGCCACAGTGCCGCCGCGGAGTTTGACGTAAATCGGCGCGTAGGCCTGTTCCTGGCTGATTTCGAGCAGCGTTTCCTTGGCCAGCTCCAGCACCGCGAGGAAGGACACCACCAGCACCGGCACGCCCTGCTCCGGCGTGAACAGCTTTTCGAAGGCGATGAATTCCTCGGTCTGCAGCAGCCTCAGGATGCGCGTCATGTGCTCGCGCACCGACAGCTGCTCGCGGGTGATGCGGTGGTGGCGGTTGACCGACGCCCGCTGCAGCAGCGTCAGCCAGGCGTGTTTCAGGTCCTCGATGCTGACATCGGGCAGGCGCAGCATCGCCTCGCGTTCGAACAGCACCTGCACGACCGTGAAATCGCGGCCCGCCTGCGGCAGCTCGTTGAGCTTGTGCGCGGCGATCTTCATCTGCTCGTACTCCATCAGCCGGCGCACCAACTCGGCGCGCGGATCTTCCTCGATGTCGGTGTTCGCAGGCCGCGGCAGCAGCATCCGCGACTTGATCTCGATCATCATCGCCGCCATCAGCAGGTATTCGGCGGCCAGCTCCAGCTGTTGCGAGCGCATCATCTCGACATAGACCAAGTACTGCTCGGTCAGCTTGGCCATCGGGATGTCGAGGACGCTGATGTTCTCCTTGCGGATCAGGTACAGCAGCAGGTCCAGCGGCCCCTCGAACTGCTCGAGGAACACCTCCAGCGCATCGGGTGGAATGTAGAGATCCTGGGGGATCTCGAGCACCGGCTGGCCGTACACCTTCGCCAGCGGCGCGGCTTCGGCGGCGGGAACGGCGGCTTCAGTCATGGGATCGGGGATGGCGAACCCTGCGGCGCGGCGCGCGCGGATTCTGTTGTCGGATTTGCAGGCCTTGCATCGCCGTATTTTACCGGGATTTGACAGTGCGCCCAATGCGCGCAGGGGCATTCCCACGGGAAAAGCTAAGCCCTTGACGCGATTGCGCTTTGCCCCGGAGTCAGGGTTTGCCGCGAAGCAGCGCCAGGGTGATGCCGAACAGCAGCAGCAGTCCGCCGACCGCGGCCATGATGTAAAACCCGACCGGCAGCAGCGCGCGCAGCAGGCTCAGCGAAATGCCGGCATCCCAGGCATATCGTTCGAGCGGCGAGGAAAAATAACCCGCGATCTCACCGGTCAGCCAAATCAGCAGCACCACAGCCACCGGCAGCAGCAGCGTCCACAGGGCGCGCAGCAGCGCCACCCGGCGCGACAGCTGCCCGCACCGCACGCGCAGGCCGAGCCGGACCAGAATTGCGATTGCCAGCAGCAGCGCAAGCACCGGCGCGCCGTAGAACATGCCGATCTTCAGCGTCAGCCACATCGCGGCCTCAGGCCTTCAGCATCAGGTACACGCCAACCACCAGCAGCAGCCCGCCGGCGACACGATTGAGCATCCTTCCCAGCCGCGGTCCGATGACCGCTCCCGCACGACCCGCCGCGGCGGCATAGGCCAGCTTGACCCCGCCAACCGCGACTGCCGCGATGATGACCACCGCCAGCGCGTCAGCCCGGGTCAGCGCACCGAGATCGACAAAGGCCGGGAAAAATCCGAGGTAGAACAGGATCGCCTTCTGGTCAGCCAGTGTCAGCAGCAGGCCCGACATGAAACTCGAGGCCGCAGCACCCGCGCCACCCGCCGCCTGCGCGTCGACCGCCGGTTCCGCTCGCCACAGCCGGAAACCCAGCCACAGCAGATAGGCGCCGCCAAGGTATTTCAGCCAGACAAAACCATCACCCAGCACCGCCGCCAGCCATTGCAGGCCGGAAATCGCCAGCACGATGAACACCGTGTCGCCGGCGACGATGCCCAGCGTGACCCAGGCGCCCTGCCGGAAACCGGCGGCAGCGGCACGGGCGGTGACGGCAATGACACTGAGGCTGGGTATGGCCGCGAGGACAATCATCGCGACGAAAAGCGCAAAAGCACTGGCAAAGGTTAAGGACACCGGGAGTCATCTTGTTTTTGACGCAATGGCTTGCACTTATAACATTCCACGCGCCCTGCAGTTCTTCCCATGAATCCACCTTGACCTGGTGGCCGCAGAAAATCCTGCACCCATCATTGCAAGTCATTGATTGGCCTGGATTTCCGCCTCAAAGAACAGATCAATAAGTATTTGTTTTTATTGATATTTTTAAATACCTTCCGAAAGCAGACCTTCCACCGCGCCACCCTCCCGCGGCGCATGCCAGTAACGCACATGACGATCACGATGCCGCATCAGCATCAGCGGCTTCCCGGCCTGCAATTCCACGGCAATCGCCCCGCCCTGATCTGTCCTCACCGCGACGCTGCCCTGCGCCGCATAACGCGCGACGACCTCCGGATGCGGATGCCGGAAGGGATTGCGGTAACCGACGGGAAAAATCACCAGCCGCGGTGCAACGGCTTCGACGAAGGCCTGTGACGAGGACGTGCGGCTGCCCTGGTGCGGCGCGACCAGTACGTCCGCCTTCAGCTTTTCCGGCATCGCCGAAAGCAAGGTCTGTTCGCCGCGGCGTTCGATGTCGGCGGGGATCAGCACACTACCCGCTGCGGTCGTGATCTTCAATACACAGCTGCGCTCGTTGTCCTTCAGTTTTCCGGCATCGCGCGCCGCGGTATCGGGATGCAGCATTTCGAAATCGATACCGTCCCATTGCCAGCGCTGCCCCGTCATGCAACGACGCTCTTCGGGACCGAGCAGCAGCAGCGGATCGAAATCCGGCAAGGACGTCAGCAGCAGGTCCACCGGCAGCGCCTGCAGCACCGACAAGGCGCCGCCGGTGTGGTCGGCATCGTCATGGCTCACCACCATCGTGTCGAGCCGGCGGATGCCGGTCGCCCGCAGAAAAGGCACGATCACGCGGCTGCCGCTGTCGGCACCGGGACCAAAGGCCGGGCCGGTGTCAAACAGCAAGGCATGGTTATGCGTCTGCGCGACCACCGCAAGTCCCTGGCCGACATCGAGCACCGTCAGCCTCAGCGCGCCCGCGGGCGGCGGCGCGGGCACGACCAAGAAAAGCGGCAGAAAGGCCATCGCGCCGATCCAGCGCGACGGAAATCCGCGCGGCAGCAGCAGCCATGCAGTGCCGGCCAGCGCAACGAGCACGGTCCAGGCCGGCGGCGCATGCTGCTGCCAGGCCGCCTCGGGCCAGCGGCTCAGCCATTCCAGCAGCTGCAGGCAGCCGGCCATCACCCACTGCGCAAAATGCAGCGGCGCATCGAGCGGCAGCAGCATGCCGGCCAGCGCCGGCGGCACCACGACAAAACTGACCAGCGGAATCGCCAGTGCATTGGCCAGCGGCGACACCAGCGACACCTGCTGGAACATCGCCAGCAGCGGCGGCACCAGCGCCAGCGTCACCGCCCACTGCACCCGCCCCCAGGTGACGAGCCAGTGCGGCTGGCGCAGACGGTTGACCGACACCCACATGATCACCGCAACTGCACCGAAGGACAGCCAGAAGCCCGGCGCGTTGACCGCCCATGGGTCGATGACCAGCACCGCAAACAGCGCCAGTGCCAGCACCGGTCCAGCCGCGGCGATGCGCCCCGCCCACAAGGCGGCGGCAACGACCGCGAGCATGAACACCGTGCGCTGCGCCGGCACCGCAAATCCGGCCAGCATCGCGTAACCCAGCGCGACCGCGAAACCGATGACCGCCGCCGCCTTCACCGCGGGCAATGCCAGCGTCAGCCTTGCGCTGCGCCGCCACAGCAGGTTCGCCACTGCAAAGGCAAGGCCGGAGAGCATGGTCACGTGCAGGCCGGAAATCGACATCAGGTGATTGACCCCGGTCCGTGTGAACACCTGCCACTGCTCCGGCGGAATTGCGCGCTGGTCACCCATCGCCAGCGCAACGATGATGCCGGCGGCCGGCGCATCGCCAAGCGCCGCGCGGATGCGCCCGCGCAGGCGTTCGCGCAGGGCTTCGATGCGATAGGACAGGCCCGGGGCCGCGGCATCAAGCCGCAGCGCCTGCGTTTTCGGGCGCACGTAACCGGTGGCGCGGATGCCGCGCTCCAGCAGCCAGGCCTCGTAGTCGAATCCGTGCGGATTGGCGAGGCCGTGCGGGCGTTTCAGACGCACCGTCAGCTGCCAGCGTTCGCCGGCATGGACTTCGGGCAGTTGCACGGATCCGCCGTCGCGCGCGCCGCGCCCCCACCACGACAGCACGATGCGCGCCGGCACCCGCGCCTGCGGCGTCAGCACCTGCTCGACGTCGAACTCGAAACGGACGCTGCGGTCATAGGGCTGCGGCAGGCCGGCGACGACGCCGGTGACCACGATGTCGCGCGATTCCCATTCCGGAGGCAGATGGTCGGCAAGGCGCCAGTGGGCGCAGGCGGCAGCCCACAAGAAACCCGCGGCCGCGGCACAGACCAGCGTGAGCGCGGCGCGTCCGGCGCGGCGCGGCGCCCCGCCGCCGCGCAGCCACAGCGCAAGAACCAGTGCCGGCGGAAGCCCCCATGCCCATTGCAGTTCCGGCAGGCGACCCTGCTGCTGCAGCCACCAGACGCCGGCGGCGAAGGCGATAATATGGGCAACCATCGATCCCTAACGCGGCGCCCACCCCGACGCTGACCGCCGCACCCCCGAAACACGACATGCCGCGCAAATATTTCCGCAAATACCTGCCTACGCACGAGTCGATCACCGGCAACCGCTGGATCGCGCGCTTCGGGCCCTGGCTGAAACACCACAACCTGTGGCATCTGCACCGGCGTTCGGTCGCCGGCGGCGTCGCGGTCGGCCTGTTCGCCGGGCTGGTGCCGGGCCCGCTGCAGATCATCAGCGGCGTCGTCCTGTCGATCCTGTTCCGCGTCAACCTGCCGGTGGCCGCGCTGGTGACCCTCTACACCAACCCGCTGACCATCGTGCCGCTGTATTACGTCGCCTACCGTTACGGCGCGCTGGTCACGATGTCCGAAAACGGCGGCGCAATGCCGGCGACCTTCAGCATGGAGGGCCACACGCTGACGAGCTGGATCCCCGCGCTGTTCGACTGGATGGTCTCGATGGGCAAGCCGCTGGCGGTGGGCCTGCCGCTGCTCGCGCTCACGCTCGCGGCCGCCGGTTACCTGCTGGTCGACACCGCCTGGAAAATCCACGTCCGCCTGTCCTGGCGCAACCGTTTGCAGCAACGCCGGGACCAATGAAGAAAGCAGGAACGCCCGCGTACTGGAAACGCGCCACCCGCGAGCTCGGCGCCGCAGATCCGGTGATGAACGGACTGATCGTTCGCTACCGGGGGCTGACCATGGCCAGCCGCGGCGACGCCTTCCAGACACTCGCGCGCTCGATCATCGGCCAGCAGATTTCGGTGAAGGCCGCGCAGAGCGTATGGGAGCGTTTCGCCGGCGCGGTCGGCGAGATGCGGCCGCAACGCGTGCTGAAACTCTCGGAAGAGCGCTTGCGCGGCTGCGGCCTGTCGGGCCAGAAGGTGAAATACCTGCGCGACCTGTCGGAGCGTTTCGCCGGCGGCACCATCGATGTCGCGCGCTGGCATGACATGGACGACGAAGCGCTGATCGCCGATCTCACGCAGGTCAAGGGCATCGGCCGCTGGACCGCGGAGATGTTCCTGATGTTCTACCTGACGCGGCCCGACGTGTTTCCGCTCGGCGACCTTGGCCTGCAGCGTGCGATGAGCCTCCACTACAATAAGGGCCGCCCCTTGCCGGAGCGCCGCGTTGCAGCGCTCGGCAGACTGTGGTCACCCTGGCGTTCGGTGGCGACCTGGTATCTGTGGCGCAGCCTTGACCCGATACCCGTGGAATACTAAAAATACCAATAAAATCATATACTTATAAAATGCCTTCGGACAGCACAGCATCATCCCCGCCACTGACACTGACCCATCGCGAGTTCGTGCAGGCCTATGGCGAGGGCCGCATCATCGTCAATTTCGATCCGCAGGCCGCCGCGAAATTCCTCAGCGCGCGGCTGCTGCTGCCGCTGTTCATGCTGCCGGTGCTGGGCATCGGCGTCGGACTGGCATTGAGCGGCTGGATCTGGACCGGATTGCTGGTGATCGCGCTGGGCATCGTCGTGCCGCGGCTGATCAAGCGCGGCGCGCCGAGTTTCCTGATGCAGCAGATGCTGGGCGATGAAGGGCTTTACCGCGAAGCGCTGCACGCCGGCATCATGCAGATTGTCGGGCGATAAAGCAGATCGAATTTACAGGATGGGCAGGATATACAGGATCTAAAGGCAAGTGTTTGCCGGGAATCCGGGTTTTATCCTGCACATCCTGTCCATCCTGTTAATTGCCCTTGCTGCCCTTGGGTTTCAGCTGACCATCGACCAGTTCAAGGATGCGGTCGGCGCGTTCCGCGATGCGCGGATCGTGGGTGACGATGACGAAGCTGGTGTTCATGTCGCGGTTCAACTGCAGCATCAGGTCGAACACCGTCTCGGCCGTCACGCGGTCGAGATTGCCCGTCGGTTCATCCGCGAGCACGCAGGCCGGCTGCGTCACCAGCGCCCGCGCCAGAGCCGCGCGCTGGCGTTCACCGCCGGAGAGTTCACCCGGCACATGCGTCAGGCGGTGCCCCATGCCCACCGCCTCCAGCATCTTCCTCGCCGCCGCCAGCGCGGCTGCCCGCGGCTCGCGGCGGATGATCAGCGGCATCGCGACGTTTTCCTCGGCGCTGAATTCCGGCAGCAGGTGGTGGAACTGGTAGACAAACCCCAGCGTCCGGTTGCGCACTTCGCCACGGCGTTTTTCGCTTTGCCCGGACAGCGCCTCGCCGAGAATGCTGACCTCGCCGCCGCTGGGCGTGTCCAGCCCGCCGAGCAGGTGCAGCAGCGTGCTCTTGCCCGATCCCGAGGCGCCAACGATGGCGACACGCTCGCCCGGCATCACGTCGAGATCCACACCCAGCAGCACCGGCACCGCATCGGCACCCTCGCGGTAGGACTTGCGGAGTCCCCTGCAGGAAATCACCGGCATCGCTTCACTCATAACGCAGTGCCTCCGCCGGATTGACCTTCGACGCGCGCCAACTCGGATAGATCGTCGCCAGCACCGACAGCACGAAGGCCACCACTGCGGTCATCACCACGTCGCCTGCCTGCAGTTCCGACGGCAGGTCGGCGATCTGGTAGACGTCCTGCGGCATGAACTTGACGCGGAACACCTGCTCGATGAAACCGATGATGCTGTCGACATTGAGCGCTCCGAGGATGCCGAACACGATGCCGCAGCCGACGCCGATGGCACCGACCAGCGTGCCCTGCACCATGAAAATGCGCATCACCTCGCCGGGCGAGGCGCCCATCGTGCGCAGGATCGCGATGTCGGCCTGCTTCTCGCGCACCATCATGTAGAGGCTGGACACCATGTTGAAGGCGGCGATGGCGATGATGAAAAACAGCAGCAGCGACATCATCCGCTTCTCCAGCTCCACCGCGCGGAAATAGGTCGCGTTGAAGCGCGACCAGTCGCTGACCGAGACTTCGGGCGGCAACACCGCCAGCAGCTCGCGCGCGACCTGGCGCGCAAGAAAAAGATCATCGAGCTTGAGGCGCACGCCCGAAACCCCGTCGTCCATGCGATAGAGCCGCTGTGCGTCGGCGATGTGCACCACCGCGAGCCCGGCATCGATTTCGTAATGGCCAACCTCGAAGGTGCCGGTCACCGTGAACTGGCGCAGCCGAGGCAGGATGCCCGCCGGCGTCACCTGTCCCTGGGGCGCGACCAGCACCACCCGCTCGCCGACGGTCACGCCCAGCGCGCGCGCCAGCGGCGCGCCGAGCACGACGTTGTATTCGCCCGAACGCAGGGATTCCAGCGTCCCGGAGCGCATGTGGGCGCCGATCTCGCTGACCTTCTCCTCGGCGGCGGGATCGATGCCGCGCAGCACCGCCCCGCGCACGTTGCCGCCGCTGGTCAGCAGGCCCTGCGCCGACACATAGGGCGCAGCGGCCACCACATGCGGGTTTTTCGCGGCCTCTGCCGCCACCGCCTGCCAGTCGCGCAGCGATTCGCCGAGACCGGTGACCTGCACATGGGCCACCGCGCTCAGCATGCGGGTGCGCACCTCGCGCTGGAAACCGTTGAACACCGAGAGCACGGTGATCAGCACCGTCATGCCGAGCGCGATGCCGACCACAGAGATCAGCGAAATCACGGATATGAATTTCGTGCGCTGGCGCGAACGCGAGTAGCGCAGGCCGACGAAGATCGGAAAGGAGTTCACGGCAAGCCACAAAAACGAAAGGCGCAGTGTGCCATAAACGCAGCGCGCGACACACATGCTAGACTCGCCGCGTAGTCCGCGCGCCCTTGCGCGGGCCGCGAGTCAACACAGCAAACCGTGCACCTGACCCTGTTCATTCCCGACCTGCTGCCGCCGCCCGGCGCCGAAACGCTGATGGCCGGCAAGGATCCCGTGCCCGACCACGCGCCCGTACTGCGCCGGATTTTCGGCCGCGGAGAGCTGCTGCGTTTTCCGGCCATCGATGCCGAGGTCTGGCTGTGCCAGGCCTTCGAAGTCGAGCAGCGCGAGGACTGGCCGGTGGCGGCGCTGACCGCCGCCGTCGACGGTCTCCCCGCCGAAACGGGCTGGTGGCTGCGCGCCGATCCGGTGCACCTGCAACTGCAGCGCAACCACACGCGGCTGCTCGCCGCGCCGGCGCTGACGCTGGATGCCAGGGAAAGCGCGGAGCTGGCGGCGGCGCTGAATGCCCATTTTTCCGGCGAAGGCCTTGAGCTGCTGGCACCGCATCCGGCGCGCTGGTATTTCCGCCAGGACGAAAACCCGGACCTCACCGCGCCCGTGCCGGGCGCACTCGCCGGCCGCCCGCTGCCGCGCAATCCGCTGACCGGCAGCCGCGCCAGCTACTGGCATCGCGTGCAGACCGAGGCGCAGATGCTGCTGCACGAACATCCCGTCAACCAGGCGCGAGAAGCCCGCGGTCTGCCGACCGCCAACAGCCTGCTGCTGTGGGGCGGCGGGCACAAGCCGGCGGTGCCCGGCCGGCACTTCTCGCAGCTGTGGAGCAATGATGCGCTGGCCATCGCGCTGGCGCTGCAGGCCGGCGCCGAGCACCAGGAGGCCCCCGCCAGCGCCGCGCTGTGGCTGGGCCAGCGGCCCGATACCGCGGGACGCCACCTGCTGATCCTCGACCGCGCCCATCTCGCGGCACGCTACGAAGGCCCCGAAGCCTGGCTGCGCGCGCTGTCGATACTCGATGAACGGTGGTTCTCGCCCCTCTACGGCATCCTCGGCCACCGCGGTCTTGACGAACTGGTGGTCGTCGCCACCGGCCCGGAGCTGTGCCTGCGCTGCACGCTGCGCCCCGTCGACAAGCTCAAGTTCTGGCGCCGGCCGCCGTCGTGGCCGGACCTGATGCGGCAGGACGCTTGAACACGATCGTCACCCGCGCCGTGGACGTCCAGGCGGCGACACATCTCGTTGCCGCCGGGCTGTCGCCGTTCATGGCCCGGATCTACGCCGCGCGCGGCATCACCGACCGCACACAGCTCGCGCCGGAGCTGTCGCGGCTGATTCCGCCGGACCGGCTGCTGAATACGGGCACCATGGCCGAGCTGCTGGCCGACGCGATCACGGCGCGCAAAAAACTGCTGATCGTCGCCGACTACGACGCCGACGGGGCCACCGCCTGCGCGGTCGGCCTGCGCGCGTTGCGCCAGTTCGGCGCCGACGTCGACTACCTGGTGCCCAACCGCTTCGAATACGGTTACGGCCTGACGCCGGAAATCGTCCGGCTCGCAGCCGCGCAGAAAAACCCCGACGTGCTGATCACCGTCGACAACGGCATCGCCAGCATCGACGGCGTCGCCGAAGCCAACCGCCTCGGCATGAAGGTGCTCGTCACCGACCACCACCTGCCGGGCGATGCGCTGCCCGAAGCCTGGTGCATCATCAACCCCAACCAGCCGGGCTGCGGTTTCCCGAGCAAGAGCCTCGCCGGCGTGGGCGTGATGTTCTACCTGATGCTGGCGCTGCGCGCCGAATTCCGCAGGCGCGGCGCCTACGCCGGCAGGTCGGCGGAACCCAGGCTCGACACGGTCCTCGACCTGGTCGCACTCGGCACCGTCGCCGACGTCGTGAAACTCGACGACAACAACCGCCTGCTCGTGCAGCAGGGCCTGCAGCGCATGCGCGCCGGCCGCGCCCAGCCCGGCATCAGCGCCTTGTTCAGCGCCGCCGGCCGCGACATCCGCCGCGCCGGCGCCTACGACCTCGGCTTTGTCGCCGGGCCGCGCCTGAACGCCGCGGGGCGCCTGACCGACATGTCGCTGGGCATTGAATGCCTGACCACCGACGACGCAATCCGCGCCGGCGACATCGCGCGCCAGCTCGACCAGTTGAACCGCCAGCGCCGCGACATCGAGGCCGACATGCAGGCCTCCGCGCTGGCGACGATGGACGATGTCGAGCCCGGTTACTCGCTGAGCCTCTTCGATCCGCAGTGGCACCAGGGTGTGATCGGCATCCTTGCATCGCGGCTGCGCGAGCGCTTCCACCGTCCCACCTTCGCCTTCGCCGCCGCCGGCAACGGCGAACTGAAGGGCTCAGGCCGGTCGATCCCGGCGCTGCATCTGCGCGACGCGCTGGACCTCGTGTCGAAACGACATCCGCGTCTGATCCTGCGTTTCGGCGGGCATGCCGCGGCAGCCGGTCTTTCGCTGCGGGAGGACACTTTCGGGGACTTCCGCGCGGCCTTCGAGGCGGTGACCCGCGAACTGCTGACCCCGGCAGACCTCGAGCGCGAGTGGATCAGCGACGGCGAACTGCCGCCTGAGGACCTGACCCTGGACAACGCCGCCGCGCTGGCCGATGCGGTCTGGGGACAGGGATTCCCCGAGCCGCGCTTCCACGACCGCTTCGAGGTCGCGGCGCAGCGCGTCGTCGGCGAACGCCACCTGAAGCTGCGGCTGCGCCGCGAAGCAAGTCCTCTTGGGGGGCGCCGCGACACCCAGTTGCTCGACGCCATGCTGTTCGGCCATGCCGAGCCACTGCCCGACGCCATCGTCGCAACTTACCGGCTGTCCGCCAACCACTACAACGGCAATGTCAGCCTGCAACTGATCCTCGAGCACTGGCAGGCCGACTGACAAGCCGGCGCCGCTCGATTACACTGCCCTCGCGAGGCCGGGACACACCGGCCCGGTCAATAACAACAAGGCGGGGAGGTACATCGATGAACGGAGCCGGGGCATGGCGCACCGGGCTGGTGGCTGTCGTGTTTGCCTGCGTGCTGCTGGCAACGGCAGCCCGGGCCGCGGGGCCGGTGATCTACGAAAAAGCCTCCGCCTACGGTACGGTGGTCATCACCGACGAGGGCAACGGGCTGCGCGCGCTGCGTTTCGGCCGTGACGGGGTGCGCCAGAGCCTGGTCAAACCCGGCGACCCCGAGTTCCTCGGACTGGCCTATCTGCCGGCCGCGCTCAGCGGCCTGGCGCTGTGCGAACAGCCGCGGCGTTTCCTGGTGGTCGGACTCGGCGGCGGCACGCTGCCCTCCTTCCTGCGCCATCATTATCCGGATTCCGAAATCGACGCGGTCGACATCAACCCCGAGGTCGCCGCGGTCGCGACCAGCCACCTGGGTTTCCGCGAGGACGCGCGGATGCGCATCCACATCACCGACGGCCGCCGCTTCATCGAATCGGTGAAACGGCCGTACGATGTGATATTCCTCGACGCCTTCGGCGCCGACGCCGTTCCGGCGCACCTGACCACCCGGGAATTCCTCGCCGCGGTGAGGCGCGCGCTGAATCCGGCGGGTGTCGTCGTCGGCAACCTGTGGAGCGTGGCCACCGATCCGCCCTACGATTCGATGGTCCTCACCTACCGCGACGCCTTCGATGAAGTCCATGTCCTGCGGGTGGGCGGCACCAACAACCGCATCCTGCTGGCGCTGCCGCGGACGGAGGGCCTCCAGCGCGGCGAGCTGGCGATGCTGGCACGCAAGCTCGCCGCGGCAAAAAACTTCCGCTTCAACCCCGGCCTGCTGATCGAGCGCGGACTGATGCCCGCCGACCTCGCGGCCTCCGGCGGCAGGGTGCTGAGCGACCCGGAAGCCCCGAAATGACGGGCACTTCCCGCCGCTGCGGCGGCCTTGCACGCCGGCAAAAGTACCGGGGCGCAACGCCCAATCCGGTAAAATCCGCCTTTTTCGCGGAAATATCATGGAAGCCGAACGCATCAATGCCATCACCAACCGCCTGAGCGACCTCGACGAACGCGCGGGGGCGCTGCGGAGGTATCTTTGACTACGAGACAAAAACCCGCCGTCTCGAGGAACTGACCAAGCTCAGCGAAGACCCCGCGCTGTGGAATGACGCGCAGCGCGCGCAGGAAGTCGGCCGCGAACGCAAGCTCCTCGAGGGCATCGTGCTCACGCTGCGCGACCTCGACAGCGGGTTGCGCGACACGCGCGAACTGCTCGAGATGGCCCGCGCGGAGCAGGACGACAACACCCTCGTGGCCGTGGAGCAGGACGCCGCCAAACTCGCCGGCATCGTGGAGGACATGGAATTCCGCCGCATGTTCGCCAACCCGATGGACCCCAACAACTGCTTCCTCGACATCCAGGCCGGATCCGGCGGCACCGAGGCGCAGGACTGGGCCTCGATCCTCGAGCGCATGTACCTGCGTTACTGCGAACAGAAGAAATTCCGCGTCGAGGTGCTGGAGGAATCCGAGGGCGACGTGGCCGGCATCAAGAGCGCCTCGCTGAAAATCACCGGCGACTACGCTTTCGGCCACCTGCGTACCGAAAGCGGCGTGCACCGGCTGGTGCGCAAGTCGCCCTTCGATTCCAACAACCGCCGCCACACCTCGTTTGCCAGCGTCTTCGTCTATCCCGAAGTCGATGACTCGATCGAAATCGACATCAACCCGGCCGACCTGCGCGTCGACACCTTCCGAGCCTCCGGCGCCGGCGGCCAGCACATCAACAAGACCGATTCCGCGGTGCGCATCACCCATGCGCCGACCGGCATCGTCGTGCAGTGCCAGAACGACCGCTCGCAGCACCGCAACCGCGCCGAGGCGATGGCGATGCTGAAATCGAAACTCTACGAACTGGAATTGCGCAAGCGGAACGAGCAGAAACAGGCCATGGAAGACGCCAAGACCGACATCGGCTGGGGACACCAGATCCGCTCCTACGTGCTGGACCAGTCACGGATCAAGGACCTGCGCACCAACGTCGAGATCGGCAACACCCAGGCCGTGCTCGACGGCGACCTCGACCCCTTCATCACCGCCAGCCTGAAATCAGGCCTCTGACCCAGGACTCCATCATGGAAAACCCGAACACCACGCCGCCCGTCGACACCAACCGCATCATCGAGGAGCGGCGCGCCAAGCTGAAGGCGCTGCGTGAGGAAGGCGTCGCCTTCCCCAACGATTTTGCGCGCACGCACCTGGCCGAAGTCCTCGCCGCCGAGCACGAAGACAAGGATCCCAAGGCGCTGGTCGATGAAAAGGTGATGGTCAAGATCGCCGGCCGCATCATGCTCAAGCGGGTGATGGGCAAGGCCTGCTTCGCGACCATCCAGGACATGAGCGGACGGATCCAGATCTATGTCTCCATCGACGACACCGGCCAGGCCGAGCTGGAGGATTTCAAACACTATGATATCGGCGACATCGTCGGCGCCGTGGGCATGCTGTTCAAGACCCAGAAGGGCGAGCTGACGGTTCGAGTCGGCCACATCCGCCTGCTGACCAAATCGCTGCGTCCCCTGCCGGAAAAGTTCCACGGCCTGACCGACCAGGAGCTGAAATACCGCCAGCGCTACGTCGACCTGATCATGAACGAGGACACGCGCCTGGTGTTCGTGCAGCGCGCGCGCATCATCCAGGCCATCCGCGACCTGCTGATCAGCCGCCGCTTCTACGAAGCCGAAACGCCGATGATGCAACCCATCCCCGGCGGCGCCTCCGCCCGGCCGTTCAGGACGCACCACAACGCCCTGGACATGGACCTCTACCTGCGCATCGCGCCGGAACTCTACCTGAAGCGGCTGGTGGTCGGCGGCTTCGAGAAGGTGTTCGAGATCAACCGCAACTTCCGCAACGAGGGCATCTCTACCCGGCACAACCCGGAATTCACGATGCTCGAATTTTACGCGGCCTATACCAACCACGAATACCTGATGGAGTTCGTCGAGCTGATTCTGCGCTCCGCGGCGCAGGCCGCCCGCGGCACGCTGCAAATCACCTACCAGGGCCGTGAACTCGACCTGTCGAAACCGTTCGCCCGCCTGACGATCACCGGTGCGATCAAAAAATACCGCCCGGACATCGGTGACGAGGTGCTCGGCGACCGTGCAAAAATCATCGACAAGCTGAACGAACTGAAGATCCCGTTCCGCGAGACCGACGGCCTCGGGGGCCTGCAGCTGACGCTGTTCGAGAACACCGTCGAATCCGAACTGTGGGAACCGACCTACATCGTCGACTACCCCGCGGAAGTCTCGCCGCTGGCGCGGCGCAGCGACAAGAATCCGGAACTGACCGAGCGCTTCGAGCTCTACATCTGCGGCCGCGAGATCGCCAACGGCTTCTCGGAACTAAATGACCCCGAGGATCAGGCCGAGCGCTTCATGGAACAGGTGCGACAGAAGGATGCCGGCGACCACGAGGCCATGCATTACGACGCCGATTACATCCGCGCGCTGGAGTACGGCCTGCCGCCCTGCGGCGGTGCCGGCATCGGCATCGACCGCGTGGTGATGATGCTGACCGACAGCCCGTCGATCCGCGACGTGATCCTGTTTCCGCACATGCGGCCGGAATAAGCGGCCGCCAGAGCAGCCCGATGAGCGCCGGCCAACCGCTCTGGCAACCGTCTCCGGAACGCATCGCGTCGGCAAGGCTGACCGCGTTCATGCGCCATGTCGCGCAGCACGGAGGCCCGGCCTGCAGTGACTACGACACGCTGTACCGATGGTCGGTCGGACAACCGGCCGCATTCTGGCGCGCGGTGTGGGATTTCTGCGGCGTCATCGGTGAAGCCGGCGGGACTGTGCTGCAACATGCCGGCCGCATGCCCGGCGCACGCTGGTTTCCCGACGCGCGCCTTAATTACGCGGAAAACCTGCTGAGACAAACCGGCAACGGTGATGCCCTCGTGTTCCGCGGCGAGAACCGCGTCGCCGGCCGCCTGAACCACGACGAACTGCGCCACGAAGTCTCACGCCTCGCGCAGGCGCTGCGTGCCGCCGGCATCCGGCCGGGTGACCGCGTCGCCGGCTATATGCCCAACCTGCCGGGCACCGTGATCGCGATGCTGGCCGCGTCGAGCCTCGGCGCGGTGTGGTCGTCCTGCTCGCCGGATTTCGGCGTGCAGGGTGTCGTAGACCGCTTCGGCCAGATCGCGCCGCGCATCCTGGTCGCCGCCGACGGCTATTTCTACAACGGCAACACCATCGACAACCTGCCGCGCCTGAAGGAAATCATGGCGCGGCTGCCCGGCGTCGAAAAACTGGTGGTGGTGCCCTACACCTGCGCGACGCCCGATATCGCCGGCCTGCCGAAAGCGGTCAGCGTGCACGATTTCATGGCCCCGTTCAGCGCGAAACCGCTGCATTTCGAGCGCCTGCCCTTCGACCACCCGCTGTTCGTCCTGTATTCCTCGGGCACCACCGGCGTGCCGAAATGCATTGTCCACGGCGCTGGCGGTACGCTGCTGCAACACCTGAAGGAGCATGTGCTGCACACCGATGTCGGCCATGGCGACCGGCTGTTCTACTTCACCACCTGCGGATGGATGATGTGGAACTGGCTGGTTTCCGGTCTGGCCGCCGGCGCAACGCTGATGCTCTACGATGGCTCACCCTTCATCTCCAGGGGATCGGTGCTGTGGGATTACGCCGCCGCAGAAAAAATCAGCGTCTTCGGCACCTCGGCCAAGTACATCGACACCCTCGCCAAACTCGGCCTCGAGCCCGGCAGGACCCGCGACCTGTCCGCGCTGCGCGCGCTGCTCTCCACCGGTTCGCCGCTGGTGCCGGAAAGCTTCGATTACGTCTACCGCGCGATCAAGGCCGACCTGCAGCTCGCCTCGATCTCCGGCGGCACCGACATCATCTCCTGCTTCGCCTTGGGCTGCCCGATCGTGCCGGTGTGGCGCGGTGAGCTGCAATGCCGCGGGCTCGGCATGAAGGTCGAGGTCTGGAACGACGAAGGAAAACCCGTGCGCGGCGAAAAAGGCGAACTGGTGTGCACCGCGCCCTTCCCCTCGATGCCCACCGGTTTCTGGAACGATCCCGACGGCAAAAAGTACCGCGCCGCCTATTTCGAGCGGTTTCCCGGTGTCTGGCATCACGGCGACTATGTCGAACTGACCGCGCACGACGGCCTGATCATCCACGGCCGCTCGGACGCGGTGCTGAATCCCGGCGGCGTGCGCATCGGCACCGCGGAAATCTACCGCCAGGTCGAGCAGCTCGACGAGGTGGTCGAAAGCCTCGCCATCGGGCAGGACTGGCCGCCGCAGCAACCAAACGACGTGCGCGTCGTGCTGTTCGTGCGGCTGCGCGACGGCCTTACCCTCGACAGCGCGCTGATCCAGCGCATCCGGCAGCAGATCCGCGACAACACCACGCCACGCCACGTGCCGGCGGCGGTGGTCCAGGTCAGCGACATACCGCGCACCAGGAGCGGCAAGATCGTCGAACTCGCGGTGCGGAACATCGTCCACGGCCTGCCGGTCAAAAACATCGAAGCACTGGCCAATCCGGAAGCCCTGGCACAGTTCAGGGACCGCGAGGAATTGCGGGCCTGATCACGATGCGGCGTGAACTGCGTCGCATCAGGCCTGTAACGCTTTGTAACGGCGTGACATTGTTCACACACGCCGCCTCCGTACCGGATTAGGATGTCGCCACCTTCTTTTGTAGAGAGGAGCATGACCATGCAGGAAACGAAAAAAATCAATCCGCTGATTGCGCTGGCCGCAGTCTCCGTGACGCTGTTCAGCCTGGTCGGCATCGCCGTGATGACCGGCGTGATGCCGAGCTCGCTGTCGAAGAGCAGCGATACGGCGCTGGAAGCCGCGGCACCCAAGGCGCCGGAAAAACAATCCGCCAAAGCCGGGACTGACACCACCGCCGCGCCGAAAGCGCCGGCCAAGGCCGCTGCCGCAAAAGCGCCGGCGCAGACGGCCTCCGCGACCCCGCGGCCGGAACCCGCCAAGGCTGCGCCGGTCTGCGGCAACTGCGGTGTGGTCGCCAGCGTCGACACGGTCAAGCTGCAGGGTGAAGGTTCGGGCCTCGGCGCAGTGGCCGGTGGCGTGGTCGGCGGCCTGCTCGGCAACCAGGTCGGCGGCGGCTCCGGCAAGAAAATCGCCACCGTGGCCGGTGCGGCCGGCGGCGCCTATGCCGGACACCAGGCCGAAAAACACCTGAAGTCGACGGTGCGTTACGACGTCACGGTGAAAATGGATGACGGCTCGACACAGACCTTCTCCTATGACTCGCAGCCCGCGTTCCAGGCCGGGAGCAAGGTGCGCGTGGTCAACGGCACGCTGACCGCCGGCTGACCGCCAGATCCCGAACACAAGGCGCCCGATGGGCGCCTTTTTTTTGGAACTTGACGACCATGGCCACTGCCGGCTCATACCAGGATAATTCACAACTATTTGTTTTTATTGATAATTTTATAAAAATCAGCTGGCAGCTTGCTTCATATACCCCATAGGGGTATAGTTGCCACCATGAACAAGCCATCTGCCACTGCTGCCGCGGTGATCGACCTCCCGGTCACCGGCATGACCTGCGCGGCCTGCGCCGCGCGCATCGAAAAAACCCTGAACCGGCTGCCTGAAGTCAGGGCCGCGGTCAATTTCGCGACTGAAAAAGCGCACATCGAATATCCGGCGGGCCGCATCACCACAGCCCAGCTGATCGAGGCGGTGCGCAAGGCCGGTTACGACGCGCAACTGCCGGCCGCGGACGGCGACGCCGCCCGCAAGGCCGAGCGGCTTGCCGCCTACCGCAGGGACCTGCGGCTGTTCACCGCCTCCGCGCTGCTGACACTGCCCTTCCTCGCGCTGATGCTGTACATGCTCACCGGCGCCCACCACGCCGCATGGTTTCCGCCACTGGCGCAGTTGCTGGTCGCTACACCGGTGCAGTTCTGGATCGGCAGCCGCTTCTACACCGGCGCGTACCATGCATTGCGCGGCGGCGGCGCCAACATGGACGTGCTGATCGCGCTCGGCACCAGCGTGGCGTATTTCTACAGCGCAGCCGTGGTGCTGCTCGGGCTCGACGGCCACCTCTATTTCGAAGCCTCGGCCAGCATCATCACGCTGGTGTTCCTCGGCAAGCTGCTGGAATCGCGCGCCCGCGCCCGCGCCTCCTCGGCGATCGAGGAACTGCTGAGGCTGCAGCCGCAGACCGCGCGCATCGAGCGCGATGGCGGCGTGGTCGAGATCCCGGTGGCGGAAATCCGCGTCGGCGACGTGTTCATCGTGCGCCCCGGTGAAGCGGTGCCGGTCGACGGCAGGGTCCTCGACGGCAGTTCCAGCGTCGATGAAGCCATGCTCACCGGCGAAAGCCTGCCGGTCGCCAAAACCGCCGGCAGCAGCGTTTATGCCGCAACCCTCAATGCCCAGGGCCTGCTGCGCTGCTCGGCCACGGGCGTCGGCGCCGATACCGCACTCGCCGGCATCGTGCGCCTGGTCGAGGAAGCCCAGGGTTCGAAAGCGCCGATCCAGCGCCTCGCCGATGCCGTGTCCGGCATCTTTGTGCCCGTGGTTGTCGTCCTCGCCGTGCTCACCTTTGCCGGCTGGTGGTGGTATTCCGGTGCATGGACCGAAGCCCTGGTTCCCGCAGTCGCGGTGCTGGTGATTGCCTGCCCCTGCGCACTGGGTCTCGCCACGCCGACGGCGATCATGGTGGGCAGCGGCGCCGGCGCCCGCGCCGGCGTGCTGATCAGGAATGCCGAAGCGCTTGAACGTGCCGGCCACATCGACACGCTGGTCGTCGACAAGACCGGCACGCTGACCCGGGGCCGGCCGGCGGTCACCGATATCGTCCCCGCGGCCGGCGCGGACGAACAAGGCCTGCTGCGCATTGCCGCGGCGCTGGAAACCGGCTCCGAACATCCGCTGGCGCGCGCCATGCTGGAACACGCGCGCTCGCGGCAGATCACAGCCCCTCCGGCCGCGGATTTCGAAGCCGTTGCCGGCAAAGGCGTGCGCGCCCTGATCGACGGCCAGCCCGCGCTGCTCGGCTCGCCGAAATTCCTCGCCGCCAACGATCTGGTTTTCGACGGCGATGCCGTTGCAGCCCTGCAGGACCAGGGCAAAACCGTGGTCGGCGTCGCCCACGGCGGCAGGCTGCTCGGACTGATCGCCATCGCCGACCCGCTGCGGCCGACTTCGGGTGCCGCGGTGGCTGCACTGCAGGCGCTGGGCATCGAAGTGATCATGCTCACCGGCGACAACCGGCGCACCGCCGCACACATCGCCCGCGAAGCCGGAATCACGAACTTCGACGCGGAACTGCTGCCCCAGGACAAGGCGCAGCACATCAACGTGCTGACGCAGCAGGGCCGCCGGGTCGGCATGATCGGCGACGGCATCAACGACGCACCGGCGCTGGCGGCAGCCCAGGTCAGCCTTGCCATCGGCGCCGGCTCCGATGTCGCGATCCATGCCGCCGACGTGACGCTGATGCGCAGCGACCTGCTGAGCGCGGTCGACGCGGTAAGCCTGTCGCGCGCGACGTTCAGCAAGATCCGGCAGAACCTGTTCTTCGCCTTCATCTACAACGTGCTCGGCATCCCGCTCGCCGCCGCCGGCCTGCTCAACCCGGTGATCGCCGGCGCGGCGATGGCGATGAGTTCGGTGTCCGTGGTCGGCAATTCGCTGCTGCTCAAGAGATGGAAACCCATGAAGCAGTAATCCGCAGGCGGCAAATGGTGAATGGTGAAGAGCAGCATTCGCATCCACTCCACCAATCACCCATTACCCCTTACCAATCCACCCAACGAAATAGGAATCAACCATGGAAAAAATCACCCTCCCCGTCAAAGGCATGACCTGCATGGGCTGCGTGTCCAGCGTCAAACGCGTGCTCGGCGCGATGCCGGGTGTCGGCAGCGCCGAGGTATCGCTGGAGAAGGCGCAGGCGGAAGTGACCTATGATCCGGCCCGGACCGGCCCCGAGGCGCTGAAAGCCGCGATCACGGACGCCGGTTATGACGTCGCCTGAAACGACAGGCCGCGCCGCGCCGGCCGACTGCCACGACCACGCGGTGGTGCAGCCGCACAAGCAGGCGCTGCTGAAACGCCTCAAGCGCGTAGAGGGGCAGGTGCGCGGCGTCGCGCAGATGGTGCAGGACGACCGTTACTGCATCGACGTGCTGACCCAGGTCGCCGCCATCCAGTCTGCGCTGGACGCCGTGGCGCTGCAGCTGCTGGAAGACCACACCCGGGGCTGCGTGGCGGATGCGGTCAGGGCCGACCGCGGCGATCAGGCGATCGCGGAGCTGATGGCGGTGGTGAAACGCTTCGCGCGCTGAAACCGGATCACCAGTTCCAGATCTGCCACCACGGCGCATCCCTCCTCGGGCCGCCGCGCAGATAGACGCTGTCGGGAAAATTCTTCTTCAGCACGCGCTCGGCATCGTCGCGCAGCTGCGTCATGCCCATCGCGTCATAGGCCTTGACCATGATCACCAGCCCTTCCTCGTTCGCCGGCGCTCCGGGATAGGTTTTCAGGGCATATTGCGCGCGGTTCGCCGCCGCCACATAGGCCTTGCGCTTCATGTAGTAACGCGCGACGTGTATCTCGTTGGAGGCCAGCGCGTTGACCAGGTAATTCATGCGCTGGATCGCATCGGGCGTGTACTTGCTCTCGGGGAATCGCGTCACCAGCTCCTTGAACGCCGAGAAGGCCTCGGCCGCCGCCTTGGGATCGCGCTCCGACAGGTCCTGGCCGCTGAAGAACCCCATGATGCCGAGATCGTCGTTGAAATTGATCAGCCCGCGCAGGTAATACATGTAGTCGGCGCTGGGATGGTTGGGGTTCTGCTTGATGAACCGCTCGATCGTCGACAGCGCTGACGCCGGATCCTCGTTGCGCCAGTGCGCATAGGCCACCTCGATCTGCGACTGCTGCGCGAAACGGCCGAAGGGGTAACGGGATTCGATGCGCTCGTAATGCCGGATGGCGGCCTCCCAGTTGCGCTCCGACAGCTCCGAACGCGCCTCGGCATAGAGCTTCTGCACCGACCAGTTGCGGGTCTCGTCGATTTCGGGGCCGCTGAAAATACCGCAGCCGCCGAGGATCCAGCCGAGGGAGAGTGCGGTGAATACCGTTAGAATGTTTCGCATGCGATCTCGAATGAACAGGCACTGATTTGCCCGCCGAAGATTATACCCAGAACGGCACGTCGCCGGCCCCGCATCACCTCTCGGTGCCGGAGTCCTGTGCCGGCCTGCGGCTCGACCAGGCGCTGGCGCAACTCCTGCCCCAGTACTCGAGGGCGCGCCTCAGCACCTGGGTCAGGGAGGGCCGGGTCAGCGTCGACGGCCGGACACCGGCGCCGCGCGACAAGCTGCATGGCGGCGAACGGATCAGCGTGCAACCTGCGCTGTCGCCCGAGGAAACCGCCTTCCGTCCGGAAACCATCCCGCTCGACATCGTTTACGAAGACGACACCCTGATCGTCATCAACAAGCCGGCGGGGCTGGTCGTGCATCCGGGCAGCGGCAACTGGCAGGGCACACTGCTCAATGCCCTGCTCGCCCATGCCCCGCAGCTGGCGGCCATTCCGCGCGCCGGCATCGTGCACCGCCTCGACAAGGACACCAGCGGCCTGCTGGTGATCGCAAAAACGCTGACTGCGCAAACCGACCTCGTGCGCCAGTTGCAGGCGCGCAGCGTCAGCCGCGAATACTGCGCGGTCGTCCACGGCAAGGTCAGCCGCGGCGGCACCATGGAAGGCGCCATCGGCCGCGACCCGCGCAGCCGCATCCGCATGGCGGTCGTGCCTTCCGGAAAACCCGCGGTGACGCATTACACCGTGACCGAAATACTGCCGCGCGCGACCGTACTCGCCTGCCGCCTCGAAACCGGCCGCACCCACCAGATCCGGGTCCACCTGCAGAAACTCGGCCACCCGATCTGGGGTGATCCGGTCTACGGCCCGCGCACGCAGTCCCTGCCGCGTTTCCCGCGCCAGGCATTGCATGCGGAAAAACTGGCGCTGACCCATCCGCAGACGGGCAGGACGCTGCAGTGGCAGGCGCCGCTGCCTGCGGACATGCGACAGCTGATCACGGCGCTGCGCGACGCATGAACCCGGCACCGCATCCGGACTGGATCATTCCCGACTGGCCGGCGCCGGCTAATGTGCGCGCCTGCATGACCACCCGCGCCGGCGGCGTCAGCCAGGGGCCCTGGGCCGGCCTCAACCTCGGCCTGCGCTGCGACGACGACCCGGCCGCAGTCGCGGAAAACCGCGCACGTCTGGAACGCTGCCTGCCGCAGCCGCCCAAGTGGCTGGCCCAGGTGCACGGCAGCAGCGTGGTCGATGCCGATACGCTCGGCGATGTGCCGCAGGCCGATGCCAGCGTCGCACGGCAGCCGGGCACCGTCTGCGCCATCCAGGTGGCCGACTGCCTGCCGGTGCTGTTCACCGATGATGCCGGCAGCTGTGTTGCCGCAGCGCATGCCGGCTGGCGCGGCCTTGCCGGCGGCGTGCTGGCCCACACCGTGGCACGCATGGGCGTGGCGCCCGGTGAGCTGCTCGCCTGGATCGGCCCCGGCATCGGCCCCTCCGCCTTCGAAGTCGGCGACGACGTGCTGCAGGCCTTCTGCGCCATCCATCCGGACAACCGCGCCGCCTTCCGGCCGCTGCGCGAGGGCAAATGGCTCTGCGACCTGCCGGACCTCGCCCGCAGGGCACTACAGCGCAGCGGCGTCACCCGGGTGTTCGGCGGCGGCTGGTGCACACATTCCGATCCGCAGCGCTTCTATTCCTACCGCCGCGACCGCATCACCGGCCGCATGGCTGCAGTGATCTGGAAAGCGGCGCGGAGCGATGAATAATCCGTGAACCGCCGCGCTGCCGGTTGCGCCCATCACTCATCATTCGGCACCCATCGCTAGGCTATAATCCGCCCCTTTCCGGAAACCCGCCTTGAACACCCTCGCCTGGATCATCGTGACCACCCTCGCGGGCGGCATACTGTCCGCCGCCGCGGCCGGCCTGTTCGCGATCCGGGCCAAGGCCTCGCAGATTCCGATGCTGGTCAGCTACGCCGTCGGCGCGCTGCTGGGCGCGGCCTTCATCGAAGTGCTGCCCCATGCCATCAACCAGAGCGACAGCGTCGAGGCGACAGCGGCCACCGTGCTCTTCGGCATCCTCGGTTTCTTCGTGCTCGAAAAACTGGTGCTGTGGCGCCACTGCCATTTCGAGGAATGCGAGGCACACGACCCCCATGCGCCGCCGCAGCAGGCCCACGGCCACGAACACGACCACGGCCGCAGCGGTCTGATGATCCTCGTCGGCGACACCTTCCACAATTTCGTCGACGGCGTGCTGATCGCCGCCGCCTTCATGGCCGACACCCAGCTCGGCATCGTCACCGCCATCGCCATCATCGCCCACGAAGTGCCGCAGGAAGTGGGCGACTTCCTGATCCTGCTGCACTCGGGCTACAGCAAGGGGCGGGCCATGCTGCTGAACATGCTGGCCAGCGCGGCGATGGTCATTGGCGGCGTGCTCGCCTACTTCACGCTGCAGTTCGCCCAGGCACTGGTGACGCCGCTGCTGGCGCTGGCCGCGGCCAGCATGCTCTATGTCGCCGTCGCCGACCTGATCCCCGGACTGCACCGCCGCCCCGAACTGGCGGCGACCGCGCAGCAGGTGCTGCTGATCGGCCTCGGCATCACCACCATCTGGCTGGTCAGCAGCTGGGCCCACGGCCACTGAGCGGATCGCGCTTCAACACCCTGTGTTATCGTTGGCGGCAACACCGCTGCCATCAGCGCGTCATCTTTCCGCTGCAAGCTGCCGATCGACCATGACCGACAACCGCAACGACCCCGCCGCCGCCTTTGCCGAACTCAACCGGATGCTGCTCGGCGATGCGGCCGGGAAACTGGGCGGCGCGGCGCTTCCCGATTTCGCCGAAATGCTGAAACAGCTCTCCGCCGGCTTCGCCGCCGACGGTGAACGCTGGCTCGACCTGAACAACCGCTATTACCGCGAACACCTCGAGCTGTGGCAGTCCTGCATGAACCCGCAGGAAGGACAGTCGCCACCCCCGCCTCCCGCCGACCGCCGCTTCCGCGCGCCGGAATGGCAGGAACCCTATTACAGCTACCTCGCCCACTCCTACCTGCTGTCGGCACGCTGGCTCGAGGAACTGGCGGCCGCGGCACGCTCGAAACTCGACGAACACCCGGGCCGCAAGCTCGACTTCTATACCCGGCAGATGATCGACTCGATGTCGCCGGCCAATTTCCCCTGGACCAATCCGGAAGCCATCAAACTGGCCGCCGCGACCGAGGGCGAGAGCATCAGCCGCGGGCTGAAGAACCTCGCGGCGGACATCGACCGCGGCCTGGTGTCGATGACCGACGAGTCGGCTTTCGAGGTCGGCCGCAACCTCGCCATCACGCCGGGCGCCGTGGTGTTCGAAAACGAATTCATGCAGTTGATCCAGTACGCGCCGCAGACTGCCGAAGTCCATGCGCGGCCGCTGGTGATGATCCCGCCCTGCATCAACAAGTACTACATCCTCGACCTGCAGCCGGACAATTCCTTCGTCCGCCATGCCATCGGGTCCGGCCACACGGTGTTCATGCTGTCCTGGCGCAACATGCCGGCGGACATGGGCCATGCGACCTGGGACGACTACCTCGAGCAGGGCGTGATGCGCGCGCTGGCGGTGGCGCGGGACATCACCGGCGCGGAACAGGTCAACGCGCTGGGATTCTGCGTGGGCGGCACCCTGCTCGCCTCGGCGCTGGCGGTGCTGCGCGCGCGCGGCGAAAACCCGGTCGCCAGCCTGACCCTGCTGACCACCATGCTCGACTTCAGCGATACCGGCGAACTGTCGGTATTCATCGACGAAGCCTACGTCACCGCGCGCGAAACCGAATTCGCGGAAGGCGGCGTGCTGCGCGGCCGCGAGCTGGCGCGGACCTTCGCCAGCCTGCGCGCCAACGACCTGATCTGGCCGTACGTGGTCAACAACTACCTGAAGGGCCGCACGCCGGAGGCCTTCGACCTGCTCTACTGGAACAGCGACAGCACCAACCTGCCGGGCGTGATGTACCGCTACTACCTGCGCAACACCTACCTCGAGAACAAACTGCGCATTCCGGGCAAGCTGACCATGTGCGGTGTGCCGGTCGACCTCGGCCGCGTCGACATGCCGGCCTACCTGCTCGCCGCGCGCGAAGACCATATCGTCCCTTGGCGCACCGCTTACGCCAGCACCGGCCTGCTGGGCGGGCCGCTGCAGTTCGTGCTGGCCGCCAGCGGCCACATCGCCGGGGTGATCAACCCGGCCGCCCGCAACAAGCGCAATTTCTGGACCCGTGACACGCTGGACCCGCAGCCCGATGCCTGGCTGGAAGGGGCCGCGTCCACCCCGGGCAGCTGGTGGACCCACTGGACCGCCTGGCTGGAAAACCACGGCGGCGGGCAGGTCCCGGCGCCGGCTGCGCCCGGCAGCCCGGCCCACCCGCCGATCGAGCCGGCGCCCGGCCGCTACGTCAAGGACAAACAGGCCTGACTTGACCTGAATCAGGATGCGGCACCGTGGTTTGCTGTTAAATTAGGTACACAAGTTCAACCAAGGAGGCGGGCATGTCACGAGTCGCAGTAGTCACCGGTGGAATGGGCGGTCTGGGAGAAGCCATCTGCATCAAGCTCTCGAAAATGGGCTACAAGGTGGTCGCCACCTACTCGCCCGGGAACAGCAAGCATGCCGCCTGGCTCGCCGAAATGAAGCAGCAGGGCCATGATTTCCGCGCGGTGCCGGTGGATGTCGCCGACTTCGATTCCTGCCAGAAGGCGGTGGCGCAGATCACCAAGGACGTCGGCCCCGTCGACGTGCTGGTCAACAACGCGGGCATCACCCGCGACACCACCTTCCGCAAGATGGAGAAGGAAGGCTGGGACGCGGTCATGAAAACCAATCTCGACAGCGTGTTCAACATGACCAAGCCGGTGATCGACGGCATGGCGGAACGCGGCTGGGGCCGGGTCATCAACGTGTCCTCGGTCAACGGCCAGAAGGGCGCCTTCGGCCAGACCAACTACTCCGCCGCCAAGGCCGGCATGCACGGCTTCACGAAGGCGGCCGCGCTGGAATATGCGCGCAAGGGCGTCACCGTGAACACCATCTCGCCGGGCTACATCGGCACCAAGATGGTGATGGCTATCCCGAAGGAAGTGCTCGACACCAAGATCATCCCGCAGATCCCCCTCGGCCGCCTCGGCAAGCCCGAGGAAGTCGCCGGGCTGGTCGCCTACCTCTGCTCGGAAGAAGCCGCCTTCGTCACCGGCGCCAACATCGCCATCAACGGCGGCCAGCACATGCAATAAGCGGCGACCGGCGCCGTGCAACAGCACGGCCGGAACAAAAAAGCCCGCGGCAACAACCGCGGGCTTTTTTTGCATGCCCGGCAGGGCTTCAGGAACCCGGCTTGCGGGACTTGTCGGGCCTGGCAGCCGCATCGGCCGCCGCCTTGATCGCGGACTCGGCGGATGCGGTGAATTGCTGCGTCGTTTTCGCCATGGTTTCGGCCAGTGCGCTGGCGGCCGTCAGCGTCTGCCTCATCGCCGCAAACACCGGCTCCGATCCGGGCGGTGCGGTTTTCGCCATGCCATCGACCAGCCCCTGGGTCTGGGTGCCCATCATCTTGAACCGCTCTTCCACCACGCTGCCGATCTCCTTCTGGGTCTTGCCCACCAGTTCGTGGACGCCACGCGAATAATCGGCCAGGTGCTCGATCATGTCCCGCGCGTTCTGCTGCTGCAGTGCGGTCCATTGCTGCGGATCGCGGGCCTCCGACAGTTCGCGCGCCGCCTTCATGCCGTCCCTCAGCATGCCGCTCACGGCGTCGAACTGCAGCTTGAGCAGGCGTTCACCCTGCTCGAGCGAGAGCCGGGTCAGGTTCATCGCGGCTTCGGCCGCCCTCTGGTTCATCTCGCTGAATGCATCGGATGCCTTGGACATGGTTGCCTCCTCGGTTGTCGGTTGAGCCTGCGCTTTCACGTTTTCACTATCACCCTTCCCCGCCCGGCCCATTTTGATCATGGTCAACATCCACCCTCTTTTTTCGCAACATTGCACAAATTCATAAGTATTTGTTTTTATTGATATTTTTAAAATATCGTGATTGCGCCGCAGCATTTTGCTGTGCGATAATTTGGACCTGACTTCCATTCAGGACTCCCCATGAGCGCACAGGCCCGAATCATCAAAAAGTACCCGAACCGCCGCCTCTACGATACCCGCACCAGTTCCTACATCACCTTGGCCGACGTCAAGGAACTCGTGCTCAACCACGAAGAGTTCCAGGTGGTGGACGCCAAGACCAAGGACGACCTGACCCGCAGCATCCTGCTGCAGATCATCCTCGAGGAAGAGTCGGCCGGCGAGCCGATGTTCTCCAGCGACTCGCTGTCGCAGATCATCCGTTTCTACGGCAATGCCATGCAGGGCATGATGGGCAGCTACCTCGAAAAGAACATCCAGACCTTCATGCAGATCCAGCAGAAGCTGCAGGACCAGTCGCGCCAGGTCTACGGCCAGAACCCGATGCTCAATTCGGAAACCTGGAATGAATTCGTCAAGATGCAGGGTCCGGCGATGCAGGGCCTGATGAGCCGCTACCTCGAGCAGAGCGCGCGCACCTTCCTCGACATGCAGAACCAGCTCTCCGCGCAGACCCGCAACCTGTGGGGCAATTTCCCCTTCCCCGGTTTCCCCGGTGCCCCCGGCAGCGAAGCCAAGAAGGAGGGCGGGGACGAGCCGAAGTCCTGAGCACCGCCGCAACACCCCCCGTCACAGCTTCCCCGCATAAACGCCGTGCCCACTCCCCCCCGCAAGGTCGGTTTCGTTTCGCTCGGCTGCCCGAAGGCCACCGTCGACTCCGAGCACATCCTGACGCAGCTGCGCGCCGAGGGTTACCTCGTCGCGCCCTCCTACCAGGATGCCGATCTCGTCGTCGTCAACACCTGCGGCTTCATTGACGCCGCGGTCGAGGAGTCGCTGGACGCCATCGGCGAGGCACTGGCCGAGAACGGCCGCGTGATCGTCACCGGCTGCCTCGGCGCCAAGGGCGACATCGTGCGCGAGCACCATCCGAAGGTGCTCGCCGTCACCGGCCCGCATGCGACCGACGCGGTGATGGAGGCGGTGCACATCCACCTGCCCAAGCCGCACGACCCCTACACCGATCTCGTGCCGCCGCAGGGCATCCGGCTGACGCCGAAGCACTATGCCTACCTGAAGATTTCCGAGGGCTGCAACCACCGCTGCACCTTCTGCATCATCCCCTCGATGCGCGGCGACCTCGTCAGCCGGCCGATCGGCGAGGTGATGACCGAGGCGGAAAGCCTGGTCAGGGCCGGCGTCAAGGAACTGCTGGTGATTTCACAGGACACCAGCGCCTACGGCGTCGACATCAAGTACCGCACCGGCTTCTGGAACGGCCGCCCGATCAGGACCCGCATGACCGAACTGGCGCAGGCGCTGGCCGGCCTCGGCGTCTGGGTGCGCCTGCACTACGTCTACCCCTATCCGCATGTCGACGAGGTCATCCCGCTGATGGCCGAAGGCCGGCTGCTGCCCTACCTCGATGTGCCCTTCCAGCACGCCAGCCCGCGCATCCTCAAATTGATGAAGCGACCGGCCAACGCCGAAGGCACGCTGAAGCGCATCCAGGCCTGGCGCGCGATCTGCCCCGAACTGACGATCCGCAGCACCTTCGTCGTCGGCTTCCCCGGCGAGACCGAACGCGAGTTCGAGGACCTGCTCGATTTCCTCGAGGAAGCCCAGCTCGACCGCGTCGGCTGCTTCGCCTACTCGCCGGTCGAAGGCGCCAGCGCCAACGCCCTGCCCGACCCGGTGCCGGAAGAGGTCAAGGAAGAACGCCGCGCACGCTTCATGGCGGTACAGGAAAAAATCAGCGCCGCGCGGCTGAAGCAGAAAGTCGGCCGCACGATGACCGTGCTGGTCGACGAAGCCGGCAAAAACGGCGCCATCGCCCGCTCCTCAGCCGATGCCCCCGAAATCGACGGCCGCGTGATCATCCGCCAGGGCGCAAAACTCAAACCCGGCGAACTCGTCAAAGTCAAAATCACCAAGTCCGATGCCCATGACCTGTGGGCGGTGCCGACGGGCCTGCGCGCCGTCAAATAGCCATGCTGCAGACGCTGCGGCGCTGGGCGAAGCTGCTGAAAGGCGACATCATCGCGCTGTGGTTCGCCTGCCGCCATCCCCGGACACCCTGGCACGCCAAACTCTTCACCGCGCTGGTGGTGGCCTATGCCTTCAGCCCGATCGACCTGATCCCGGATTTCATTCCGGTGCTGGGTTTCATCGACGATGCCCTGTTGTTGCCAATCGGCATCTGGATCGCGCTGAAGCTGGTCCCGGCAGCCGTGCTGGCCGAAGTCCGCGCGCAGGCGCAGGCCTGGCTGGACGCGCGCAAGCCCAAACCGCAGAATGTCGTTGCCGCCGTGGTCGTCGTGCTGCTGTGGATCGTGCTGGCATGGCTGCTGTGGCGCTGGTTCACCGGCTGACAGAAATCCGTTCATGAGCGAAAAAGACCCGAAAAAGAAATCCCTGCGCCTGCGGCTGCGCATGCCCGGCGGCGCCATCGCCTACCGCGAACTGTCGATCGTCACGCTGATCGCCGCGCTGATCATCGGCGCCGCCTTCCTGATCACCTACCGCTTCGTGCGGCCCGCTCCGCCGGGCAGCTTCGTCATTTCCACCGGCAATGAAGCCGGCGCCTACTACATGTACGGCCAGCGTTACCGCGAGCTGCTGGCGAAGGAAAGGATCCGCGTCGAAGTTCGCCCTTCGGCAGGCTCGATCGAAAACCTGCAGCGCCTTGCCGATCCCGGCTCCGGCGTCGAGGTCGCGCTGCTGCAGGGTGGCGTCGCCACGCCGGAACAGGCCCAGGGCCTGGTGTCGCTGGCGGCGCTGTATTACGAGCCGCTGTGGATTTTCTACCGCGACGACAACCCGCTGACGCTGCTCGCCCAGCTCTCGGGCAAACGCATCGCCGTCGGCCCCGAAGGCAGCGGCACCCGCGTGCTGGTCACCCACGTGCTCGAGGCCGGCAATGCGCTCAGGCGCGGCACGCCGCTGTCACCGCTGACCGGCAAGGATGCGGCGGAGGCGCTGATCGCCGGCCGCCTCGATGCCGCGCTGTTCGTCGCCGCGCCCGACGCGCCGGTGGTGCAGCAACTGCTCAAAACACCGGGCATCCGCCTGATGAGCCTGTCGCATGCGGAAGCGCTGGCGCGCAAATTCCATTACCTGTCGGCGGTCACGCTGCCGCGCGGCATGATCGACCTCGGCGCCGACATCCCCTCGTCGAATGTGCGCATGGTCGCCTCGACCACACACCTCGTCGCGCGCGAGGACTTCCACCCGGCGCTGGTGTCGGTGCTGCTGCAGGCGGCGACAAAAATCCACGGCGGCCCCGGGGTGTTCCGCCGCGGCGGCGAGTTTCCGGCCATCCGTGACGGGGATTTCCCGGTCAGCGAGGATGCGCAGCGCTATTTCAAGTCCGGCCCGCCCTTCCTGCAGCGCTACATGCCCTTCTGGGTCGCCAACCTGATCGAACGCCTGCTGGTCCTGCTGCTGCCGCTGATCGCGGTGCTGATCCCGGTGCTGCGCCTGATGCCCGTGGTCTACGACTGGAAGGTCAAGCGCAAGGTGTTCCGCTGGTACCGCGAACTGAAATCCGTCGAACTGGAGGCGCGCCGCAATCCTGATGCCGCAGACACCGCGGAACTGCTCGAACGGCTGGAAGAAATCGAGGACGGTGTCGACAACACCGTGGTGCCGCTGACCTACTGGGATTACGTCTACGCGCTGCGCGGGCACATCGACATGGTGCGCTCAAAACTGCTGCGCGATCCGGCCAAACCGGCGGCACTGCCTCCGCCGCCGCAATAACACATCCGCCGTCAGGCCGGGACCGGCGCCGGCTCCCGCGCAAAAAACGCCTCGACGTCGGCCACCTCGCGTGTCCGCGTCATCGGCGGAAGGCTGCGCCAGATGCGCTTGCCGTAGGATTTCGAGATCAGCCGCGGGTCGCAGATCATCAGCACGCCGCGGTCGGTTTCGTCGCGGATCAGCCGGCCGGCGCCCTGCTTCAGTGAAATCACCGCCCGCGGCAGCTGGTTCTCCATGAAGGCATTGCGGCCCTCGGCATTGATTTTCTCGATGCGCGCAGCCAGCACCGGATCGTCGGGCGGCGCGAAAGGCAGCTTGTCGATCATCACCAGCGACAGTGCCTCGCCGCGCACGTCCACGCCTTCCCAGAAGGACTGGCTGCCGATCAGCACCGCGTTGCCGAGGTCACGAAAGCGCTGGAGCAGCTCGCTGCGTGACCCCTCGCCCTGCACCAGCAGCGGGTAGTCCCAGCCGCGGCTGCTGAAGGCTTCCGCCAGCAGCGCCTGCGCCTCGCGCATCGCGCGCAGGCTGGTGAACAGCAGGAAGGCGCGGCCGCGGCTCGCACCGACGACAGGCAGCACCGCCTCGACCACCGCCGCGGTGTAATCCGGCGTGTTCGGTTCCGGCAGCCCCTGCGGCACATACAGCAGACCCTGCTGCGCGAAATCGAAGGGGCTGGGCCAGCTCGCGGTCTGCGCGGCCTCGATGCCCAGTTCGCCGACGTAATGCGAAAAATCGCCATTGACCGACAGCGTCGCCGAGGTGAACACCCAGGCCCTGGCCTGCGCCTCGACCTGTTTCCTGAAAATCTCCGCGATCGACAGCGGCGTGGCGTTGAACTGCACCGACTGGTGGAACACCTCCACCCAGCGCACCAGCGAGGCATCCTTGTCCTCGCGCCAGCCGGCCAGCTGGTCGCGCAGTTCGTCGGCGCGCTCGAAACATTTCTGCAGCCCCTCGCTGCGCGCGGCCTGGCCGTGCAGCGTCTCCGCCAGTTCGGTCAGGCGTTCGGTCGCCGTCGCCAGTGCCTCGGTCACTTCCCTGCGTTTGCGCAGCAATGCCGCCGGCATCCGCGCGCCGCTGTCTTCAAAAGCCAGCCGCAGGTCGCGCGCCGCCTTCTCCAGCACATTGGCCGCCGCCGGCAGCGCCGCAAAATCCTTGGCCGCGGTCGCGCCCTCGATGCGTGCGTCGCGCGCGAGGTCGAGCAGTTGGGTCGTCGATACCGACTGCCCGAAAAACAGGCTCGCGGTTTCCGGCAGCTGGTGCGCCTCGTCGAAAATCACCGTATTGCAGGCCGGCAGCAGTTCGGCGACGCTTTCCTCGCGCAGCATCACGTCAGCGAAAAACAGGTGATGGTTCACCACCACCACGTCGGACTCCAGCGCCTGCTTGCGCGCCTTCATGACAAAACATTTGTCGTAATGTTCGCACTGCGAGCCGAGGCAGTTGTCGCGGGTCGATGTCACCAGCGGCCACACCCCGGCGTTCTCCGGCACCTCGGCGCAGTCGGCGCGGTCACCGGTGGTGGAAATGCGTGCGAAGCTCTCGATGCGCGCGAGGTGCATCACGTCGTCACGCGTCGGCAGCCGGCCATCGTTCTTCGCGCGCTCGAGGTGGTGGTGGCAGACATAGTTCGCGCGCCCCTTCAGCAACGCCACGGTCACCGGCACGCGCAAGGCATCGCGCACCGTCGGAATGTCGCGCCCGAAGAGCTGGTCCTGCAGCGTCTTGGTGCCGGTGGAAATGATGACCTTGCCGCCCGACAGCAGGGCAGGAACCAGATAGGCAAAGGTCTTGCCCGTACCTGTGCCCGCCTCTGCGACTATAACATTTTGATTATTAATTACTTTTTTGATGGCCTCGGCCATTTCCAGCTGCCCTGCGCGGGCACGGAAACCGGGCACGACCTGCGCGAGCGCGCCGGTGGCGGAGAAGACGGAAGCGAGATCGGACACGGGCGGAGTTTAGCAGGGGCAGGCGCATCCCGAGGCGCATAAAACCTGGCCGTATCTGACGAGCCCCTTAAAACTATGCGCGATTACAATGTCAACTAAATTTGGCAACTAAAAATGTCAACCAATACACGTTATGGCTCATGGAGGCCTTATGCCAGACCTGAAGAAGTTTCCGGACTATTTCCGCGCATATAGTTGGGATGCGAAGCACTCGCTCTACGGATATCCAGCAGACAGTTACGACAAGTTTGAATGGATTTCATCACTTGAAAGGCGATTTTATTGGCTGCGGCTGCACTGCAAAAGTGATAACACGGCGTCGATCTACTTGCTCAAAGAGATGATTCAGTGGGGCGGAAGTCAGAATGGTACCCTCCAGAAATTTGAAGACGGCATTGAGAAACACAATCTTCAGCAGTTGATGCTCGATACCGTAAATAACCTTGGATCTCCTGATAAAGCGATATCTGCAGCACTAAAGTTCCCAGGCATGGGCTTAACGTACGCATCGAAAATGCTTCGTTTTCTTGACCCTGAGAGGTACGGAGCACTAGATAGTCGGATTCGGAACGCCTTCAGAGACAGAATACCCAAAACGCTTCCGACAATTCATGACTCATTAGATAAGAGTATGGTGAATGGGTATGTAGCGTTCACAACCTACGTGAATGACATTAAGGCCAAGCTCGATGCGGCGAGTATTTGTCGGCCAAAGTGCGATCTCCCCACTGGTGCTGGGACGGCGCAATGGCGTTCCGCTGATATCGAGATGGCATTGTTCGGCTGGGCATCGAGCAATGAGCCATAACCATTCGCTACAGGCGCGACGGCCCTGACGGGCCGCGACCTGAGCTCAAACGTTAAGAACCTAAAACTGCCCGCCCCCTCATCCACTCCGCCAACCCCTCCTCCGTCAACGTGCCATCCGCCAACTGCTGGTAAATGATCACGGCCTCCGCTTCCGGCGCATTGAGGGAATAGCCGTTGATCTCGAGAAACACCGCTGCGACAGTCAGCGCGATCCGCTTGTTGCCATCGACGAAGGGATGGTTGCGGGCTAGGCCATAGCTGTAGGCCGCCGCCAGCTGGAAAACGGAATTCTTCTTGCCGTAAGCCGCTTGCTGCCGCGGACGCGCCAGCGCCGAATCGAGCAATCCCTGGTCGCGGATACCCGGGAGTCCGCCGTGTTCGGCGATCAGCATCTGGTGGATGGCCGTGACTACTTCCGCCAATACCCACCGGGGTTCGCCCCTGGCGCCGGTTTTCCGGGTCACGCGACCGACCGGCTTATTTGGCCAGTTCCCGCAGCGCGTTACGGTACTTCTTCATGACTTTTCCGGCCGCGTCCATCTGCGCCTCGAAATCCTGCTGGTAGGGCGTCAACGTCAAACCTTCAGGCGTTTCGACCAGGTACAGCACGTCACCCTTTTCGGCGCGCAGCTTCGCCAGTGCTTCCTTGGGCAGCACGATGCCCATCGAATTGCCGATCGCGGTCACTTTTACCTTGAGCATGCTGCACCTCCGGTGCGTTATTACATCAGTTATTACGCAGTCTATGCCTCCCGACAACGACCGTCAATTTGACTGCAGACAGACCAGCCGTTACATCAGCAGCTCAACCAGATACGGCCCCGTTACTGCCAGCCCGCGCCTGAACTGCGTGACCAATTCGTCCAGCGTCGTCGCCCGCCCCGCCTCCACGGCGTAACCCTTCGCCAGCGCGACCCAGTCGTGAGCCAAAGGTACCGGAGTCGGGTTTCTCGATTCAGCCCCGCACAGCCATTGTTGCGTGATGCGCAACACGGTATACTGCACTTATGATCCAGTCGTTCCGGCACAAGGGATTAAAAAGATTCTTTGAATCCGGTAGCGCGGCAGGCATCCAGCCCCACCATGCCAAACGGTTGAGAATGCTGCTGGCTGCTTTGGATACCGCCCAGTCGGTGGAAGACATGGATGTGCCCGGCTTCCGGCTGCATCCGCTGAAGGGTGAAGAACGGGGCCGCTGGTCGGTCTGGGTGAACGGCAACTGGCGCATGACTTTTGAATTCAGGGACGGACACGCCTACGTCCTGGACTACGAGGATTATCACTGATGAGCATGCACAATCCGCCCCATCCGGGGGAATTCATCACCGAGGTTTATATCGAACCGAACAAGCTCAGCGGCCGCGAACTGGCGGCAAAGCTGGGCGTGGCGGCCTCGACGCTGAACCGCATCCTCACCGGCAACAGCGGCATCAGTCCCGAGATGGCATTGCGCCTGTCCAAGGCACTGGGACGCTCGCCCGAGAGCTGGCTGGCAATGCAGTACAACCACGATCTCTGGCACGCCCGGCAGCGCGTCAAGCTCGGCAACGTCGGCAGGGTCAAGCTGACGGCTGCATGAACAAATGTAGCCCGTATGAAACGCAGTGAAATACGGGATCAACCCAGCCCCCGTAATGCGCTGCGCTCCTTACGGGCTACAACAACCAACCGTTACATCACCACTTCGATCAGGTAAGGCCCCGCCACCGCCAGCCCGCGCCTGAACTGCACCGCCAGTTCCTCCAGCGTCTTCGCCCGCCCTGCCTCCACACCGTAACCTTTCGCCAGCGCGACCCAGTCGAGGTCGGGCCGGTCGAGCGTCAGCATCGACAGCGCATTGGCGCCGGGCGCGGCGGCACCGACGTTGTTCAGTTCGCCGAGCAGGATCTTGTAGGCGCGGTTGGCAAACACCACCATCGTCACGTCCAGCCCCTCGCGCGCCATGGTCCACAGCGCCTGCAGCGTGTACTGCGCGCTGCCGTCGCCTTCGAAGGCGACGACCTTGCGGTCGGGTGCAGCAATCGCCGCGCCGGTCGCGGCGGCCGGACCCCAGCCGATGGAGCCGCCCATGATGTTCAGCCAGTCATGCGGCAGCGCACCCATCATCGCGCCGGTGAAGGCGCGGCCGCTGGTGACGGCTTCGTCGATGACGACGGCATCCTCGGGCAGCAGTGCATTGAACAGCGCGCCGAGGCCGTCGAGGGTGATCGCTCCGGTGGGCAGTGCACCATCATGGCTGGCAGCATTGACACGTGGCGCAGTGTTGCGCGCACCCAGCGCATCGGCCAGCGCTTCAAGGGTGTGTTCCAGATCGGCTTCAGCGCCGGCAACCTTGGTCACCGCGCAGCCTTCGGGCACCTGCACGCTGGGCTTGCCGGGATAGGCGAAGAAGGACACCGGCGTCTTCGCGCCGACCAGCACGAGCTCGCGCACGTCCTTCAGCATCGCCAGCGCGGCATCGACGGCGAAGGGCAGCTGCCTCACGACCGCCCTGCCCGCGCCGCGTTCCATCCGCGCATTGTTGTATTCACAGAGGAGTTCGCAGCCGGTCTTCGCGGCGATGCGCGCAGCCCATTCCAGCGCTTTGCCGCGCAGCGCGGCGCCGCCAAGCAGGATCGCCGCTGGTTTGCCGGAACGCAGCGCTTTGGCACCGGCGTCGATGGCACTGGAATCCACGCGCGCCCGCGGTGCGGGTGCCGCCACCTGCGCGGGACCACCGGCTTCGCCCCAGGCCGTGTCCGCAGGCAGGATCAGCGTCGCGATTTTTCCCGGCGCGGTGCACGCGGCCTCGATCGCCTTCGCGCCGTCGGCGGCGACCTCCTGCGCCGATCGCGAGGTCAGCACCCAGTCCGACATCGGCCGCGCCACGCCTTCGATGTCGGCGGTCAGCGGCGCGTCATGTTTGATGTGGTAGCTCGCGTGCTCGCCGACGATGTTGACCATGCCCGAACGCGCCTTTTTCGCGTTGTGCAGGTTGGCGAGGCCGTTGCCGAGTCCGGGTCCAAGGTGCAGCAGTGTCGCCGCGGGTTTGCCCGCCATGCGGTAATAACCGTCGGCCGCACCGGTGACGACACCTTCGAACAGGCCGAGGATGCAGCGCACGCCTTCGACGCGATCGAGCGCGGAGACGAAATGCATTTCCGAAGTGCCGGGATTGGCGAAACAGACATTGACGTCGCCGTTCAACAGCGTGCGCACGAGGCTTTCTGCGCCGTTCATAAAATATCCTTTATAATCAACTACTTATAAATAATCATCTTTCACCAACAGCAACTGGGCATATCAGTTACATCTGGCGGCCGATTCTGAATGACTTTCGCCGCGGAGTCAGCCATTTGACCGGCATCCGGCTTGCACAATAATCACGCATCACGTTACTATCATGCATGATCAAGTCGTTTCGAAACGCAGACACCCGGGCACTGGCGGACGGAAACCGCGTCAAACGCTTCGCCAATATTGCCGATGTCGCGCGCCGCAAACTGAGACAGCTCGAAATCGCCGCACATTTAAGCGATCTGAGGGTACCGCCGGGCAACCGCCTTGAAGCACTGAAAGGCAACAGGGCCGGCCAGCACAGCATCCGGATCAATGATCAGTGGCGCCTTTGTTTTCGCTGGACAGCATCAGGCGCCGAAGACGTGGAGATCGTGGACTACCATTGAGAGGTCTGAATATGGGAAAACTGAATCCTGTCACCCCGGGCGAGCTCCTGCTGGAGGAGTTCCTGAAACCCATGGGCATCACCCAGTACCGCCTGGCCAAGGAAATCGGCGTGCCGGCGCAACGTATCGGTGAAATCGTAGCGGGCCGGCGCACCGTGACCGCCGACACCGATCTGCGGTTGTGCCGTTTTTTCGGCCTGTCCAACGGCTACTGGCTGCGCGCGCAGGCGGCTTACGATACCGAGGTCGCGGAGCGCACACTGGGCCGCACCCTGGCCAAAATCAAACCCTGGACCGAACTCGCAACCCAGGATTGATCCCCCTGAAATACCAAATGGAGAAGAAATGCTGATCGTCGATTCACAAGTGCACATCTGGGGCGCCAACACGCCGGAGCGGCCCTGGCCCGCGCGCGCGCATGCGCAGCGCGAGATCCCGCTCGGCCATGAACAGCTGCTGAAGGACATGAACGAGGCCGGCATCGACCGCGTGGTGATCGTGCCGCCGTCCTGGGAGGGCGACCGCAACGACCTCGCGATCGAGGCCGTGAAACAGCACCCGGAGCGTTTCGCGATCATGGGCCGTTTCAACCCGGAAGCACCGGATGCGAAAACCGCGATCAAAACCTTCATGCAGCAGCCGGGCATGCTCGGCATGCGTTTCTCCTTCCATATCCCGGTGCTGCAGGAACCGCTGGTCAACGGCAAATTCGACTGGGTGTGGAGCGAGGCCGAGAAACTCGGCATCCGGCTGATGATCCTGGTGCCGCAGAGCCTGGTGCACATCATCGACGGCGTCGCCGCGCGCCACCCCGGCCTGAAGATCATCATGGATCACATGGCGCTCAGCAGCGGCAGGCCCGAAGACGAAACCTTCCGCGATTTCGACAAGCTGCTGCCGATCGCGAAACGCGCCAACGTCGCCTGCAAGGCGAGCGCGCTGCCCTCCTACCTGAAGGAACCCTATCCCTTCAAAAAGATGCAGGGTTACGCGAAACGCGCCTACGAGGCCTTCGGTCCGCAGCGCCTGTTCTGGGGCAGCGACTGGTCGCGCTCGCCGGTGCCCTACCGCGAACACGTCGACATGTGGCTGAAGGACGCGCCCTGGCTGAAAGAAGAAGACAAGGAGTGGGTGCTCGGCCGCGGCGTCTGCGAATGGCTGGGCTGGAAGCTGCCCTGACGCTCCGGGTGCGTGCCCGATGCCGGAATCGCACCCGACCCACATCTGACCGATGCCCTCTCCTGCCGAGATTCCGGCGCCCTGGCTCGCCTGGTTCGCCGCGAATGCGGTAATGGCCGTGGCCTGCGCGATGCAGGCCGCCGTGGGCATCGGCATGGCACTGCTTGCGGTGCCGCTGCTGGTGCTGATCGATCCGCAATTCGTGCCCGGCCCGATGCTGCTCGCCGGCGCACTGGTTCCGCTCAGCGCGGCCTGGCGCGAATGGCATGCCGTTGACCTGCACGGCCTCGGCCCTGCGTTGCTGGCGCTGATCGCCGGCACGCTGGCTGGTGCCCTGGCGCTGGGCATGCTGAACCCGGCTTACCTCGACAAGCTCTTCGGCGCACTGGTGCTGCTTGCGGTGGCGATCAGCCTCAGCGGCATCCGCGTGAAGCCGACGCGGACGGCGCTGGTCGCCGGCAGCAGCATTGCCGGGATCATGGGCACCATGGCCGGTATCCACGGACCGCCGGTGGCGCTGGTATTCCAGAACGCGCGACCCGAAGTCGCACGGGCGATGATGGGCACGATATTCTTGCCGGCCTACCTGATCTCGGTCGCCGCACTGGCCGCATTTGGCCTCTTTGGCCTGCCCGAACTGGGCCTCGCCGCAGTGCTGCTGCCGGGCACGATCACCGGCATCCTTGCCGCGCCGCTGCTGATCCGGCGCCTCAACGCGCGGCGCATGCGCCTGGCCATCCTTGCAATCTCCGCGACCAGCGCCATTGTGCTGCTGTTGAAATAGAAGGCACCCGGCCCTCCGGCGCATCGCGCCCCGCAAGCGCAAGGCCCGGAGTTGTTCTACAGTGTCGCGGCGGCCCACAAGCGCCGACTGCCCGGGAGAGCCTCCGCCATGTTCCGCCTCGCCTGTTACGCCGGCATCGTGTTCGCGATCTACTGGTTCGGCTTCCGCGACGGCTGCGGCACGAAGGGCGCCCTGGCCTGCCCGCCGCCGGAACTGGAGGAAGGCGTCGGCGTCACGCTCGACGCGCGCGACGTCTGCCCGGGCTCCGGCTATCTCTGCGCCCAGGGCCGCAATTTCCAGGTCGTGCGCTGGGGGCTCGACAAGGGCAAGCTGCGGGTGCGCGTGCCGCCGGTGGAGTTCCTGCAGGGTGAAGCCGAGCGCAAGGTCCGTGCCGCCGTGGTCGAAGGCATCAGGGCCTGGGACCGCAAGCCCTTCCCCATCGTCATCGACGACGGCAACTACACGCTGCGCTTCTGGGACATCCGCGTGGTCTGGACCCAGGGCCTGAACAACCACGCCATCGGCCAGGCACGCGTCAACTGGAAAATCGACGGCAAGCGCCTGAAGATGGAGACCGACGGCATGGCCGTCGTGATCCCGCCGGCAGCGGCTTCAGACTTCCACGAGGGCATGCACGAATACATCAAGGCCGTGACCATGCACGAGATGTCGCATGCGTTGGGCATCATGTGGCACAGCGACTCGAAGCGCGACATCATGTTTCCGCAGATCCTGCCGACCACGATTGCGGAACTGTCGGAGCGTGACCTGCGGACGGTGGAGGCGCTGTATGAACTGCCGAACGGGGCGATGGTGGAATAAGGCTGCCGGTCACCGGGATGCGGCCGGCCGCGCCAGTACGGACGGCGGGCGGATCGCAAGACACAGCAGCGCAAGCGCCAGCAACTGCGCGCCCAGGAATCCCGGAACATCGGACGGACGGATGCCGGCAAAGCTGTCGCTCAGGGCGCGGGCGACGGTCACCGCCGGGTTGGCGAAAAACGTCGACGACGTGAACCAGTAACCCGCGACCACCACCAGCGCAACCAGCAGGGGCAGGCGCTCCGGCGCATGGCGGAGCCCGAGGCGGATGGTCAGCAACAGCAGCACTGTCGCCAGACATTCCGACAGCCATTGCGCCGGGCCGGCGCGCGACTTCAGCGAAACCTGCAGCAGCGGCAATGCGAACATCGCATGGACCAGCCACACGCCGGTCATGCCGCCCAGGATCTGCGCCGGGATGAAACGCGCCGCGAGGGCCGCAGGAATCGCGCCGCTGCGCCAGAACATCAGCGTGACCGCCGGATTGAAATGGGCGCCGGACACGGGGCCGAGCAGCGTGATCAGCACATAGAGACCGGCGCCGGTGGCCATGCTGTTGCCGAGCAGCGCGACCGCGGCATTGCCCGCGGCAAGGCGCTCGCCCATGATGCCGGAGCCGACGACGACCGCGAGCAGCAGCGCGCTGCCGGCAAACTCGGCCGCGACCGCGGCGCGCGGATTCATCCGGCGGCGACCGCGGACTTGCCGATGGCGCGCAGTTCGCGCTGGATGCTGAGGGCGTCGAGTTTCTCGATCGGCAGGGCCAGCAGCGTCCGCAGCCGGCCCCGTATGCCGTGGAAGACGCTGCGGAATGCGCGGCGCTTTTCCTCGTCGCTGCCGGTGACCGCGGCCGGGTCCGGAAACCCCCAGTGCGCCATCATCGGCTGCCCCGGCCATACCGGGCAGACTTCTCCGGCCGCGTTGTCGCAGACCGTGACGATGAAGTCCATTTTCGGCGCTCCCGGCGCGGCAAACTCGTCCCAGTTCTTGGACCTCAGTTTTTCGACCGGATAACCCAGCGGGCGGATCATTTCGATGGCAAAGGGATTCACGGTGCCCCCGGGATGGGAGCCGGCCGAATAACCGACGAGGCGGCCGCCGGATTCGGTCGTGGCCAGCGCCTCGGCCATGATCGAACGCGCGGAATTGCCGGTGCACAGGAACAGGATGTTGTAGGAACGCATGTCAGCCTCGATGGGGGGTTCTGGTTTTGCGCGGCGTCACGCCGCAGGATTTTCCGCCGCAGCAGTCATCGACCAGGAAATCGATCAACTGCGCGGCAAAAGTGCCGTTGGGCCGGTAGACCAGGTTGCGGCTCTGCCGTTCGACCACCAGCAGCCCCGCGGACAGGAGTTCCCGCAGATGGAAGGACAGCGTCGCCGCCGGCACGCCCAGCAATTCCTGGATCTGCGACGGACAGAGGCCCGCGTCCCCGCGCTGCACGACAAGACGGAAAATGTTGAGCCGGGTTTCCTGGCCCAGCGCAATGAATGCCCGGGCGGCGCTTTTGTTATCCATAATTCCATAATAATGGAATTATTGAATAATTGGCAAGCCCCCCCTTTTTCCGATCGCCATAACCACAGGAGTCGCGCCGAAGCGCTCAGTCAGTGCCGTCGCAGTGGCGCAGCAGCTTCGCGCCGAGCGGGCTGACCGGCGGCTCCAGCCGCAGCGGCCGGTGCAACTGCGCGCGCACCTTCTCCAGCATCCGCACCGCATGCCCCTGCCGGCGGTACGCAGGATGCACAAAGATGTATTCGATGGTGCCGTCGTCGCGGTAGCGGCAGTAGCCGACCGTGGTGTTGGCGTTGCTCAGGGTCAGGATGCCCGGCGTGTGGCGGACAGCCAGCCCGTCATCCACTCGCCCCGCGACGGCAGCCCCGGCCATCAGGCCACCTGCTTCGCCGGACGCCGCGCACCGCCGGCCTGCATGATTTCGATGACGTTGCCGAAGGGATCATCGACGTAGACCGAGGCACTGCCGTCACGGTGCGCCCTCAGTTCGCCGTAGCGCGCGGCATCCGCGCGCTCGACGGCGATGTGCGGCGGATGCTGTTCCGGGATCACCAGCGCAAGGTCGATATTGCCGAAACGCAGCAGCGCCCAGGTCGGATCCTCGTAGACGGTCCTGACGTCGAAGCGGGCACGGTACCAGTCGGCGGCCGTTTTGACATCGGCGACCGGTATGGCGACATGGTGCAGGCGATCCACCGCGATCATCCCCTCAGGCAGTGCTCGCGGCGGGCTGCGGCGTGGACAGCGGCAGGCCTTCGGCCAGCGCGAGTTCGACCAGCGCTTCCTCGAGCAGCGCACGGGCGCGGCCGGCGCTGCGGCGCAGTCCGGCGTGCAGCGCCGCATCTGCAGGACTGCGGTTGGCGCACTCTGCGCTGTAGCGTTCGAAACCCTGCACCGCGCGCACCACCTCGGCGAGGTGACGCGGACATTCGCAATAAACGCTGTTGCGCGCACCCGACAGTGCGCTCAATGCGGCCGCATCAAAGCGCGGTGCCGGCGGCTCGCTGTCCGGCAATGCCGCGGCCGGGGCGGTCATCGCATTGCGGCAGAGTTCGTCGAATTCGACGGCATCGAGCGCGGCATGGGCGACGACATGACCGGCCTCGCGCAGGTGGCGCATCACCGCCGCGGGGCCGTAGCGGTAGAGCACGATCGCGACCGGCGCCGCGGCGGCATCGCGGATCGCGGTGATGCGTTTCGGCTCGGCCTGCATCAGGGACGACATCTCGATGATCACCGCTTCGGCGCGGATGCCCTGCAGCGCGGCTGCCGCCTGGGTGATGTCCTCGCACACCGCCACCACGTTGAGGCCGCGGCCACGGCCCGAAGCCTGGGCCTCGCCGACCAGCGCCACCCGCAGCGCGCGGTGGCCGGAGACCTGCGGCCGCGGCGCCATCACCAGCGGCGCGGAGTCGGCCAGCATCTGCTGCAGCGTCTGCATCGGCAGGGATGCCACCGAACCGATCGGATTGCCCATCGACACCAGTTGCTTGATCAGGCGCAGGCGCTGGATGTTGTCCGCGGAATACAGCTTGCGCCCGCTGGGGCTGACCTGCGGCCTGACAATGGCGTAACGGCGTTCCCAGACGCGCAGCGTTTCGACGGGCACACCGGAGAGCCGCGCGGCGGCGCCGCTGCGGTAGAGCACGGCATCGTTGAGATCGGGGGCGATGACGGTTTGCATGAATCCTGACTCCTGATGGGGAGTCGCGAGCATAGGCAGGTGAACCGGATGTGTCACGATCATGGACGCAAATATTCCGGTTCATCCTGGACAAAAAACCGTCATCCCGCCGGATTGCCCCCATAAAATCCGGTTCACTGTCACAACATTCCAGGAGAGCTCAGCATGACATCACGCCGCCGTTTCATTGCCGCCACCCTGCCCCTCGCCGCCGCCGGCCTGCTCGGCAGCCGCATCGCACAGGCCCAGGCCGCGCGCCTCGACGAGAAGGATCCGCAGGCGGTCGCCCTCGGCTACCTGCACGACGCCACCAAGGTCGACCGCAAGAAGCAGCCGAAGTACGCCCCCGGCCAGATCTGCGCCAACTGCCAACTCTATGCGGGCAAGGCCGGGGATCCCTGGGCACCCTGCGGCGCAGTCGGCGGCAAGCAGGTCAACGCCAAGGGCTGGTGCATTGCCTGGGTGAAAAAAGCCTGAACGTGGCCAGCCGCGGCCGCACGCGGACTCAGGACCGGCTGCTGCGCTCCTGAATGACAGCGGGCGCGGCCGCCGTATTGCCCGGCGGCGGTGTGAGCCCCATCGAGACGTAGATTTCGGTGAGCTTGTCGATGCCGATGTTGGCGGGTTTGACCCACTCCACCGGCACGTACAGCAAACCGCCGCCGATCGGCACCGGCGCGGTCGGCACCAGCACCGCGAAATACGGCCGGCCGTCGATGTCCACCGTTTCGGAACTGGGTGCCAGCGCCAGCACCGCGACGCCGTCGCCGCCGAAGAAACACCACACCGCGCTCATCGCGCCGATGTCGCCCTGCTTCTGCTCGAGCAGACCGACAAAGCGCTGGGTGAAATCGTACAGCGGGCCGACCAGCGGCACCCGCTTCAGCGTGACATTGAGGAAGCGCGACAGCGGGCCGCGCAGGCCGAGGCGCAGCGCGAGGCCCAGCAGGTAGATGCCGGCCATCAGCACCAGCGTGCCCAGCAGGTAGGGCACCGGGGACTCGCCGGCAATCTTGTAGCCGACAAAGGAAAACCAGTGGCCGATGTCGCTGTCCGGACCGAGGTAGCGGTTGAGTATGCCCGCCAGCCAGCCGAGCACGCCCAGCGTCAGCGCCAGCGGCAGGAACACCACCAACCCGGCCAGCCAGGTGGCGACGATCGAATCAAATCCGCGCTTGATCAGCATGCAGCGTTTTCCCCGATGAGATGAACCGCAATGACGCAGCGCATGGTCACCGCATGCGCCATTCGCGTCAAGCCCGCGGCAATCTGGTTTATGCTGGGCCACGGAGGGAACAGGCCATGAAAAAACTGCTGATCTTCGGCGCCAGCCACGCCATCGCGCTGGCCGCCGGTTTCGCGCTGGGCATCTACCTGCTGCCGATACTCACCGCGCCGACCGCGCCCACCGCCGCGGAAATCCAGGAACGCTCCGGCGCCGCACAATTCACCGGGCAGTTCCGCCGCGACCTGAAAGACAGCGATTTCCTGCACTGGGGCGAAGGCACGGTGGCGATCGCACGCCGCAGCATCGCGCTGACCGGCCGCCTCGCGCCGGGGCCGGATTACAAGCTCTACCTGTCCCCTGAATTCGTCGAAACCGAGGCCGACTTCCTGCGCCTGAAACCGCGCATGGCGCGGGTTGGCGACGTGAAGACCTTCGACAATTTCATCGTGCCTGTTCCGGAAAACATCGATCCCTCGACCTACAACACGGTGATCGTCTGGTGCGAATCCTTCAGCCAGTTCATCACCGCCGCAAAATACCGCTGAAGGGATGACAGCCATGAATACCGGCATCGACGACATCCTCGCATTCTGGTTCGGCGGCGAATCCGGTGACGGCGCCACCGCGGAAGCGCAGAAAAAGCTGTGGTGGGCCAAGGATGCCGTCGTCGACGCGGAAATCCGCGAGCGTTACGGCGCGCTGGTCGCCGCCGCCGCGGGCGGCGCGCACCGCGAATGGGCACGCGAACCGCAGGGGCGGCTGGCCCTGATCCTGCTGTTCGACCAGTTCCCCCGCAACATCTACCGCGATACCCCGCAGGCCTTCGCCCACGACGGACTCGCGCTGCGGCTGGCGCTCGACGGCATCGCCGCCGGCGCCGACCGGGAACTGCGCGCGATCGAACGGGTGTTTTTCTACCTGCCGCTGGAGCACGCGGAATCGGTGGACATGCAGGAGCGCAGCGTCGCGCTGTTCAGCGCATTGGCGGCCGGCGTGGCGGAGGCGGATCGTGGCAGCTTTGCCGGCTTCCTCGATTACGCGGTGCGCCACCGCGACGTCGTGCGCCGCTTCGGCCGTTTTCCCCACCGCAACCGCATCCTCGGCCGCGAATCGACGGCGGAAGAACTCGAATTCCTGAAACAGCCGGGCTCGTCGTTCTGAGCGCGCGGCTGCGCAATCCCGCGCTTAGCGCAGCTCCTCGACCCTGACCTGCACGCCGCGCCGCTCCTCGACGCGGCTGCTGCTGCGACCGAGCAGCGCCGACCCCTCGTCACTGCGCGAATCACCCGCGCCGCCGAGGTCGATCCATTCACCGAGCCGGCCGGATACCGTCGTCGTTACCCGCTGCACGTTGACCGTGCCGCGGCGCTGGTCGTCGAAGCTGTCGCGCTGCGGATTGATGTCGAGGGTCACGATGTCGCCCTGCAGCCGCGGCAGCACGCTGAAGCCGGTATTGGCGTCGCGGTACTCGGTGCCTTCGACGACGCGGTCGACGACCTGGCCGTTGACCACCGTGCGCACCACCTGGCGGCTCCTCACCGGGCGCGATTCGCCGATGCGGATGAAGGCGGTGGAACCTTCGAGCACCTGCAGGGTCTGCTCCGTGCTGTCGCGGCTGACCTGCCGCGAATCGATGATGCGCGCGCGCAGGCGGTCGTCGCCCTCGCGCAGTACGACATTGCCGCCGCTGCGCGAGCCGCTGCCGGGGATAGTGATGCGGGCGTTGTCATTTCCGATGCTGCCGGAGAGTTCGGCCTCGCGGCGGTCGCGCTCGAGACCGGCATCCTGGCGCACGGTGATCAGCAGACGCCGCGGCGCCTTGTCAATGCTCGCCAGCACGCGCCGGATCTGCGCCAGTTCGGCGGGTGTCGCGCGGATCACCAGCTGGTTCTGGAAGCCGCTGACGCTGGAATCGCGGCCGAGCAGCGGCTGGATCACCGGGATCACCTGCTCGCTGCTGCGGTAACTCAGGGGAATGATTTCCACCGTGGTCTGCGCGGAGGCGGCCGGCGTTGCGGCCAGGCCGGCCACCAGGCAAAGCAGGACGATTCCCGGGCGCAGGCTTGCGGATATGGACATGGCTCACTAACGGCTGTCGGAGATATCGAGTTTACGCCGCGCCGGGCGTTTTTGTGCCCTGCCGGCATAGCCCATATTGTCCTTTACAATCAATCGCTTGTTGATTAAATTCGGCGCATGCTGAAAAATCGCATCATTGTTCTCGCGCTGGTCCTGCTGCCGTTCACAGCCGGCGCCGACGAATCCACCCGCATCGCGGAAGTGCCGGGCACGCCGGCCGCCGCGGAATCCGGCCTCTTTGCCCAGGCCCAGGAACTGGCGCTGCGCGCGCTCGGTTTCATCGGCGTGCCGTACAAATGGGGCGGCTCCTCGCCGGATACCGGCTTCGACTGCAGCGGCCTGATCCGTTTTCTCTATGCACAGATCACGGGGCAGTCGCTGCAGGGCAATGCCGCGGAAATCAGCCGGGTCGGTGCGGTCATCGACAAATCCGAACTGCAGCCCGGTGACCTGGTGTTCTTCAACACCCTGCGCCGGCCGTTTTCGCATGTCGGCATCTATCTCGGCGATTCACGTTTCGTGCACGCGCCCAGCCGCGGCGGCGCCGTGGAGATCGTCGACATGAGCCAGCGCTACTGGAAAAACCGCTACAACGGCGCACGCCGCCTGCCGATCTGAGGATCGGCTTTACGCCTCACCCACCCGCCCCCGCGTTTCGTCAGCCGCCGGTTTGCGCCGGATCAATACCCGCCGCCATCGGCCGTGTGAATCTTCAGACGTGGCGCCACCCCTAAATAGTAATAGTTCTCATTTTTGTTGATATCGAGAATAGTTCTTGTTACTATTTTCGCCGTGAGCGCAGACCGCCCTCCATGTTGAGTTATAACTATTTGTTTTATAAGGATATTTTAATGAAATCCGTCGTACTGCCCATACTCGTGGCCGGCCTGTTCAGCAGCGCCGTGGCCGCACAGGAACTCAATCTGTACTCCTCACGCCACTACCAGACCGACGAAGCGCTTTATGGCGGCTTCACCAAGGCCACCGGCATCAAGCTGAACCGCATCGAGGCCGGCGAGGATCCGCTGATCCAGCGCATCCGCAACGAAGGCGCCTCGTCCCCCGCCGACGTGCTGGTCACCGTCGACGCCGGCCGCCTGTGGCGTGCCGAACAGATGGGCCTGTTCCAGCCGATCGAATCGAAGGTGCTGGCCGAGCGCCTGCCGGCGCACATGCGCGCCGCCAACAACCAGTGGTTCGGCTTCTCGGCCCGCGCGCGCGTGATCGTCTACAACAAGGCCGCGATCAATCCGGCCGAGGTGCAGAACTACGAGGACCTCGCCAACCCGAAACTGAAAGGCAAGGTCTGCACCCGCTCCGGCAGCCACATCTACAACCTGTCGCTGATGAGCGCGCTGATCGAGCACCTCGGCGAAGCCAAGGCCGAACAGTGGGCCAAAGGCGTGGTCGACAATTTCGCGCGCGCGCCCAAGGGCGGCGACACCGACCAGATCAAGGCCGTCGCCGCGGGCGAATGCGCCGTGGCGATCAGCAACAGCTACTACTACGTGCGCCTGATGAAGTCGGACAAGCCCGAGGACCGCAAGGTCATCGCCAACACCGGCCTGATCTGGCCCAACCAGAAAAGCTTCGGCACGCACATGAACGTGTCGGGTGCCGGCGTCATCAAGACCGCCCCCAACAAGGCCTCCGCGATCAGGTTTCTCGAGTACCTGACCAGCGACAGCGCGCAGACCTACTTCGCCAGCGGCAACAATGAATGGCCGGTGGTCAAGGGTGCTCCGCTGAAGAACCCGGAACTGGCCTCGCTGGGCAATTTCAAGATGGACACGCTGAACATCAGCGTCCTCGGCAAAAACCAGCCGGTGGCGCAGAAGATCTTCGACAAGGTCGGCTACAAGTAGACCGCTTCAGCCGCGGGACTGCCCGGGCCCCGGCCTGAGCATCATCCGCGACAGCAGGATCAACGGCAGCAGCCCCACCAGCACGATGGTGAGCGCTGCCGTTGACGCTTCCGCGAGCCGTTCGTCGGATGCGAGGTTGTAGGCCTGCACCGCCAGGGTGTCGAAATTGAAGGGCCGCATCACGAAGGTTGCCGGCAGTTCCTTCATCACGTCGACAAACACCAGCAGCCCGGCCGTCAGCGCGCTGCGCCACAGCAGCGGTGCATGCACCCGCGCCAGCGTCGCACCGGGCCCGAGGCCCAGCGAGCGCGCGGCATCACTCATCGACGGCGTGATCTTGGCGAGGCCGGCATCGACCGTCTGCAGCGCGACCGCAAAAAAACGCGCGAGATAGGCATAGACCAGCGCGGCGATGCCGCCGGTGAGGATCAGGCCGGGATTGCTGCCGGTGAAGGACTGCACCCAGCCGGCAAGGATGTGATCCAGCCGCGTCACCGGGATCAGCACGCCGACGGCGATCACCGCGCCGGGCACTGCGTAGCCGAGTCCGGCGATGCGGTTGGCGGCGCGCACCAGGCGCGTCGGCGACATCCGGCCCGCGTACCCCACCACCAGCGCCAGCGCCACCGCCAGCACCGCGGTCACCGCGGCCAGCGTCACCGTGTTGCCCGTCAGCGTCAGGTAACGCGCGCCGAACTGGGCATCGCCCGAGGTGAAGGCCATGTGCGCCATCACGCCGGCGGGCAGCAGGAAACCGAACACCAGCGGCAGCACGCAGAACAGCACGGCGACGGCGGCGCGCAGGCCGCGCAGCGGATAGACGTTGCGCAGCCGCTTGCGGTGCGACACCGAGTGGAAGGCCGCGCCGCGGCGGGTGACGCGTTCGAGCAGCAGCACCAGGAACACGAAACCGAGCAGCATCGCCGAGAGCTGCGCCGCGGCGACATGGTCGCCGAGCGAGAACCAGGCGCGGAATATGCCGGTGGTGAAGGTCTGCACGCCGAAATAGGCCACCGTGCCGTAATCGGCCAGCGCCTCCATCAGCGCCAGCGCCGTGCCGGCGACGATGCCCGGCCGGGCCAGCGGCAGCGCGACGCGGCGGAAGGTGCCCCAGGGACCGTAACCGGAGACCCGCGCGACCTCGATCATGCTGTCGGACTGCTCGAGGAAAGCGGCGCGGGCGAGCAGGTAGACATAGGGATAGAGCACCAGCGCCAGCATGACGACCGCGCCGCCCAGCGAGCGCACGTCCGGAAACCAGTAGTCCTGGACGCCCCAGCCGGTCAGTTCGCGCAGCGCCGTCTGCACCGGGCCGGCAAACTGCAGCAGGTCGGTGTAGGCATAGGCCATCACATAGGCCGGCATCGCCATCGGCAGCAGCAGCGCCCATTCGAAGATGCGGCGGCCGGGGAAACTGCACATCGTGGTGATCCAGGCCGTCACCACGCCGCCGACGATGACTCCGAACGCAACGCCCAGCATCAGCAGCAGCGAATTGACGACATAGTCGGCCAGCACCGTGTCGACCAGGTGGCGCCAGGTGTCGGTCGACGGCGCCAGCAGGTTGAGCAGCACGACGACCACCGGCAGCGCCAGCAGCGCGGCCAGCGCGACGGCGATGACGGTCAGCAACCGCGGCAGGCGGGCACGGGCCGCGAATCCGCCGTCGAGGGCTTGCGTGTTGCTGATCGTGGTCACGGGGCGGAGGGTGCCGGGGCGACCGGCACCCGCATGAATGAGGCGGTAAGTGGAACGTAAGTAATGGAAATTACTGGAGAAATCATTTTAACAAGAATCATTATCAGCGGCAAAAACGCTATAATTTCCGCATGCCCGCGCGCCTCGATTTCACCGATGTCAGCCACGCCTATGAGCGCACACCCGTACTGCAGGGCGTCAGCTTCCATGTCGAACAGGGCATGATTGCCTGCCTGCTCGGAGCCAGCGGCTGCGGGAAGACCACGGTACTGCGCTGCATTGCCGGCTTCGAGCCGGTGCTCGCCGGCACCGTGGCGCTGGACCAGGTGGTCATGAGCGCCCAGGGCTTCACGGTGGCGCCGGAGAAACGCCGCATCGGCGTGGTGTTCCAGGACTACGCGCTGTTCCCGCACCTGACAGTGGCCGGCAACATCGCCTTCGGCCTGCGCGAAGCGCCGGCGGCGGAACGCGAGGCCCGTGTCGCCGAACTGCTGGACATGATCGGCCTCGCCGCGCTCGGCAAAAAATATCCGCAGGAACTCTCGGGCGGCCAGCAGCAGCGCGTGGCGCTGGCGCGCGCGCTGGCGCCGCGCCCCCAGCTGCTGCTGCTCGACGAACCCTTCTCCAATCTCGACGTCGAAATGCGCGAGCGCCTGAGCCTGGAAGTGCGCGACATCCTGAAACGCGAGCGGACCACCGCGGTGCTGGTCACCCACGACCAGAACGAGGCCTTCAACATCGCCGACATGGTCGGCATCATGAAGGACGGCCGCATCGAGCAGTGGGACACGCCTTACCGCCTCTACCACGAACCGCAGACGCGTTATGCCGCCGAATTCCTCGGCCAAGGCCATTTCCTGCCGGGGATGATGCTCGGCGACGGCCGCGTGCGGCTGGAGCTCGGCGAATTCCGGCCGGACAGCACGCTGCCCTGGCCCGCCGGCGCGGCGGTTGACGTGCTGCTGCGGCCCGACGACGTGCTGCATGACGATGCCAGCCCGCTGCAGGCCACGGTGCTGCATCGCGCCTTCCGCGGCGCCGCGTTTCTCTACACGCTGCGGCTGCCGGGCGGCGGCGAGGTGTATTCGCTGGTGCCCAGCCACCACAACCACGCCATCGGCGAAAAAATCGGCATCCGCCTGGAACTCGATCACCTGGTCGCCTTCCCCCGCGACCCGGCGGCTTCCGCCGCCTAGGGCTTCGCCCTGCCCCGCAGCTGGCGCAGCGTCGCCGCCAGTTCCTGCACCGCCATCGCGTAATTGATGCTGCGGTTGTAGCGGGTGATCACATAGAAATTGTTGAGCGCCAGGAAATGACGCGGCCCGGTGTCGGCCTCGACCACGATCAGCGCCGCCAGCGCCTCGTCGGCCACCGGATCCAGCGGCACGACGCCGCGCTTGCGGAATTCACCCACCGCGAGGTGCGGTGCGATGCCGGCAGCCAGCAATGGATCGAGTTCGCTGCCTGCGGGATCCGCCGGAATCACCACGGGCTCACCCATGCGCCAGCCGAACTCGCGGTAATAGTTGGCGACACTGCCGATGGCATCCGCCACGCCGCGCAGATCGCGCCTGCCGTCGCCGTCAAAATCCACGGCATATTTGCGGTAGCTGCTGGGCAGGAACTGCGGCACGCCGATCGCGCCGGCAAAGGATCCGCGCACGCTGTTGGGCGGCCAGCCGTTTTCACGCGCGAGCAGCAGGAACTGCTCCAGCTCGCCGCGGAAAAACGCGGCACGGCGCGGATAACCGAAGGCCAGCGTGACCAGCGCATCGAGCACGTTGACGCGCCCGGTGTTGCGTCCGAACAGGGTTTCGATGCCGATGGTGGCGACAATGATCTCGGGCGGCACGCGGTATTCCGCCGCGGCACGCTCCAGCAACGCGGCGTGCTCCTCCCAGAACCGCAGGCCTCCCTCGAAACGCGCGTCGTTGACATGGCGCGGCCGGAATTCACGCCAGGGCAGCGCAGTGGACGGCGCATCCATGGCGCGGATGATCGAGGACAGGAACTTCGTTTCCCGCAGCGTGCGCTCAAGGGCTCCGCGGGCAAAACCATGGCGATCAGCCATCTCCTGCGCAAAGGCCTGCACATCGGGATTCGTTTCGGCGGCATGGGCTGCCGGAAAAACCGCCAGCATCAACGCGATGCCGGCGATGCGGATCAGGTGGACAAGGCTGCGCATGGCTGAGGCTTGCGCGCGCAAAGGCGCAGGAATCCCGGTTGCAAAAAACCGAGCTTACCAATTCGGAGTGAAGTGACGCCACCGCCGCGGACGCGACCGCGGCAAACCGCAATCAGGACGAGGCGGATTGCGCGGACTTGTCGGCGGATTTTTCCTGCGGCGCATGCAGCGGCGGCAGCCCGGGATAGGGATCGACGACAGTGCCCTTGCCCACCGTATGCATCGCCAGCAGCGTGCGGCCGATCGCCAGCCACTGGTCGCGGGCCGCAGGCGGCATCGATTCGTAGATCTTGATCAGGCCGACCACGTCGCCTTCGCCCAGATCGATCTGCGCCGGCGCGGTATCCCCCACTGCGAGCCAGCGCGCACGCACCTGCAGCACGTCGGCGACCTTGTACAGATTTTCGTGGGTCATGTTCTTGGTGTCGCCGTTGATCCAGCGATGCACCGTCTGGCGCGGCAGGCCGATGCGGCGGCCGAGTTCGGCCACGGATTTCATGCCGCAGGCCGTCATCGCCGTGCGGATGCGGCTGGCGATGGAATTGTTCGGATCAACCGGTTCCGCCTTGATGCGCCCTCTGCCCATGTGCTTCCTCCAGTCCGGCTACAGTCACTGCACGGTGACACCTTAATGCGCATGACTTACGACAGGCTTACATCCGCGCAAATTGGCTTCTTTCCGCCGTCGAAAAAATATCAATATAATCAAGTACTTATAATGATACCACAGGATCACCCGCAGTGCGGGCATCGCTCGTTATACTCGGGACGCGCCCGCCGCAACGCGGATCCGGGCGCAAGCACCGGAAAAACCATACAACTCGAACGGAACCCCCGCATGCCCCGCATCATCGACGTCCGCGAAGTCACCAAACCGATCGCCTCCCCGATCCGCAACGCCTACATCGATTTCACGAAAATGACCACCAGCCTCGTCGCGGTAGTCACTGACGTGAAAGTGGATGGCCGCACGGTGGTGGGCTACGGCTTCAATTCCAACGGTCGCTACGGCCAGGGCGGCCTGATCCGCGAACGTTTCGCGCCGCGGCTGCTGGAGGCCGATCCGAAGTCCCTGATGAACGAGGCCGGCGACAACATCGACCCGCACCGCGCCTGGAACGCGATGATGCAGAACGAGAAACCCGGCGGCCACGGCGAGCGCTCGGTGGCCGTGGGCACGCTCGACATGGCGATCTGGGACGCCGTCGCCAAGATCGCGCGCAAGCCGCTGTTCCGCCTGCTTGCCGGAAAACACGGCGTCACCGCCAATCCGAAAGTCTTCGTCTATGCCGCCGGCGGCTACTACTATCCCGGCAAGGACCTGCAGGCGCTGCGCGGCGAGATGCGCAGCTATCTCGACCGCGGCTACCGCGTGGTCAAGATGAAAATCGGCGGTGCCGACCTCGCCGAGGACCGTCGCCGCATAGAAGCCGTGCTCGCCGAAATCGGCCGTGATGCGCAACTGGCGGTGGATGCCAACGGCCGCTTCGACCTCGAGACCGCGATCGCCTACGCGAAAATGCTGCGCGACTACCCGCTGTTCTGGTACGAGGAAGCCGGCGACCCGCTGGATTTCGCGCTGCAGGCGGCACTGGCGGAGTTCTACCCCGGCCCGATGGCCACCGGCGAAAACCTGTTCAGCCACCAGGACGCGCGCAACCTGCTGCGCTACGGCGGCATGCGCCCCGACCGCGACTGGCTGCAGTTCGACTGCGCGCTGTCCTACGGCCTCTGCGAATACGAACGCACGCTGGACGTGCTCAAAGTCGCCGGCTGGTCACCGGCGCGCTGCATCCCGCACGGCGGCCACCAGATGTCGCTCAATATCGCTGCCGGACTGGGACTCGGCGGCAACGAAAGCTACCCGGACCTGTTCCAGCCCTACGGCGGGTTCCCGGACGGCGTACGCGTGGAAAACAGCATCATCACCATGCCCGAGCTGCCGGGCATCGGTTTTGAGGGCAAGTCCGACCTGATCAAGGTCATGCGCGAACTGGCGCAGTAAGCCCGCCCGCCGGACAGTGCACTCAGCCGTGCCCGGCCCCGCCGTCGTCGCGCTCGCAGCGCTCCGCGGCGGCAAGCGCGTTGGCCGTCAGTTCGGTGGCAAGCTGCTGCCCGACGGCGTACGGTGCATGGAGCATCGCGGTGCGCACCGCGAGCGCCATCGCCAGCGCCTGCATCACGTCACCGTTGGCGGTATTGCCCAGCACCTTCAGTTCGCGGTCAATCACGCCCAGCACCGATCCGAGCAGCTGCGACACGCGCATCGCCGACTGGGTCTCGGCGTGCAGCGGAAATTCGAAGGCAATCTTCTCGCCGGTGGCGGTGGTGACGTCGTAGGGAAGGCTCTTTGACATGGGAATCCTTCAATGCCGGAAGATGCAATCATCTTAACAGTGCCCACAGCCTGCACTGGAAACAAAAAAGACCCCGATTGGGGTCTTTTTGTTCTGGCGGAGAGGGTGGGATTCGAACCCACGGTACCCTTGCGGGTACTCCGGTTTTCGAGACCGGTACATTCAACCACTCTGCCACCTCTCCGGAAACCTGATGGCAAGGCAAAACTGCCGAGGGGCGCGATTCTACCAGTCCTAGGAAGCCGGCTCCAGTGCCTTCAGGCCGCCCATGTAGGGCTGCAGCGCGGCCGGGATGTCGACCCCGCCGTCGGCCCGCTGGTAATTTTCGAGCACGGCGACCAGCGTGCGGCCCACTGCCAAGCCGGAACCGTTCAGCGTATGCACCAGTTCGGGTTTGTTCTTTTCGTTGCGGAAACGCGCCTGCATGCGGCGAGCCTGGAAGGACTCGAAATTGGAGCAGGAAGAAATCTCGCGGTAGGCATTCTGTCCCGGCAGCCAGACTTCGATGTCGTAGGTCTTGGCCGCGGAGAAACCCATGTCGCCGGTGCACAGCGTCATCACGCGGTACGGCAGCCCGAGCTTCTGCAGGATCTTTTCGGCGTGGCCCGTCAGCTCTTCCAGCCCTTCGCCGGATTTTTCCGGATGGATGATCTGCACCAGCTCGACCTTGTCGAACTGGTGCTGGCGGATCATGCCGCGGGTGTCCTTGCCGTAGGAGCCGGCTTCGCGGCGGAAACAGGGAGTGTGGCAGACGAATTTCAGCGGCAGCTGGGCGGCCGCGAGAATTTCTCCGCGCACGATGTTGGTCACCGGCACCTCGGCCGTCGGAATCAGGTAGAGGCCGTCGGCGGTCACCGCGAACTGGTCATCCTCGAATTTCGGGAACTGCCCGGTGCCGCGCATCGAATCGGCGTTGACCAGGTACGGCGCATAGACTTCGGTGTAGCCGTGCTCCTGGGTATGCACGTCGAGCATGAACTGCGCCAGCGCACGGTGCAGCCGCGACAGGCCACCCTTCATCAGCACGAAGCGCGCACGCGCGATCTTGGTCGCGGTCTCGAAATCGAACAGGCCGAGGCCTTCGCCGATGTCGACGTGGTCCTTCGGCGCAAAACCGAATTTTTTCGGTTCGCCGACACGGCGCACTTCGACGTTGGCATCGGCATCGCGTCCCGCCGGCACGCCGGCCTGCGGCACGTTGGGCACATGCATCAGGAAATCATTGAGCCTGTGCTGCACCCCGTCGAGTTTCGCCTCCAGCGCCTTCAGCTGGTCGGCCTGCGCGTTCACCTCGGCCATCAGCTGCGACGCGTCTTCCTTTTGCGCCTTCAGCTGGCCGATCTGCTTCGACAGCGCATTGCGCTTCGCCTGCAGGTCCTGGGTTTCGGTCTGTATCGCCTTGCGTTCCGCTTCCAGCGCGGCAAACTGCGCCGTGTCCAGCACAAAGCCGCGGTCGGCCAGCCGTGCGGCCACCGCCTGCACGTCGGCCCTCAGTGTCTGTATGTCGAGCATTTCCGTCTCAAATCAAGGTTGTTCCGCACTGGTGCATGAAGAGCACCTCCGGTTACAGCGAATGGTCCGGATGCCGAAAAGAACCGCAATTATCGGTCAGATCATCCACAGCAGCCAGTCCTTGACAGCGCAGCGACCGCCCTTCTACATTCGCTGCTCCCGCCTGCCAACCCAACCATGCCGACGATACGCCCCCCCAACATTCCGGGTTTCATGCCGGCGACCACCAAACCCCGCACGCTTTTCCCCGCCGGTGCCTGTGACTGCCATGCCCATGTGTTCGGGCCGCAGGAGCGTTTTCCTTATCTGGCCAACGCCGCCTACATCCCCCCGGATGCCGTGACCGCGGACTATCTGGGCCTGCTGAAAAACAACGGCTGCAACCGCGGCGTGCTGGTGCAGCCCAGCGTTTACGGCAGCGACAACAGCTGCATGGTGGATACACTGCGCTCCGGCCCGCATACCCTGCGCGGCATCGCGGTGGTCGAGGCGGGCGTGTCCGACCGCGAGCTTGAGGACCTGCATGCCGCCGGCGTGCGCGGCGTGCGCATCAACCTGGCCTCCGAAACCGAAGGCCTGACGCTGGCGGACGGCGAGCGCCTCGCGCCGCGGCTGAAGGCACTGGGCTGGCATCTGCAGTTCTACCTCGACCTGCCGAAAATGCCCGAGGCCGAAGCGCGGCTTGCAAAGCTGCCGATCACCATCGTCATCGACCACTTTGCCCGTTGCCCGGCGGCGGACGGCACCGATGCACCGGCATTCCGGGCGCTGCAGCGGCTGGTCAGCCGCGACAACTGCTGGGCCAAGATCATGGGGCCCTATTTCATTTCGAAAAATGCCCCCCTGTATCCGGAAGTCACGCCGCTGGCACGCGCGCTGGTCGCTGCAGCGCCGGAGCGCATCGTCTGGGGCAGCGACTGGCCGCATCCCGGCGCGCGCGCGCTGATGCCCGAAGATCATGTGCTGGCTGACCTGCTGGCCGAATGGGTGCCGGACGAGGCGCAGCGCCGCAGGGTGCTGGTCGACAATCCCGCGCGGCTCTACGGTTTCTGACCGCGATGGGCACCAGCCTGCTGCAGCAGTGGCTCAAGACCCCGGCGATGGTCGGCGCAATCCTGCCCTCCTCGCAGCACCTGGCGAGGGCGATGGCGCGCCATGCCGGCGAAGCCGATGCGCTGATCGAGCTCGGCGCCGGCACCGGCACCATCACCCGCGAACTGGTGCGACAGCACCCCCGCGTGCCGCTGATCCTGTTCGAGCAGAGTGCGGCGCTGGCCGGGCGGCTGCACAGCCTGTTTCCCCATGCGGAAATCATCGCCGAATGTTTTCATCGGCGCGCCGACCGGCTGGCGCAGCTGCCGGAGCGGGCGGTTTTTGTGTCCTCGCTGCCGTTCCGTTCGCTGCCCGCCAACATTGCGATACCCACGATCACGGCATTGAACCGGCTGCTGAGCGGACACCCGCAACGGCGGCTGATCCAGTTCACCTACCAGCCGCGTGCGCCGTTCAGGGCGCCGGCCGGGCTGGCATGGCATCGCTACGTCACGGTATGGCGCAACGCGCCGCCGGCGGGCATATGGGAACTCAGCATGCCGGACCGCCAGCGCCGTAACGGCTACGCCGCCTGAAATCCGGGTTGTGCTTCAGGATCCGCCGTCTTCGCGGCGTTTCCTGACCGCCTCCCGGTCCAGCGTCCGGAAAACGTCCAGCCGTTCCCTGATCTTCGCCTCGAGGCCGCGCTCGACAGGTTCGTAGAACGGCTCCGGCGTCAGCCCTTCCGGAAAATAATTCTCGCCGGCCGCATAGGCACCGGCCTCGTCGTGGGCATAACGGTACTCGCGGCCGTAGCCCAGGTCTTTCATCAGCTTCGTCGGCGCGTTGCGCAGATGCTCCGGCACCGGCCGCGATCCGTCACCGCGCACCAGTTCCCGCGCGCGGTTGTAGGCCACGTAAGCCGCGTTGCTCTTCGCCGCCACCGCCAGGTACAGCGTGGCCTCCGCCAGCGCCAGTTCGCCTTCGGGAGATCCCAGGCGTTCGTAGGTCTCGCAGGCATCCAGCGCCATGCGCAGCGCGCGCGGATCGGCCAGACCGATGTCCTCCGTCGCCATGCGGATCAGCCGGCGGCCGAGGTACAGCGGATCGGCGCCGCCGTCGAGCATCCGCAGCAGCCAGTACAGCGCAGCATCAGGCGCCGAGCCGCGCACCGATTTGTGCAGCGCCGAGATCTGGTCATAGAAGGCATCGCCGCCCTTGTCGAATCGGCGCAGACTTTGCGCCAGCGTCCGTTTGACAAAGGCTTCATCGACATCGGCCTGCCCGGCCTGTGCCGCGGCCGTGGCCACCTGCTCCACCAGATTCAGCAGCCGGCGTGCATCGCCATCGGCGGAGGCCACCAGGCTGTCGCGTGCGGAATCCAATAAATTGAATGAAAACAATGACTTGCTGATGGTGCGATCAACGAGACCGGCGAGATCACCCTCGCCCAGCGGCTGCAGCACATAGACCGCGGCGCGCGACAGCAGCGCACCGTTGACTTCGAAGGAGGGATTCTCGGTGGTGGCGCCGATGAAGGTGATCAGACCCTGTTCGACAAAGGGCAGGAAGGCATCCTGCTGAGACTTGTTGAAGCGGTGAACCTCGTCGACGAAGAGGATGGTGCGCCGTCCGCTCTGCTGCAGCACGGCCTCGGCGCGGGTGACCGCCTCGCGGATTTCCTTCACCCCGGACAGCACTGCCGAGATCGCGATGAACTCGGCCTCGAAGGCCTGCGCCATCAGCCGCGCCAGCGTGGTCTTGCCGACACCCGGCGGGCCCCACAGAATCATCGAATGCGGTTTGCCGGCCTCGAAAGCCAGCCGCAGCGGCTTGCCGGGGCCCAGCAGGTGCTGCTGGCCGGCGACCTCGTCCAGCGTGCGCGGCCGCATGCGCTCGGCCAGCGGAGCCTCCGGTTCACGCTTTGCGAAAAGGTCGTTCACTGCGGATCGCTCGCTGCGGACCGGCCGCCGTCATTCACTGATGACGTCGGCGCCCTTGGGCGGGGTGAAACGGAACACATCGGGGGCGATCCGCGGATTGCGCTCGATGTCGGCAAAGGTGATCACCGTGACCTGGCCAAACTGGTCGCGCAGTTCCATCGCCGCAAGCCCGGACTTGCCGAAGCCCATGCGCACGCGCTCGAAGGCGGTATCGCGGCTTTTCGGCACCGCGTCCAGCCAGTCGAGTCCGTCCTTGCTGCCGGAGTCGGACAGCGTGAAATCGCGCTCGAGATCGTTGCTGCCGGCCAGCAGCGCGGCCGGACTGGCGCCGAGCGCGCGATCGAGCTTGCGCACCGTGACCTGGTTGAGGTCCTTGTCGTGGATCCACAGCCGCTCACCGTCGCCGACGATGGTCTGCTCGTAGGGCTTGACGTAATCCCAGCGGAATTTGCCCGGGCGCGAGAACTGCATCACGCCCTGCGCCTGCTGCAGCGGCTTGAGGTTCCGGTCGAGCACCATTTGCGCAAAACGCGCCTTCACCGATGTCGTCTGGTTCAGGAATGACTTCAGCGCGTCGGTGCCGGAAGCGGAGGCCAGACCCGGCAACAGGCACATCAGGAACAGGATGGTTTTCATTCAGGGGCTCTTGCGTTCACGCTCGATGTTGACGATGCGGCCCGAACGCAGCGACACCGTGGTCAGGAAGGGGTTCGCCGTGGTCGGAAAATAGTAGTACGACTTCAGGCCTTCGCGCAGGTTGTCGACGGCATGGTGGTCGGGCCTGCCCGCGCGCAGCACGAGTTCGCCCTCGGTCATGCCGTGTTCGAGGCGGATGTAGACGTCAAAGGCCATGCCCCGCGGCGCCGGTTCGGCGGCAGCGGCGGCGGCACACCACAGTCCTGCGGCTACGATCAGCATGCGCATCAGCATGGCCATCAGACCCCGTTCAGGCGCAAAAGTTTTTTGGACCGGCCGGCTCAGTCCGCGTCAGCCGCCGAAGCCGGTGCCAGCACCTCGCGGTTGCCGTTGGACTGCATCGGCGACACCAGCCCCGAGCGCTCCATCTGCTCGATCAGCCGTGCCGCGCGGTTGTAGCCGATGCGCAGGTGGCGCTGCACCAGGGAAATCGAGGGCCGCCGCGTTTTCAGCACGATGGCGACCGCCTGGTCATACAGCGGATCAGCCTCGCCGTTGCCGCCCTCACCCCCTTCACCGCCGGCTTCAGCGGAGGACTCGGGGCTCTCGAGGATCTCGTCGATGTACTGCGGCTGCGCCAGGCTCTTCAGGTGATCGACCACCTTGTGCACTTCCCTGTCATCGACGAAGGCGCCATGCACCCGCTGGGTATAACCCTGACCCGGCGGCAGATAGAGCATGTCGCCCTGACCCAAAAGGGCTTCCGCGCCCATCTGGTCGAGGATCGTGCGCGAATCGACCTTCGCGGACACCTGGAAGGCGATCCGTGTCGGGATGTTGGCCTTGATCAGGCCCGTGATGACATCCACCGAAGGCCGCTGGGTGGCAAGGACCAGGTGCACGCCGGCCGCGCGCGCCTTCTGCGCCAGCCGGGCAATCAACTCCTCGATCTTCTTGCCGACCACCATCATCAGGTCGGCCAGTTCGTCGATCACGACGACGATCAGCGCCATCTCCACCAGCGGCACCGGGTTGTCCGGAGTCGATGCGATCGGATTCATCAGCGGCGTTTTTTTCTTTTCAGCCTCGCGCACCTTCTGGTTGAAACCAGCCATGTTGCGCACGCCCAGCGCCGACATCAGCTTGTAGCGGCGCTCCATCTCGCCGACGCACCAGTTGAGCGCGTTGGCGGCCTGGCGCATGTCGGTGACGACCGGGGCCAGCAGGTGCGGGATGCCTTCGTAGACCGACAGTTCGAGCATCTTCGGGTCGACCAGGATCAGCCGGACCTGGGAGGGCGGCGCCTTGTAGAGCAGCGACAGGATCATCGCGTTGATCGCCACCGATTTTCCGGAACCGGTGGTGCCGGCGACCAGCAGGTGCGGCATGCGCGCGAGGTCGGCCACCACCGGATGGCCGGCGATATCCTTGCCCAGCGCCAGCGTCAGCGGCGAGCCCATGTCGGCATAGACCTGCGAACTGAGGATCTCCGACAGCCGCACCACCTGCCGCTTGGGATTGGGTATCTCCAGGCCCATGCAACTCTTGCCGGGTATGGTCTCGACCACGCGGATGCTCATCACCGACAGCGCGCGCGCCAGGTCGCGCACCAGGTTGATGATCTGGCTGCCCTTGACCCCGACCGCAGGCTCGATCTCGAAGCGTGTCACCACCGGCCCGGGGTAGGCCGCAATGACCTTCACTTCGACGCCGAAGTCGAGCAGCTTTTTCTCGATCAGCCGCGATGTGAATTCCAGCGTGTCGGCGGAAACGGTCTCGACGTTGGCGTCTGCCGGATCCAGCAGGCCCAGCGGGGGCAGCAGCGAATCGGGCAGGTCGCCGAACAGCGGCACCTGCTTCTCGCGTTCGACCCTTGCCGACTTCGGGATTTCAACCGGCGGCGGCTCGATGCGCACCGGCTCGCGGATTTCGATCCGGCGCCTGGTGTCCTCGACAGCATCCTCGCGCGCGACCACGGCCTCCGCCCCGGCCTTGCGGTCGGCACGTTCCTGGAGCTTCGCGACGACAAAGGCATAAAAACGCTCGGACCAGTCGCCGATGCGTTCGATGACCGTCAGCCATGATATGCCCGTGAACAGGCTGAGCCCCGCCGCCAGCAGCACCAGCAGCAGCAGGGTCGCACCGGTAAATCCGGCAACCGCGGCAAGGCCGTTGCCCGCCAGGGCTCCGAGAACGCCGCCGGGGTCGCCGGGCAGCGCGGCGGTGAGGCTGTGCAGGCGCAGCGATTCAATGCCGCAGCTTGCAACCAACAGCACCAGGAAACCCACGAGCATCACCACTTGCGAGCGGCGGTCGGTTTCCGGAACAGTCTCGATTCGGCGAAAACTCCACAGCACCAGCGCACCGCACAGCGCAATCCACCAGTACGCCGAGAGCCCGAACATGAACAGCATCAAGTCGGCCATGTAGGCACCCACCAGTCCGCCGGCGTTGCCGACGTGCCCGGTGGCGACGCTGTGCGACCAGCCCGGGTCGCCTTTGTGGAAGGTGAGCAGGATCAGCAGCAGGTAGAGCGCACCGGCGAGGAAAGCCAGCCACCAGGATTCACGCAGCAGCGCCGCCAGTTTCGGCGGCAGCGGATTGCGCGCGGCTTTGGCGTCGGTGGATTTTTCGCTGGCCGGCATCAGGCGTTTTCGTCAGTCATGCAGGGTGGATTCCGAATCCGCAGGATTATAAGTGATATGCGAAAAACCCCGGCACGTGATCAGCGCGCCGGCACCCCGAAAAAACAAACCCCGCCGTCAGGCGGGGTCCGGAACCTGCGCCAGCAGCAACACTCAGCGCACGATGCATTCCTGGCTGGCGCCGCCTCCGACCGGCCCGCCGCCGATGCCCAGCGTGAACGGCAGCTGTGCGAGATTCAGGCCGGGATCGCCGGGTAACAGAACCGGTGGCTTGTTCGGATCCTGTGCAAAACCGAACTGGCCTTCATTCACCAGTTGGCTGCCGCCCTGGGTCTGCATGATGTAGCTGCCGGTGTAGGTGGTGTGGTAGGTGCCCGGCTCGAGATTGCCGCAGTCCGAGGAACAGGCCACGGTGTCACCGGAGGAGCCGCGGATGCCGATGGTGGCGGTCGAGGTGCCGATCTTGTAGGCGTCCTGGTTGCCGCGCTTGCCGATCAGTCCCGTCACCGTCCGCAGCCCGCCTTTCAGCAGCCGCATGAACATGCCGTCGTTCTGGGGCGCGTCCTTGTTGAAGGAATAGGCCTCAAGCTTCATCGTGCTGTTCGGGCGCATCGTCGCCGCGCTGCCGTCGGTGAAGTTGATCTGCGCGTAACTGTCACGCTGCGTAGTCAGCACGTCGCCGGGCTGGACTTCGGATTTCTGGGACAGGATGCGCACCGAGCCGTCGGGACGCTGCACCGACATGGTCCCGCTCAGGTGGGTCACAACCCCGGCGCCCGCTGCCGAAGCACCCGCCGCGGCCAGAACAAAGGCCGCCCCCGTTACGCTACGCAAAAACCATTTGATCGACATCATGATCAGCCCCCTTTGGCGCAATCCGGACTTGCGCTGGCAATGCGTTGAAACATCGATTTGTACAAGTTCATTTTTATACCATAAGTGGGCGCATGATGAGGAAAAGCCGTTCCTGACAGGCCCGCCAAGTCCCTGAAAGCGTGAGAAAAATCACGAGGACGGGAAATGAGCAGGCGTCCCGCCGTCGTCCGCGCGACCGTCTCCCCCATCCCCTCAGGCCGAACCGCGATGCGCCATGAACTGGCGGTCGATCACGAAAATCTTGCGCTTTTCGGTGCGGATCAGGTTCTTTTCCTGCAGATCCTTGACGACCCGGCTGACCATTTCGCGCGAAGCCCCGATCATCCGGGCGATTTCCTGCTTGGCCGGCGCACGCTGGACCACCCATTGCCCGTCGATCTGTTCGGCCATGTCGATGATCAGGCGCGCCACGCGGCCGTAAACATCGATCAGGGCGAGGCTCTCGATCTTGCGGTCGGCTTCACGCAGTCGCTTCACCAGGTTGCGCAGGACCAGCATCGCCACCTCGCCATTGCCCTGCAGGCAGGACAGGAACGCCGTCCGCGGCAGGCGCAGGATCTCGCAGGGCTCCATGGCTTCGACAGTGGCCGAACTGGGCAGCCCGTCGAGCAGCCCCATTTCGCCGACGAACTCCCGTGCGCCCATCACGCTCAGGATGACCTCGTGGCCTTGGTCATCCGGGATCAGCACTTTCACCCGTCCCGACAGGATGATGTAGAGGCCGTCCGTCTCGTCGCCGGCGCGCAGGATCGCGGAGCCGCGGGCGTAGCTGCGATGCTGCCCCCAGGAAGCCACCGTGGCAATCTGCTCGTCGGAGAAGGACGAGAACAGCGGAACCGATTTCAGGACCTGCGGATTAAGTGCAACGGGCGAAGGCATGGGATTGATCGCTGTTGTTCTGTGGGGATGCCGAAAACGGCTTGGATTGCCGCATGTTGCCAGAATGCAGTGCGGTAGTCATGCCCCTGTCATTTGCAGACGCCTCCCGCCGGATCCTTCACGCCGCGGCGGGTGCCCGATGCGGCCGCCTCGGACAGGGTGCAGGCGCCGCCGCTGAAGGACACGCAATCCGTGGTCCTGATGAAGGCCGCCAGCAGTGAATCCAGGCTCAGCGGCGGCGCTTCCGACACCAGAAATGCCGCGCCACGCGCCGGATTGGGCACCAGGGTGATCAATCCGGTCACGGTCACCGGATAGGCGCTCCCGGAAATGCGCACCAGAGCATCATTGCCGATCATGTGGAACAGGTCGCTGTTTGGCGTGAAGACCCCCGCATCGAAGGGCGGAAAAAACGGCCCGCTGCCGCCTTCCAGCCTCAAACCCGAAGGACCGCCGATGTTGAGCTTGGCCTCGCCGGAGGAATACACCAGCGCTGCCGCATCGCCGGCTGCGCCGTTGCTGAAGCCGCCGGTCATGCGCATGTCCCCGGTCGTGTTGACCAGCAAAGTCTGGCCGGCGGCGATATTGCCCGTCAGCACGCCGGCCGAAGCGATGGCCCTGACCGAGGTACCCGATACCGATGCCTGGCCGCCGGTAATGCCGAAATCCTGCCCCGCCTCGATGCCGATCTTCGCCGAAGAACGGACAAATGCGCCGGCGTCGGCTTCTGCAAATGCACCGCCGGCAGTATTGGACGCGACGGCCTGTCCGCCCTGCAGCACGATGTCCCCCGACACCTTCAGCAGCAGGTCTCCGGCGGACTCGAACCGCGCACTGGCCACGGCATTGGCCAGTTCTCCGGCAATCGGCTGCGCCGTCGCATCGCCGCCTTCGAGACCGAGATTGCCCTGGATCAGCGGATTGAATGCCGATCCGGCAATCACCTGCGCATTCGCGGTGGCGGTATTTCCGCCGGTGGCCGAATTCGCGGTACCTCCCGCCAGCGAAACATTGCCAGCGACATTGAACAGGAAGTTGTTGCCCTTGAGGATCGCGCTGGCGCCAGCCTTCTGGCTGGAACCGGCCGTCGCTGTAATTTCCGCAGTGCCGCCGACCAGCGTCACATCCCCCGCAACATGCACATTCAGGGAACCGATGCCCTCGATCAGCGCATCCGCGACATGGTTGGCGGTGCCGGTCACCGTGCTGCTGCCGCCAGTCATCGCCAGATTCGCCACCGGCGTGGCCGCCGACCCAAGGTCCACCACGCCGCCGCGGACGATCGCGGCACTGTCCGACACCCCGGTGGCGGTGCCGCCGCTGACAGCCACATCGCCAAGCAGGTTCAGCCGGATCGTGCCTGCAGACAGCAGTTGCTGGCCCGCAGCCGACTGGTTCAGGCTGCCGGTATCGCCGCCCTGGACGGTCAGGTTGATGCCTGAAACCGTGAGACCCGCCTGCGAACTGACCACGTGATTGCCCTGCATTAGCACGCTGCCGGTGCCGGATGCCGGTATGTTGACGGTGTTGTTGTTGAGATTTGCCGACGCGTTGGCGCTCACGACCAGATTGCCGCTACCGACGTGGATCGCGTTGGCGATCGTCACATTGCCCGCAGCCTGGAACAGGAGATCATGATTGAACAATGACGCGGCCGAACCGATGGTGGCACCCGCCGCCGACGAGGTGTAGTTCAGGTTCTGCCCCGCGATGAAGTTCAGCGAACCGCCGGGCTGTCCGCCATTGATGTCGTCGTTGGTGAACGGCGCGAGCAGGTCGACATTGATGTCCACCAGCGCCTCGATCGTCAGGTTCTTCGCGCTGAGCGACGGGCCGGTGATGGTCACGCTGCCCGGCGTATAGAGCGTGAAATCGCCCGATGTGCCGATGCCGGTGACGTTGGTTCCGCCGACATCACTGTAGAACAGCTGGCCGTCGGAGTACAGGGCGGTCGTGAACGGAGGCACCGGAGCGCCCTGGTTCAGGAAGGGCGCGGTCGGCAGCGCCACCGGACAGCCATCAAACGAGCAGGCAAACAGGTTGATCAATCCCGTCGAATTGTTGCCGGCGGCATCATTAAGATCGATGGTGCCTCCCCCGTTGCCCGGTGCGCCGCCACCGCGCAGGGACACCGCGGTCAGCGCTCCGGTCGTCACCAGCGCCCCCGCCGCGCCCTGGGTGATCACCGGCGCGATGGTGGGAGTCGCCGTGGTCGAGGAAACAAGGGTCATGCTGCCCGACGAGACCGGTGCGTTGAACACGATCATTCCGAATTCGTCCTGCACCAATTCGGTCGCGGCAGCAGGATTGCTGCCGGAGAACACGGCATGTCCGGCATTGATGCCGGGGCCGGTGCCGGCAATCATCCGCACATTGCCCGCACCCGCCGCCACCGTCCCGTCGATGGTGATGTTGTCTGCCGCGTGCAGCACAATGTCGCCGCCGCCGGAACTGATGCCACCGCTGCCGACGGTGATGCCGCCTGTGGAACCACCGGCAGTGTCGTTGGCAATCAGCGCAATGCGGCCGTTGTTACCCTGAACGGCGACTGCCGCGGTATCGATCGCGCCGTTCTGGGTGATCAGGCGCAGTTCACCGCCGGACGCGGTATTGCGGAAATTGTTGACGAGGCTGACCGGCCCTGGCGTGCGGATCACCGCATTGCCGGCAGAATTCAGAATGTCGATGCCCGGCGCATCGATCTGCAGCGGCGTGGCGAAGCTGCCGATGCCGCCGGCGACGATCTTCACCAGCGGCGCCGTCACCGAACCGCTGCCCTGTACCGTGCCGCCTGCTTCCAGGGTGACCTGCTGGGTGCCCGACAGGGCGCCGTTGACGGCAATGCTGCCGGCCGCAGGCGCGCGAACCAGCAGCGGATCCTGGAATGAGGCGTTGCCGACGCTGACCGCATGGGCGCCGTCGGCACGGCCGATCCGGACGGCGGCAAAGCCGTCTGCCAGCGCCGCGATGTCGGCGGCCGCCAGATCCAGCGCACCGACCGTGGCACCTGCGGCCGAGCCGACGTTGATCGCCGCCGTGGTGCTATGCGGCTGCAGCGCGGCGGTGTCCGTGCCCGTCACCGACCCGGCGCCGCCGCCGAGGTTGATTTCATCCGCCGACAGCGTCAGAGCATGGGCGGCGGCCGCCAATGTCGAATTGAAAGCCAGGGCCGCCGAGCTTGCCGTGGCATTGAAGGTCGTGGCCCCGCCGATCGAAACGGCATCGTTGTAGGTCTGCGCGCCGCTGGTCACCAGCGCGCCGCCGTTGACCTGGGTGCTGCCGCCGGCATCGGTGGTCAGAAAAGCCAGCGGCGTGGTACTGCCGACGGCCATCGCAAACAACGTGGCGCCCGTGGTATTCACCGTCAGCCCCGATGCGCCATCGAGCGTGTTCAGGAAACGGATGTCGCTGCCGCCGCTGCTGGCGAGCACTGCGTCGGCGCCCAGCGTCACGGCATCGTTGTAGGTCTGCGCGCCGGCGGTGTTGAGCGTCGTGGTGTTGATGGCGGTGCTGCCTCCTGCATTGGTGGCAAGGCTCGCCAGCGCGAGGCTGTTGCCGACGGTGCCGCCGAAAGTGGTGGTGCCGCTGTCGTTGACCTGCAGCGTGCGCGCGGCACCTGAGGAATTCAGCATGCTGCTGAAAGTGATGCCGCTCCCCGACATCGTGGTGTCCGCGCCGAGGGTCACCGCGTCGTTGTAGACCTGTGCTCCGCTGGTGGAGATGCTGCCGCCATTGATCGCGGTAGCACCGACAGCGTTGGTGGTCAGGCTCGCCAGCGCCAGGCTGTTGCCGACTGTGTCGCTGAAGGTGGTCGTGCCGCTGTCGTTGATCTGCAGCGCGCGCGCGGCACCCGCCGAGTTCAGCGTGCTGCCGAAGGTGATGCTGTTCGCCGTCAGCGTCATGTTCGCGCCGAGAGTCACTGCATCGCTGTAATTCTGCCCGCCGGTGGTCGCCACCGAACCGCCGTTCAGCTGCGTCGTGCCGCCGCCGTCGGTGGACAGGCTGGCCAGCGCGGTGCCTGCGCCCACAGTGCCGTTGAAGATTGTATTGCCTGCGGCGGTCACCGCCAGGGCAGCCGGGCCGTTGACCGCAGCGCCGAAAGTCGTCGTGCCGGTGCCGGAGAGCACACTCAGGCCGGCTCCGCTGCCCAGCGTCAGCGTGTCGTTGAACAGCACGCTGCCGTCGCCGGATGCGACCTGCACCGGCCCGGTGTCGGTGCCCGCCGCACCGTCAAAAGTGATGCCGCCGCCGCTGCTGCTGACGTTGACGCCGCTGACCACGGCGCGGTCGAGCTGCACATTGCCGGCGCCGCTCAACGCAATGGCACCATCGACGTCCGTGCGTGTCGCTGCGGCAATGTCGATGTTGCCGGTCGTGCCGATGATTCCGCCGGTCAGCACGGTGACGCCGGAAGAGGTGACGCTCAGGTTGTGGCTGCCGATGCCGACGGCACCGGTCAGCGTCACCGTGCCGGTACCCGCGGCGATCTGCACCGACGCGCCGAGGGTCGTGCCGTTGTTCAGCGTGACGGCGCCGTCGGTGGCCGACAGGTTCTGGTTGAGGTTGATGCCGGTCGAACCGGTCAGGTTGATTGCGCCGCCGCTGCCGGCGTTGTTGATGGCGCCGCCAATGGTCAGCGCACCGGTGTTGTTGACGATGACATTGCCGCCGCCGTTCTGGCTGATGCCGGTGACCGTCAGCGTGGAAGCAGTGTTGACCAGCTGGATGTTGCCGCCGGTGATGTTGCTTGCGTTGAATCCGCTGACGGCGTGACCGAAATCGAGGATGGTGCCGCCCACGGAACTCGTGGTCAGCGTGCTGCCGCTGATCTGCGCGCTGTCGCTGATTGTGCCGGCGGAGCTGATGTCGACCAGCCCACCGCTGATACCGGCCGCCACCGACACGTTGCCGCTTCCGGTCGTAGTCAGGCCCAGCTGTCCAGATGACGAATTAACTTGTTGATTTACAACAATATTTCCAGATACGGCAGAGAGCGTGATGGCGCGGTTATTGGTGCTTGCCACGCCGGACAGTCCGTTGGCCGTGCCCACGTTGAGACCTGCGCCGGCCGCCACTTCCTCCACGACGATATCGCCGGTCGCGGAAACATTCGTCAGCCGCGCCGCGAAGTTGCCGGCGGTGTTGATCTGCACCGGCACCCCCGTGCTCCCGATGCCGTTGTGCGCATCGAGCCGAAGGTCGTTGGCCGTCACGATGCTGCTGCCGCTGATGGTGCCGCTGCCCGCAATCAGTGTCAGGTTGTCCGACCCATTGCCTATCGCCGCACCCAGCGTGATCGACGGCGCCGTCAGGCTCACCGACTGCGTGCCGGTGCCGCTGGTGGTCAGTGCCGAGACGCGCGTCGTGTTCAGCGCATTGCTCTCGACCAGCGCGATGTCGCCCGCCGTGCCGTTGCCCGCGGTCGTCAGGCTGAGGTTGCCCGAAGTATTGGTGTTCACGGCCGTGCCGGCGCCGATGCCGACCGCCGCATTCAGCGTCAGGTTGGTGGCGCTGATAGTGCCGGCGCCGCCGGCGATATTGCCGGCCGCGGTCACCAGCTCCAGGTGGTCCGCCGCGTTGCCGATCGCGGCGTCGATGGTGATCGGACCGGCCACCGAAGTCAGCTTCACCGCGCGGCCGCTGTCCGCGCCGGCGCCGCCGAGGCTGACCCGGCTCGCCGGCAGTGCATTGGCTTCCGACACCGTGATGTTGCCCGCGGCCGCGCTGCCGGCGCTGTTCAGCGTCAGCGTGCCGCTGGTACTGGTATTGACGGCGCTTGCGCCGCCGATCAGACCGTCCGCTTCCAGCGTCAGCGCCGCCGCGGTCAATGTCCCCGCGCCGCCGAGAATATTGCCGGCCGAAGCGCCCAGTACCAGCGTGTCACCGCCAACGTTGAGACTGCCGCCCACGGTCAGATGACCCGCGGTCTGCACGATGCTGACGGTCTGCACGCCGCCGCCTGTGGTCAGGCCGGTCAGCTGGCTGGCATTAAGGCCGCCAGCCGTGCTGTTGCTGATCGCTATATTGCCGGCACTGCTGGTGGCGGCCAGCGTGCCGCTGCCGAGATCGGTCAGGATCGGCGCGACCGTCGTGCCCACCGCATCACCCTGCAATGTCACCAGCCCGCTGCCGGTCGATACGACCCCGGCCCCGGCGACCAGGTCGTTGCCGGCACCGCCGCCGGCGATCAGCGTCACGTTGCCGCTGCCGCTTGCACCAACGTTTGCCGCCAGCGTGATGTCGCCGGCGGTGGTGCGCAGATCGGCCGCGCCGCCGTTGCCGGCGCTGATGCCGCTGACCGCGCCCACGGTGTCGACGCCGACGCTGTCGGCCTCGGTGATGAAAATGCCGCCGGTCGCGCCGGTGCCGGTGCGTGCCGCCAGCGTGTCTGCCGTGGTGGCGATGCGCACCCCGCTGCTGCCGATCGCCGTTGCCGCATCCAGCAGCACGCCGTTGCCGATGACGCTGCCTGCAGTCCGCGTGATTTCACCGGCCGAAGTCAGCGTGGTCGCACCGCCGGCATTGCCGACATCCGCAGCCAGCGCGATGTTGCCGGCAGTCGTCTCCAGCGTCGTCGAACCGGTCGCGGGTCCCGCATTGACCGCAGTGGACACCGTGATCGTGCCGCCCGCCGTGAGATCATAGGCCGCGCCGCCCGCCGCAACGTTGGCCACGCCCGACAGCGTCGTCAATGTCACCGCATTGCTTTCGCTGACGAAGACGCCGCCCGAACCCGTCGACCGCGCCGCCAGGTTGTCCGCCGCGGTGAACACGCGGCTGCCGGTGCCGCCGCCGATGCCGGTGGCTGCATCAAGGAGCACATCCGTGCCGCCCACCGTGCCGGCGGTTCGGGCGATGTTGCCGACAGACAGGACATTAACCGTGCCGCCGCTGACATTCGCCCCGATCACGATGTCGCCGCTGGTCGCCGTCGCCAGATCGGTCTGGCCCGTGCCCGCATTGACCGCCTGGCCGATGGTCAGGTCGCCTCCGGTCGCGGTGATGCTCAGGTTGCCTCCGGTGGTGCCGGCGCCGACCTGGCCGTTGACCGTCGCAATGTTCAGTGCGCCGGCGTTGTTGAAACTGACGGCGCTGTTGCCGCCGCCGATGGCGACATTGGTGACGCTGTTGGCGGCATTAAGGGTGATGGCGCCTGCGCTGTTCAGCCGCAGGTCGGTTTCGGTAATGGTGCCGGTCTGGGTGATGCTGCCGGACGCACCGCCGGCCAGCAGTTCGAGCCGTGATGCGTTGGCCGGCGCAATCGCCGCGCTGACATTGATATTGCCTTCGCTGCCGGTGCTGCCGATGGCGATGCCGCCGGCGGTCACCGTATCGAGCTCGGTTGCGGTCAGGCTCAGCCGCCCGCCCGTCTCGGTGCCCAGGTCATAGCTGCGATTTGCCGTTGACGCGCGGATGGTGGCCGTGGCGGTGCCTGCGTTGACCTGGCTGTCGCCGGCGGTGCCGCCGGTACGTAAATCAACGTTGTCAGCGACGATCGACACCGCCGCCGCACCGCCGCCGTTGCTGATGATGCCCTGATGGATGGCCGAAGACTCGTTGACGAAAGTGCCGCTGCCCGCATTGATCGACACACCGCCGGCGCCGGTGACAGTCGATGTATTGGTGACATTGCCGCCCGCCAGCGTGACGCTGCCGCTGCCGCCGGCTGTCACCGCCTGACTGACCGTCAGCTCCGTGCTCGCGGTAACACTGATGCCGCCGTTGGCGGCGGTCGTGATGCCGGCTGCGCTCTGCGTGATTGCCCCGGTGTTGGCAATGACGACATCGCCAGTGTTCTGCGCGATGCCCTGCAGGTCGAGCGTGGCGGCGGTGTTGGTCAGCACGATGTTGCCCGTGCCGGTGTTGGTCGCCTTGAAGGCGCCGACGGTGTTGGCACTGTTGAGCAGCGTGCCGCCGGCGGAGCTCGTCGTCAGCAGGTCGGCAGCGATCGCGCCGCTCTGGCCGATCGTACTGCTGGCGGTCAGCGTCAGGTCGCCCGCGGTCACCGTGGCGCCGCCGACCGTGATCGCGCCGGTATTGCTGATGATCACGTCGTCGCCGCCGGCCTGGCTGATCCCGGTGATGCCCAGCGGCGCCGCGGTATTGGTCAGCTCGATATTGCCGCTGGTGGTGTTCGTCGCATTGAAGCTGCCGACCGCATTCGCCGCATTGAGGACAGTGCCGCCCACCGAGGTCGTCGTCAGCAAGCCCGCGGTGATCGCGCCGGTCTGGTCGATTGTCCCGCCGGAAGTCAGCGCAACATTGCGGCCCGCCGCCGAAATGCCCGCAACCGAAAGCGCATTGCTGCCGGTTTGGGTGACTGCGACATTGGCCGCGCCGACGGCCGCAGGATTGATCGTGACGCTCAGACTGCCGCCATTGAGGTCGGTCTGGATGGCACCGGAGCCGCCGATGCCGATGCCGCCACCGGCGGCATACATGGCCAGGTTCGACCCCGCGCCGCCGCTGATCGTAAAGGCGCCGCTGCGGGTAATGCTGCCGACGCCGACGGTTCCGGTACCGCCTCCGCCCGTGTCCCACACCCCCGCCGCGGGACTGCCGCCATTGTCGTCATGATCCGCCAGCAGGGTCAGTGTGAAGCCGGCATTGATGCTCACATCACCGTCGATGGTGATGTTGTCTTCGGCCTGGATCACGGTGTCGGCGCTGATGGTGCCGGCCGCGAGCGAAAAGTTCAGCGGGTCGATCAGGAAGCGGCCCTTGTCGTAGCCCTGCGCAGCGGTTCCGTAGACCGAGCCTCCGAAGCGGGCAAACCGGGCGGCGCTGAATTCGCCGCTGCCGCCATGGCCGGAAAAAACGCCGCCGGAAATGTCGATCACCTGCCCCGGCTCGGCAAACGCGTCCCCATGTGAATAGAGATAAACGCGGCCGCCGCGGGAACCGTAATCCGCGCCGCGGGCTTCGATGCGGCTTCCGGACTCGAGCCGCAGTTCGCGCTGCGCGACCACCGTGACGCTGCCGGCATCGGCATGGTCGCCGGCATTGGCCGCCAGGGTACCGGCGCTGACCACATTCCCGCCCTCGATCAGGACGCTGCCGCCCGAAATTCCGGCGCCTGCGCCGCTGGCGCTGGTGACACTGCCCGCCCCAAGGACGGCGTCCTTGACGGCCTTGAACTGGATGCGCCCGTTTTCGCCCATCACCGCGGTGTTCGCGCTGGCAACGCCGGCATGGCGCACCAGTGCGCCGTACATGCCGATGCTGCCGCCTTCCGCGATCAGCTGGCCGAGATTGACCGACTGGTTGTCCGGCGCCGTCAGCTGTACCCGGACTTCCGGCATCTGCGCATCGACGAGTTCGATGCTGTTGCCGGCGGCCAGCAGGATATCCCCCTGCGGGCTGCGGATGATGCCGCTGTTCTGCACGTCCCGGCCCACCAGGTAAACCATGCCGCCACCGGGCGTGGTGATGTTGCCGTGGTTGACCACGCTGCCCGCCACCGCACCATCGGTGAAGCGCATGCGGCCGGCGAGGAAATCGGCATCCGACAGGTTCAGTGTCGATGCGAGGAATCCGGCGACGTCGATCTGCGCCCCGGCGCCAATCGTGATCCCGTTCGGGTTGACCAGGAATACGCGGCCGTTGGATTGCAGCGAACCCAGTATGGCCGACGGGTTGAGGCCGACCACGCGGTTCAGCACGCTGCTCGACTGCGACTGCTGGATGAAACGGGTGATTTCGTTGCCGGCGATCGAGAATCCCTGCCAGTGAATCACCGTGCCCGGCGTGTTGGTCACCGTCAGCGTGTTGCCCTGCACGGCGACGCCGGCCTGACCGTGCACCACGGTCGGTCCTGTCGGATTGGCGCCTGCGGCACCGGAGAAACAGGAGGCAACCGCAAGCGCCAGCAGCTTGTGCTGCCAGCATGATTGCAATGCACCGCCTCCCTTGCGCCTCATAACCCTCACCTTCGGCCAACGGGTCAGCGCCCGCCTGCCTTCCGTGCAAAACCCGGACAGTGTATGCCGCAACCCCGGGAGCTTGAGTGACAATAGTCACGGCGAGACGCCCCGGGTCGACGGGATATCATAAGTATTTGTATTTTATATGTTTTTTAAAAAACATAACCCACAAGCAGATGCCAGCGGTTGCCGTAGCGACGCCCGGCCACCGTCCCGGACTGGGTGCCGTCATGCAGCACCTGCGCAAAATCCGCCTTGATGGTCAGGTGGTTGCGATAACTGAAGCGCACGCCCAGTCCCGCGCTGTCGAGGCCGAGCCGCACCGCCTCTCCGGGCTGTCTCTTGTTGCGGTTGACCTGGCCGGTGTCATAGAACGCCAGGAATCTCAGGCGCGCATCCTCGTGGCCGAAGAGGGTCCCCACATCAGGCGTATAGATCTCCCAGTTCGACCGGTGGCCGCGGTCATTGGAGGTATAACGCTCATTGAAACCGCGGATGCTTTCCGCGCCACCGAGGCCGAATTGCTCGGCGGAAACCAGTGCATCCATCGAGTATTGCGCATCGGCCTTGACCCGGAACTGCCAGTCCTTGCCGAATTCGCGTGAATAGACGCCTCCGAACCGCCACATCCGGTAGGCGGCACGTGCCTGGACGCGCGAATTCTTGAAATCGGCATCGGTGGCGTCGTTGCCTCCGGGAATGTTCTGCGTGTAATTCAGGTAAAAACTGAGATCCCGCTGCTGCTGCCGCAGCGCGCCGCTGTAGGTCAGGCTCAGCGGGCGCACGGTGATGTCGGGCACGAAGTTGAAAGTGCCGCCCACCGGGGTCACCAGGTTCTGGTAGGCGCGATAATCCGCGCCGAACACCAGCCGGTGCTCCAGGTCGCCGAGTTTGGCGAGGTTGTGGTTGTAGCGGAACGCATAGACAGCACCCTGGCCGGACACGTCAAAGAGCTGCTGCACGGTGCCCGAATCCACCGTGGAATAGCCGGCAATCAGGTCGATGGAGTCCCCGAGACCGTACAGCGGAATACGGTAACCCAGTCCGTACACCTCGACATCGTTGGTGTTTTTCGGGGACGTCACATACTGCACGGTCAGCACATGGTCACGGTCAAACAGATTGCCGTGCTGGAACGCAAAGCCGGTCCGGTAAGTGCCTGTTTCCCGGTTTCCGGTGTTGTCGAAACTGACACTGAAACGCAGCGGCGGCACATCCGCCACGCGGATCACCGCATCGACCTCCCCGTCACGCGATCCGGGACGCAGCAGCACCGCGGTCTGTTTCGCCGGATTTTCATTGGCAACCTTCACGCTTGCTGCCACGTCGCGGGTATTGGGTGTGCTGCCGGACACGAGGGCAGGCACGCTGCGGCGCGCGTTGTCGGCGCTGAAGTGTTCGTTGCCTTCAACCAGGACGCGGCCGATCTTCGGTTCAATGACCCGGAAAATGACCGTGCCCCTGTCGAGTTCCTGCTCGGGCAGCGTCACCAGCACGCCGGCATAACCGCGCGCCTGGTAAAGCCCCTGCAGAGCCTCCAGCGCACGCTGGACATCGCCAAAATCCCTGCGCGGGCCGGCATGCCTCGCGGTCAGCTCCGCAATGTCCTCCTGCGGCAGCAGCGTGTTGCCCTCGACCTGGTAGCCGCGGATATCGAAACGCAGGCCGTCTCCGCCGGCATCGACGGCAACATCCGCCTGCGCCAGCAGGATGCCGGTGCCTGCGGAACGTTCCGCCGCGCTGTCCAGCTGGAAAGCGGGCCGCAACGCGAGGAATTCAGCGCCCGGCGCAGACGCCGCAAGCGCGCCTGCGGGAAGCAGCAAGGCCGCAGCCAGGACTGCCGCGCTTCGTGACACCCTCGATATCCTCTCAATCCGGCACATCACGCCCCTTCCCGGTGGCCTCGGCGCGCATCGGCTTCTCCGGGGAAGGATGGCGCGTATTTTTTTCCGTCGGATTATAACGCCAGGGGATGGGCAGCCCCCCCTTGTGTCGCAAGGCAGGCGGCAAACTGCTACATTTCCGCCTTTCCCATCCGCAACACCTCCTTACACACCATGACTGACACTGCCAAGCATTGCCGGGTTCTCATCCTCGGCTCCGGACCCGCCGGATACTCCGCCGCCGTTTACGCGGCACGCGCCAACCTGAAACCCGTGCTGATCACCGGACTCGCCCAGGGCGGCCAGCTGATGACCACCACCGATGTCGACAACTGGCCCGCCGACGCCGACGGCGTGCAGGGCCCCGAACTGATGGCGCGCTTCCAGAAACATGCGGAGCGCTTCAACACCGAGATCATTTTCGACCATATCCACACGGTGCAGCTGAAGAACACCCCGATCACCCTCACCGGCGACCAGGGCACTTACACCTGTGACGCCCTGATCATCGCCACCGGCGCCTCGGCGATGTACCTCGGCCTGCCTTCCGAGGAAAAATTCATGGGCAGGGGCGTGTCGGGCTGCGCCACCTGCGACGGTTTTTTCTACAAGAACCAGGAAGTCGCGGTCATCGGCGGCGGCAACACCGCGGTCGAGGAAGCGCTGTACCTGACCAACATCGCAAAACACGTGACCATCGTCCATCGCCGCGACAAGTTCCGGGCGGAAGCGATACTGATCGACAAGCTCAAGGAGCGCGTTGCCGCGGGCAAGGCGAGCATCCTCTGGGATCACGTGCTCGACGAGGTGCTGGGCGACAATACCGGCGTCACCGGCATGCGCGTCAAACATGCCAAGACCGGCGCCAGCACCGAAAAGAAACTGCAGGGCGTGTTCATCGCCATCGGCCACAAGCCCAACACCGGGATCTTCGAGGGCCAGCTGGAGATGAAAAACGGCTACATCATCACGCAGGGCGGCAACAACGGCAACGCCACGGCAACCAGCATCCCCGGCGTATTCGCCGCCGGCGACGTGCAGGACCATGTCTACCGCCAGGCGGTCACCAGTGCCGGCACCGGCTGCATGGCCGCACTCGACGCGCAGAAATACCTCGAAGGCAAGGGTCTCGTCTGAGGCCGCGCCGCGGGGGACTGCGTGAAGCGTGTCCGCACACGCCCCGCCGCCCCGGCTGCGGCACCGGAGGATCCCGCGCTGCTCGAGGCGCTGGCGGGGGTCACCCCGCTGGCGCCGCTCAACCGGGCAAAACTGGTGCGGCCCAAACCGCGCCCCGTCGCCGCGCAGCGTGAACTCGACGAACGCGCGGCCCTGCGCGACACGCTCAGCGACAGTCCGGCCTGGGAACAGGGCCTGGAAAGCGGCGATGAACTGCAGTTCCTGCGCGACGGCATTTCCCGGCAACAGCTGAAGAAGCTGCGCCGCGGCCACTGGGTGGTCCAGGGCCACCTCGATCTCCACGGCCACACCGCGGCCGAGGCACGCCCGCTGACCGCTGCATTCCTCGCCCGCTGCCTGCGCGAGGGCTGGCGCTGCGTGCGCATCGTCCACGGCAAGGGGCTGCGTTCGCCCAACCGCGAACCGGTGCTGAAGAAAAAACTGTCAGGCTGGCTGGCCCAGAGGGATGAAGTGCTGGCTTACTGCCAGGCGCCGCTGACGGACGGCGGCAGCGGCGCGGTGCTGGTCCTGCTGCGCGCCGCGTAGCAAGTCCCCTTGGGGGGCGCCGCGTAGCAAGTCCTCTTGGGGGGCGCTGCGAAGCGAGTCCCCTCGGGTGGCCGCGCAGCGAGTCTCCGGGAAGGCGGAGACGTGTAAGGAAAAACCCGGCCTCAGACGGCCGCTTCGTCGGTTTCGCCGGTGCGGATGCGGATCACCTGCGCAACGTCGCTGACGAAAATCTTGCCGTCGCCGATCTTGCCGGTGCGCGCCGCCTTGACCACGGCATCGATCGCCTGGTCGAGCAGCTTGTCCGGAACCACCACCTCGACCTTCACCTTGGGCAGGAAATCCACGACATACTCCGCGCCGCGGTAAAGCTCGGTATGCCCCTTCTGCCGGCCGAAACCCTTGACCTCGGTCACCGTCAGCCCGCTGACGCCCATCTCCGACAGCGCTTCGCGAACCTCGTCCAGCTTGAAGGGCTTGAATATCGCTTCGATTTTTTTCATGTCGGCTCCGGCGGCTGATGAACGGAATAAAGAATAGCACAAGGCATGCTGCGGCTCAGTGCCTGAACTTGTTGGTGATCGGGTAGCGCCAGTCCTTGCCGAAGCCGCGGCTGGTGATGCGGATGCCGACCGGCGCCTGGCGGCGCTTGTACTCGCTGATGCGGATCAGCCGGATCACGCGGTCGACATCGGCGGGTGCATAACCCTGGGCAACGATCTCCTGGGGGCTGCGGTACTGCTCGACATAGGCCTCCATGATCGCATCGAGTACGTCGTACGGCGGCAGGCTGTCCTGGTCCTTCTGGTCGGGCCGCAGCTCCGCCGAGGGCGCACGCTCGATGACCCGCCGCGGAATCACCGGCGACACCGTGTTGCGGTATTCGGCGAGGCGGTAAACCAGCGTTTTTTTCAGGTCCTTCAGCACCGCGAAACCGCCCGCCATGTCACCGTATAACGTCGCATAGCCGGTGCCCATCTCGCTCTTGTTGCCGGTGGTCAGCACGATGGCGCCGGTCTTGTTCGACATCGCCATCAGCAGCGTGCCGCGGATGCGCGCCTGCAGGTTTTCCTCGGTGACGTCATCCTTCAGGCCGCGGAACTGGTCGGCCAGCGCAGTGCGGAAAGCATCAAACACCGGCCGGATCGCGATCTCGGAGTAACGCGCGCCCATCACCTGCGCCTGCGCTTTCGCATCCTCGCAGCTCATGTCCGCGGTGTACTGCGAAGGCATCATCACCGCGTGCACCTTGTCGGCGCCGAGCGCGTCGACCGCCACCGCCAGCGTCAGCGCGGAATCGATGCCGCCGGAGAGGCCGAGCAGCGCGCCGGGAAAACCGTTCTTGCCGAGATAGTCGCGCACGCCCAGCGTCAGTGCCGCATAGACATCCTGCTCCAGCGACACCGCCGGCGCGATCTGCCCCCTCACCGGCACACCGCCGGCGACCTCGATCACGGCCAGCGCCTCCCGGAAAGCCGGCAGCTGGTGGGTCAGCTCGCCGCGGTCATCCACCGCAAAGGAAGCGCCGTCAAACACCAGTTCATCCTGACCGCCGACCTGATTGGCATAGATCACCGGCATGCCGGTCCTGCCGACGCGCTCGCGCACCACCTCGTGCCGCGTCAGCTGCTTGTTGATGTGGTACGGCGAGGCATTGAGCACCAGCAGCAGCTGCGCGCCGGCCTCGCGCGCGGCTTTCGCCGCCGGCTCCTCCCAGACATCGGCGCAGATGTTGATGCCGATGCGCAGCCACTCGTGCTCGAACACGCAGGGCGCATCGCCGGAATCGAAGTAACGTTCCTCGTCGAACACCGTGTAGTTGGGCAGCGTGCGCTTGAGGTAGGTTGCGATCACCCGGCCGTCGCGGATAACCGAGGCCGCGTTGTAGCGCCTGCCGCCGGTCTGGTGTGGATGCCCGAGCACCACGGTGATGCCGCGGATTTCCGAGGCGACGCGGTGGAAGGCGCGGTCACAGGCCGCAAAAAAATCGTCGCGCAGCAGCAGGTCTTCCGGAGGATAACCGCACAACACCAGTTCGGTGGTCAGCAGCAGGCCCGCCCCCTGCGCCCTTGCCTTCGATGCCGCATCAATGATCAGTGCCGCATTGCCGTCGAGATCGCCGACGGTGACGTTCAACTGCGCAATCGCTATTTTCATGTTGCTAATATATCATCGGCGCGCATCATCATTGACACGCCAACCATCCCGCATAACGTCCCGTACAAGGCCCCCTCATGCTGCACTGGCTGCATTATTACCGGGCACGCCTGCAACTCGCGCTGCGCCGACCGGATGGCGCCATCGCCGCGTACGGCGATGCGCTGGCGGCCAATCCGCGCTTTGCACTGGCCGCCGCCGGCATCGGCTACCTTGAAGCCACCCGCCGGCACTGGGAATCCTCGGCAAAGGCCTTCCGGCAGTCTCTGGACATCGAGCCGGAGAACGCCGACATCTGGTTCAACCTGGGTTATGTCCACCAGCAGCAGGAAAACGACCTTGAGGCGATCCGCTGCTTCGAACGCGCCGTCGGGTTGAAACGCAGTCTCGACCGCGCCTGGTTCGGCCTCGGCCTCATCCACCGCCGCCGCGGCGAGAACGACAGGGCCGTCAAGGCCTTCAAGACCGCGGCCGACCTGCAGCCGATGAACCCCTATGCCTGGCAGGAACTGGCCATGGCACAGCTGGCCCTCGGCAATGTGCAGGAGGTACGCCGCATCATCAGCCACCTCTCCGGCTTTGATCCGCAGATGACGCGCCTGCTGATCCGCGACACCGGCCAGCATCCCGAGGACGTCAAGCTGCAGTGAGACTGCAGGTGGTCACCTCGCTGGCCGGCGTGGACCCCGGCAGCTGGAACCGGCTCGCGGGCGGCGATCCCTTCCTGCAGCATGCCTTCCTCCACGCGCTGCACGAAACCGGCTGCGCCTGCCCCGACACCGGCTGGGCGCCGCAGTACCTGCTGCTGCAGGACGGCAAACACCTCGCCGGTGCGATGCCGCTCTACCTGAAAAGCCATTCCTACGGCGAATACGTCTTTGACTGGGCCTGGGCCGATGCCTACCGGCGCCACGGCCTCGAGTACTACCCCAAGCTGCTGTGCGCGGTACCGTTCACGCCGGTCGTCGGCGCCCGCCTGCTGGCCCATGAACCGGAACACCGCGACCTCCTGGCCGCCGGTGCGCTGGAACTGGCGAAGCAGACACAGACGGGTTCATTTCACGTGCTGTTCCCCGCTGCCGCCGACCTCGAGTGCCTGCGCCGCCACGGCTTCATGCTGCGCCAGGGCCGGCAGTTCCACTGGCGCAACGGGGACTACGCCGACTTCGAGGATTTTCTCTCCCGGCTCAGCCACGACAAGCGCAAGAAAATCCGCCAGGAGCGGCGCAAGGTATGCGAAGCCGGCATCAGCTTCCGCTGGCTCGAGGGCGCGGCCATCGGCGAAGACGATTGGCGCTTTTTCGCGCGCTGCTACCGCCAGACGTACCGCGAGCACCACTCAACGCCCTACCTGAACCTGGAATTTTTCCGCCGCATCGGCGCGGCCATGCCGGAGAACCTGGTGCTGATCCTCGCGCAACGGGAAAACCGCGCCATCGCCGCATCGCTGCTGGTGCGCGACGGCGACCGCGTCTGCGGCCGCCACTGGGGCGCCGTCGAACACCACCCGCTGCTGCACTTCGAGGCCTGTTATTACCAGGGCATCGAATACGCCATCGCCCGCGGCCTGAAAATCTTCGAGGGCGGCGCCCAGGGCGAACACAAGATGGCGCGCGGCCTGCTGCCGGTGGCGACGCAGTCGGCGCACTGGCTGGCCCATCCCGAGTTCGCCGCGGCCGTCGGACAGTTCCTCGACCGCGAGACAGAACTGATGGAACAGCACGGACGCGAACTCGCGGCGCGCAACCCGTTCAAGTCCGTCTGACGCCGCAATCGCGACCTTCTTGCCGTATAGTTACGCAACTTCCACCGGAACCCAGCCATGAAGTTCTGCAGCAACTGCGGCACCGCCGTCGCGCTCAAGGTCCCCGCCGGCGACACTCTGCCGCGCCACGTCTGTGAAGCCTGTGGCACGATCCATTACCAGAACCCGAAAATGATCGTTGGCTGCATTGCCGAGTGGGAAAACCGCATCCTGCTCTGCCGCCGCGCGATCGAACCGCGCCACGGCCTCTGGACAGTGCCGGCCGGATTCATGGAAAACGGCGAAACCACTGCCCAGGGTGCCGCACGAGAGACGCTGGAAGAAGCCAACGCAAGGGTTGAAATCGGGCCGCTCTACGCGATGTACAACATCCCGCACATCAACCAGGTCTACATCCTGTTCCGCGCCCGGCTGCTCGATCTCGATTTCAGTGCCGGCAGCGAAAGCCTCGAAGTCCGCCTGTTCGACGAAACGGACATCCCCTGGGAGCAGCTCGCCTTCGCCACGGTGCGCAACACGCTGACCCACTACTACGCCGACCGCCGGGCCGGTGAATACCGCTTTCACCTCGGCACCATCGAACGCGCGCCGGCAAAAAACTGAACCGGCTCAGGCCGCGCGCAGGGCGTCAACGATGCCCAGGCGTGCCGCACGTACGGCCGGAAGAAACCCGCCGACAAGCCCCATCAGCAGCGCGAACAACAGCGAGTTGAGAATGATCAGCGGCGTCAGCGTGAAGCTGAAGGCCAGCTCCGAGAACGACTGCCAGTTCAATGTCGATATCTGGATGAACTGCATCAGCGAGGCCAGCGCCACCCCGCAGACGCCACCGGTCAGGCCCAGCAGCACCGCCTCGAGCAGGAAACCCGCGAGGATGCTGGAGCGGCGGAAACCCAGCGCGCGCAGCGTGCCGATCTCGCCGGTGCGGTTGGCGACCGCGGCGTACATCGTGATCGTGGCGCCGATCATCGCGCCCACCGAAAAGATCACCGACAGCGTGAGCCCGAGGTAGCTGATGAAATTCGACAGCGCCTTCGACTGCTCCTCGAAAAATTCGCGCTCCGGTTTCACGTCCAGCGTCAGCCGCGGATCATTCTCCAGCCGCGCCTTCAGCGCCGGCAGCTGCGCGGGATCGGACAGCCGCCCCACCACCGCGGACCATGCGTTGCGGCGGAAGGCCTGTTGCAGCTGTTCGGCATCGGCCCAGACCTCCGAATCATAGGCCGAGCCGCGGGCCTCGAAATGCCCGACCACCCGCCACTCGCGGCCGCCGAAACGCAGCAGCGAACCCACGGCGGCGCCGTCGAAACGCCGGGCAATGCTGGCGCCGACGATGACTTCCGCCGACCCGGGACGGAACACCCGCCCCTCGATGATGCGCAGCTGCGGCCTCAGTTCGAAGGCCGCCTCGCCGACGCCGCGGGTGGTGACATTGGTGGCGACTCCGGAATCGCGCTTGGGCAGCGTGATCAGCACCACCACCTCCTTCGACACGAGCCTCAGGCCGCCGGCCCCGATGGCAATCTCCGGCTGGGTCTCGACGACAGCCGCCTGCGCCCGCTCGACCACGCTGGAAATTTCCGCGCCGGCGGCGCGCCGCGTCACATGCACGTTGTCGGGCTGGCCGGTGGCCACCAGCGACTGGCGCAGCCCCGTGTCGAGCATCTGCACGGCGGCGAATACGAACACCACCAGCGCCATGCCGCCGGCGGTCAGCACCGTGGTCAGCTTGCGCGTCCACAGGTTGCGCAGCGTGTAGGAGAACGGGATCGCCTTCATCGCCTCATCCCATCGCCCGCAGGCCGTCGACGATGCGCACCCGCGCCGCGCGCAGCGCCGGCAGCACCGCCGCGGCGACACCCACCAGCGCGGCGCAGGCCAGCTGCAGCTGCACCGTGGATGTGCTGACCTCGAACACCGGGAACAGCGTGCCCATCTGCCGCGCGAACCAGCCGGCGACCGGGAAAGTCAGCGCCACCCCCAGCGCCGCGCCGGCCGCGGCAATCGCCAGCGACTCGCCGAAAATCAGCCCCCCGAGAAATCCCGGGCCGAAACCCAGCGCCTTCAGCGTCGCGTACTCGGCCATGCGTTCGCGTGCGGTCATTGCCATCGTGTTCGCCATCACCGCAAGGATGATGAAGATCACGACGAAGGACACGATGCGGATGGCGATCACGATCGCCTCGGTCTGTTTCACGAAACCGATCTGGAAGGCCTGCTCGGTCTCGGTCAGGGTTTCCGCCGCCGAGTTGGCGAACTGTGCATCCACCGCCCTGCTGATCTCCGCGGCGCGCGCGACGTCGGCTACCTGCACCACGAACACGCCGACCTGGTTGGCGCGCTGTGGCGCGCGCTGCCGCGCGCTCTCGTTGAGGTAGTCCCAGTGGAAAAAAAACTGCGAGGTGTCGGTGCGCGGCGTCGCGCCCTCGTAGATCGCGCGCACGTTGAAATCCCAGTTGCCGGAGAAGATCGTGCCCTTCAGCGTCACCGTGTCGCCGACCCGGAAACCGTAGGTATCCGCCAGCTTGCGGCCGACCACCGCGCCCTTGCGGTCGCGCAGAAAATCGCGCAGCTGGTCGCCGGGAATGCGGTACTCCGGGTACATCGCCAGGTACGGCAGTGCGTCGATCGCGAACTGCGGGAAAAAATTCTTCGGCTCCTGGTAGACGCCGGCAAACCAGTTCGCGGCCGCCACACCGCGCACGCCGTCAACCGCGCGGATCTTGTCGCGGTAATGCACCGGCAGCGGCACCACCAGCGACACCGAGCTGCGGGTCACCAGCCGGTCGGGGGCCGCGTTGTTCGCGCCCGAATACCAGGCATCGACCACCGTCTGCAGCAGGCCGAAGGACAGTATCGCCACCAGCAGGCCGAGCACCGTCAGCAGCGTGCGCAGCTTGTGGCGCAGCGCGTTGCGCAGGATCAGCTTCAGAAGATGCATAAAATATCAATAAAAACAAATACTTATATACATCTAATCAATCAGGGCACCCTTGTCCAGGTGTTTCAGCGTGCGGGCGCGCTGCGCCGCCGAGGGATCATGGGTCACCATGATGATGGTCTTGCCCAGTTCACGGTTCATCCGCTCCATCAGCGTCAGGATGTCTTCCGCCGACACGCGGTCGAGGTCACCCGTGGGTTCGTCGGCCACCAGGATCGCCGGATCGGTGATGATCGCGCGCGCGATCGCCACCCGCTGCTGCTGGCCGCCCGAGAGTTCCGAAGGATAGTGCGCCATGCGGTCGGCCAGGCCGACCATCGACAGCGCAATGCCGACCCGCTCCCGGCGCTCGCGCGCGCCCAGACCGGTCAGCAGCAGCGGCAGTTCGACATTCTCGAAGGCCGTCAGCACCGGCATCAGGTTGTAGAACTGGAAAATGAAACCGACGTTGCCCGCGCGCCAGTCGGCCAGTTCGGCCTCGTTCAGCGCCATGATGTCGACGCCGCCGACCCGCAGTTCGCCGCTGTCCGGACGGTCAATGCCGGCAATCAGGTTGAGCAGCGTGCTTTTGCCCGAGCCCGAGGGCCCCATCAGGGCGACAAATTCACCGGCGGCGATGTCGAGGTTGATGTCTGACAGCACCGGCACCACCTGCCCGCCGCGGCGGTACGATTTGACGAGGTGGCGGATCGCCACCGCCGGCGCGGGCTGCGGCATGGCCGGTGCCGCGTCCTATTTCGCCGCGACGGCGACCGCCATGCCGTCGCGCAGTTTGTCCGGCGGCCGCAGCACCACGGTGTCACCGGCGGTCACCCCGCTGACTTCGAGCAGTTCGCCGATGACCATGCCCTTCTTCACGACGACCTGCCGCGCCCTGCCGTCCTTCACCGTGAACAGCACGCTGACACCTTCGCGCTCGACGACGGCCGCCGGCTGCACCACGGTGCGCGCGTCGCGTTCCGTATCCGGCACCGCCTTTTCGAGAAAAGCCACCTTGGCGCTCATCTCGGGCAGGATCCGCGGATCGGCATCGACAAAACGGATCTTCACCAGCACCGTCGCCTTGGCGCGGTCGACGGTCGGCACCGTGCGGTGGACCGTTCCGCGGAAACGCTGTCCCGGCAGCGCATCGAGCTGGATTTCGCAGGGCTGGCCGACGCTGACCTTCGCCAGGTTGGCCTCCGACACGTCGGCCTCGACCTCCAGCGTCGACATGTCGGCCATGGTCACCACCGCCGCCTGCGACCCGAGCGCCGAGGAAAACGGCGTGATCACGTCGCCGACATTGGCGTTCTTGGTCAGCACCACGCCGTCGAAGGGCGCGCGGATCAGCGTCTGCTCCACCGCGACTTGGGCCGCGCGCAGGTTGGCCTGTGCCACGGCGATCGAGGCCCTGAAACCGCTGATCGCCGCCTTTGCCATGTCATGGCGCGCGACCACCGCATCATGCGCCGCCGGCGACACGAATTTTTTCGCCAGCAGCTCGCGCGAGCGCTCCAGCGCGCGACCGGCATCCCTCAGCTCGGCCTCGCCCTGTTCGAGGTTGGCCCGGGCGACATCGACACCCGCCGCCGCCTGCTTCATCTGCGCCGTGACATCGCTGCTTTCCAGCCGCGCCAGCACCTCACCCGCCTTGACCTGGCTGCCCTCGCGCACATTGAGCCATTCCAGCCGGCCGGTGGCCTTCGAGGCCACCGCCGCCTTGCGCTGGGCGACGACGTAACCGGTGGCATTGAGCAGGGTGTAGGCCTGCGAGGGGTAGGCCTGGGACACCGCGGCCGTCTCGACCGGAATCGCGGCATTGCGGTTCAGGACCCAGAAGCCGGCGGCAAGCACGGCCAGCGCCGCCAGCCACCACCACCGGTATCCCCGCCGTCGCGGCGCCGCGCGCGGCGAATCGCGGTCGATGCGCAGGCGTGTGAGGTCTTCGTTGGCCAAAATGATCTAAAATCGGAAGGGAGAAATGAGCCTGCATTGTACCCGGAGACCCCGATGAACGCCGCACACTCGCCCGCAAAAAACCGCTTCCAGTGGGACGACCCGCTGCTGCTCGACGAACTGCTGAGCGACGAGGAGCGCATGGTCCGCGACACCGCGCGCGCCTATTGCCGGGACAAGCTGATGCCGCGGGTGCTCGAGGCCAACCGCCACGAGAAATTCCACCGCGAGATCATGAACGAGTTCGGCGAGCTGGGCCTCCTCGGACCGACGATCGAGGGTTACGGCTGCGCCGGCGTCAACCATGTCTGCTACGGACTGATCGCGCGCGAAGTCGAGCGCGTCGACAGCGGCTACCGCTCGGCACTTTCGGTGCAGTCGAGCCTGGTGATGTATCCGATCTCCGCCTTCGGCAGCGAGGCGCAGAAGCAGAAATACCTCCCGAAACTGGCCAGCGGCGAATGGATAGGCTGCTTCGGCCTGACCGAACCCAATGCCGGTTCCGATCCCGCGGGCATGGCGACCCGCGGCAAAAAAACCGACGGCGGCTACCTCCTCAGCGGCGCCAAGATGTGGATCACCAACGCCCCGCTTGCGGACGTGCTGCTGGTCTGGGCCAAGGATGACGGCGGCGTGATCCGCGGCTTCATCCTCGAAAAAGGCATGAAGGGCCTGTCAACGCCCAAAATCGAGGGCAAGTTCAGCCTGCGCACATCGGTCACCGGCGAAATCGTCATGGACAACGTGTTCGTGCCGGAAGAAAACGTGCTGCCCGACGTGTCCGGCCTGAAGGGCCCCTTCTCCTGCCTCAACAAGGCGCGTTACGGCATCGCCTGGGGCGCGCTGGGTGCGGCGGAATTCTGCTGGGATGCCGCGCGCCGCTACACGCTGGACCGCAAGCAGTTCGGCCGCCCGCTCGCCGCCAACCAGCTGGTGCAGCTGAAGCTGGTGAACATGCAGACCGAGATCACTCTGGGGCTGCAGGCCGTGCTGCGCCTCGGCCGCCTGATCGACGAGGACCGCTACACGCCGGAAATGATCTCGCTGCTGAAGCGCAATTCCTGCGGCAAGGCGCTCGACATCGCCCGCGTTGCCCGCGACATGCACGGTGGCAACGGCATCTCCGACGAATTCCACGTGATCCGCCACGTGATGAACCTGGAGGCCGTCAACACCTACGAGGGCACGCACGACATCCATGCGCTGATCCTCGGCCGCGCGATCACGGGCATTCCGGCCTTCGGCTGAACGCGTGCCGGGACCACTTCCCGGTGTGCCGATCCACGATGAAACCGCTCGCCTATTTCGCGGCCGTCGTTGCGCTGTTCTGGATCACCGCCCTGCAGGCCGAACCCTTCGCCGAAGGCAGCAGCCGGCGCACCATGGACATTGCCGGCGAAGTCATCGAGCTGCACGCCTACAAGCCGGCGCAGTACGCCGGCGGCGACATCCTGCTGGTGCTGCACGGCCTTGGCCGCAATGCGCCGGGTTACCGCGATTACGCGATACCACTGGCCGACAAACTCGGCTTCCTGGTCATCGCGCCGCTGTTCGACCGCCAGCGTTTCCCGACCTGGCGCTACCAGCACGGCGGCCTCGTCCGCAGCACCCGCGGCGAGGGCGGATTCCCGGTCGAGCCCGAGGCACGACGGATCGGCAGCGCAATCCTCGCCATCATCGACGCGGTGCGCGCCGCCGAAAACCGGCCCCGGCTCGGCTATTCGCTGATCGGCCACTCCGCCGGCGGCCAGGCGCTGTCACGTTTCGCCGCATTCACCCCGCATGCGGCACAACATATCGTCATCGCCAACCCCTCGACCTGGCTGTGGCCCTCTCCCGATGAACGCTTCCCCTACGGCTTCGGCGGCCTGCCTGAGGCCATGTCCGGCGACGACGCCCTGCAGCGCTACCTTGCGCAGCCCCTGACGCTGCTGCTCGGCACCGCGGACACCAGGCGCGGCGCCGACCTCAGCGTCCGCGAAGGCGCGGAACGCCAAGGACAACACCGGCTGGAACGCGGCCGCAACGCCTTCCGCGCCGCACAGCAGCTGGCACAGCAGCGCGACTGGTCCTTTGGCTGGCGCCTGATCGAAGTGCCGGATGTCGGCCATAGCGCGCGGCGGATGTTCGGCAGCGCCGAAGCTCAGGAAGCCCTGACCGGCCGCTGAAGCCCGCAGCCTCATTCGGCCACGGCGCCCAGATTGCGAAACCCGGGCTGCCCCCTGCGCGTCAAGCTGCTAAAGTGATCCTCCACCCCGGTTAAAGCCAAAACACCATGTCCGCACAGACAGCCCCCGAGACCGCCGCAAGCACCGCCGGTCCCCTGCCTTCCATTTCGCAGCAGATCGCCACCTTCGCCGCCAATCTCCAGCCGGAGGATGTGCCGGTCGCCGTTCGCGAAAACGCGAAGCTGCATGTGCTCGATGTGGTCGGCACGGCGCTCGCCGCAACCCGCTTCGATTTCGCCCAGCATGCGCTGGCCGGCATCAGCAACCTCGGCGAATCCGGCAACAACAGCGTGATCGGCATGAACGTCAAGCTGCCGATGCGCGATGCGGTGCTGATGAACGGCATCCTCGCACATGGCCTCGATTTCGACGACACCCATCCGGGGGCGATCGTGCACCCGACCGCCTGTGCCTTCCCCTGCGCGCTCGGGCTTGCCGAGCAGCGTGATGCCACGGGCGCCGACCTGCTGCTGGCCTATATCCTCGGCGTTGAAATCGCGACACGGCTGGGTGTCGCAGCGAATGGCGCGATGCTTCCCCAGGGTTTCCACACCACCGGCATCGCCGGCCATTTCGGCTGCGCGGTCGCCGCCGGAAAACTGTTCAACCTCAGCCCGCAGCGGCTGATGTACGCCCAGGGCTTCGCCGGCAGCACCGCGTCGGCCATCGCCGAGCACCGCGCCGACGGCGCCTGGAACAAGCGCCTGCATCCGGCCTGGGCGGGCGTCGGCGGCATTACCGCGGCGGCGCTGGCCAGCGGCGGCTTTGTCGGCACCCGGAAAGTCTACGAGGGCGTGGACGGCATTTTCCGTTCGCATACCGGCACGCATTTCAGCAAGGTCGACATGGACGCGATGACGCGGCGCCTCGGCGATGAATGGCTGCTCGGGGAAGTCGCAATCAAGCCCTTCCCCATCTGCCACTTCCTGCATGCCTGCGCCGATGCCGCGCTGGCGATACACCGCCGGCACAAGGTGAATCCCGATAACATCGCCAGGGTACGCGCGCTGCTCCACCCCGGAACCTTCCACTCCATTGCCGAGCCGGCCGAGATGCGCCGCCGCCCGACATCGGACTACATGGCCAAGTTCAGCGTGCAGTTCGTGCTTGCCGCCTGTTTCGTGCGCGGCCGCTTCGGCTTCGCCGAACTGGAAACCGAGGCACTCAACGATCCGCAGATCCTCGCGCTGGCACAGAAGGTCGATCACGAAGCCGATCCCGATTCCGCCTTCCCGAAATATTTCTCCGGCGGCGTGGTGGTGACGATGAAGGACGGCCGCGAGTTCGTGCACATGGAAAAAATCAACCGCGGCGCCGGTGAACGCGCACTGTCGGAGGCCGATATCAGCGAGAAATTTTTCGACAATGCGACGCTGGTGATTTCGAAACCCCAAGCCGAACGCATCCGCGAGGCCGTGCTCGACATCGACCGGCGCAGTGCCCGCGACCTTGCCCGCACCCTGTCACTAAAATAGCAAATAAAATCAAATACTTATGGAAATCGACCTAAATCACTTGCGCAGTTGGATCGGCAAGAAGGAAATCCACCACGACACCGCTACCGCCTTTCCGGTGGCAGCGCTGGCTGCGACGCTGGACCGCAGCGATCCGCAGCCCAAAACCGGCGACGCAATCCCGCTGAGCGCGCACTGGCTTTATTTCCTCGAGACCGCACCCAATGCCGAACTCGGCCACGACGGCCACCCGAAACGCGGCGGTTTCCTGCCGCCGGTGGCGCTGCCACGCAGGATGTGGGCAGGCGGCCGCATCGACTTCCGCGCGCCGATCCGCATCGGTGACGCCATCAGCCGCGAATCCGAAATCGTCTCGGTCAACGCCAAGTCCGGCAGCAGCGGCCAGCTGGTGTTCGTTATGGTGCGCCACACGGTGAAGGCCGGCGGCACCACCGCCATCGTCGAAGAACACGACATTGTCTATCGCGAGGCGGCAAAACCCGGCGACAAACCCCCGGCCGGCAAGCCGGCGCCGCAGACCGCCGCCTGGCGGCGCGAGCTGCAAACCAATGAAGCGGTGCTGTTCCGTTATTCCGCGCTGATTTTCAACGCCCACCGCATCCACTACGACATCGACTACTGCCGCGACACCGAGGGTTATCCGGGCCTGATCGTGCACGGCCCGCTGCAGACCACGCTGCTGCTGGACCTGTGCCGCCGCCATGATCCGCGGCCGGTGCGCAGGCTGGACTACCGCGCGACGCACCCGGTTTTCCACCAGGAAACCTTCAGCGTCAACGGCCAGCCGGCGGCCGACGGCTCATCGGTCGAGCTGTGGACCGCGAACGCCGCCGGCAGCTACGCGATGCGCGGCACGGCGACGTTCTGAATCCCCCTCAGGGCGGGCTGGCCGCGCAGTGGCTTGCCGGTTCGCCGTTGTTAAGCGCGACTCAGTCGCGGCTTGTTCATTACGGTGACTGTACATACGGCGGATGACGCCGCTGCGCGGCTCATCCGCCCTGCCGGGAAATTACCAGCTCGCTTCGCGGTCGGGAGTAGCGCCGATCCGGTGTATCGACAGATCGGAGCCCATGAATTCCTGCTCGCGCTCGAGGCGGATGCCCGCCACAGCTTTGATGACGCCGTACACCAGGAATCCGCCGGCCAGCGCGATGCCGACGCCGAGGCCGGTGCCTATCAGCTGGGCCGTGAGACTGACGCCGCCCATGCCGCCAAGCGCCTGCGAACCGAAGATGCCGCAGGCGATGCCACCCCAGACGCCGCACAATCCATGCAGCGGCCACACGCCGAGCACGTCGTCGATCTTCAGCCGGTTCTGGGTCAGCGTGAACATCCACACGAACAGCGCGCCCGCAACCAGGCCCGTCACCAGCGCCCCGGCGGGATGCATCACGTCGGAGCCGGCGCATACCGCAACCAGTCCGGCCAGCGGACCGTTGTGCACGAAACCCGGATCGTTGCGGCCGGCCATCAGCGCGGCGACGATGCCGCCGGACATCGCCATCAGCGAATTGACGGCGACCAGCCCCGAAATCTTGTCGACGGTCTGCGCCGACATCACATTGAAGCCGAACCAGCCCACGGTCAGTATCCACGCGCCCAGCGCGAGGAAGGGAATGCTCGACGGCGGCTGCGCCGCGACACCGCCCTCCTTCGGATAACGGCCGATGCGCGGCCCGAGCAGCATCACCGCAGCCAGCGCCAGCCAGCCGCCCATCGCATGCACGACGATCGATCCCGCAAAATCGTGGAACTTCGCGCCGGTCGCGGCTTCGATCCAGGGCTGGATTCCGAAACGGTCATTCCAGGCGATGCCCTCGAACAGGGGGTAGACCAGGCCGACGATCACTGCGGTCGCGACCAGCTGCGGATAGAACTTCGCGCGCTCGGCAATGCCGCCGGAGATGATCGCCGGCACCGCGGCGGCAAAGGTCAGCAGGAAAAAGAACTTGGTGACTTCGTAGCCGCTTTTCTGCGCTAGCTGTTCGGCACCGACCATGAAGGACATGCCGTAGGCCACGCCGTAACCGACAAAGAAATAAACGATGGTCGACACCGCGAAGTCGCAGAGTATCTTGACCAGCGCGTTGACCTGGTTCTTGCGCCGCACCGTCCCGACTTCGAGAAACGCGAAGCCGGAATGCATCGCCAGCACCATGATGGCGCCGAGCAGGATGAACAGGGTATCCGTGCTGATTTTGACTGTTTCCATTGCCATCTCCCCCTTGAGTTGATCGGGCGATGGAAAGCAATACCTGTTCCTGATTTCAACCCATTGTTTTTATTATGATTGTTGCCAGCGACCCGAACCATAATGCCCGTGATTGGTGCATACAGGCCATTGACGCACATGATTGGTGCATACATCGCCTGCAGGGCGCTACAGCCGCTCCCTACCCGCGACCCGCTTCTAAATCATTGAATCATAAAGAACCAGTGCGTATATTCAGCGTCCATGCCCACCGCCCCCGCACCACAACCCCAGGGTGACCGTCCGCTGACGCTGGCCCAGGTCGTCGCCGATCTGATCGCCGACCAGCTGGTGCCCCGGGACGAAGCGGAGAAGCTGGTGGCCAACCGCCGCTTCAGCCGCGCCGATGTCCACCCGCTGGTGATCATTGCCGACCAGAAATGGAAGGATCCGCGCAGTTCGCGCAAGCTGCTGACCGTCGAAACCCTGACCCAGTGGCTGGCCGACAAATGCGGCCTGCCCTACCTGCACATCGATCCCTTCAAGATCGACTTCACCGCGGTGACCAAGGTGATGTCGAATGCCTACGCCCAGCGTTACCGCATCCTGCCCGTCAGCGTGAACACCCGCGAAGCCACCATCGCCACCGCCGAGCCCTGGGTGCGCGGCTGGGAGGCCTCGCTGAAACAGGTGCTGCGCCTCGACATCAAGCGGGTGATCGCCAATCCGGTCGACATCCAGGGCTACATCGTCGAGTTCTACAACCTCGCGCGCTCGGTGCAGGGCGCCTCCGACAAGGACAAGGAAAAAGGCGTCCCGGCCAGCAGCATCGCCAACTTCGAGCAGCTGGTGCAGCTCGGCCGCAGCGGCCAGCTCGACGCCAACGACCAGCATGTCGTGCACATCTGCGACTGGCTGTTCAATTACGCCTTCGAACAGCGCGCCAGCGACATCCACCTCGAGCCGCGGCGCGAGGCCGGCAGCGTGCGTTTCCGCATCGACGGCGTGCTGCACCAGGTCTACCAGATCCCGACGCCGGTGATGGCGGCGATGACCTCGCGCATCAAGGTGCTGGGCCGCATGGACGTGGTCGAGAAGCGCCGGCCGCAGGACGGCCGCCTGAAAACCGTGATGCCCGACGGCGGAGAGGTCGAGCTGCGCCTGTCGACCATGCCCACCGCCTTCGGCGAGAAGCTGGTGATGCGCATCTTCAATCCCGAGAACCTGGTCAAGGACTACAAGGAACTCGGCTTTTCGGATGAAGAGCAGAAGAAGTGGAACCAGATCGCCGGCAAACCCCACGGCATCATCCTCGTCACCGGACCCACCGGCTCGGGCAAGACGACGACGCTCTATTCCACGCTGAAGCAGCTCGCCACGCCCGAGGTCAATGTCTGTACTGTCGAAGACCCGATCGAAATGGTCGAGCCCAGCTTCAACCAGATGCAGGTGCAGCAGGCGATCGGCGTCGACTTCGCCTCCGGCATCCGCACATTGATGCGCCAGGACCCGGACATCATCATGGTCGGCGAGATCCGCGACCTCGAAACCGCGGAAATGGCGATCCAGGCCGCGCTGACCGGCCACCTCGTGCTGTCGACGCTGCACACCAACGACGCGCCGGCCGCCGTGACCCGGCTGCTCGACCTCGGCGTGCCGCCCTACCTGCTGCAGTCGACGCTGCTCGGCGTCATGGCGCAGCGGCTGGTGCGCACGCTGTGCCCGCACTGCAAGGTGCAGCACGATTACGACGATGCAGCCTGGGATCACCTGGTCGCGCCATGGAAGGCTGCCAACCCGAAGGGACAGACCTACATCAACAAGGGCTGCCTCGAATGCCGGATGACCGGCTACATGGGTCGCGTCGGCATCTATGAAATGATGGTGATGACCTCACCGCTAAAGGACTGCGTGGTCGCCAATGCCGACCTCGACGCGCTGCGCGAGGTGGCCACCCGCGAAGGCATGAAACCGCTGCGCATCAGCGGGGCAATGAAAATCGCCGCCGGCCTCACCACCATCGACGAAATCATGAAAGTCGCGCCGCCACCGGCGGGAGACCGCCGACAACGCTGACCACCGTGATTGGCAACCGGGAATTAACCGGCGCCATCACTAATTACCAGTCACCCTTTATCCCGTCACCGGTTACCGCAACAATCGGGTAGCCCCGCCCGCGCAGCCGCCTTATGCTCTGCGCCATGGACTCCCGCCCCGATTCCCCCGCGCGCGACTACGAGCGCATCGCCCGCGCCATCGGCTTCCTGCGCGCCAATGCCGCGGCACAGCCCGATCTTGCCGCGGCCGCGCGTGAGGCCGGCCTCAGCGAACATCACTTCCAGCGCCTGTTCACGCGCTGGGCCGGCGTCAGCCCGAAACGTTTCCTGCAGTTCCTCACCGTCGAGGACGCGAAGCGCCGCCTCGCCGCGACCCGCAACACCCTCGATCTCGCCGCCGCAGTCGGCCTCTCCGGCGGCGGCCGGCTGCACGACCTGTTCGTGACGCTGGAGGCAGTGTCGCCGGGAGAAGCACTCGGCGGCGGCGCCGGCATCGACATCCGCTGGGGCCTGCACGACACGCCCTTCGGCAGCGCCGTAATCGGTCTCACTGCGCGCGGTGTCTGCGCGCTGCATTTCGTAGCGGATGCTGAAGAGGGCATGGCAAGGCTGCGCGAGTCCTGGCCGCGTGCGACCCTCATCCGGGACAACGCCGCCACCGCAGCCATCGCGCAGCGCATCTTCATGCCGCTGTCAGGATCGCGCCAGCCGCTGGCCGTGCTGGTCAAAGGCAGCAACTTCCAGGTCCAGGTCTGGCGCGCGCTGCTGGCGCTGCCGCCGGGTGCGCTGACCACCTACGGCAAACTCGCCGCCGCGATCGGCCGACCGGAAGCCGCGCGCGCGGTCGGTGCTGCGGTCGGTGCCAACGCGATTGCCTGGCTGATCCCCTGCCACCGCGTGATCCGTGCCTCGGGCGTCATCAGCGGCTACCGCTGGGGCACAGAACGCAAGGCGGCGATGCTCGGCCTGGAGGCCGCACGCTCAGTCGAAAGGCAGCAGTGAGCGGAGCCCGGTCTCGGCCGCGATACGCCGCAGGTCCGCGAGCGTATCCTCCGGGAACGTGATGCCCTGCGCGCGATTGCGCGCGTCGGCACGCGCCTCCATCTCGCCCGGATAAAACACCTCGTCAAAACCCTGGGCCAGCGGCACCGACTTGAGTTCCGCGACCCACTGCTCCATGCGCGCGTTGAACGCGGCGAGCGGCTGCATCGCCTCGATATTAACCGCCATCATGAAATGGCCGCAGTTGCTTTTCTCGGCAGTCTTGTAGGGGCTGTGTACCGCCGACAGGAAACCGCTGCCGGTCAGAACACCCGATAGCATGTCGACCATCGCGGCGATGGCATAACCTTTGTGTCCGGCCATCGGCAGGATGATGCCGTCGATGGCCGCCTGCGGATCGGTGGTCGGCGCGCCGTCGGCGGTAATCGCCCAGCCCTCGGGAATCGGCTGCTGGCGGTTGCGCGCAAGGTAGATCTTGCCGCGGGCGACGCCGGTGTTCGCCATGTCAACGACGAAGGGCGCATGCCTGCCCGCCGGCGCCGCAATCGACCAGGGATTGGTGCCGACGATCTTCTTCCGGCCGCCCCAGGGCGCCATCGCCGGCCCGCCGTTTGAAGCCAGCATCATCACGCAGCCCTGGCGCGCGCCATGCAGCGTGTAGTACATGCAGGTGCCGAAATGGTTGGACATGCGCACGCCGACCGCTGCTATGCCGTGCTGCCTGGCGCGACGAATGGCCTCGTCCGCCGCCAGCTTCGTCAGCACATGGCCGACACCGTCATGACCGTCGATCACCGCCAGCGCGCCGGCATCCACCACAAACTCCGGTGTCGTCACCGGCTTCATTACCTTGTTGCGCAGACGATCGAGATACCAGCCCAGACGCAGCACGCCATGCGACTGGTGGCCCCAGAGATCGGCCTGCACCAGTGTGTCGGCAATCAGCCGCGCATCGGTCTCCGGCACGCCCTGCTGCGCATAGACGGCGGCGGCAAAATCGAGCAGGCTCCCGTGATCAACGGGCTGTGTCATGGTCATTTCCCCAGTGTGAAGTCCGGCACTACAGCTGCAGTTCCAGGCAACTGCTGCCGATCGGCGTGTTGTCGTAGTACGGCGCGCAACGCGTGAACCCGAGTTCGCGGTAAAGGCGCGTAGCTGCTTCCATCTGCGGCAGGGTGTCGAGTAGCATGCTGCGGTAACCCGCTTCACGGGCAAAGGCAATTGCGCGTTCCGCCAGCCGACGCCCCAGTCCGCTGCCACGGTAATGCCCGCGCACATAGAGCCGTTTCATTTCGCAGCGTTCCGCATCCAGCGGCCGCACCCCGACGCAGCCCGCGGCCTCTCCGCCCTCCTGCGCCAGCAGCAGGATGCCCCGCGGCGGCGCATAGGCGCCGGGCAAGCCTTCGAGTTCGGTTTCGAAGTCCTGGAAACAGAGACTGAAATTCAGCGACCCGGCATATTCGAGGAACAGGTCGCGCACCGCCGCCAGTTCCGGGCCGGGCGCGGCGACCTCGACCAGGTCCATCTCAGTGGGAGCGGCTCAGCAGCCGCATGCCCCGCTCCAGGCCGTCCAGCGTCAGCGGGAACATGCGCCCGCCCATCAGTTCGCGGGTGATCGCGATCGACTCGTGGTAATCCCACACCGCCTCCGGCTGCGGATTGAGCCAGATCGCCTGCGAGTAGACCGACAGCGCGCGCTGCAGCCACAGCGCGCCCGGCTCCTCGTTGCTGTGTTCGACGCTGCCGCCAGGATAGGTGATCTCGTACGGGCTCATCGTCGCATCACCGACGAAGATCACCTTGTAATCATGGGGATAGGTGTGCAGTACATCCCAAGTCGCGATGCGTTCGGTGGCGCGGCGGCGGTTGTCCTTCCACACCCGCTCGTAGAGGAAGTTGTGGAAATAGAAATATTCGAGGTGCTTGAACTCGGTGCGCGTGGCCGAGAACAGCTGTTCGCAGACGCGGACATGGTCGTCCATCGAGCCGCCGATGTCGAAAAAAATCAGCACCTTCACCGCGTTGTGCCGTTCCGGCACCATCTTCAGGTCCAACCAGCCGGCGTTTTTCGCGGTCGAACGGATGGTGTCCTCCATGTCCAGCTCTTCCGGCGCGCCGGTGCGCGCGAACTTCCTGAGCTTCCTCAGCGCGACCTTGATGTTGCGTGTGCCGAGCTCCACCGAGTCATCGAGATTCCTGAATTCACGCTGGTCCCAGACCTTGACCGCGCGGCGGTTGCGCGACTCGTGCTGGCCGATGCGGATGCCCTCCGGGTTGTAGCCGTAGGCGCCGAAAGGGCTGGTGCCGCCCGTGCCTATCCACTTGCTGCCGCCCTGGTGGCGCCCCTTCTGTTCCTCGAGGCGCTTTTTCAGCGTCTCCATCAGCTTGTCCCAGCCGCCCAGCGATTCGATCAGCTTCTTCTCCTCGTCGCTGAGGTTTTTCTCCACCAGCTTCCTCAGCCAGTCCTCGGGAATCACCGCCGTCGCCGCGTCGATGCCGGCGACACCCTTGAAATAGGCCGCGAACACCAGGTCGTAGCGGTCGAAAAACTTCTCGTCCTTGACCAGGCAGGTGCGCGCGAGATGGTAGAACTCCTCGACGCTGCCGAAGGCGAGCTGCTTCTCCAGCGCGGCGATCAGCACCAGGAATTCCTTGATCGAGGCCGGCACCCCGCCCTGGCGCAGCTTCAGGAAAAACTCGATCAGCACGGCTGCCCGTCCTGAGGCGCCGACTCCACCCGGTTGCGCCCGCCGCTCTTGGCGCGGTACAGCGCGCGGTCCGCGGCCCGCAGCAGTTCCTGCGGCGTGTCGCCGTCCCCGGGCCACACGGCGACGCCCGCCGACAGCGTGTTGTTGAGCACCAGGCCGCCGAAACGGAAGGGATGCCCGGCAAAACTGCTGCGCCAGGACTCCGCCCGCTGCATTGCGCCGGTGAGCGGCGTGTGCGGCATCACCACCACGAACTCCTCGCCGCCCCAGCGGCACACGAGGTCGCCCGCACGGCTGTTGTCCGTCAGGTATTTCGCCATTTCCTGCAGCACCGCATCGCCGGCCTGGTGGCCGTGGGCGTCGTTGAGCCGCTTGAAATGGTCGATGTCGATCAGCACCAGGCTCACGGGATAGTGCTGGCGCCGCGCCAGCGCCAGCTCGCGCTCCAGCGCATCGTCGAAATAGCGGCGGTTGTAGAGGCCGGTCAGGCTGTCATGCAGCGCCTGCTCCTGCAGCCGGTCGCGCAGGCCCTGGATTTCCTCGAGCCGCGCCTGCAGCTGCTCATTGGCATCGCGCAGGTAGGCCTCCGCTTCGCGCCGCCGCGCCACCTCGCCGCGGAGGCGGCGGTTGAACACGGCCTGGCGCCAGGCAAACAGCGAGACCAGCACAGCCACCAGCAGCGCCGCGGCCAGCCCGCGGTAGAGCCGCGACAGGTCGCGCGGCGCCGCTTCGTCATAGATGAAGCCGTCGAGGCTGTATTTCGCGGGCAGCATGCCGAACTCGGCATAGACCTCGGCAATGCTGCGCCAGCGCCCGGGATTGATGTGGCCGATGCGGATCAGGTGCGGCTGCATCAGGCGCCGCATCTCCTCCGCCTCGAACAGCAGGTGGTCCCGGCTGTGGCGCCGGCCGTAGCGTTCGATGATCAGGTCGGCGATTTCCTCCGGATGGTCCATCGCGTACTGCCAGCCGCGCAGGCTGGCATCGCGGAAGGCGGCCACCCGCTGCGGATCGCGTTTCAGCAACGACTCCGAGGTGAACAGCGTGTCGCCGTAAAAATCGATGCCGCTCGAACGCGGGGAAAACAGGCTGTAGGGCATGCCCAGCTTTTTCAGCACGTAAGGCTCGTCGGTCGAATAACCCGACAGCGCATCCACCCGCCCCTTCACCAGGTCATCCGCGGAAAAGCTGTGCGGCACCTCGACGATCCGGCTGCGCGGCAGCTTCTCGCGCTCAAGGTAGGCGTAGAGCTCGGTTTCCTGCGGCAGCAGCATGATGCGCTTGCCGTCGAGGTCGTGCAGCGATTTCACGCCGCCGCCGCGGGCGACCAGCGTCAGCGGCGAATGCTGCAGGATCACCGCCAGCACCACCACCGGCCGGCCGCGGGCGCGGTGCAGCGCCAGCTCGGAAGCGCCGACGCCGTACTCCGCCTCGCCCTTCAGCACGCTGTCGACCGGATCGAGGCCGTCCTGCGCCTCGCGGATGTCGACCACAAAGCCGGCGTCGCGGTAAAAACCCTTCTTCAGCGCCGCGTAATAACCGGCAAACTGGAACTGGTGTTTCCACTTCAGCTGCAGCACCACCTTCTCCGCCGGCCGCAGGTCCTGGGCGCGCAGCGGCAGCGCCGCCGGCAGCAGGGCTGCGGCCAGCACGAGGGCCAAGAGCAGTTTGGAGGGGAAGCGGGTCGGCATATGGGGACTGGTAATTGGTAATTGGCAGTTCGTCACCAATCACCAATTACTGCTTACCAATTAAGGCTTCCTGCGCGACATGAACACCAGCCGCTCGAAGAGATGCACGTCCTGCTCGTTCTTGATCAGCGCGCCGTGCAGCGGCGGCACGATCTTGTGCGTGTCCTGGCTGTGCAACGCCTCGGGCGCGATGTCCTCGGCCATCAGCAGCTTCAGCCAGTCGAGCAGTTCGGAGGTGGTCGGTTTTTTCTTCAGCCCCGGCACGTCGCGGATCTCGAAAAAGGCATTCAGCGCCTGTGCCAGCAGCTGCTTCTTGATGCCCGGGAAATGCACCTCGACGATTTTCGCCATCGTGTCGGCGTCGGGAAAACGGATGTAATGGAAAAAGCAGCGCCGCAGGAAGGCGTCGGGCAGCTCCTTCTCGTTGTTGCTGGTGATGATCACCAGCGGCCGGTGTTTCGCCTTGACCAGCTGCTGCGTCTCGTGGACATAGAACTCCATGCGGTCGAGCTCGCGCAGCAGGTCGTTCGGAAACTCGATGTCGGCCTTGTCGACCTCGTCGATCAGCAGCACCGCAGGCTGCTCGGCGGTGAAGGCCTTCCACAGCATGCCCTGAACAATGTAGTTGGCGATGTCCTTGACCTTCGGATCACCGAGCTGCGAATCGCGCAGCCTTGATACCGCGTCGTATTCATAGAGGCCCTGCTGCGCCTTGGTGGTCGATTTGACATGCCATTCGAACAGCGGCCGCCCCAGCGCCTGCGCCACTTCCAGCGCAAGCATGGTCTTGCCGGTGCCCGGCTCGCCCTTGATCAGCAGCGGGCGCTCCAGCGCCAGCGCCGCGTTGACCGCCATCATCAGGTCCTCAGTGGCGACATAGTTTTCGGTACCGCTGAAACGGGACATTAATTTTTCCTTTAAAATCAAATACTTATAACAAAACCATCATCTGCACTGCGCCAGGTCGGCGCGCCGGTCGATGTCGAACAGCACCCCGGGATCATCGACATCGATCAGGCGCACCAGCGCCTGGTTGCGCTGGACCAGTGCCCGCGCGCCGCTGTCGCCGGTCATCGCCTGCAGTTCATGCAGGAAGCGTCGGCTGAACCCCACAGGATGGCCGCGGTCGCCCTGGTAGGCCGGCGCCGCAATGTCGGCCCCCGCGGCCAGCGCCTGCGCCACGCGCGCAATCGTCGCCGGACGGATGCGCGGCATGTCGGCCAGCGCGACGATCCAGCCGCCGGCGTCGCGTGCCGCGGTCACACCGTGGGCGAGGCTCACGCCCATGCCGCGGTCGGCATCGGGGCAGACCGTCACATAACAGCCCTCCTGCTCCAGCAGTTCCGCCAGCGGAAAATCGCCGGGACGCACCACGGCGGTCACCGGCAGGCCGGCAGCCGCGAGATTGCGCGCGGCATGCGCGGCGATCGCCGCGCCGTCCTCCAGAGGATGCAGCAGCTTGCCGCCGCCGAAGCGGGTGCCGGCGCCGGCGGCGAGCAGGATGGCAACGGCGGATTTGTCGGGCGCGGACATGCCCTGATTATAATGGCCCGCTACGCCAATTCCCCAGCAAGGTCCACGCCATGCCACGCTTCTGCGCCAACCTGACGATGCTGTTCAACGAACTGCCCTTCATGGAGCGTTTCGCCGCCGCGGCGAAGGCCGGTTTCAAGGGCGTCGAATACCTGTTCCCGTACGAGTACGACAAGGCCGCCCTGGCCGCTGCGCTGAAGGCCAACGGCCTCACCCAGGTGCTGCACAACCTGCCCGCCGGCAACTGGGCCGCGGGGGAACGCGGGATCGCCTGCCACCCGCAGCGCGCGGCCGAATTCCGCGAAGGCGTCGAACGCGCGATCGACTATGCGACCGCGCTCGGCTGCAAACAGGTCAACTGCCTGGCCGGCATCCGCCCGCCGCATGTCGATCCGAACGATGCGCGCGAAACCTTCATCCGCAACCTGCAGTACGCGGCGCCGAAGTTCGCGGAGGCCGGCATCAGGCTGCTGATCGAACCCATCAACACCCGCGACATCCCGGGCTTTTTCCTGAACTACACCAAGCAGGCCGCCGACATCATCAAGGCGGTCGGCAGCGGCAACCTGTATATCCAGTACGACATCTACCACGCGCAGATCATGGAAGGCGACCTTGCGCGCACGATCGAGGCCCACCTGCCGCTGATCCCCCACATGCAGCTCGCCGACAACCCCGGCCGCCACGAGCCGGGCAGCGGCGAAATCAACTATCCCTTCCTGTTTGCCCACCTCGACCGCATCGGCTACAGCGGCTGGATCGGCTGCGAGTACAAGCCGGCGGCCGGCACCGAAGCCGGCCTCGGCTGGGTCAAACCCTGGCTTGCCGGCGCTTGACGCCACCCACAGCAGCCCACACAATCATCCGCACTTCGGATCACAAGAGGCGCCAAGCCCGGTCCGGCCCGCATCACAACCGTGAAGGAGGAGTCATGAAAGCATCACGCATCGCGTCCGTGCTCGGCCTTGCCGTAGCCGCCACCTTTGCCGGCACCGCCGGCGCCCAGCAGATCACGCTGATGACCGGACCGCAGGGCGGCGTCTGGGTGCCGCTCGGCGGGCAGCTGAAAAGCATGTGGGAAAAAGCCATTCCCGGCCTGTCGGTGACCGCAACGCCGGGCGCCGGCATTGCCAACGTCCGCGGCATCGACGAAGGCAAGGCCCAGGCCGGCTTCGGCAACTCCAGCACCACCGTGGACGGACTGGCCGGCAATGCGCCCTACCCCAAAAAGGTGACCAAGGTCTGCCAGATGGCGAACCTGTATCCGCAGTACTTTCAGGTCATCGCGCTGGCCGACGCCAAGGTCAACAGCTTCGCCGACATGAAGGGCAAGTCGGTGGTCACCCAGCCCAAGGGCAACACCGGCGAGCTGCTGACCAACATGGTGCTCGGGCTCAACGGGCTCAACTACCAGTCGCTGTCGAAGATCAACTACCAGTCGTACACCGACGCGGTGTCGATGATGAAGGACGGCCACGCGCAGGTGTTCACGCTCGGCACCACGATCCCAGCCTCCTCGGTGATGGATCTCGCCAGCGCCCGCGACATCAAGGTGGTGCCGGTGGACGACAAGACCATGGACGCGCTGCGCAAGCAGAATCCCGGCTACCAGAAGCTGATCGTCAAGGCCGGCACCTATCCCAAGCAGACCACCGACGTGCCGATGATCGGCTACTCGGCGCACCTCGTCGTGTCCTGCGACCTGCCCGAGCAGACCGTCTACACGATGACCAAGACGGTGGCCGCCAACATCAGCGACATGGCCTCGGTCAACAAGGCGATGGCCGGCGTCACCCCGAAGGACATGGCGGCCGACATCGGCGTGCCTTTCCATCCGGGCGCACTGAAGTTCTACAAGGAAGTCGGCGCGAAATAAACGGCACGGCTGCCGCAGGCAGGCACTGGATGACGGGGCGGCCTTGCCGCCCCGTTCCGCATCAGGACGGATAAAACATGACCGCCGCAGAAAAAGAAACCGCCCCGCGCATCATCTACGACGAAAAAGTCGCCGTCGCCCCCCAGTCCGCGGCGCTCAAGGCGACCGTCGCCGTGATTGCGGTCGTGATGTCGCTGTACCACATGTACATCGTCGCCTTCGGTCCGCCGGAGGCGATGATATTCCGCGGCACCCACCTGCTGTTTGCGCTGACCCTC